>Ga0196971_1000533_pt1 | contig 27064 bp, 31 predicted proteins | sample S1v_1013CmetaG_FD_148660 | JGI IMG/M metagenome (GOLD analysis project Ga0196971, IMG submission 148660) | Soil microbial communities from Anza Borrego desert, Southern California, United States - S1+v_10-13C | ecosystem: Environmental > Terrestrial > Soil > Desert | place: USA: California...
TTCTCGGTGATGATAAATATGGTGATTTTGCCTTGAACAAGGCTTTGCAAAAGGCTGACGGAGAACGTGTGGCGCTCAAGCGCATGTTTTTGCACGCCCATCAGATCACGTTTCGCCATCCGGAGACCGGTGAACCGATCACGCTCAAGGCGCAACTCCCTCCCGAGTGCCAACGCTTTTTGAAGAGCTTGGAGCAGTGCGGGGAGTGAGGCGCGAGCGCCGCTTGCAAGAAATTATTAATCAGGGATTGGCGCCATCGTGCGCCGAAAGACATGGCACGAAGACAATTCGACTTAATCGTATTTGATTGGGACGGTACACTGATGGACAGTACCGCGACCATCGTTACCTGCATCCAGGCGGCCGCCAAGGATCTTGGCTTGCCGGTGCCGGACAAGAAGCAGGCGTCTTATGTGATCGGGCTCGGCCTGCAGGATGCCATGCAGGCGGTTCTTCCTGGTCTCGAGCCCAAATATTATCCGCATATGGTCGAGCGGTACCGCTATCACTACCTGACAAAAGACAAGGGATTGGCCTTGTTTGATGGTGTAAGGGAGATGCTTGCCGATTTATCGCACCAGGGCTATTTCCTTGCGGTAGCAACCGGCAAGAGTCGGGTCGGATTGAATCGTGCGCTGGACGCGGCAAACCTGTTGTCGGTGTTCGATGCGACCCGCTGTGCAGACGAAACTTTTTCGAAACCGCACCCCGCCATGCTGCAGGAGCTGACGCGCGAACTTGGGCAAGACATGCAACGTACGGTCATGATCGGCGACACGACGCACGACATGCAAATGGCGATTAATGCAGGTGCCGCAGGCATTGCGGTCCATTACGGCGCGCATTCCGGCACCGAACTGGAGGCGCTGAATCCGGTGTTTGCCGCGAATTCCGTGTTTGAACTGCATCAGTGGTTACAGGAAAATGCATAATTCCGAAATGGATGGCGATGCGATTCCGATTTGTGCATCGGACGCGGTTGTCGAGGGCGGAAAGGGCGTGCGCTTTCCAGTGACAGCCGGTGGGGAGGATAGCACCGGTTTCGTGATTCGATTTGGTAACGCCGTCTACGCATACCTGAATCGCTGTGCGCATGTGCCTATTGAACTCGACTGGAATGAAGGCGAGTTCTTTGAGTCCAGCGGGCTGTACCTGATGTGTTCGACACACGGAGCCGTCTACATTCCTGAGAGCGGCCGATGTGCTGGCGGTCCTTGCAGGGGCGGGCGCCTGCGGCCCATCACAGTGTTCGAGCGAGACAATCAGATTTACTGGCGACCGGACGAGTATATCCGGCCAGTACGAGCGTAATTGGGCCGCTTCATCGGTAATAACAGGTATTAGAACCAAAAGATGACTGACAATAACTACGAGCAGAACAACCCGACACCACTGCAACCGCAATCCACTGATCGTTGGGAACGAGATCTCTTGGAAAAACTGGCCTTTGCAACGCTCAATGAGCAGCGCGCACGACGCCGTTGGAATATTTTCTTTCGCTTCGTCACGCTTGCCATTGTTGGATTCGGCTTATGGGTCGCATCTGGATTGGGCGATCAGGAGGCCGATGTGGTCGGGCCGCATACCGCATTGATCGAAATCGACGGAACGATTGAAACTGGAACAGTCGGCGCTGCCGATGCAGTCATTCCGGCGCTCAATCGCGCTTTCTCTGATGATAATTCTGTTGGTGTCATCCTTCGCATCAATAGCCCGGGCGGCAGCCCGGTGCAGGCGGGCATGATCAACGACGAGATCGCCCGGCTGCGGAAGGAGTATCCGCGCAAGCCACTGTATGTTGTGGTCGACGAAATCTGTGCTTCGGGCGGCTACTATATCGCTGCGGCGGCAGACAAGATTTTCGTGAATAAGGCCAGCATTGTCGGCTCCATTGGTGTTCTGATGGAGGGCTTCGGGTTCACTGGACTGATGGAGAAACTCGGTGTTGAGCGGCGTCTGATGACTGCGGGTGAAAACAAAGGGTTCATGGATCCCTTCAGCCCGCAAAGCCAGAAGCACAAGAACTATGCGCAGGAAATGCTGGATGAGATCCACCAGCAATTTATCGATGTTGTTCGCCAAGGGCGCGGCGACCGCTTAAAGGAAACGCCGGACACCTTCTCCGGTTTGTTCTGGAGCGGAAGCAAGGCTGTTGAGATCGGTCTTGCTGATGGATTCGGAACTGTCGATACCGTGGCTCGCGACGAGCTGAAGGCGACGGATATCGTTGACTATACGCAACATGAGGCGCTGTCAGAGCGGCTCTTGAAGAAGTTCGGCGGCGCTGTCGGTGAAGGTGCGGTAACGTCCGTTTGGGGTAATTCGCTGAAAGCCCGGCTTAAATAGCCCGTTGTCGCGGCGCGGTAACGTGCGCATCTGACGGGACAGCTTTTTTGTGTATTTGCCTTGATCGATACCCTTGAAAGTCCCAGGTGGCGATTTATACTGAATTCGTCCGGTTCAGTTTCGATCCTTGTACGGCATAACAAGCATGTGATAGGAAAAACTCGTGAACTGGGCGCTTATTGCCGCGTCTCGGGCGCGGTTATGAGAAGCTTCGGTCTTCTCGAAAACTGCCCTATGGGCATGCAAAACGGCGGCGCAATACCGCCGTTTTGCGCATCTAAGGATTTCCTTTTTTCTCAGACTGCCAGCAACAGGAAAACTGTTGGCTTCTTTTGAATTTCCGGAGGTTTCCCGGCTTTGATGTCGGCAAGCCATTTGCCGGCAGGCTGGGTCATGATCGATTCGGTCTCCAGGGTCAGGTCAGTCGCAACACAAATCAATGTATTCGAATTGCAGGTAGTGGCCATGGCCTCTAGCAGTGCCGTGTTCCTGTAAGGCGTCTCAATGAGCAGCTGCGTTTGCTTTTCCGCCCGTGACCGGTCTTCAAGCGACTTGATGCGCTTGGCGCGTTGACCTGCGTCGGTCGGCAGATAGCCGTTGAACGCAAAGCTTTGTCCATTCAGGCCGCTTGCCATCACGGCGAGCAAAAGGGAGGAGGGGCCGACCAAGGGCTTGACCGGAATCCCTTGCTGATGCGCGAGGCGCACGAGGTTCGCACCAGGGTCGGCGACCGCTGGTACGCCTGCTTCGGAAATCAATCCTGCATCCCGTCCGGCTTTTACAGGCGTAAGCAGGTTGGGCAGCGTGCTGATATCCGTTTTTACATTTAATTCGCTAATCTGGATCTCTTGTAACGGTTTTGCGAGAGGATGTGCCACTGAAACTCTTTTTAGGTAGGCGCGCGTACTCTTTGCATTCTCCGCGATGAAGTAGTCAAGTCGTGCGGTGATTGCCTGAACGGCATCCGGGATGATGTGAGCGAGGTCGTTCCCGGACGAGAGATTCAGTCCGCCTGCGCCCGGTGTATCAAGAGTGCAGGGGATGAGGTAAAGGGTTCCGGTCATATTTTTAAGTCTTGAAGAAGGGAACGCCAGCGCGCCGAAGCATGGTTGTCAGTGCAATGAGTGGCAGTCCAGTCAATGCGGTCGGATCAGTACTTTCAATTTTTTCGATAAGTGTGATTCCCAAGCCTTCGTTCTTCGCGCTGCCGGCGCAGTCATACGGCTGCTCAATGCGTAGATACGCGTCCAGTTCGGCTTCAGGCAGGTCCCGGAAAGTGACGAGGGTCTGGACATTCTCCACTTGGGCGGCGTGATGAGGATCCTGAAGTCGGCCGTCCCAGAGGCAAAGCGCAGTATGGAAAACAACTTGCCGGCCGCGCATCTCCACAAGTTGATTCAATGCGTTTTCATGGGAGCCCGGCTTTCCGATTTGTGTTCCATCGATGGTTGCCACCTGGTCGGAGCCAATCACTAAGGCCGCGCCTGTCTGTGCCGCGATGGCGCGTGATTTTTCCTTGGCGAGTCGAATCGCCGTGTCTTCCGGTGCTTCGCCAGAAAGCGGGGTTTCATCGATATTCGGTACAAGAACTTCGAACGGCAAGTGCAATCGGGACAGTAGTTCCTTCCGGTACTTCGAGCTCGATGCAAGGATAAGTCGTGGAAAAAGAGCTTGAGATGTCGTCATTTGCGTCTTGTTCTTGAGTGGTTGCAGATCAAAAGTGATCTAACACTTTGACGAATAAGGGAAAAGCCTGTTATTATCGCAGGTTTTCCGGGGGCGGCTTCGTTGTATGAATCCTTTTGTGATCGACGCGTTTGAATTCTGTCGGCTCAAAGAGCGCCGCGAGGGAGAAATTGCGGTTACTGATTTGCCGCGGCTGGCGGCTGAGTCGGTCGATAATGCCGGTGCGGTGCGGTGGTCACTCCAAGGTGGCAATGATAAGCAGGGGCATCCGCAGTTGGTGCTGTCAATATCCGGCTCGGTGCGCTTGATGTGCCAACGTTGTTTGACGCCATTTGCGTTTGATATTGCGTCCGATTCGGTGCTGATCCTTGCTCCGGATGAGAGTGGTGCGGATGAGATTGACGCATTGCTTGGCGATGAGTCGGTGGAGGTCATAGTGGGTAGTCGTAGTTTTGACATCCGCCAGCTCATTGAAGATGAGGCGTTGCTGGCAATTCCGCTTTCGCCCAAGCACGAGACCTGCCCGGATCAGCTGATGGCGGACTCTGGAGGGGATTCCGAGAAAGTTTCGCCGTTTGCCGTACTGAAGAATTTAAAGCAATAAATTTACGAATTGCAGCAAGAATTCCCGGTGTGCAAGAAGTTGGCAGGCCGGATATGTTAAAATTTTGGATCTTAAGGTTTAGGAGTCATCATGGCCGTTCAACAAAACAAGAAATCCCCTTCCAAGCGTGGCATGCACCGCGCACACGATTTTCTGGTCGCGCCCCCGCTGGCAGTAGAGCCGACTACGGGCGAAACCCACCTGCGTCACCACATCAGCCCGAATGGCTATTATCGTGGTCGCAAGGTCCTCAAGACCAAGAACGACGAGTAATTTTAGTCATTGTTCAAAGCTAAAAGCGGCGCAGGTTTGACTTGGCGCCGTTTTTTCATATGCTGAAAAAGCGCATTGCGTCATTTTGAATCACGCCTGATCTCGCCCGCAAGGCGGTTAGAGTGAGGTACTGAATCAAAACAATGACAATCAAAATTTCCATAGACTGCATGGGTGGCGATCACGGCCCGTCAGTCACAATTCCCGCCGCTGTCTCCTTCGCTAATCACGAACCTGACGCTGAGCTGATTTTGGTCGGCCAAGAGGAAGCTATCCGAGCGGAGCTGAAAAAGCATAATGCGGAAGGCCATCCTCGTCTTTCTTTCGTCCATGCGACGGAGGTCGTCACAATGGACGATCCTGTGGAAGTGGCACTGAGGCGGAAGAAAGACTCTTCAATGCGCGTAGCCATCACCCTGGTAAAGGATGGGCGCGCGCAGGCATGTGTGTCCGCAGGTAATACCGGCGCGCTGATGGCGGTGTCGCGTTACGTCCTGAAGACTATCCCTGGAGTGGATCGCCCAGCTATCTGCACTCTTATCCCCAATCAGAAGAATGCAGCTACATACATGTTGGACCTTGGTGCCAACGTGGATTGTGAGCCGCACCACCTGCACCAATTTGCTTTGATGGCCTCGGCCTTGGTATCTGCACTCGAAGAGAAACCGTCGCCGACGGTTGGCTTGCTCAACATCGGCGAGGAAGATATCAAGGGCAACGAGGTTGTGAAGCAGACTGCCTTGCTGCTGCGCGCAGACCATCAAAAGAGGGTGCTGAATTTCTATGGCAACGTCGAGGGTAACGACATATTTGAAGGCACCACCGACATCGTTGTCTGCGACGGTTTTGTCGGTAATGTGGTGCTGAAGGCGTCGGAGGGTTTGGGGCGCTTCGTGAAGAGTGCATTGACCGCCGAGTTCAAGAGTAATCCGCTGAATATGCTGGGAGCCCTGATCGCTCGGGGTGCAATCAGGTCCTTCTCTCGTCGCATGAATCCCTCTCGTTACAACGGTGCGAGTCTCCTGGGCTTGCGCGGGCTTGTCTTCAAGAGTCACGGTGGGGAAAATGCGTACGGCTACGAGTGGGCGATCAAGCGCGCATACGAAGCTGCGAAACACGATTTGTTATCCAATATTTCGCACACCATCGCAGAATTGATGCCGCAGCAAGGAGCAGCTGCTTCGGCACCGGCGCCGGCAACACCGGTTACGGAACTTACTCAATAGAAATCGGCATGGCTCTCTATAGCAAAATTATCGGCACGGGAAGTTGCCTGCCCCCCAGGCGCGTAACTAATCACGAACTCGCCGCTCAATTGGCTGAAAAAGGCATCGAGACCTCGGACGAGTGGATCGTGTCGCGTAGCGGCATATCGGCCCGCCATTATGCGGACCCGACTGTTCAATCGAGCGATTTGGCGGTTGAGGCTGCTAAGCGGGCGCTGGAGATGGCTCAACTTGGGCCGAATGACATTGACTTGATCATTGTGGCAACCTCCACGCCCGATCACTTTGGGGGGTTTCCAAGCACCGCTTGCGTCGTACAGCGCAAGTTGGGCATCAAGAACGAGTGTGCTGCATTTGATGTGCAGGCTGTTTGCAGTGGCTTCGTGTACGCGGTTTCCGTTGCCGATAGCTTTATTAAAGCAGGTGCGCACAGGAATGTAATGATCATCGGTGCCGAAGTTTTTTCGCGCATTCTGAACTTCGAAGATCGCACGACTTGTGTCCTATTTGGCGATGGCGCCGGCGCTGTGGTGATGACAGCCTCTGATAAGCCCGGGATTCTTGCGACAAAGCTGCATGCAGATGGTAGTCATGGCCACATTCTCTGTATTCCGGGGAGTGTCAGTGGTGGTGCAGTGGAGGGTAGTGCCTTCCTGTACATGGATGGGCAGGCAGTGTTCAAGCTTGCGGTATCGGTGCTCGATAAGGTGGCAAACGAGGCACTTAAGGCTGCAGATATGAACTCCTCTCAGATTGACTGGCTCATTCCTCATCAAGCCAATATCCGAATCATGCAGGGAACTGCAAAGAAACTTGGTTTGCCGATGGAAAAAATGGTGGTCACGGTTGACCAGCACGGGAACACGTCGGCAGCTTCCATTCCGCTGGCGCTTGACGCAGCCGTGCGAGATGGGCGCGTCAAGGCGGGCCACAACGTAATGATGGAAGGTGTTGGTGGCGGATTCACCTGGGGTGCGGTCCTCGCCCGCATGTAATTGATTTTTCAACATAACGAAGAATGACAAAATTCGCATTTGTATTCCCGGGCCAAGGCTCTCAGGCCATCGGTATGCTGAACGGCTTTTCCGATGATCCCGTTGTCCGTCAAACCATTGAAGAGGCATCGGACGTTCTTGGCGTCGATCTTGGCAAGTTGATTGCGGAAGGACCTAAGGAAGAGCTCGATTTGACCACCAATACCCAACCGGTAATGTTGACTGCCGCGGTTGCGTTCTTTCGAGCATGGATCGCCGCTGGCGGAAAGACTCCCGCAATAGTTGCGGGGCATAGCCTTGGTGAGTATTCGGCCTTGGTCGCAGCGGGCGTCATCGCGTTTAAGGATGCGGTTCCTCTTGTGCGGTTTCGCGCGCAGGCAATGCAGGAAGCGGTTCCGGTTGGGCAGGGTGGCATGGCGGCCATTCTCGGCTTGTCGGACGACGATGTCCGCGCCGCATGTGCGGAAAGTGCGCAGGGCGAGGTGGTTGAGGCCGTAAATTTCAATGCTCCTGCCCAAGTGGTTATTGCCGGCCATAAGGGGGCTGTCGAGCGTGCTTGTGAAGCTGCCAAAGCCAAGGGCGCAAAACGCGCTCTGCCGCTACCCGTATCTGCTCCGTTCCACTCATCGTTGTTGAAGCCCGCATCGAATCGTCTGCGTGACTACATGGAAAAGCTGCCGTTTGCGGCGCCTCAAATCCCCCTTATCAATAACGTCGATGTCGCGATCGTACAAGATGTTGCCGGCATAAAAGACGCTCTCGTTCGTCAGGCGGCAAGTCCGGTTCGTTGGGTCGAGACCATTCAAAAAATGGCCACCGAAGGTGTGACACATATAGTGGAGTGCGGGCCGGGCAAGGTACTTGCTGGTTTGACCAAGCGTATTAACGGCGAACTGATTGGGGATGCGATCGTTGATCAAGCGTCTTTGAATAAAGTGTTGGAGCTATTGAAGTGAATCTAAATAATCAAATAGCGCTGGTTACCGGCGCAACCCGCGGCATTGGGCGGGCAATTGCGCAGGAACTGGCGCGGCAAGGTGCCAAGGTGGTCGGTACGGCCACTTCAGAGTCTGGTGCTGCGGCGATTTCCGAGTACCTTGCGGCCATCGGTCCGGAATGTGGTAAGGGCATTGTCCTTAACGTGACCGATGCGGAGCGCTGTATTGCTGTTGTCGAACAGGTGCAAAAGGAATTTGGTGGCTTGTCGATCTTGGTCAATAACGCAGGTATTACCCAGGATCAGCTCGCAATGCGAATGAAAGACGAGGAGTGGGATGCTGTCATTGCGACTAACCTCACCGCTGTAGCACGTCTCTCTCGCGCAGTCTTGCGCGGAATGATGAAGGCGAAGCATGGGCGCATCATCAATATCACCTCCGTAGTTGGGTCCGCCGGAAACCCGGGGCAAATGAACTATGCAGCAGCGAAGGCGGGTGTTGCCGGGATGAGTCGGGCACTTGCTCGCGAAATCGGAAGCCGTAACATCACCGTGAACTGCGTTGCGCCGGGCTTTATCGACACCGACATGACAAGGGAGTTGGGTGAGCAGCAGACATCAGCATTAATGCAGCAAATTCCCCTTGGTCGTTTTGGCCTGCCGGAGGATATCGCTGCTGCAGTGGTCTTCCTTGCTTCTCCACAAGCGTCGTACATTACCGGCACGACACTGCACGTGAACGGTGGCATGTTCATGAATTAAGTAATATTCGCTGCTTTTGGCTGAAGTTTAAGTGTCATTGAAAACAAAAGCCAAAAGTGAATTTTCATTGCGCAAACCTGATAAAATGCGCGCACTTTCTGTAACCCACTGGAGGGATAATATGTCCGATATCGAACAACGCGTTAAGAAAATCGTCGCTGAACAACTGGGCGTCGCTGAAGCAGACATCAAGAATGAATCGTCCTTCGTCGACGACCTCGGCGCCGACTCTCTTGACACCGTTGAACTCGTTATGGCTCTCGAAGACGAATTTGAAATGGAAATTCCGGACGAGCAGGCTGAGAAGATCACCACGGTGCAACAGGCGATCGACTACGCCAAGGCACACGTCAAGGCTTAATATTTGTTTTTGATCGATTCAGGAGAACCGCTTGAGCCGCTCACGTGAACGTCGCGTCGTAGTGACTGGCCTTGGTTGCGTTTCCCCAGTTGGCAATACCATTGCTGACACTTGGGCTGCGCTACTCGAAGGCAAATCAGGCATTGCGACCATCACAAAATTTGACGCCACGCCTTTCTCCACGCGTTTTGCGGGTGAAGTGAAGGGCTTCAATATCGAGGACTACATTCCTGGTAAGGAAGCGCGCCACATGGACGCCTTTATTCACTACGGCATGGCCGCAGGAATTCAGGCGATTCAGGATAGCGGCCTGACGGTGACCGACGAGAATGCTGAGCGAATTGGCGTTATCGTCGGCTCCGGCATCGGTGGTCTCCCCATGATCGAGGAGACGCATGCCGAGTTCGCCAGCCGCGGACCTCGTCGTATCAGCCCGTTCTTTGTGCCGGCATCGATCATCAATATGATCTCCGGCCATCTTTCGATCAAGTATGGCTTCAAGGGGCCAAACCTGGCTATCGTGACCGCATGTACGACAGGCCTGCACTGCATCGGTGCAGCAGCGCGCATGATCGAGTACGGCGATGCAGATGTAATGGTCGCTGGTGGTGCCGAATCTACTGTGTCGCCGTTGGGTGTCGGCGGGTTTGCAGCCGCCCGTGCGCTGTCGTCCCGCAACGATGACCCAGCTACTGCTTCCCGCCCATGGGATAAGGACCGTGACGGCTTTGTGCTTGGCGAAGGAGCCGGTGTCATGGTGCTGGAAGAGTACCAGCACGCAAAGGCGCGCGGGGCCAAAATTTATGCGGAAGTCCTCGGCTTCGGCATGAGTGCAGACGCGCATCACATGACGGCTCCGCTTGATGATGGAGATGGTGCACGCCGCTGCATGGTTGCAGCAATGAGCAATGCACAGATCAGTCCTGATCAGGTGGATTACGTCAACGCACATGGCACCTCAACTCCGTTAGGTGACGTTGCGGAGACGATTGCGATTAAGCGAGCATTGGGTGACCACGCAAAGAATATTGTCGTCAACTCGACAAAATCCATGACTGGTCACCTGCTCGGAGGTGCCGGCGGGTTGGAGTCGGTGATTACCGTGCTCGCAGTGCATCAGCAGGTGTCCCCGCCAACAATTAATATCTTCAATCAGGATCCTGCGTGCGATCTCGACTATTGCGCGAACACTGCGCGTAGTATGCCCATCAACATCGCAGTGAAGAACTCGTTCGGTTTCGGTGGTACGAACGGGACCCTCATCTTCGGCAAAGTCTGATTTCGGGTTCCCCTCTCTCGTCAAGAGAGGGGTATCGCCCGACTTTCCCCATTATTCATCATGTCTATTGCGGTCTCCGCCATAGTGCAGCCTTCACGCGTTTTGTTTGTGATGGTCGCCGCTATGGCGGGCATGATCGCCATAATTGCTCTTTCGGTCGGTCTCGGATTTGTCGGGGAATTATCTCTCGTGGTGAGAGCCAGTATGGCGGGCCTGCTGCTTATCCTCGCAGTTTTTGGGTTTTATCATGGCACCAGACATCGAAAAACCATACATATTGATATCTCAGGAGCAGGGCAGGTCCGCTTGACTAAAATGAATGAAAGCGGGCCTTGTACAAGCATGAATTGGCCGCATGTAGGAGACTCGGCTCAAGTGGTTCAAATATTAAGGGACTCAACGATATGGCCGCATTTGCTGCTTTTGCGCTTGCGGGCCGATAGTGGAATAGTCACCACCCTGCCGATTTTGCCTGATAGCGTTTCGCGGGACAGCTTTCGGGCTCTGTCGGTTGCGTGCCGCTGGATTGCCGCGCACAATAATCCTCCTTCAAACGAGGATTGCCAGAATTTTTCGAAGTAAATTGAACTTCTTGCATTTCCTACAGTCAACAGCTCTAGCCGCGTGTATGTTGTAACGAAACAAGGGAACGGGGATTGACGACAGAACGCGACATTGATCAACTGCTTGTCGAGCGTGTCCAGCGCGGCGATAAAAAAGCGTTCGAGTTGCTGGTATCCAAGTATCAACGGAAACTCATGCGGCTCGTATCGCGGCTTGTTCGCGACCAAGCAGAAGCTGAGGATGTTGTGCAGGAAGCCTTTATCAAGGCCTACCGCGCCTTGCCTCAGTTCCGGGGTGATTCGGCTTTTTATACTTGGCTATATCGTATTGGCATCAATACGGCGAAAAACTACCTAGTGACGCAAGGAAGACGTGCGCCGACTTCGACCGAGGCCGATGCTGAAGAAGCAGAAACTTTCGATGATGGTGAGCACCTAAGAGACATTAACACGCCCGAATCGATGCTCGCCACAAAGCAGATCGCCGAAACGGTAAATGTGGCGATGGACGCACTCCCAGACGAGCTGCGAATCGCAATTACATTGCGTGAGATCGAAGGGTTGAGCTACGATGAAATCGCGGAAGCAATGGGTTGTCCGATAGGAACCGTTCGCAGCCGTATATTCCGGGCTCGAGAAGCGATCGCGGAAAAGTTGAGACCGTTGCTGGGCACTGCGATCGACAAGCGCTGGTAGTGGCAGGGGCAGGCAGAACGAAGATTTTGTGTAGTAAAACAGGGATTGGCGCAGCCTGAGCGAGGTAGGTATGAAAACGAAAGAAATGGCCAGGGAAGATATTTCCGCTCTTGCGGATGGGGAATTGGCTGGACACCATGTTGAGATGGCCTTTGCAGCGTTGCGTCAGAAAGAGGGGCGCGCCGATTGGGATGTGTACCATCAGATCGGTGATGTGTTGCGCTCAGACGACATGGCGGTCACCTTGAGTCCAGGGTTTGCCGAGCGCATGGCGGCGCGGCTGGATGCTGAACCTGCCATAGTTGCACCTGCCATGGCACAGCCTGTGATGCCAGTTTCGAAGGACGTATCGCGTTCGCATCAAGTAAAGCGTTGGGCAATGCCTGGCATGGCGGCGGCTGCTGCAATGGCGGCGGTGGCGTTTATTGCAACCCCTCAATTGATGGTCGCAATGAACGGTGCAAATACCGAAGCATCGTCTTTGGCCTTATCAGCGGAACGGGTAATCCCATCCCATGCCGAACAATCCGCGGTTGTTGCGGCCAGTATTCCGGAGGGTGTCGTATTGCGAGATCCTCGCATTGACGAGTATCTTCTGGCACACCAACGTTTTTCTCCTTCTGTATATAGCACAGCACAATATGCGCGGTCAGCGACTTTTGCTGCGGATTCCGATAAATGATTTTTATGCGGCAAACACTCGCTTTACTTAAGTTTGTCGTTGCGCTGTCGATCTGCTTAACATTTTCCGCGAAGGCGGAGAATCCTGAGTCGCTGGCCGAGGGTAGGGAGGCTCAGACTTGGTTGAAGAAGATCCAGTCCGCCGCGCAAAAGCTGAATTACTCTGGAACGTTCGTCTACCAGCAGGCGAACCAAATGCGCACTTCGCGGATTACGCATCTTCAGGACGGCAAAAACGAGATCGAGAAACTTGAAATTCTTGATGGTAAGCCCCGTGAATATATCCGCAACAATGAGGAGGTGATCTGCTATGTCCCAGACACTAGAACTCTTCTGGTTGAGAAGCGCGTAACGCATGACGTGTTTCCCGCCATTCTGGCAGCGAATCCCTCGGACTTAACGGAGTTTTACGACGTTCGGAAAGGGGAAACTGGACGTGTAGCTGGTTACGACTGTCAGGCAATTATCCTTGAGCCGAAAGATAGGCTTCGCTATGGTTATAAGTTATGGGCAGAGAAGTCAACCGGCCTTTTATTGCGGGCGCAAACGCTGAATGAAAAGCGTGAGGTGGTTGAACAGATTGCGTTCACCCAGGTCTCTATTGGCAATATTGATCCCAGCCGTGCGAAGCCGACTTTTTTGAACACGAGTGATTGGCGCGTCGAAAATGCCGTCATGAGCCAAGTAAATCTGTCGGGTTGGAGCGTCAAGTCTCTTCCACCGGGATTTAAGAAGATTCGCGAGGTGAAGCGCAAGGTGACCGATGCATCGGCATCAGGTAGTGCATCCTCATCGGTTCAAGCCGGGACGAGACCGACGCAGCGGGAGGTCGCGCAGATCGTATTTTCCGATGGCCTGGCAGCTATTTCAGTCTTCATTGAGCCTGGTTCTCAAAGCCGTACCGAGGGATCACTACAGCAGGGGGCGTTAAATATCATTGGTAAGCGGCAAGGCGACTTTTGGCTTACCATCGTTGGAGAAGTGCCTCCAGCAGCGATCAAACAAGTCGCCAACTCGATTGAATTCAAATCTAAATAGCTAGAAGAATAGGATTTTATGAAAACAATCTCTTTTGCTCGAAATGCATTGTTGTCGCTTCTCCTTGGTGCGACATATGCCTTGACTGCACTTCCTCTTAGCAGCGTCATTTCCTCTGCACATGCAGCCACAGTGGCTGGGTTGCCAGATTTTGCCGACTTGGCTGAAAAGACCGGGCCTGCAGTTGTTAATATCCGTACTACCGAACGAGTAAAGCCGGGGCAAGGCGGCGGTATGCCAGGCAGTGAAGATGAAGAAATGCAGGAGTTTTTCCGGCGATTCTTCGGTATCCCCGTCCCGCCGCGGCAACCGGAGCGCACGCCACGAAACCGGAGGCAAGTTCCGCAAGAGGAAGAGGTGCCGCGCGGCGTTGGTTCCGGATTTATCATTTCTGCAGATGGATTTGTGTTGACCAATGCTCACGTGGTCGAGGGGGCGGATGATGTTTATGTAACGCTTACCGACAAGCGTGAGTACAAAGCGAAAATCATCGGCGTCGATAAGCGGACCGATGTGGCCGTTGTCAAAATTGAGGGCAGCAACTTGCCACGCCTGACAATCGGGGATCCTAACAAGCTAAGGGTTGGCGAGTGGGTAATCGCAATTGGCTCCCCCTTTGGCCTAGATAATACGGTAACCGCCGGTATCATCTCGGCAAAGGCGCGTGATACCGGGGACTACCTGCCATTGATTCAGACCGACGTAGCAGTCAATCCGGGTAACTCGGGTGGCCCCTTGATTAATATGCGGGGCGAGGTGGTCGGCATCAATTCGCAGATTTATAGCCGTTCGGGCGGCTATATGGGGATTTCCTTTGCCGTGCCGATCGACGAGGTGATGCGGGTGGCTGAGCAGTTGAGGACAACCGGCAGGGTTACTCGTGGACGTATCGGTGTACAGATAGGTGAAGTCACCAAGGACGTCGCCGAATCACTTGGTTTGGCACGTGCTCAAGGCGCCCTCATTCAGCGGGTCGAGCCGGGCGGGCCGGCAGAAAAAGGTGGCCTTGAGGCTGGCGATATCATTATCAAATTCAACGGCACGCCGATTGAGAAGTCAACTGATCTGCCGCGACTGGTTGGTGCAACAAAACCTGGTACACGTGCGACTCTGACAGTCTGGCGTAAAGGCGCAAGCAAAGACATTGCCTTGACGGTTGCAGAACTTGAGCCGGAGAAAATCGCAAAGAAGGATGAGCGGAAGGCCAAACCGGAACAGCCGGCAAACGCGCTCGGCTTGGTCGTGAGTGACCTCTCTGACGCTCAAAAGAAAGAACTGAAGATCGACGGTGGCGTGATCGTCGATGCAGCTGAGGGGCCGGCAGCACGTGCGGGTCTGCGTGCTGGCGACGTTATACTTCAGTTGAACAACAATGATGTGCGTGATGCAAGGCAATTCAATGCCTTGGTTGCCAAGCTGGAGCCCAAACGAATGGCTGTAGTTCTGGTGCGGCGTGGGGACGCATCGCAGTTTGTTCCAATACGTCCGAACGGACAACAGTAAAAAGCTTTTCGATGCGCTATGGGAGCTGCAACCGTTGGCGGTCTGCAGCTCTTTTTATTGTGCGGGGGCGTTAGGCGACCGGAGCGTGCCCGTGATATGGCTGCGGCCAAGGGCTATACTTGGTTCATTCGAGTTAGTTCTTTTGTCTGGCGTATAGAGACATTTGTTTTTTGATTTTTTGCCGTGATTCATTTCACCCTTTATTCCCGCTCATATTGTCATTTGTGCGACGACATGCTGGAGGCGCTTCAAGCCTTGAGCAGCGAGTATCCATTCACGGTCGAGTTGATTGATGTCGACGCGGATGAGGCGCTCGTGGCCCAATTTGATGAACTCGTCCCGGTGTTGTTTGGCCAAAGAAATGGTGGAGAGTCAGCACAGTTGTGCCACTATTTCCTGGATGAGCCAAAGGTTCGGACATTTCTCTCGACCTCGTGAATTGACTCATGCAGCATCCCGCGTAACCATCGGAGTGGATATATAGGGCTTTCCCCTCTGAAATCCGGTAAAATGCCGGCTATCGAACATCCTTCTGTCATAAGGCGCTCACTTGGGGGCACCCCCGCTCAGAGCGCCTTTTTTGCAATTGCATCTTAGTTAATGGACAACATTCGCAATTTTTCCATCATCGCCCATATTGACCATGGGAAGTCGACTCTTGCGGATCGCATCATTCAGCTCTGCGGCGGATTGTCCGACCGCGAAATGGAAGAGCAGGTTCTGGACTCAATGGATCTGGAGCGCGAGCGAGGCATCACCATCAAGGCGCAAACTGCGGCGCTCACCTACACAGCGCGTGACGGGAAGGTTTACAACCTTAATCTCATCGACACGCCCGGCCACGTCGATTTTAGTTACGAGGTGAGCCGCTCCTTGTCGGCGTGCGAGGGGGCATTGCTCGTCGTTGATGCATCCCAAGGAGTTGAGGCGCAAACCGTAGCAAATTGCTATACCGCTCTCGACTTGGACGTGGAAGTTGTTCCGGTATTGAACAAGATTGATTTGCCTTCGGCGGACCCAGATCGTGCGATAGCAGAGATTGAGGATGTCATCGGCATTGATGCAACCGACGCGGTACGCTGTTCGGCCAAGACAGGCGAGGGTGTTCAGGACGTGCTCGAAGCGCTGATTGCCAAGGTGCCGCCGCCGAAGGGCGATCCGACTGGGCCATTGCAGGCATTGATTATTGATTCCTGGTTCGATAATTATGTTGGCGTGGTAATGCTGGTTCGAATTGTGAATGGAGCGCTGCGTCCGAAGGACAAAATCTCGCTGATGGCGACCGGCGCGCAGTACCTGGCTGAAAGCGTCGGTGTCTTTACGCCCAAGTCACAGGCGAGGGAGATGCTGTCGGCCGGTCAGGTAGGTTTTGTCATCGCAGGCATCAAAGAGCTTAAAGCCGCACGCGTCGGCGACACAATTACACTTGCAGCCAAACCTGCTGCAGAGCCGCTACCTGGCTTTAAGGAAGTGCAGCCGCAGGTGTTTGCCGGCTTGTTCCCGGTTGAGGCGAATCAGTACGATGCGCTGCGCGACTCGCTAGAAAAGCTCAAGCTCAATGACGCTGCACTGCAGTACGAACCGGAAGTTTCGCAAGCACTTGGCTTCGGCTTCCGTTGCGGCTTCCTGGGGCTGTTGCACATGGAGATTGTGCAGGAGCGACTGGAGCGCGAGTTCGACATGGACTTGATCACCACTGCACCCACCGTTGTCTACGAGGTGGTGCAGCGCGATGGGACCGTCATCATGGTCGACAACCCTTCCAAGATGCCCGACCCGTCGAAGATCGAGGAAATCCGTGAACCGATCGTCACAGTCAATCTTTACATGCCCCAGGAGTATGTTGGTTCGGTCATTACGCTATGCACACAGAAGCGCGGTGTGCAGACCAACATGACCTATCACGGCAAGCAGGTGATGCTGACATACGAAATGCCGATGGCGGAAATCGTGCTCGATTTCTTCGACAAGCTTAAGTCGACCTCACGTGGCTATGCCTCGATGGACTATGAGTTCAAGGAGTATCGAGCAGCCGATGTTGTCAAAGTCGACATGCTAATCAACAGCGAAAGAGTCGACGCGCTGGCGATCATTGTGCATCGCTCCAGTAGCCAGTATCGCGGGCGTGCTGTGGCAGCCAAGATGCGCGAATTGATTCCTCGGCAAATGTTCGATGTGGCGATTCAGGCTGCAATCGGCTCCAATATCATTGCGCGCGAGAACGTCAAAGCGATGCGTAAGAACGTCTTGGCGAAGTGTTATGGTGGCGACATTTCGCGGAAACGAAAGCTCCTTGAGAAGCAGAAGGCAGGTAAGAAACGGATGAAGCAGGTCGGCTCAGTGGAAGTGCCCCAAGAGGCATTCCTGGCGATCTTGCAAGTGGAGGATAAATGAGTTTGCAGGCAATTCTGGGCAACTTCGCATTAATTCTGTTTATTCTGACCATCACGACTGGCATCATCTGGTTTCTGGATGTTTTTCACTTCGCCAAACAACGAAGGGCAAAGGCAGACGTTGCGTTGGCGGAGTTCGATTCTCGTCAAGCGAAATTAAGGGCAGAGGGCATTAAGTCCGATGAGAGCGGCCGGGCCAGGCTGGAAGCCGAGATACTGAAGCAGCCTACCTGGATTGAATACTCCGGCAGCTTTTTTCCTGTTATCGCACTCGTTTTTTTTCTGCGCTCATTTTTATACGAGCCATTCAAGATTCCTTCGAGCTCAATGGTGCCGACACTCGTAATTGGTGACCTGATCTTGGTGAACAAATTCACTTACGGAATTCGCCTGCCGATCATCAACAAGAAAATCGTGGACATAAACGAACCACAGCGCGGCGACGTAATGGTATTCAAGTATCCGAAGGATCCGTCGCTTGACTATATCAAGCGCGTGATTGGAGTGCCGGGCGATAAGATCGTATTCAAGAACAAACGTCTTACGATCAATGGAAAAGCAGCCTCTTACGAGCCTTTGCCCGATTATCTCGACGAAGAACACCTAACTTATTCCAAGCAGTATGTGGAGAGTTTTGGGAGTGTTTCACACAAGATATTGAATGATGAACGCGCTCCGTCTTATATCCAGAACCCTGACCCGTTTCCCAATCACGAGCTTTGTAGTTACAACGCTGAGGGCTTTAGTTGCACGGTCCCCTCTGGACATTACTTTATGATGGGGGATAATCGCGACAATAGTCTCGATAGCCGATATTGGGGATTTGTTCCAGACAAAAATATTGTCGGAAAGGCATTCTTTGTCTGGATGAATCTTGGGGATTTCAAGCGTATCGGCAGTTTCCAATAATTAATATATAGGGAGTACGAACATGAGTATTTTCTCGGGCAAACGCTTTGGGCAACGTGGGCTGTCATTGGTGGGCTTCATGTTCGTGGTTGTTATCGTGGCACTCCTTGCTGTATTGGGAATGAAAGTTGTCCCATCCGTAGTGGAATATGCTGCAATCAAGAAAGCGATCGTTAAAGCTAAGGAGGCTGGGACAACCCCGGCAGAAATCAAGGCTTCCTTTGATAAACAGGCTTCTGCAGGCTACATTGATTCAGTAACAGGGAAGGATTTAGAGATCAAGAGCAGCGGAAGTGGCACTGAAGTAAGTATCGCTTACCAGAAAAAAATCGAGTTGATCGGACCGGCGAGCTTGGTCATTGACTATGCGGCAACGACGGAGAGCAGCAGACCCGCAAGAAAAATTGACTAAGCGCAGCCCTAACAAGACGATTCTAGATGGATTTCAAGTTACTGCAAGATCGACTAGGCCATACCTTCAAGGACGCTGTGCTTTTACAGCAAGCCTTGACACACCGTAGCCATAGCAGCGTCCATAACGAACGCTTGGAATTCCTAGGCGACTCTGTTCTGAACTGCGTCGTTGCATCATTACTGTTCGAACGCTACAGCAAAATTGATGAGGGTGATCTTTCCCGCCTTCGCGCGAATCTCGTCAAACAGCAGTCCCTCTACGAAATTGCCCAGCGGCTTGAACTCTCCCAGTTCCTTCGTCTTGGGGAAGGTGAGTTAAAGTCCGGTGGCTTCCGTCGGCCCTCAATTCTTGCCGACACATTGGAGGCACTGTTCGGCGCTATCTTCCTAGATGCCGGCTTTGATCCTGCGCGTGACGTTATCAGGGCACTCTACATCCCTATCCTTGATACCGTGGATCCTAAGACGCTCGGTAAGGACGCCAAAACATTATTGCAAGAATTTCTGCAGGGCAAAAAGCTTGCGCTTCCACAATACAACGTCGTAGCCACGCATGGCGCCGCTCACAATCAGGAGTTTGAAATCGAGTGTTTGGTGCCCAAGTTGGATATCCAAGTGTTCGGGACTGGCGGAAGTCGGCGCGCCGGTGAGCAGGCAGCAGCAAAACTGGCATTGGAGGCGGTCCAGAATGCGCTCGTAAAGACTGCTGCGTCGGGCCGTAAGAGCAAGCCACGTGCATCTCAGCTGAAGCTTGCAGGCATCGCCACGATACAACCGGATGCTCCCGTAGAGGATGCCTCAGCAAAGAAAGGCGCGAAGGCTGGGGCAAAAGGTGATGTCAAATCTGACGCCAAACATGACGCTAAGCAAAACAAGCTCGACCTGAAAGCGGAGACGAAGGCAAGCGATAAAGCAATCTCCCCGCAGAACCATGGTTCATCTCCATCGTCATCGGCGAGCGACGGGAATTCGCCTGAGCCGGCGGCTTCCTCTCCTTCGGCCACATAATCCAAGACAGCATGACACTTTCTGAAGCACCTTCCGATTTTCGATGTGGATACATCGCGATCGTCGGACGCCCCAATGTCGGCAAGTCGACGTTGATGAATGCCCTGATCGGTGCCAAAGTCAGCATTACTTCTCGTAAGGCGCAGACCACTCGCCATCGAATCACTGGTATTCAAACGACTGAGAATGCGCAATTCATTTACGTCGACACACCGGGCTTCCAGACACGGCACTCGAACGCGCTAAACAGGACACTCAACCGTACGGTAACCAACACGCTTACCGCTGCCGATGTGATTCTTTTTATTGTGGAGGCGGGAAGCTTCGGTGAAGCTGACAGGCAGGTGATATCGCTGCTACCAAAGAATGTGCCGTGCATCCTTGTGATCAACAAGGCGGACCGCATGAAGGATAAAGCGCTGCTGATGCCTTTCGCTCAGCAGGTAAGCGCCGAAGGCAGTTTTGTCGCTGTAGTGCCTGTGTCTGCGAAGCAGCGTTTCCAGCTGAACGCTCTTGAGGATGAAATCCGTAAGCATCTTCCAGAGAATCCGCCAGTGTTTGCCGAAGACGACATCACGGATCGCAGTGAGAAATTCCTTGCTGCAGAGATTGTGCGTGAAAAGGTTTTTCGCTTTGTCGGTGATGAGCTTCCATACACGAGTACGGTGGTAATCGAGAAGTTTGAGGAAGAGGGAAATCTGCGTCGTGTTTATGCCGCTATTTTGGTCGAACGTGATAGCCATAAGGCAATGGTCATAGGCCAAAAAGGAGCAAAGCTGAAAGAAATCTCGACGCAGTCACGTCTCGATATGGAAAAGTTGTTTGGCGGTCCCGTTTATCTCGAGATTTGGGTTAAGGTCAAGTCTGGCTGGGCAGATAACGAGGCGGGATTGCGAGCATACGGCTACGAGTAAATCTCTGTTTCATGGATTCGGAAAAAGCGGAAGTTAAACCGCCCTCAGTCATGCCTTTGCCAAGCGGCGCTGCGGACAATCGGTCAGTCCAGGCGCAGCGCGCCGAGGAGGCTAAATCGGAGGGGGAATCTTCTGTGGTCAGGGGCCATGAGATTCCGCAATACGGTAAGGCAAAGTCGCGGACCGGAGCACAAGCAACGCGTACTAAACTCCCTGAAAAGGAGCACCGGGTTGTTGGTCAGCCAGGATTCGTTCTGCATAGTTATCCGTACAAGGAAACCAGCCTGATCGTCGATGTCTTCACTCGAGATTTCGGGCGTATAGCATTGATCGCCAAGGGGGCGAAGCGGCCGCATTCCAAGCTCCGCGGCGCGCTTCAAACCTTCCAGCCACTCTCGGTCGGCTGGAGTGGGAAGGCCGAAGTCCGGACTTTGACCTCTGCGGAATGGATTGGCGGACTATTGCCGCTGGAGAAATCTGCACTTCTGTGCGGTTTCTACCTGAATGAGCTTTTGGTGAAGTTGCTCGCGCGGGACGACCCGCATCCGGCGCTTTTTGATCATTACATCGCGACCATTAACCAACTTGGGCATAACGAACCGGCTCCTATTGTATTACGTAAATTTGAGCGAGCCTTGTTGAAGGAAACAGGCGTCGGCGGAAACTTTACGGTTTGTTCGGATACCGGTAAGCGGATCGAGCCGGAGGGAATCTATGTGGTTGATCCAGAGCGCGGCCCGCGACCTCCGCATCCGGCCGACATGGCGCCTCGTGTATCAGGCAAGACCTTGCTCGATATGGAGCAAGAGAACTACAGCGATGGAACGACCCAGATGCAGAGCAAATTCCTGATGCGGTTCTTGCTTGCACACCATCTGGGCGGGACACCGCTCAATACGCGACAGATTCTGATAGATTTGATGCAGTTATAAGCCCATAACCAAGCCATGAGTCTTCTACATCCGACCACACCAGTCATTGACCTCGGCGTCAATATCGATCATGTTGCGACGCTTCGCAACGCACGCGGGACCGTTTACCCGGATCCTGTGGAGGCCGCACTGCTTGCGGAGGAGGCGGGCGCAGACTGCATCACATTGCATCTGCGAGAGGATCGCCGGCATATCAAAGATGCAGACGTGGAAGCAATCCGGCCGCAACTACGTACCCGGATGAATCTCGAATCGGCAGTGACGCCGGAGATGCTCGATTTTGCCTGCCGCATCAAGCCCCAGGACGTTTGCCTCGTGCCGGAGCGCCGCAATGAAGTTACAACTGAAGGTGGCCTGGATGTCGTCAAGTACTTTGCCGAGGTGCAGGCGGCGGTCAAGCAGTTGCAGGCTGAAGGGATCCGGGTGAGCCTGTTTATCGATGCGGACAGTAATCAGATCCGCGCGGCATCTGAAACAGGCGCGCCCGTCATCGAAATCCATACCGGACGCTACGCAGAAGCGAAGTCTGAAGGTGAGTTGCAGCAAGAACTGGAGCGTGTGCAGGCAGGGGTGCTGGAAGGCGTTAAACACGGCTTGAAGGTAAACGCCGGACACGGCCTGCATTACACGAACGTCCAAGCGATCGCCGCTATTCCCGAAATCGCCGAGCTCAATATCGGCCACGCAATTGTCGCCCAGGCCGTCTTCGATGGTTGGAAGAACGCGATCAAGGAGATGAAGGCGATCATGATTGCAGCTCGTCTGGGTGTGCACAAAAAATGATTTACGGGATTGGCACCGACATTATTCAGATTTCGCGCATCGAGGCGGCGCTCGCGCGCCATGGCGAACGTTTTGCTGAAAAGGTGCTCGGTCCGGAAGAGCTGGAAAAGTATCGGCGGCGCAAAGCGAAAGTCGAGGTGCGAGGCTTGCGCTTCCTCGCAACACGCTTTGCAGCAAAAGAAGCGTTTTCAAAAGCGATCGGTTTGGGTATGCATATGCCCATGACATGGCGTTCCATGCAAACGCTAAATGCGCCGAGTGGAAAGCCTGTTGCGGTGACAAGCGGGGCGCTAAAAGACTTTATGGAGCAGAACGGGTTGACTGCCCAAGTATCGATTACTGACGAGGCAGACTACGCTGTCGCCTTTGTCATTGTGGAGAAAAAATGAATGCACTAACAGCGAACTCCGCGCCGGAACGTGGGCCAGTCATGCTTGACGTTGTCGGCACCACGCTCTCCGACGACGATATCCGCCGTATCCAGCACCCGCATACCGGTGGCGTCATCCTCTTTGCACGCAACTTTGAAAACCGGAAGCAGTTGACCGTGTTGACTGAGGCTATCCACGCGGCGCGGCCTGGTGTTCTGATTGCCGTTGACCACGAAGGCGGGCGCGTTCAGCGTTTCAAGACGGATGGCTTTACCAAGTTGCCCGCAATGCGGAAGTTAGGTGAGCTTTGGGATAAGAACGTTCTCGAATCGGTCAAGGCGGCAACCGACGTCGGCTTTGTTCTCGGCGCGGAATTGCGCGCCTGTGGTGTCGATCTGTCTTTTACGCCAGTACTTGACCTCGATTACGGCGAATCCGGTGTGATTGGTGATCGTGCATTCCATCGTGACCCGCGCGTGGTCAGCGTACTGGCCAAGAGCCTTAACCATGGACTGGCGCTGGCGGGAATGGCGAACTGTGGCAAGCACTTTCCGGGCCACGGCTTTGTCAAGGCCGACTCGCATGTCGAGATTCCGGTTGATGATCGGGAGTTGAAAGATATTCTGTCGGAAGATGCAGCGCCTTACGGTTGGTTAGGGCTCGGGCTTTCGGCCGTGATGCCAGCGCATGTGATTTATCCCAAGGTCGACAAGAGTCCTGCGGGCTTCTCAAAAAAGTGGCTGTCGATTCTGCGTCGTGACATGGGATTTCAAGGCGTTATTTTCAGTGACGACCTAAGCATGGAAGGGGCAAGTGTCGCCGGTAGCGTGGTCGATGGAGCGCATGCCGCATTGGTGGCGGGATGCGATATGGTATTGATCTGTAATTCGCCGAATAAGGCTGATGAGTTGCTGGCTGGCCTAAAGGTCAAGGCAAATGCTGCAGCAAGGGAGTCTGCCGCGCGGCTCGCTGCTTTGCTTCCGCAGGCGCCGGCCATGCGCTGGGAAGAATTGCAGAAAGATGCGCGCTATCGCGCTGCAAAACAAACGGCTCAGTCATTGGTTGCGGCATAACCAGTATTCGTGCGATGTCCGAAAGCGTAGTACCTGATCCGCGCGCAGCCGTCCTAGAGACGGTTGCGAAGTTGCCGCATCTGCCGGGCGTATATCGCTACTTCGATGCGGACAACAATCTCCTCTACGTCGGTAAGGCGCGCGATCTGAAAAAGCGCGTCTCAAGCTACTTTCAGAAGACCCTGAGCAGCCCGCGCACTGCAATGATGGTCGAGCGCATCGTTCGGTTGGAAACGACGGTAACGCGGAGCGAAGCTGAAGCACTCTTGCTTGAAAATAACCTCATCAAGACGCTGCAGCCACGATTCAACATCCTGTTTCGGGACGATAAGTCCTATCCCTACCTGAAGATCACGGCCCAGGACGTGCCCCGGATGGCCTACTACCGCGGCGCGGTCGACAAGAAGAACCAATACTTTGGTCCGTTTCCGAGTGCTTGGGCGGTCAAAGAGTCGATACAGATCTTGCAGAAGGTCTTTCAGCTGCGCACCTGTGAAGATACGGTATTTGCGAACCGTACCCGTCCATGCTTGCTTCACCAGATCCAGCGTTGTAGCGCCCCCTGTGTGAATGCAATCAGCAACGAGGAGTATGCGCTCGATGTAGAGAATGCAGCCAAGTTCTTGCGCGGACGCCAGACGGAGGTGCTGGAGGCGCTGGAAAAGAAAATGCATGCCTTTGCCGCGGAGCTGAAGTTCGAGCAGGCTGCGGCTGTGCGCAACCAGATTTCTGCGCTCTCACGCGTACTGCACCAGCAGAGCATGGAAACGGTGGGGGATGCGGACATCGACATCATCGCTGTTGTCGTGCAGGGAGGACGTGCCTGCGTGAATCTGGCCATGGTCCGAGGCGGCAGGCATCTCGGGGACCGGGCGTATTTTCCAACGCATGTCGACGACGCCTTGGTTACGGCCGATGGTTCGGTGGAGGTGGAGGTGCTGAAGGCATTCCTTGCGCAGCACTACATTGATAAATTCATCCCTCCGATTCTTATCCTCGGTGTGGAGATTGACGAGCCCGAACTGATGATGGCGTTGATGGAGCAATGTGGCCATCGCATTACGCTGGTATTCCAACCGCAAGGACAGAGGCGCCAATGGCTTGAAATGGCGCAAAAAGGGGCCGAAATTGCGCTTGCGCGCCTCTTGTCGGAGCAGGGCTCCCAGCAGGCACGTACACGTGCCCTGATCGATGTACTAGGTTTGGACATCGTCGATATCGACATGCTTCGCGTCGAGTGCTTCGATATCAGCCATACGCAGGGTGAGGCGACCCAGGCATCTTGCGTCGTCTTCCACCATCACATGATGCAGAACGGCGAATACCGCCGCTTTAACATCAACGATATTGCGCCGGGCGATGACTATGCGGCGATGCGCCAGGTCCTGACGAGACGCTACGAGAAAGTCGCCAATGGTGAGGGCGTCATGCCGGATATCGTCTTGGTGGATGGCGGCAAGGGGCAGGTGGAGATGGCGCGGCAAGTGTTCAGCGAACTTGGCCTGGATATCGGATTGATTGTCGGAGTGGCGAAAGGCGAGGGACGCAAGGTCGGCCTGGAAACGCTCGTTTTTGCTGATGGTCGCCCGCCGCAGGAGTTGGGCAAGGAGTCTGCCGCCCTCATGCTGATCGCCCAGATTCGCGATGAGGCGCATCGCTTTGCAATAACAGGCATGCGTGCGAAACGGGCCAAGGCGCGCCAGACTTCTCGTCTTGAAGAGATCGAGGGGATCGGTGCAAAGCGTCGCCAGAAACTGCTGGCCCGTTTTGGTGGCCTGCGCGGCGTGGCCGACGCCAGCGTCGAGGAGTTGGCATCTGTCGAAGGGATCTCGCGCCAGCTTGCAGAAGAGATCTACAGGCAGCTTCACTAGCCTCATGGGCGGTTGAGCGCCAAGGCAATTGCAGGGAATGTGATTTCCACGCGATAATTCGCGTTATTCACAGGCGCCCACTTATGCCACTCAATATTCCGATCTTGCTTACATGGCTGCGCGTAGCGCTGATTCCGCTGGTCGTGGGCGTCTTCTATTTGCCGGACGACTGGTTGTCGCCCTCGGCAAAAGGTCTCGCATCTACACTCATATTCATCGTCGCCGCGGTGACGGACTGGTTCGACGGGTTCCTTGCACGGCGCTGGAATGAGACCTCCGCCTTCGGCGCATTCCTTGATCCGGTGGCGGACAAATTGATGGTTGCCGGCGCTCTCCTGGTGCTGGTGGAGTTCGATCGCGTCAACGCAGTCATCGCATTTATCATCATCGGACGCGAAATCACGATCTCGGCACTACGGGAGTGGATGGCGCAAATCGGCGCGTCTAAGTCCGTGGCGGTGAGCTCGATCGGGAAGATCAAAACTGCAGCCCAGATGATTGCAATTCCCATGCTCCTGTATAGCGATACGGTCTTCGGCGTTGTGGACTCGCGCCTTTGGGGCGCATGGCTGCTCGTGATCGCTGCGGCACTAACTGTGTGGTCTATGCTGTATTACTTGCGCAAGGCGTGGCCGCTCATCAAAGAGAAGGCCGGCCGCATCGTTTGAATGGTTGTACTACGCTTGACAAAAAACGGCAGAGCTCTATAATGTGCGTCTGTTGTGAACGCGGGAATAGCTCAGTTGGTAGAGCGCAACCTTGCCAAGGTTGAGGTCGAGGGTTCGAGACCCTTTTCCCGCTCCAGGTTTTCAAAGGAAGCTTCCGCAAGCTTCCTTTTTTATTTCACCCGATATGTGGTCGTCGCCTTAACAAGCGTCGTGTCATAGGTGAAGTAATTACGCGGGAATAGCTCAGTTGGTAGAGCGCAACCTTGCCAAGGTTGAGGTCGAGGGTTCGAGACCCTTTTCCCGCTCCAGATTTTTAGGAAGGCCGGCGAGGCTTTCTAGTGGTGATTGATGCGATCTTAGTATTTGATCATCGCACCGCAGTCTAGGTTTTGTGGTTACAATACGTTTCCCATGGCGGGGTAGCAAAGTGGTTATGCAGCGGCCTGCAAAGCCGTCTACGCCGGTTCAATTCCGACCCCCGCCTCCAGTTCTCTAAAAAAGCGCCGCGTGCGCTTTTTTTACTTGTGCGATGCCTAACTCTCGCACAGGCCCGAGTGGTGAAATTGGTAGACACAGCGGACTTAAAATCCGCCGCTTACCCGAGAGGGGGCGTACCGGTTCGATTCCGGTCTCGGGCACCAAGCACAAGTCTGACTGGTCGGGGACATAGGTAACAGAATCGTCCTGGGACATGGGTTACACATTGATGATGCAATGACGCATTTCCCGAGGGCGGCGGTAACAATGCATATGAAACGGCAACGAAGCGTAGCGTAGT
>Ga0196971_1000534_pt1 | contig 27055 bp, 22 predicted proteins | sample S1v_1013CmetaG_FD_148660 | JGI IMG/M metagenome (GOLD analysis project Ga0196971, IMG submission 148660) | Soil microbial communities from Anza Borrego desert, Southern California, United States - S1+v_10-13C | ecosystem: Environmental > Terrestrial > Soil > Desert | place: USA: California...
AGCACCGCTTTGGGCCGCCGCTCCGCGATCAGCCGCGCCACGGCCAGCGACGCCGCCGGGGAGTGGTGCCGGACGGGGAAGATCAGCATACCTGTTACCCTCCCAGCACGTCCTGCCCGGCCTTGTAGAGCTCCATCCAGAGCCCTTCGCGCCGCGGCTTGACCACCGTCTCCATATACTCCTTCAGCACGGCAAGATCATCCGCATTCTCCTTGGCCACGGCGCCCACCAGGCCGGACATGCAGTCCCGCACCGTCGGCGTCCCGTTGCCGAAGAAGGAGCCCATGAGCGCAGAGCCGGAGACCACGGAGATCAGCTCGGCCGTAGACAGCACCGTCGATGGCGACTTGACCTTTGCCTTGCCATCGAGCGTCTGCCCCTGGCGCAGTTCGGCGAAAACGGTGGTCAGCAGGCGGATCAGATCCCGCGGCAGCTCCACCTTCTCCCGCAAGGCCATCTCGCCCAGCAGGTCCCGGCTGCGCAGGGCCACGATGGCCGCTTCCTGCTCCACATCGGCAATCACGGGGATGGTGACAAAGTTAAAGCGACGCTTGAGGGCCGAGGACATTTCGTTGACGCCCCGGTCCCGCGTATTGGCGGTGGCGATGATGGCAAAGCCCCGGGCGGCGGGCACCACCTGATCGAGCTCTGGAATGGCCACCTGCTTCTCGGAGAGGATGGAGATCAGCGCATCCTGCACCTCCGCGGCGCAGCGGGTGACCTCCTCAAAACGGACGATCTGCCCCTGCTGCATCCCCCGCAGGACAGGGCTTTCCACCAGCGCCCGGCGGGATGGCCCCTCGGCGATGAGGAGGGCGTAGTTCCAGGAGTACTTGACCTGCTCCTCGGTGGTGCCCGCCGTGCCCTGGATGATCAGCTGCGAGGTGCCCGAGATGGCCGCCGCCAGGTGCTCGCTGAGCCAGCTCTTGGCCGTGCCCGGCTCGCCGGCCAGCATGAGGGCCCGGTCGGAGGCCAGCGTGGCGATGGCCACCTGCACCAGGCGCTTGTCGCCCACGAACTTGGGCGTAACGGAAAGCTCCTTGGAGCCCATAATGAAGGCTTCGACCATGCGGGGCGACAGCTGCCAGCCCGTGGGCCGGGGCCAGCGGTCGTGCTCCCGCAGGCGGGCCAGTTCGCCCTCGCAGCGCACCTCGGCGGGCTGGCGGATCACCTCCGTGCTCATGTGCGGTCGCTCCTTTCAGGGAACGCGGTGGGATCCGGGGAGGCGGCCTGCGTGGCCAGATCCACATCCCGCATCACTTCAGAGAAGGCCAGGGGGGAGAGCTTGGGGTCCAGGTGCAGCTGACCGACCGTGAGGACCTCGGTGGGTCCGTACCAGGCCGCCCCGTCCTCGAACCAAAAGCCGGCGTAGAGGCGGCCGGGCAGGCGCTTCATGAGCGCGCCTTCGCTCCCCATCTGCCACCCCCGCTTCTTCAGGCGGTCGGTCAGGGTGCCGACCCGCACCTTCCTTCCCAGATAGCGGTCCGAACCGTCTGTCTCCGCGGCCGTCCGGTGGTAGACCTCGCGCTGCAGCTGGGGGAGCGGCTGGATGATGCCGAGCCCGGCCGCATGGCGCCGCCAGCGCTCCAGCGTCTGGCTTTCGGTGAGCTGCAGGGGATGGAGCACCTGGACCGTTTCGATGGCGGCAGGATCGATGGACTCGCCAGCGAGGGTCTGCCAGTTCAGGACCTCGGTGTCGCCGCAGCGCAGCACCAGGGTGGGGATCATCGCCTTGCCGGCCGGGGTGCGCAGCCCCGCCAGGAAGGCGCCTGCCTCCATCACTTCGCCCAGGGCCATGGCCGCCTCCAGGCGGCGCCGCACCCGGTCCCACTGGGCGATCAGCATCTCCCGGGCCTCTTTGATCTCCTCATACTCAGGCGCCTGGCGGACGGCGGGGGGCGTGCTCTTGAGGCTCTTGCCCTCCTTCTGCACCACCAGGGTGGCCTTCTCATCGGGAGCGATGTAGACCGTGTAACTATCGATGCTCCAACGACGGGTGGACGGGTCCACCTCATCGGCAATCTGCGTCTCCATGGCCCACTCCAGCTGGGCCAGATCGGCATAGCCCGTCGTGGCCGCCAGATTGGCCAGGCCAGACTCCACCGCCAGCTGCTCGCTGGCCTGCCGCTTGGCGCCGAACTGCCGGGCCTCCTTGGCGAAGCGGCGCAGGGCCAGGTAGCGCTGGAGGGTGTCGCCCTCATCGGGCAGCAGACCCAGGGCCCGCACGGCCTGCTTGCTGCGCTTGAGGAACTTGGCCTCCACATCGGCCCCGTTCTCGCCGCGGATGGCCTGCAGGTAGAAGAGGCCGTCCCGGTACAGGCCCTTGGCCAGCGGATGCTTGCAGAGCTGCTTCAGCCGCTGCTCGCCCATGGCCGCCATGGCGCTCTCGGCCAGATCGCGGTCGATGGCGCCCGTCTCCTCCTCCTCGTCCTTCGTTGGTTCCTGATGCTCGCTCCAGGGCGCGGGGCCGCCGTAGCGCCTGAGCCAGCGGGTCAGGTCGGCGAAGCCGGGCCAGTCCAGATGGGGCTCCGCCAGGATGCTCCAGGACGGAGCGTAGAAGCAGGCCGTGATGAGCGCGGCCGGGCTGATGCCCTTCAGTTCATCGCCGCGTGCTGCATCCGGCTGGGTGGGAGGCCTGATCGTCCGCAGCAGGTGGACGGTCCAGTTCAGGGGGCTGCCGGTGGGGTCGTAGGCGACATAGCGGTCGATGGGGGGCTTGAGCTTGGCATGCTTCTCCAAGTTTCGGCAGGCGGTGAGGAAGTGGTCGATGCCGGCGTACTCCTTGTACCAGACGAGGGCCTTATAGATGGATGGCTCCGGATCGCCCTCCAGGGCGCGGGCCAGGTAGCGGCCGATGGCCGCGTCCACCCCCGCCTCCTTGCGGCGGTATGTGCCGTGGAAGACGTTCTCAAAGGATCGGATGATGCGGTCGATCACCTGCTGATCCTCCCTGCTGTCGGTCAGATGGGGCAGCACCCCGTGCATCAGGACGGCGGCTGTGCCGTCCCACTGGTTCCAGTGGCGGCTCCGCCGGCCGGCCCGCTCGTAGAGGTCCAGCACCTGGGGGGCCAGGCGGCGGAGGATGTGGCCCTGGTTCTGGCAGAGGCGGACGAGCACGTCAGCCAGGGGACCCAGGTTGATGGAAGGCGCCTGGGTAAAGCCTGATGGGGCGCCCTTGGCGTAGGTGTCAGCGATGGTGGCGGCCAGGGTCTCGGCGGCGCCGGGGGCGGGGCGACCCTCAATCCAGTAGCAGAGCAGCAGGGGTGGGTGGGGCACCGGACTGGCCGTGGGGTGCAGGAGGCCCTGGAGGGCAAGCTGGTCGGCGTCAGGGTACCTGGCCAGCAGGTGGGCCTGGGTATCGGCCCACCACTGCTGGGCCGCGGGCGAAGCGTTGTGGAGGAAGTACAGGCGGATTTGCTCGGTCTCCTGCAGCTGTAGGGCGGCCAGTTCGTGGACAAAGGCCTCGGTTCGGTCCATGGGCATGCCCTCCTCGGGTCTCCACGAGGATGTCGTTTTGCCGCGGGGGTGTTCCTCGCGAATGGTGCGGTGGAAACTTCAGAATATGATTCGGACAGGGGGTGCGGGAAGTCCTGCAGTTTCGGTTTTGGCCTCGTCTTCGAGCTCGATGTCGGGGTCAGCGTCAGAGGCGGGCTGTTGGGTGTTCCGCTTGACGAGGCGGCGACTCAGCGGCTTGCCCAGATCGATTACCAGGGCGGGCCAGAAGGAACTCTCCCTGGGGGTCCAGGCGATGTCATCAAGGGGCTGCTGGATGGGCAGGGCGGCGGTAGAGAGTTCATAGTGGTGTATAGAGAGTTCATAGTGGTGTGTAGGGGAACAGAAGAAATGGGTTGGGATCTTGTGGGGAGAAGCTTCGGTTTGGGAAAGGGGCGGGGAAGTCCTGGCGGAGTAGTGCCGTAGATGGATACCTTGGGGGGGTAGCCGACTGGTGGTGGTGCGAGCTTTTGGTCAGGGGCGGGGGCTTGGGTCGGGCGAAAAGACAAAGCCCCCGTTGCCGGGGGCTTGAAGTGGTTGTGGGACAAGGGGATGAGGACGTTGGAGGCGGAAGCATAGAGGCGTGTAGGGAAAGGATAGGAGCGTGTAGGGAGATCGAAGTGGAATGATAGAGGATCGATGAGAAGAGGCATTGAGGTGGGACGGGCGGCAGCCTCTACCCTCTGCCGCTACGGTATAAGGCGGAAAGCCGGCTGCCCCACCGCCGGTAGGGGCCGGCCTGGCGGAGGCACGGCACGCTGCTGCTGCTGGACGCCCATTTGAGCAGCCCCCGTGGGGTATGTCGCATTCTTCTCCTCGCGCTGCGAGCCAGCGAGACGTCAGAGGCCCCTGCTTCTCTGCCATGAAGGTAGTACCGACGATTTCCTCACCTGAGTAGGTAAAGGCCGCTATGGCCTCCACCTCCTTTTCTGTGACGTTTTCGCCTTCACAGCGGAGCGCCTCAATCACCATCGGCATATGGCGACTGTGGTTTCACATGGAGAACCCCCGTCCGCCGCTCGGCGAACCACGAGTTCCGCCGTTGCCAGGGTGGGGTATCGCCCCGCCACTTTTTCAACATAAGGAATAATGAGTAACCACAAGTGACTCCCGGTGGCATCCCGGGTTATGATGAGAGTGCCAGCACGTATGGGGAGGTCCTGACTAACGGCATGTGTAATGCGCATACGAGAGGCCGCAAAGCAATTTGGTTGGGATTGCTGTTGTTCACCTTCGCCGCTGTGGTACTCGGCTGTAGCCAAACGAAGAACGACGAAGCCTGGGTTGTGACTGGCACGTTCGACGTGCTGGCGACATCGCCTGATGGAAGGCAGTTCTCCTACACGATGAGGGGTGTGGAAGGGAAGTACGCCTTCATTGATGAGGTCGTTGTGGCCGGAAAACGCCAGAAATACATGTGGCACTTTTGGGGCAAGGTCGAAGACTATGCGGGCAAGGGGCTAGAGGTTAAGGCCACCAGCCGTGAGGGCAAGACGATCGCTGTGTGGTCAGGGGGCCTGGCGGGCGCCAATAACGGCGCTGTTGCCCATACGCCGTCTACGATGTCATTGCCGGCGCCAGGACTGTGGCGGCTTGACGTGTACGTTGGAGGAGAACTGATCGGGCACATCGTGGTTGAGGCTAAGCCTGCTGGATAGGGGTGTACCCATGAGGTTTCGGGGGTTGAAGCGATGGCTGTGGCCCGGAGCAGTGGCAATTCTGCTTCTGGTCAACTTGGCTTTGTCAGGAGCTTACTTCAAACAGCGAGCCCTTGCCGATACATTGCTCTTCGAGCGTGCCCTGCAGGTTCATGCAGCGCTGCACGTAGCATCGATCGAGATCCGAGGCGTTACCTCCCCGGATGCGCCCGATGCTCCATCCAGGATACAGGGCATCATCCGCCACTTGACTGATGCTGAAGCTGCTTCTGATCAACTCTATCTTCGCCGTGTCATAACCACTTCACCTGAAGACTTGAGGACGATGCCCCGGTACATACAGCGAATCCGTCAACAGCTTGAGAACATGGTATGGAGCCATGATTACTCGGCACTGCCGGACGTCAACGGAGCTGTTGAAGGCTTGGCCGCGTACCTGGACAACGGTCTCAGGTCATATGGACCACAGGACAAGACAGCGTACTTGGAGCAGTTCGGGAGTATTGTTGAGGCTTACAGGAGCCCGTATCCCGGGCTGCAGTAGTAATGCTGGCTGAGAACCACAACCGCCAGGGATTGAGCCGTCTGGCCACATTGGGCCAAAAACGGACGGAGGCATCCTGACTGCCGGCGCCAACTCGGTCGGACTACACACAACCGTCGGCTTCACCGGAACGCCACGCTCATGACTGCCCTGGGACAGACTCGTGCGACGCCGGTCCCGGCAACCCAAATAAAACCCGGCTGCACGGCTTATCGACCATGCAGCCGGTTCCTCTTAGAACTCCCGTCGCCGGAAGGCCGCCATCCCGGCGAGCAGGACTCCCACCAGGTAGAGCAGGCCGTAGAGCAGCATCCAGCCGGAAGGATCCGACCCGAGCTGAAGCTGAATGATCCCCGGCTCGCCGATCCCGTGCCGCAAATGTCCGGTCACCCAGCCATTCATGCTGGCGCCCGGCAAGAGGAGCGAGAGCATGACGCCCGAGAGCTCCAGCTGCGGCAGGCGCAACATGTGGCCCGCAAACTCCAGCAGGCTGCCCAACCAGGTGAAGAGCAGGAGCAGGAGGGCGCCAAAGCCGGCCGCAATGGGACCGCTCCGCGCGCTCAGCCAGAGCGTGAGGGCCAGTTGCACCAGCGGTGCGAGCGTGAAGACCGGCAGCGCGATCCACCAGTCGGACGGGAAGAGCCCCCTGGTCCAGCCAAAGGTCAGCAGGATCGCCAGGTAAAAGAGGGCTGCATAAGCGGCCACCCCTGCGCCCAACCCCAGGAACTGCCCCAGGAAGACTCCCTGCCGGCGGACCGGCCGGCTGATCACCATCTGGGCGCGTCCGGACTCCGCGTCCATGCCCGCCGTCACGATGGCTGCAAAGGAGGCGACGGTGCTGACGAGCAGGCAGGTGCAGATCAGCATCATGGTGAGCAGTTGCTGGAGCACATCGTTCCGCACCGCCATAGGCGCCGGTTCCATCGCCTCAGAGCGCAGGACCAAGGCAAAGAGCGCGACCGGAATGGCCGAGGCGGGCAACAGGAGCCAGACGAGACGGCGCTGCAGAATCTCCCGGAGTTGAAAGCCGGCTACGACCGCCCAATCAGCCACCGGCGCTCACCTCCCCCGGTGCGGTTACCAGATCAACGAAGAGATCCTCCAGGCTGCGATGGCGGGGGACCAGCTCATGGAGGCGGGCGCCCGCCTGAACGATCGCCGCTGCCAGATCCGGCACGTGGGTCTCATCAGGGAGGACGACGCGCAGCCGTCCATCCGGCAGCGCCGTGACCGGTCCAAATGCGGCGAGTCGCGAAGGCGCGAGCGGCTCCGCCCGGAGGGTCACCTCGACCTGGCGCCCGGCCAGGTCCGCCATGGAGCCCGTCGCCACGATTTGGCCCGCCCGGATCACGGCGAGGTGGTCGCAAAGCTGCTCGAGCTCCGCCAGCAGATGCGAGTTCAGGAAGATCGTGACACCATCCGCCTGCAGCTCCCGCAGCAGCGAGCGGACGAAGCGGCGCCCAAGGGGATCAAGGGCGGCTGTCGGCTCATCCAGGATCAACAGGCGCGGGCGATGGAGGAGGGCGGCGCCCAATGCGAGGCGTTGCCGCATCCCGTTCGAGAAGGTGGAGACCGGCCGCTCTGCTACCTCCAGGAGCCCTACCTGGGTGAGTACGGCCATCAGGCGTTCCCGATCCGGCTTGAGCCCGGCCAGGCGGCCATAGTAGCCCAGGAGGTCGAGCGCCTTCGGCCACTCGGGCATGCGGTAGTGCTCGGGCAGGAAGCCGAGGAGCGCTTTCGCCTGCCGGCTGCCGATGGGGTGGCCGAAGATCGAGCCACTGCCCGCGGTCGGCTCGAGGAGGCCGGTCAGGAGCTTCACCAGTGTCGACTTCCCGGCCCCATTCGGGCCCAGGAAGCCAAAGATGGAGCCGGCGGGGACGGTCAGGGAGATATTCTGGCATCCCCGCGCCCGGCCGTAGAACTTCGTGAGCCCGTGGGTTTCGACGGCAATGCTCATGGCCTACCGCGCCGCCACGGCCAGGAGCTCGGCGCGGGTGAGGTTGCCGCCTACGTAGTAGGTAAAGCCGCCCTGCTGCCAGACCAGGGCGCCGCCCTGCTCTTTCGGGTAGTAGACCCCTTGCGCCTGACCGATGGCAACCTTCTCGCCCATCTCCGGGCCAACGGGGAGAGGAAGGGTGTTCGCCAGGTCTGGGATCTGGCGAATCTGGTCGATCACGGATGCGGGCGCCCCCGCCAGCTGGCCCATCAGCCCTGCCAGCTCCGACAGATTGACCCCGCCCGTGCCGCTGACCTGCAGGCTGGTCGCCTGAACGATCATGAGGCTGCGGCCGTCTGCTCCTCGCCACTGACGGGCGACCATGGTGGGCGTCACCACCTGGAAGGTCTGTCCCTTGAGCTTGGGGTCGAGGGAGGCCATAATGCCCTGGTCATACAACCAGTTATTGATGGCGTCCACATCGGGACGAAGGGTGTAAGTGGCCGGGCGCCGGGCGCCCCAGCGGGTCGGTTCCGCCGGCAGGCCCCCTGGGATGATCGCAGGCTGAAGCAGCGGCCCCATCAGTTCGGCTGCCGCCGCAGGGGTGGTCGTCTCCATTTTGGGGAGCTCCTCGGGGCCGCTCACCTGCGCCAGCTTGCGGACCAACTCCGGGGACAGCTTCTGTTCCAGGCCCTCAATGGCGTTGGCGATCGCTTTCGGGCTCGTCTCGACGTAGGCGATCTTCTGCGTCCGGAAGATCGAGAGCCAGTTGGAAGCGGCGGCGCGCATGGGATCGACGAGCAGAGTCGCCGTAAAGAGAGCCAGGACGGCCGCGCCGACGGCGACGGGGCGCAGGCGAGGCATGGTCGTTTTCACGGGTAAGATCTCCTCCCATGGAATTGTGGGCACGGGGCTCTTTGCGACCGCCCCTTGCACGGCGCTGAGGAGCAGTTGCGTCTCCTGGGCGGTCTCAGCCAGCACCGTCAGCCGAGCGCGGCAGGTCGGACAGGAAGCGAGGTGGCGCTGGAGGCGGGCGGACCCTAGCTCATCATCCAACACGGCACGGAGATCACCCTCGGGCGGGTGAGTTAGCCACCAACTCATACTGCTCCTTCAGCCTCCTTTCGGCACGGACCAAGATGGTCCCCACTGACTCGGGTCGGCAACCGGCCGCCTGGGCGATCTCCTTGTAGGAGAGCCCCTCGGCACGGAGCAGCAGGGTCAGCCGGTCGCGGGGCGAGAGCCGGTCGAGCGCGGACCGCACCAGTCGCGCCTGCTCGTGCTCGACCATTACCTGCGCCGGGTCTGGTGGGCCCTCTTGGCGCGGATCGGTCAGTTGCGCATCCTCGGGCGGGAGATCGACGGTGCGCTTCCCACGGCGGAGGGCGTCGTAGGCCAGACGACTGACGACCTGGCGGAGCCAGGCGCCGGGGTTCTTCACGGTTCCACTTCCCTGCCCGAGCAGTCGGGTCACCGCCTCCTGGGCGGCATCCTCGGCCTCGTGACGGTTGCCCAAGAGCAGGAGCGCGCGCCGGAACGTCGCAGTGTAGAGGTCCTGCAGGTCCACCCAGTCACCTCCCTGATAGAAAGACGGGGACGCCCGCTCTTTGTGACAGGCGCGTACACTCTCCTAATATTGCGCCGGTTGCGTGCAAAAACCGCCTATCATTACTCGTGGTCCTTCACGGGCCTAGCGGGCCGGTGCACGGGCAGGAGACACAAGAACCGGCTGCATGACCTTTCATTCATGCAGCCGGTTCTGCTTTCACCCGACCAGCTGTTTCCATCTGTCTTTGCGTAATGAGCGAACTTCCGGAACTAGCCAGGAACCCACTCCGTCTGATCTGGTGTTGCCCGCCCAGAACGGACTGGCAGAACTCGCCGCGAAAGGAGCACCCATCGATGCATTTCAAGCGTAAACTAACAGGAACAGCTTGGCTCCTGTTCCTGTTGTACGTTGGTGTGTTGCTGAAGCTGGTCCTGTTCAAGTACCCCTCCGGACTGATGGTTGAGGAGATCACCTTGGAGCGATTGCTCTTCAGACTGCAGCATGCAGCCAATTTCACCCCGTTCAAGACGATCGCCTATTACCTGAGCGGTAACGTCAACGCACCCATCGCTTTCAGCAACATAGGCGGTAACATCCTTCTCTTTGGTCCACTGGGCTCCTTGGTGCCGTTCCTTCTCCCAAGGTTCAGCAGGGTAAGGCAGATTGCTTCCATTGCCTTCGGTGCCAGTCTGTTTCTTGAGCTTGCTCAAGTCCTTGTTGGGCTCGGAGGCTTCGACGTAGACGATCTGCTGCTCAACGTACTGGGCGGCATTCTCGGCGTGCTGGCTTTCCATGGGGTTCGAAGGCTGGTTCCGGCAACCTTTGTTGGAGCCACGAAGCCCAATGGGGAGACATGAGAGCACTCCCCCGGACCCTACACCCGATATTGCGCCGCTTGCCCCGCTTCATCGATATAATCGATCACCGTTGCCATGCTGGTCAAGTCGATGAACAAGGTGCAGCGCTTGTCGCCCTGTTCCCACTGCAGCCGAACCTCGTGCTTGGCGCAATCGAGCACCTGGAACTGCCCGCCAAAGGCCGGATATTCGTTCCGGAACCGGATCAGCTTGAGCAACCGCTGCACGACGTCCTTCTGCAACGCCTGCTCGATTTCCGCCTCCGTGTAGTTGTGCCGGTTCATGGCACGGTTCTCGCCCGTGGCCTTCACGGCCTCGTAGTCATTCTCCCCCGCCAGCAGCCCTACGTAATAGACTTGCGGAATACCGGGCGCAAAGAATTGGGTGGCGCGGCCCGCCAGATAGGCGTCGTCGTTCCGTCCGAGCACCGAATAGAACGTGCCGCCGATCTGGTGCACGTCGAAGCCGCCTTCCCCCTTGTGCTCGTCGGAGACGATAAGGCTCAAGGTGGAGCCGCGGGAGACGCAGATATCCACGACCTTCCGGGCGTCCTTGACGTCGATGAACCCTTGCAGGTCGGGCAGTACCGGGATGCCGTCGTGACAGTCGAGCATGGTGAATTGATGGCTCGGGCGAACCTTCAAATAGGCGGTCAGCTTCTCGCTGGAGCCGTTCAGCAGCGTATCGAGCACGGTGAACGGCAGGATGAAATCGTAAATCCAGAAGCCGCGGGCCGCCAGCTTTTTCTGGATCTCATACTGCCCGTGCACCTCGGGAAGCAGCTCGATGCCGAGCGAGTCCGCGAGCTGCTTCATCTCGTCCAGGAAATCGAAGATCTCGGGCTCCACGAAGAAGCAGCTCGTCCCAAGCTTCTTGATCACAAAGCCGACGGCGTCCAGACGGACGATCTTAATATTGTTCTCGCTGAAGTTGGTGAAGAACTCCTTCAGCAGCTGCATGACCTTGTCGGATTTGATGTCGAGATCGATCTGCTCGGACGGATCTTGCCTGCCGAAAGTCGTCCAGACGGACACCTCTTCGCCGGTCTCCTGAATGGTGAAGGTGGAGTACGGCTTCGGCCTTCTCAGGAAGATCTTGTCGATATCCTCCTGCACCGGCTTGCCGTCCATCCACACCTTGTCGAGGGTAATGAACAGGTCGGCATGCTCCGACTCGCGGCCACGCTGCAGGAAGTCCTGGAAGTAGGCGGACTTTCGGGAGATGTGATTGACCATCAGGTCAACCAGGATCGGGCAGTGCTTCCCGATCTCCTTGACATCCGCCCACGTTCCGAACGCCGGCTCGATCTCCAAATAGGTCAGCGGCGCGAAGCCGCGGTCGCCGGAGGACGGGAACGGCGGCAGGATATGTACCCCGCCCTTGAAGACATCTGGGAATTGCGTCAGCAGCGCCCGGTTCAGCGACTTCAGGTCGCCTCCGAGGGAGTCTGGGTAGGTAATGAGCTGAACGTGATTGTGCGTGGGCATGGTGTCGTCCTTCCTCTCACGGGCAGTACCTGCATGGTTCACAACCAGTATAACCGATATGAAGCATACATGGGTGGACATGGTGAGAGCCGGTCGTGTGACCGGCTCTCTCGGATTATGTTTCGTTTGGTGTAGGATTAGGGCGTTTCGGTGTCGGCCTCGTCTTCGAGCTCGATGTCGGTGTCGGCGTCGGCGTCAGGCTCGGGCTGTTGGGTGTACCGCTTAACGAGGCGGCGTCCCAAAGGCTTGCCCAGATCGATGACCAGGGCGGGCCAGAAGGGACTCTCCTTGGGGACCCAGGCGATGTCATAGAGCTCCTTGTAGCCGGTCTGCACGGTCAGGCCGGCGGGCCCAAGCAGCGAGTACAGATTGATCCACGCACCGGACTGCCGGGGGTACCGGCGGACGGGAATGGCCGTGAGGTCTTCTGCGGGAGCGGTGCGAAGGATGAGTACGGTAGTGCCCTTGATCAGTTCGGGCTGGACCTTGTCGACCTGCTTGACCGGTCTGCCCTCAATGGCGGAGAGACGAGTGAGGCGCTTGTCGGCATTGGCGAAGATTCCGAACTGGGCAGGGCCGCAGAGCCATCCGCCGGACCGGTTGGCCGAGCCCTTTACGGTTTCGGCTTCGGGCGTGGGCTTGATGACCTCGGCGGGGGATGTGTTGAGCAGAGCGTCAAGGGTGGTCTTGCTCAGGACCTCCTGCATGGCGGCAGCAGCCGCCTGCTGGATGGGGGACTGGCCGCGGCCGGGGGACGTCGGGTCGTTAGCCATGGGAATCAGACCTCCTGTCGGGACTGGGTGTGACAGGGGCGAACCGCCTGTCATGTCCAATCATAACATTAAATGGGTATGCATTCAATACAGATTTTTCTATCGATGGGATAGAGAATTCATGGTGGTGTGTAGGAAACCGAAGAAACGCGTAGGGAGACGCCGCGGTTTGGGGATGGGGCGGGGGAAAAGGTAAAGCCCCCGATGCCGGGGGCTTGAAGTGGTTGTGGGACAAGGGGATGGCCCGACCACGCTTGACGGCGCTGCACGCCGCACGTGCAGACCGCGGGCTACTCCACCCCAGGCGGACTCAAGTCAATCCGGAACGACGCCAAGTCCCCACCCTCCGGGTGCCGCTCAGCGTACTGCCGCAAGAAGCTAACCAGATCCTCTTGCCTTGGCTGACCCAAAACCATGCGGTATGCGACCACCGTGTTCCGGAGGTCCTCCAACTGCTGCAACTCCCGGCTGAGCGGTAGTGCCGGCACATGCCGCACAATCTTGTGCCCGCCCGGCTCAAAGATCCAGTACGGCACCAGGTCATTCTGCCCCGGCCCCCGATCCTCCCGGGCCTGCTCGAAAAGTCGCTCCCACGGGTCGGAAAACGCCCTTCCCACTAGAGCACTCAGCGGATAGGCTTTCGCCACGTTCCGCCGAATGACGTGCCCCTTGTACCGATGCACCCTCCCCTCCCGCTGCTCCAAGTCCACCGGATTTGCGGGCAGATTCCAGTGGTAGATGTCGTGACAGTACTGGTGGAAGTCCAGACCTTCCTGCCCCACCGACGTGGAAGCCAGCACGAACGGCCTGAACGGCGAACTGAAGGCCAACCGAACCTGGTCGGCCCGAGTCTCCTGACCATCTTCCTCATCTCTGCCGTCGCCCAGCCGAAGCGCAAAGCGGCACCGAAGGCTGGCCTTGTGCAGACTCGCCGCCGATCCGTCTGGAGACAGGCGAACTTCGTCGAAGTCCACGCTCACGGTGCGGAGGGACATCGCCGCCTGGATTTCTTCCGCCACCTGTCGGACGGCTGCGTCCACCGCCAAGCTGCCCACACCCAACGATTCTCGGAGCACGTGCAGGTATTCGTCGACCACCGCCTGGATGTTGCCGTCGGCACAGTAGTCAAGCACACCTTCCCAATACCGGGCCTCCTGGCCCACCCCAAGCCCGCGCACCACCATCGACGAGTCCGGCATGTTGAAGAGGCTGCGGAACCCAAAGGCCATGCGGGCCGCCGCTGTCAAAACGGGGCCGGCATCCGCATCGGCCACGGGCCAGCTGCGCAGCAGGGCTCGCAGACAGACCACGGCGGGACTGGCTATGGCCACTTTGGTCAGGATCTTCACGAGATCATCAGGCTGCCGTCCGAGGCGGCCTACTCCCGCGAAGTCCGCCAGCAACTGATCGACGTGCTCCACGAAGCGGCTCTCGCGGTCTTGTCCGCGGCTGGGCATCATGCGCCGCCAGCTATCCGGTCGCTCGCTATCGGCGAGCCACTGGCCCACGGGCTCGCCAATGTGGGCCGCATCGAGGCGGGCAAGTACAGCCGAATACCAGTGCGGTGCCATGGGTCCGTCTTCCTGCTCGGCCCCCGCCAGCACCGGTTCCAAGAGGGCAGCCACCTGTCGCTGTACATCCGCTTCCACTGCGGCCCGGGTGGGCAGTACGCCCCCTTTGGTTAGGTCCAAGGCCGTCTTGAGGGGATCGACGCGCCTAGCCAGGGTAAGGCATGGGTAGAGCAAGGTCAGATGAGCCATCCCCGCCGGTCTCCCATCATCCAGAGCGAACCGCAGGGGGCCGCCGTGCGTCTTCCACGCCGTATCGAAGTCTGCATCAGCGTCACCAAGGGTGATCATCTGGCGCTCCGCTTCGTAGCTGCAGAGCATGGCAATGGTCTTGGGCACCACATTCCACGCCGAGAAGACCAAGGCCTTGGTGTAGTCGGCCAGGTTCGGATCGGCATACGGTCCGTGACTGGCCCTGTAATACGGCAGCGACGGGGGAACCCAGAGCAGCTTCCATGCGCCGACGTCGACCTTCTGGCGAAGCAGAGTGCGCAGTTTGGCGTTCCCGGGATCCAGCTGGCGATACTGCCGAATTTGCTCACGCTGCAGGAGCCGATCGGCGCCGGTCTCCATGTAGGCGGCCAGTTCAGGGCCAAGGCTGGGGTCGCTGAGCCCCTTGACGAAGCTCTCCTTAAGCTTGTAGGCGTCCATGGTGTTCAGAAGATAGGGGGCTGACTTCCAATACTCGACGGCATCGTTGGCGCCCAACCGCCGAGCCACGCGGTCGACCATGGCGTACTCTTTCAGGTCACCCGGCTCCAGCCCACCCAGGTCGGCGCGGGATTCCGTCAGCATACCGTCCCGGTCTGTGGTCACAGAAAGGCGCTCGGTACGCACCATCACCCGGCGGAGGGTCTGCTCAATTCGCTGCTTGGCGGCTTGGAGTTCGGCACCGCCACTGGCGCCCGCACGCAGCAGGCCCCGGCGGTAGCGCTCGAGTTCCCGCTGAAACTGGGTGCTGGCCTCGCCCGAGTCCAGGAGGAAGCGGGTCGTTCTCACGAAGTCTTCATAGTGGTCCTCGCCGCTAGGTTCACCGTGCAAGGTGTACATCTTGTAGGGCGTGGCGGACAGGAGCAGCACACGGGCATCGCTATAGTTGAACAGGCTCCTGGCCAGGTTTGCCACTTCGTTGGACTCGGACTCGTCCAGCAGGTCCTTGAAGCGCTGGAACTCATCGAGAATCACCAAGTCGGGCTGCAGAACGCTCACGCAGCTGCGTGCCAGAATCCGGCGCAGGTCGGCGATGAAGTCATGGGCCGCGTTCCGGTCATCGTCGGGGAGGTTCTCCGGTTTGCGAGACCACGCAAACCGCCTGACCAGGTCGTTGAAGCGGCAGCGGATGTCGGGGGTCGCCTCACAGGCAACCAGGAACGCCTGGGCAAGGGTGGGATCGATCTCGTCGTCGGGGTACTCGTCCAGAAGGACCCGCCAGTTCTCCCGGCCCTTGCCGGCCTGGAACACGTTCTTGGGCCCTGCGGAGCTGCCGAATTGCCAGCCCTGGCGGAGCATGTGGTAGATGATGGCCCGCTCGTCGGCCATGCCCCCCCGGTTGCCCATGTTGAACGAAGTCCCGGGAGTGAACGAGACGAAGTTCAGCTTCTCGTGAAGCTGCTTAATGGCGCGGGGCAGCAGCGTCATGCGTGTGGCAAAGGCGACGTCGCGATTGCCTGTGATGTTCAGCTTGTTGACATTCTGGCGAGCGATCGCGGCGTTGGAGCAGATGTAGATGATGTCGATGCGGTTTACCGAGTCCCACATGCTCTCCACGGCGCGGGCGATGATTCCCCGGGCCACCAGCGTCTTGCCAAGGCCCACCTCATCGGCGATGAGGAAGCGTCGGACGGGATCTGGGTCGGTATACAGGCGTCGGTAGACATAGTCAACCGTTTGGCGCTGGAAGTCCTTCAGCCCGCTGAGAATTGCCGCTGCGTTGGGCCTCGCTATCTCAGTGCTCATGCCGACACCTCTCCCTGGCATGCCGCCTCAAATGCTTTCCAGAGGTCCAGGAACCCCTCCGGGAGAAGCGCCTGGCCCTTCTCCGACTGCGTCAGGTCTCGGATGAGGCGTGCGATGCGTCGGATCTTCTCCGGGGCGCGACTGGACGTTCGCACCAGCTCTTCGAGCAGGGGGAGGCCAATCATTCCCGGCATGCCTTCCGCCGTGCCGGTGCTCCCCTTGATGAAGAGATTGGCCATGGACAGGGCATCGGAGCCTTCGGCCAGCAAGAAGAACAGGTATCGCAGGAAGCGGTTCCGGTCGGAGATGATGCTTTCGAGAATCTGCTTGTCGCGATCGTCGGGCAAACCGTGGACAGGCATGTTGAGCACAAAGGCGATGCTGACCTTCCGCCCCTGCTTGGCGGCGGTCAGTTCGAACGCGACGAACCCCGTAACGGTAGCGACGGCCACGCCTTCCATGCGCACGTCACCTTCGCTCCACAGGGGAGTGAGGTCGAGAGCACCTGCCGACTTCAGGGTCACCGGGTACCAACGTCCCGTGACACCTTCCGGGAGGGGCGAAAGGGGACGCCCACACCGAAGGAGCAGAGAACAGGTGTCACCGCCGGCCTCTCGCTCTACCGTAAGCGACAGCCCTGCGCCGGCAAGCGCCTGACGAAGTTCCTCGACACTCTGCTCCAGGGCGGCTCGTAGTTCGTCGCCGGCGTTCGGCTCGGACGGCCGCTGGTACCGGCGCAGCATGCTGGCCATGGTCTGCTCCCCGCCCCCGTTGCCAAGGAGCTTATCGATGCCGAAGGCCGCTCTGCGACCCTTCAGTTCGACCAGGAACTCCACGTTCTTCCCACGCCAAGCCGCATCGGTAGCGTTGGCCGATCCGGTGAGAAGGCGGGCAGGCCAGCCACTTTCGATCACGTACAGCTTGGCATGGAGCCCGGACAGGTCATGGTGGGGATTGACAGCATCGTCCTCCTCAGATGTCTCAGGCCTTTCTGCGGCTTCCTCCAGGAAGTAGCACGACGTTCTGGCCGTCACCTGACTGAAGACAGCATCACTGAGCGCATCCAGGCTCTCGCACCGCGAAATGAGTACGTTCTCCCGTCCCCGAAGTGCCAGGGGAAGGACCTGGTCTGCGGAGAGGAACGGGGAGACAATCATGAGGCGGGAGAAGTCGTGACCAAACTCAGGGACCTTCCGTGACCCCCGCACGCCCATGGGCCAGAACTCGAAGTCCTCTACCCCTTCCGGTACCTGGAAGCGAACACGGCGGACTTCGCTGGACATAAGCCTGGCGTGTTCCCGCACTGTCTCTGGCAGGTCGCCCACAGCCATCTCGGGAAGGGCCTCAATAAAGCGGGAGAGGCCGTCGTTTTTGGCGAAGCCGTTTTTGCGGTCCTCCACCTCTCCCTCCAGGCAGAGAATGGTGTCCCACGACCGATCGAAGGTGAGGTTGCGGGAAAGGCAGAGAAAGCGATACTTCACGGGTTCATCTTCTGCGACGTAACGGAGGGCCCACACCTTGGGGTGGAAAACGCCGCCCTTGGCCGGCGCAACTTCCACCACCGCCTGCTCTAAGTAGCTATACAGGGGGGTGGCAGCGGTCGGGACCGCAATGCGCCCTTGCTGGCAGAACACGACGAAGCGGCCGGTGGTGCGGCGCAAGGCCTCCAGCACGGCGATGGGGTCATGCAGAATGTCGTCTTGCTCGTGGTGTTCAAACAACACCATGGAAAGCGGCGCCACGAGTAGGGTGACCAGGTCCAGCGAGAATGTAGTGCCTATAGCCCGGTCGAGTGTATAGCCTGTCGGTGGACGAAGTGCCTCGAGGTAGGTCTGCCGCTCGCTCGGGTTAAGCATCGGTCGAGTCCTCCCCCTTCAGGCCACTGATGATGTCGGCACACATGCGCTGGGCGACCTGCCACCGGAAGCCGAGCTGTTGACCGCCCGATACGCCGGACCACATGTCGAGGTGCCTGCCACCGTTCAGACGAGACCGGGATCCCTTCAGCCGGAACTCTCGGTCGGCAAGCAGCGATTGGAGTCCAGTGTCGGCGGCAATGGCAGAGACCCGCCCCTTGTCGCGGAGAAGGATGGCAAGCCAGGCGTTCACAAACGAAACGGTTGCCGAAGGGACGCGGGCGGTGGCCAGGGGTTCAGACGACCAGAAATGGTCGAGCCGGTCGTGCCAGTGAGTGAGCTCCTCCCAATGGGCCAGCATCTTTCCGGTCCATACGGCCAGAGCTCGCTCATACTGGCCGACCCAGTCGGGGTTACCTCGCCGTTGCGAGAGCATGAGGTTATAGCAGAGGGCGGCGCCGTGAATGGTTTCGGAGAAGTTGCGGGCGTGCATGACGGTCTTCTGCAGCGACGTCGGGAGGGATCCGACCACGGGGTGCTCCCAGAGGAAGTCGGCTGGAACGAAGCTTTCCATATCGATGAGGTGGGACAGGACGCTGCCGCCGTGCTGGCAAAAGATCCGTTCGCGCAGGTAGGTGGCCTCACTGCGGGTGAGAGCCAGGGTCGCCTTCTGCGGCCAGCCCTCGGGCGGCTCAGGCAATGCGGGATCCCAGTTCTCAGGCTCCCGGTCGATTACCGACTCCCGATCTTCACTCACCAGCACCTGTCTTTTCCGCCGGTAGTGGGCGTCGAGCGAACGATGGTACTGGTCCTGGGATAGGTGGACCTGACGGATCCCCCAGGACTCCAGGGCGCTCCAGTAGACCGAACTGGGCAGGCGCTGCAGTCCGGCCCTGGCATCCTTTCCGATAACCCCGTCGGTGTCGCCGGATTCCAGCAGGGCCGTGATCAGCTTGGTCTCTTCTTTTCGGGCTCGCGCGGCGATGTCAGCAGAGGAGATCTCTCTACGCTCCAGGCCCCGGTAGGTCCAGGGAACGAAGAGCATGTAGCGGGCCCGCGTCTGGATGGTGCTGGTGCCGGGGAAGAAGCAGTCGGAGAAAGCGTCCCGGACCGTGCCCACACCCAGTTCGTCCCGCGTGTCGTTCTCTCGGAAGAGCTGAACCATATCGAGCATCCGCTGGCGTTCCTTCTCGCTGAAGTCAACCCAACTCAAGTAAGAGGCCAAGGCATCTCGCTTCCCTTCCACACTACGAGTTCTCTTAACTTCTGAAGTTTCATACCCGATCGCGAAGGCAGAATCCTGCTGCGGTCTGCTAGGCCGTTCAGTCGGACACAATGGAAAAGGCGCCCGGATGAGGGCGCCAGGAGCACGCAGTCGCCGTCCCAAATGGCGAACGGCGGCACTGACCCTGTGGAGGGACTGTTACCGCTTCGAGTTGGCGGAGGCTAGTGCTGCAAGAAAAGCCAGCACAACGAAGATGAATGTGGTGGCACCCATCTTCATGGTGATTTCCGCCATCGGCTTACCCCCGGAACGCACTTTCGGTCTGCGAAGCCAGGTGGGGTGGTGAGCGGCGCTATGCGGAATAGGTGAGGGTGCGCCGCTGCAGGGTGCGTACATCTGGGCGGACATGGTGAGAGCCGGTCGTGTGACCGGCTCTCTCGTATTATGTTTCGTTTGGTGTAGGATTAGGGCGTTTCGGTGGCGGGCCAGAAGGGACTCTCCTTGGGGACCCAGGCAATGTCATAGAGCTCTCTATACCCGGTCTGCACGGTCAGGCCGGCAGGGCCGGGCAGCGAGTACAGATTGATCCACGCACCGGACTGCCCGGGGTACCGACGGACGGGAATGGCCGTCAGGTCTTCTGCGGGAGCGGTACGTAGAATGAGTACGGTCCTGCCCTTGATCAGTTCGGGCTGCACCTTCTCGACCTGCTTGAGCGGTCTGCCCTCGATGGCCGAGAGACGGGTGAGGCGCTTGTCGGCATTGGCGAAGAGGCCGAACTGGGCAGGGCCGTAGAGCCATCCGCCGGGCCGGTTGGCCGAGCCCTTTACGGTTTCGGCTTCGGGCGTGGGCTTGATGACCTCGGCGGGGGACGTGTTGAGCAGAGCGTCAAGGGTGGTCTTGCTCAGGACCTCCTGCATGGCGGCAGCAGCCGCCTGCTGGATGGGGGACTGGCCGCGGCCGGGGGACGTGGGGTCGTTAGCCATGGGAATATTCTATTGATGGGGTAGAGAGTTCATAGTGGTGTTTAGCAAAACCAAAGAAACGTGTAGGGTGCCCACATCGTGCTCAATCATCTGTTTGCCATCGGTGACGAACTCCACTACCCCGCCGTCGGCACGACTCAGAGTAGCCGCGGCGCCAGCGCCTGGTTCGCGAACGATGGCCACAGTGAGTTGCCCCGCCTTGTTGTCCGACGTGGCCAGGAAACGGTGTACATAACTGGCCTCGATGGACCTGTAGTGGTCCACAGCGTGCAGCATCGTGTCCGCGAATGGACCCTGACTCCATCGCCGGAGTGCCGGCGCTCCAGGCCACGACTGCCACGACCAGGGCGAAGCCCGCAATCACTGCGATCAGCACAGCCGCAGGTTTCTTCACGCGCTGTCCCTCCCGAAGAGGCTGAACCTGCAACCCTCGGTGATCGTTCCCCTCTGCTGTGGCGATTCTCTCAACTGCACGGAGGCGACGGGGGTGTTATGATGACCATCACGCACTACGGACAGGCCGATAAGAACCGCTTGACCGGGGTACCCTCATTGAGGGGAGCAAGGGAAGCCGCTACGGAGCCCGATGGGATCGGGACGCGTGGGATGTCAGGGACGAAGTAGCTGGTACAGTGCGTGCAGAAGTTCGGTGAGGATGACTTTGAGCAGTACCTCAACGACCCACTGAGGCAGCATGGAGACTCACATCCTTTCGGGGAGTCTTCCCTTGCTCACCCAGATTGCACCAAACACCAGCGCGCAGATTCTGTCGCCTCGTGGCGGCAGTCGCGAAGAACCCTTCGACAAAGTCGAAGGTGGGCATGCTGAGAGCCGGTCGTGTGACCGGCTCTTTCGTATTATGCTTCGATTGGTGTAGGATTAGGGCGTTTCGGTTCCGGTCTCGTCTGCGAGCTCGATGTCGAGGTCGGGGGCGGAGTCGGAGGCGGGCTGTTGGGTGTTCCGCTTCGCCAGGCGGCTTTCCAGAGGCTTGCCGAGATCGATGACCAGGGCCGGCCAGAAGGGGCTCTCCCTGGGGACCCAGGCAATTTCGTACATCTCCTAATAGCCGGTCTGCACGGTCAAGCTGGCGGGCGGACGGGAATGGCCGTCAGGTCTTCTGCGGGAGCCGTGCGAAGGATGAGTGAGGCGCCTGTCGGCGGAGGAAGAGTCCGAACTGGGCGGTGCCGTGGAGCCAGCCGCCGGACCGGTTGGCCGGCCCCCTTACGGTTTCGGCTTCGGGTGCGGGCTTGATGACCTCGGCGGGGGATGTGTTGTGCAGAACGTCAAGGGTGGTCTTGCTCAGGACCTCCTGTCGGGACTGGGGTGACAGGGACGAACCGCCTGTCATGTCCAAGCATAGCAGCAGGTGGGTGTGCACCAAGTACAGATTTTTCTATCGGCGGTGTAAAGCGTTCATAGTGATGTGTAGGAAAACGGTAGAAATGGGTAGGGATCGTGTGCGGAGAAGCTGTGGTCTGGGGGTGGGGCGGGGAAGTCTTGGGGGAGTAACGTGGTGGATGGGTACCTTGGGGGGGTAGCCGACGGGTGGTGGTTTGGGGTTTTGGTCATGGGCAGGAGCTTGGGGCGGGGGGAAAGGTGAAGCCCCCGTTGCCGGGGGCTTGGAGTGGTTGTGGGACAAGGAGCTGGGGACTTTAGGGGTGGAAGCATAGAGGCGTGTAGGGAAAGGATAGAAGCGTGTAGGGAGACCGAAGTGGAATGAGAGAAGGTTAACAATGATCCAGCTGTCGCGTCAGTGAGCCGGGAGAGCGAGGCCGATGAGAGGCCACTCAGTCCGGTCCGGGGACGCCAAAGCGGGAGGTCAGCTCGGACAGCACCCGGCCGCTCCCTCCCACCTAGCGGCCGCAGCGAGCCCCGCCGACCACGCTTGAGGGCGAGTGCAACAGCACGGGCTGACCCTTCGGCGGTCGGAGACCTGCCGACCGCCTCGTCGCGGAGAATCCGGCGTATGGCTGACCGCAGCCTCGGGCGGGCAACCCCCTGGTCCACCTACCCGCGGTGCACGTGCAGACCGCCGACTACTCCACCCCAGGCGGACTCAAGTCAATCCGGAACGACGCTATGTCCCCACCCGCCGGGTGCCGAACGCTTCACCGGCACTGGCCCCACTCCCTCGGCTGACTCTCCTCACTAGATTGCACCCGTACTGGCTAGACAGCCAGTGCCGCGTCTTCGATGCCTTCTCCGTGGTCTGACCAGTGAACCGCAAGGGAATCCGTTCCCGGGGAACGTGACCTTCCACAGCAAGTGACCAGGGGCTGTGGAGGTGGGGCTGCCAGGCAGGAAAGGCCCACCATCTCTCCGAACGCTTTAGACAGAAACGTTAGAGTGTTGGAGGGACTACCATGAGGAAAACCCGCCGGCAGGACCCGAGGCCCGAGTGGGTACTGATTGAGTCTTCCCTTGCTGCGTACGCCCGCAATCCTGTTAATCGGGAGAGCGCTCTTTTCAACTTCGAGAAGCTCGTCCCGGAGGACCAGAGGAGCAACATCGATGCAATCCTGGCATCGAAGAGCCTGAGCTATAGAGAAATGGCCCTGATTCAACTCGCGTTCAAGCTCGGAAATCCTGAGGTTGATCCCACCCGCAGGCCGGAAGGGGCCCGAGGCGTTGGCGGCCTGTTGGGCGATTACCTGGCCATGCACCACATCAAAGGGACGGCCGATGCTTACCAGAACACCGGCAAGAACGACGATAACCTCATTCGGGGGAACCATCGTCACTCGGACAGCTTCCTCTTCTGGGCAAGGGAAGCGTCGCCGGAGCAGGTCAGGGCGTGTTTCGAGTACATCAGTGCAGAACTGGCTGCAGCCGCTCACCCGGTGCTCCCAATGCCGGACCTGGCCCCCATAAAGCTGACCTTTGCCAATGTGATGGCCCTGTTTTCGGAGATGCTGGCGGAGCGCTCCGAAGGGGCCTATCAGCAGTACATGGTTGCTGCGCTGCTGGATGTGTTCCAGGAGTACTCCCGCACGGGGTTCTACGTGGAGACCAAGCCGCTGAATGCCTCTGACAAGAGCTCGAAGGCGGCCGGCGACGTCATTGTGGCTGCGGGCCAGAAGGTGCAGCACGCATACGAGGTAACGGCGAATGACTGGCGGACGAAGACCGTAGGCGCCGTGCAGAAGATGCGCGAGCACTCCCTGAAGGGCGTTCATATCATTGCCGCGGTCGACGACTACGGGTCCATGGCCTCAGAGCTAGCAGATGTGCAGGGCGACGTTTCGGTGGTGGACCTTCACGGTTTCGCCGCAACCATTTTGTCGATGCTCTCCAAGACGCATCGCAGCCTGGTCCTGGAGCGCCTGTACGAATATCTGGACGGCTATGGCCAGAGTTCGGATCGCGTCAACGGCTATGTGACGATGTTAATCAGCCGAGGCCTCGGCGTTCCCAGACAGGAGTAGTTGCGCCAGGGCCGTGCCTAGCCTGGACGCCAGTAAGGGCGGCACGGCATTGCCCACCTGGGTGTACTGCGAACTGGACGATCCCGAGAAATGAACGGACGATGGGAAGGTCTGGATCAGGGCAGACTCCGCCACGGTGATGCGTCTCCCGCCCGGCAGGGTTCCGGTCCGCGGCGGCTCCCCGCGCAGGAGTGAGCTGTGGTAGCCGGGCACCTCATCCATCGTGTCAATGAAGTGGGTCTTGTTGCCCCCAGCGGATGCGAGGATGGTTGGGCACAGCGCTCCCAGGTTGATGGGACGTCCGCCGCCGTTGAAGAGGTGCCCGTCATAGAAGCTGGGCCGAAGGTCGGGGTTCTTGGCGTAGAAGACCTTCGACGGGTTGGGGTGACCGATGACCCGGTCTTTGCTCAGAACGGAGCCAGCCTGAACGTAAGGTGTATCGGCGGCGGGTCCGTTGGTCGGGGCCGGGAACTCGAACCGGCCCACACGGCTGCCTACCACGAACAGGCGTCTGCGTTTCTGCGGGACGCCATAGTCAGCGGCGTTGAGCACTCTCCATACGACCTCATAGCCGAGGTTGCGAAACTCCCGGATGAAGCCACCCAGGTAGTCGCCCCGCTCGCCGGTGGCCAGGCCGAAGACGTTCTCCATGAGGAAGGCGGGCGGGCGGATTTCGGTGATGGCGCGAAGGTACTGGGGGAGCATGTCCCGGTGATCGGCGTTCGCGAGGCGTTTGCCGCCGCTGGAGAAGGGCTGGCAGGGGGGCCCGCCGGCTACGAGGTCCACCTTCCCCCTGAGCGGGTGGAAGTCGAGGCTCTCGATGGTGGTGTCTTGTAGGTTGGCCTTGGGGAAGAGCCGGCTGTAGGTGTCGCAAGCGTCTCGCACTATTTCGACGGCCATGACGGACTCGAATCCGGCTTGTTCCAGGCCGAGGGAGAGTCCGCCTGCCCCGCTGAAGAGGTCTACCATACGCATCTAGAGTGTCAGCCTCCAGGTTGTGCCGGTGTGCTTTGGCATCGTGGCATCGGAATAGGTGTTCGGGATGGGGGCGGATATCCCTGCCGCTGGGGTCCACTGGGACGCTTGAGTTCGCATGCCACTGCGCTCGAGATATCGGTGAGTGAGCCAGTATGTACGCGCCATGCTGGCGCCAGGCTGCTTTCACAGGAGGGCGGGGGGCTCAGAGCGTCGTCCGACGCCGGTGGGGCCACCGGAGAGTGCGATAGGCCGCCTGCAGAGGCGAGCAAGCATGCCGAAGATGGCGGCAAGCCGGCTGGAGAGGCCGGAGAGGGCAACAACCCGTCTGCAGATGCGTGCATGGAGACGGAACAGCCTGACAAGGCCAAGGAGCCAGATGCTACGATTGACCTCTCTGCAAGACAGTTGGAGCGACTCTCCAAGACTGTGTCTAGATGGAACGGCGGTATAGAACAACTGCTTGGAGTTCTTGCTCGAGCCGGAGGGGGCAAGGCCCTCACTGAGAGTCCCAGCGCAACGGGTGACATGGCGTACCTCGCTCTGATGAGCGCACTCGACCCAATCATGTTAGATCAGTTGGAGAACCGGGAGAAAGACTTCACGCCGATCACCGCTGACACGCAAAGGCTACTAGACATCGCCAAGAAGCTCACAGGTGGCGACAAGGCTAGGGCGGGAGCGCTTAACCGGATGATCATGGTAACCCGCGTCGAAACGGGTGCCTGCCGACTAGGCGAAGGTGCCACCTATATCGACCTAGATCTTAAGGAGACGTCAGCTCCCTTTGCCGCGGTTGGGCTTGATCGCAAGACGCTAGCGGACTACATTCTTGCTGAGCAACTGCCAGCGGGAGTCAACCGAGAGTGTGTCGTTGCAGCTTCCGTCCCAGTGCTGGTTGCTTCCTGCGACTACGCACAGAACAAGGTCGGTCTCGTTAAGCTTGTGGCCGGGATGCTCATTAAGGACGCATCGTGCGGGGGTTCCGAATCTCACAAAGAAAACGGCTCGATGCGCTTCAGTCAAGCTGCAGGAGCTCAGCTTGAGGGTCGGTTCAGACTGGTTCTCGACTCCCGCTATGCCACGGGGAGAACGGTTGGCGAAATGGCCAAATTCGCCCCGACATTTCGCCTGCGTCAACAGGTCGTAGTCGCGGTGCAGGCGTGGTGCGGGGCTCATGGGGCTAGACCGGGGCACACGTCTGTCCCGCAGAGATGAGCGTCAGAGCCCGCCCTCGAAGGAGGACGGGCTCTGATGGTCTCTACACCAAGTTGCAGTGTTTCCACCTGAAGCAAGGGGTGCATCCTGGTGACCAAGTGGGCGAGTTCGGAGAGAGACAGGGGTCAACCCTGCTCTTTCGGTGTAGGTGGCCATACCGCCCCGATTCGCCGCGAATAGACAGCTACACTCCCGCAGGCTCCGAGGGAGTCTCCAAGCAGGGGCTGCGCTCCAAGGACGCTCGGATGAAGTGGGTGGCGCCTTCGCGCAGATTCCTTTTCAACTGCCGAGCGATGCAAAATGCCAAGAGGGGCGGCACCGCATTGCCAATCATGCGAAAAGCCGCATTTAGCGTCCTCGGGAAGCGAAAACCGTCTGGGAAAGATTGAAGGCGGGCCGCCTCTCTAACCGAGATGGTTCTGGCCTGCTCGTCATGATAGTGAATGTGGGTATAGCAATCCTTACCCAGGTGAGCGAGAAGAGTTCGGGCGGGCTGGTCCGGCTCCATCTTGCGCCACTTATTGGGAAACTTCCCCGGATCGTAAGGTGGGACGATTTTGGCCCGAAGGTTCTCGTACCATGCGTCGCCTGGTGATGCTTGGAAGCCGAGAGCATGAAGCCTACCCTCAAGGATACCCTCAGCGATGCGGTAGGCAGCAGGGTATTGATCTCCCCAAGCCATACGTCGGAAAATCGGATAGTCTCGCAGTAACGCCCTTGTTACATGGTCCCTGACCAAGTCACCTCGTTGGAACCCCGGCCAAGTTCGCATATCCTTTGCGTAGTCTGAGATATTCTGCACCTCAGGGTACGGTACGTCCGCGCCGTATGGGTTATTGCTCTTCTCTTGTCTGCCCACCATAGGTGGAAGGTCCGAGAGCGCATCCTGAGCAGTCCGGTGAGCAGGTCGTCCCGAGGACGGCGTGGGAGACGGTACGTAGTAGTTCTGCTCGGATTGGTTTGCCATCCCTCGATCGTTGGGCAGAAGTGCCTGCCGCATGTGCCTGTACCCGTCCGGAAGAACCATGTTGTTTGTGGGTCGGGGGAACTTTGGGACGAGATGCAACTCTTTGGCAATAGCGATGAGAATCATGCGTTCGCGTAGTTGAGGGACCCCATAATGAACCGCATTAAGGAGCGTGTACTGACACTCGTAGCCCATCGCAGTAAGTGAGTCTGCGACCTCTTGCGGTATGTTGACACCACCGTAGTTCAGGGAATCGGGCACGTTCTCCATGACTAGAGCCAAGGGTTGAAGTCGCTCAACATAGTGTAGATACCGCAGGTAGAGGTTGCCTCGGGGATCCTGGAGAAATGCCTCCGGGTGCTGAGCCACATCTCGCAATTTGGCCCGGCCCACGCGAGTGTACGCCTGGCAGGGCGGACCTCCTACTATGACGTCGATGGACTGGTCCGGCACATCGGTCTGGCATTGCTCGCGAACTAAGTCCTCCGGTTCCTCCACTGTAATGTCTCGATGCCTCCGGAAGCGTTCCAGGTTCGTGTGGAAGTTCGTGGCGTGAGTTTCCGCTGCGTGCCGGTCAATCTCT
>Ga0196971_1000535_pt1 | contig 27003 bp, 19 predicted proteins | sample S1v_1013CmetaG_FD_148660 | JGI IMG/M metagenome (GOLD analysis project Ga0196971, IMG submission 148660) | Soil microbial communities from Anza Borrego desert, Southern California, United States - S1+v_10-13C | ecosystem: Environmental > Terrestrial > Soil > Desert | place: USA: California...
TTCTATATTTATGCTTTTTGTATAAACAGGATTGCCGTCAACAGATACCAGGACTCCTTTAACTGCGGTCGTTCCGATATCAAAGGTTGCAATATACTGCATCCCCTTCACCTACCCTTTTTTTTGAAGAATTAAGCTCTTTGATAAAAGCTGTCAGTTCCCGCTCTGATTCGTTCAGTTTCTTAATCATGGCTGTACCTATTATCACCCCGTCAAAGCCGCTTGTCAGAAGCTGGTTGACACGCTGGGGCGTGGTTATTCCAAATCCGGCAAATACTTTAACGTGCTTGTATTCACGTGCTTTGTTCAGTATCTCAACATAATCATCGGACACTACCGGCATCCCCGTAGGACCTGTATATAGCTGCTGATAAACGAGGGCGGTATTTGAAAAGCATTCCTTAAGCTCAGCCTCATTCATATCAGGATTAACAAAGCCCACAATATCCACACTATAGCCGGAGAGCTCCTCGCTAAGCTTCTGACGCTCCTGAAAGCTTATATCAGGTATTACTAAGGCATCTATCAGTTTTTTTTGTGCAAGGATACCATATATGCCTGTATCTATTAAATCACACTTATACCCCATCACCCATATCGGCTTTGAAATAGTTCTCCGTATTTCCTGCCAATATTCCATATCACTGCTGACTGAGGCATCTATCCTCTGATGTGCCTTTTGGATTACTTCTCCATCGTTCTGCGGATCTGTGGAAGGAAAGCCGACCTCAAATATATCCACTCCTGCGGCTTCACATTCGGCTGCTACCTCTAAAAATTGGGACTTTTGCGGATATCCTGCAAGAAGATAACCTACCAGCAGTTTTTTTCCGTCTTTTACTGCATCAATATTATATTTCGATACTATTTTTATCACTTTATATCACCACGTCCTATTTTTTGTACAATTACTGCAAGAATAATGATGCAGCCTGTCAGCAAATCCTGCATAAAGGTCGGTACCTGGAGGATCGTCAGACCGTTAGCCAATATTCCCAGTATTGCCGCACCTGCAAAAGTACCCCATATATTGGGGACCCCCTCTTTAAAAACGGTCCTTCCAAGGAAAGCAGCGGCATAAGCCTGCAGGAAAAGTCCGTCTCCTCCGGTAGGATGCGCGGAACCGAGACGCGAAGCCATCATAACCCCTGTTAAAGCAGCAAGGGCTGCACATATTGCAAAAGCAAGATTCTTATATTTCTTTACATTAATGCCTGCAACCCGCGAAGCAGCTTCATTGCCACCAATTGCGTACAGCTTCCTGCCAAAGGCGGTATGACGCATGACAAACCAGAATACAACTGTAAGCAGCAGCATTATTATTGATAATATTGGAATGCCCAGCATACTTTTCGAGCCTGCAAAAGTAAATTCTCTGGGAATGTTCTGAAATACTGTGGCGCCGCCTGTAAACCAGAAGGTGAATCCACCCAGGATAGTGCTCATTGCAAGAGTTGTTATAAAGGAAAGCACCTTGAATCTTGTTACTATCCAGCCATTTGCCAATCCAATACCAAAGCAGATGACTACAGGTGCTGCAAAGCACAGGATGATCGGAAAACCTGCCACTGCCATCTTAGCGGCAATAACACCGCCAAGGCTTGCCAGTGCACCTACCGACAGGTCAAATTCATCCACACACATTACCAGTGTGGCGCCCAATGCTATTACAACCAGCAGTGATATCTGTCTTGTTATATTTATAAGGTTACCCACGGTAAAGAATGCGTCAGGCCGTAAAATACTGAATGAAATCACTATGATAATACCGGCAAAAATTGTTCCATAGGCTCTAAACAAATCCGAAAGTTTATTCTTTTTAATCATAATATTAGATAGCTCCTTCCAATCAGTCTGAATAGCAACAGGCGAGAACCTGCTCAGCAGTCAAACCATTATTTCCAAGCAGTTCTCTGGTACATCCGTTTGCTATTATCTGTATGTTGTCGGCGACCTCCAGAACCTCTTTTAAATCAGACGAAACAAATACAACTGCATTGCCTTCTTCTGCTTTCTTACGGAGCAGCTTGTGAATTTCAAACCTTGTCATGACATCCACTGCCTGAGTCGGTTCATCACAAAGCAGAACCTTGGGTTCGGAAAGCAGTGCCTTTGCAAATACGACCTTCTGCTGGTTTCCTCCTGAAAGCTGCAGCACTGTCTGATCCGGACCCTCTGTTTTTATATTGAGTGAAGATATCTTTTTCAGAGTATCTTCTTTCTCCCTTGCTTCATTGACAATACCAAAGCTTGCATAGCTGTCTATGGTGGAAAGCACTGTATTCTGCTTTACGCTCAGGGATCCGACAAGAGCCATTCCCCGTCTGTCCTCACATATAAGCACCATTCCGTTTTTTATAGAATTCTCCGGCGAGCTTCTTTCAATTTGCTTTCCATCCAGTACTATACTGCCTTCAGCTTTCGGGCGATATCCATATATGCATTCCAGCAGCTCAGTTCTGCCGCTGCCACCCAGGCCAAATATCCCGAGTATCTCCCCAGCATGCACCTCGAGGCTTGCATCCTTTACTATACCATCCCTCGACTTTATATTCTTCACGGACAGCATGGTTCTGCCAAAGCCTCCGGAGCTGTCTATCCTTTCGCTTGTCCAGTTATCCGTCATCATTGAGATGATCCTGTCCTTGTCTACATCTGCTGTCTGTACTGTATTTACTTTCCTGCCGTTCTTAAACACGGTGATACGGTTTGTAAGCCTGAAGACCTCATCCATTCTGTGAGTAACGTACAGGATCGCCGTGCCTCCGGCCTGCAGCCTGGCTATAGTCTCAAACAGCAGCTCTGCTTCTCTGTCGGTAAGTGCTGCAGTAGGTTCATCCAATATTAAAAGCCTGCAGTCTGTCATCATTGCGCGGACGATTTCGAGAAGTGTACGCTGGGGAGGGGTAAGCTCAGCTGCAGGTGATTCCAGATCAATCTCTACACCCAGCTTTGCTACTACCTCCTCCACTCTTTTTTTCATTTTTGCCCAGTCCACCGCAAACCCTGCTTTTTTTTCATACTCGAGACCTAAATATATGTTTTCTATACCATTGAAAGCGGGAACAAGATTTCTATCCTGATGAATGACATTAATGCCTATCCTCCGGCTCTGACGGGGATTGTGCAGTTCTACACGCTCCCCGTTCCAGAATATTTCTCCGCCATCAAGGCTGTATACACCTGTCAGTATCTTTATCAATGTAGATTTTCCTGCGCCGTTCTCGCCTACGAGTCCGTGGATCTCCCCTTCTGCTATCTCAAAATCGATATCCTTCAGGGCATACATGCCTCCGAACTGCTTATTCAATTGCCTGGTTTCCAACAGCATTTACATCACTCCCTGGCGAAAAATATTGCATATATTCCTATTTTGCTTTGGTCACAATAGTTGCAGGAGCATATTGTTCACCCTTTTTGACCTCTTCCCCTGCGAACAACTTTGCCATTTCATTTACTACGATCTCCGCCATACCTTCAAAGTTCTGTGCTACTGTTGCCTTAAGGTTTGAATCCTGGTTAATAAGCTCAACTGCCTGGCTGTTGCCGTCAACACCTGTTACAATAACTTCTCCTCTGCCTGCATCCTGAAGTGCCTGTGTTGCGCCTATTGCCGGCTCGTCCCATGCACACCATACCGCAGTTATAGAATCTTTTCCGGAGTTGGAAAGTATGAGATTCTCCATTACTTTTCTTGCATTTTCTATTGGCCCGGGTACTTCAATGTGCTGTTCGGTGATAAGCTTAATATCCGGGTAATTCTTTATGAGCTCATCAAAAGCCTCACATCTTTTTACAACGCCAGGATGAGGACGATGTGTCAGCGCAATAACTGTGCCCTTTTTGCCCATCAGGTCCTCAAAGAGGTATTTGGCGATCTGCTCACCCATAGCATGATTGTCGCTGGTTGCATTAACCATCATTCCGTCTATGAAACCGCTGTCGCAGCCAAATACAGGAATACCTGCGTCAAAAGCTGCCTGAAGCTGTGTCTGAACCTGCCCCGGATCTGCACTTACAAGCACCATTGCATCTGCCTTGGAGGAAACGACATCCTCTATACGGCTTGCCAGCTGGGCAAAATCCCCTTTTGTATCGACAACTGTTACTGCCATGCCTTTGGCTTCCATGCCGGCCTTCATTGCCTCAACCATCTGATTGGTTGTTACAGAACTAAGATAAGGTGTGAGAATAGATACTTTCCTGGCTGCTTCAGGAGCTTCACCGGAAGTACTCTGCTCTGCCGCAGGAGCCGGAGAAGCTGTAGTGGCTGAACCACTGCAGCCTGCCATAGATAACATAAGTACCAGTGCCAATACAACGACCAGAATTTTTTTCATATAAATACCCTCCTTAAAATTATGCTTCACCAATTATTGCACGTGCTGTTTCAAGGTCTGTAATGAATACATCAACGTAACCGCCCAGAAGAACTGCTTTTATAGCCTCGACCTTGCTGCTGCCGATTGCAAGTGCTATTGTCCTGCATTTTTTTATCTTATCCAGGGTCTGACCGATTGAGCGTTTGTTAAGATCAGTCTCAACAAGTCCTCCCCTGTCATTGATATATGAAGTGCATACTGAGGCAACAGCTCCTGCTGCTTTGAGCTTTTCAATATCTTCAGTACCCAGAGCCCCTGCCTGTGCTGTCGTTGAGCTCATATCGATCTGTCCTATGCCTACGATCGCCACATCGCAGGAGTTGCCCTTATCCAGTACGGCAGCGATTTCAGGTTCACTCACCAGTATGTTCCGGGATTCTTCACTCTGAACAATTACAGGTGCATTAAGAATATAGCTGCTGCCTCCCGAGCACTCTGCAAATCTCTGCGCGATCACATTAGCATGGAAGTTCACACTTGCAGAACCGATGCCTCCCACAAGCGGCACAAATTCCAGCCCGCGCCTGTCAAAATGTCTGATGGACCACACCACTCTGCTTATTGTCTGTCCGCTCATCACACCTACACGATTGTTATCCATAATATAAGCGTCAAGATAATTCGCAGCCAGTCTGCCAAACTCATCCAACCGTCCTGCTTCACCAGCTCCATTTGTATTCAGTACCAAAGCATCCTTCATGCGGTATTTCTCTACCAGAAGATGCTCCAGCCTCGTTTCATCAATGTAGGGGTTATTGATTTTTACAGAAACAATATTGTTGGTTCTTGCATATGTAAGCAGTCTGCTGATCTGCGGACGTGATATGCCAAGCTGTGCCGATATCTCTTTCTGGCTGAGGTTATCCTCATAATACAGCTGACATACCTTTATTGTCATTCTCATATTGCCGGTAATCGCCATATAATTCCCCCTCTTTGAACATTTGTTCATTGATTGAAATTGTTTTCAACTTCATGCTATCACACATAAATACAGTAGTAAATAATTAATTACCTCTTCTGGTTTGAAATTAATTTCAGTAGCCGTTCCAGCCCTGGAATGCCTGCATCTGCTGCAAAACAAAACCCGTTTACTGCAATGACACAGCAACGGGTTTTGAATATCCTTAAAGTTTTATACAATACTATTTTATCGTATGGCCGGAAGCATCTGCTTGCTTATTACATTTAGCATCAAATATCTGTGATAAGCTTTTCAAAAGACTCTCATAAGAAAAATGCTCCCTTCCAAGCTGGAAGTTGGTTTCAGTCTGAGCAGTTCTTTTTTTCTTATCAGTAAGCATTGTCATGCATTCTTCAGCGGCGGCACTAATAACTGCATCCTCTATATACGCAAGACCATCTTCTCCCACCCTGTGTGAGCTTCCAAGGGAAATTACCCCGAAGCCCTTTTCCTTGATATCTGTTTCAAATACAGGGTATTCATAAACAACTATGGGTTTTTTCGAAAAAAAGCCTTCCAGAAGCTGATTGCCCCATCCCTCAAGTATACTCGGATAGGTGATCAGATCGGCAAAAACATAGGCATCCCATAGGGAATAGCATTTACGGCCGTTGATATTACACCTGGAATGCTCAATAACATCATTTATAAAGAGCAGCTCAACTCCTTTTTTCAGAGCTCTGTCCTTCAGTGCCTCAATATAGCTGACCTCAGCCTCCTTAAGTCCTGCGAGCACCAGAACGATCCTGCTGCCGCTCTCAAAGCTCCTTCCATCATAAAGGCCATGCTTTTCAAGCCATTTTCTGATCCCGGGCTTCCCCAGTTCTCCAACCACATCCACTGCCAGCTCAATTGCTTTTCTTCTCTCGATCCTCGTAGCCTGCAGCACAAGCAGATCATTGTCCTTAAGACCGATCCGCTCCCTGAAATCCTTATTATAGTCATCCGCCGACCAAACAGGCGCCTCAAAATCAAACACATTAGGCACTATGACGGTATCCATTCCCTTTCTTCTTTTCATTTCCAGAGCGGCGATCCGGTTTATCACCACATGCCTGACAAGCTCATGACGGGGCGGGAAGCAATTATCCAGACATTCCCTGACAAAACCGCAGGTAGGCCTTGAATAACGCTCTCTCTCCCAGTAGAAGTCATGATGATGCGCAACACAGGGAATGCGGTGTTTCCTCACAATACTGTCAAAGGCCAGTGCAGCCGGCAGCCCCCAGCCAAGAGACCATATGTTGTTTATTACCAGCATTTCTATTCCATAATGCTTTATGAAGCTTTCCAATCCAGCCTCAAGCCTGGCTGCGAAGGATAGAACTTCTGCCTTGAAGGCTGGTTCATTTTCATAGTCGGTCAATGCTTCGTAGGCATTGCGGACATATCTGTTATTATCTTCATTCAGATAATGCAGCTCCGGTATGATATAAGCCTCTGCCCTCCCCTGGCTCCCTGCCAGAAAAAACACTTCATGCCCCTTCTTTTCAAGGACAGTCTTCCATTTCTCCATTTCCAGAGAGACTCCGTCAGTCTCACCTACCCTGAAATGGCATAATGCTATCTTCATTACTTGTCCCCCGTCTCACGCTTTATATATGGAATGATGTAATCATATACCCTTCTTTGCACCCTTGCATCGTTCAACTTGTAGCCCAGTTCCCTTATCTCGCAGTCCGCAAGCTTCTTTTCGGAAAGAATGGATGACAGTACTGCTTCAAGAGCACTTCTCCTTAACATGGGATCATTCATTCCCGCCTTCATTTCTGCCGCTCTGGCTGTCTCCCTGTCAACATCCTCCTGTGTAACCGGTGGTACCGCTTCATATCCGTCCAGTTCCTCCGGAGCATGCACATCCAGAATTTCACAAGGGTATTTCACGTTGCTCTTTAGTTGCAGCTTTTCAATTTCAAGTCTGAGAGTAATTATCTGTTTTGCCTGAAGCCTGAGCCTTACCTTATGGCCGTCTGTAAGCAGAGCTTCCTCCTGTGCCTCCTCCAGAAGATCCGCATAAAATGCCCTCTTGACCAGGAAATCAGTGCTTACATATGCTACAATGCTTTCATCCGAAGCATTGTAGCAGCGGAGAACCATGGCCTCTCCGTCCTCAGACCTTTTAACGGCTGTTATTTTCAATGCTCTCTTTTCATCCGACACCTTCAGGAAACTGTGCGAATCCGGCAGTATGCCTGTATGAACCGTGGTTTGTGCTATCAGCAGCTCTGTGTTAAAAGCATCGGCAGCTCTTAGTACATTTCCTTCTATTGAATCCCCCTCATGGGAATATACTGCATACTCAAAGGTCATCTGCCGCAGGCATTGGGCATCCGGAGTCAATATTTTCGGACCGGCATCGCCTATCCTCGTATTGATTTCCGTTGTGATCCAGCCCACGCTTCTGAACAAGGTGAGGGCGATAGTACCTGCTTCCGGAAGGATCTGGTATTCTGTCAGGCCTTTATTCAGTATTGCTAGCCCGCCTTGCTTATCGTACAGATCAACAAACTCCCTCTGGGGGAATATTGTATTCGGCCTTGCCTCTCTTGCACCGATTATTACCTTTTTTACCCTTTCCGGTATGTTCGACTCATCATAGTCCTCTATGCTTACCGGCCTCTCTACAATATCGAAGACACTGCCTGCATGAGAGGTCTCCGCTGTTATGCCTGTTGGAAACAATACTCTCAAACGGTGGTCCTTCACAGTATTCTTTACTTCTACCCTGCATGCAGCATAGGGAGAACCTGCATCTACCGTAAGATAAGTTACAACAGGGAGCCTTCTTGTATTGCAGCTTCTCTGCCTGCGGTCCTCCGTCAGGGCTTCGGGTACTTCAAGAACGGTAATTATCCTTACTTGTACTCTTACATCGCTTTTTTCTACAAATTCTATTTCTGCTTTTTTCCCTTTGCTCGTTATCACCTGATCGACATCAGGATAGGAATAGTTGTATTCATCTCCAGCATCCCCCTGGTCTTCAAAGATGCCCAACTCCCGGTATATCCTGCCGGTATTCCTGTTTACCATATTGAAGGAGCCATCTTCCTGGATCTCTAATGCGATTATACCGTTTTCTATCCTGTTTCCTTCAACCTTTACAGGACTTTCTACTCTCTCTGCACTTTCAGGATATATCACTTTGCAGCCCAAAGGGGGTATATCCATCACCAGCCTGCTTTCACCGGTTATGGCTGCTACTTCAGTCCTTTCAAAGGTACTGGGATTGAAAACAACAAAGGCCTTTTCATCTCTTCCCCTTGAAGTATCGATCCTGCCGGCAAGCTCCTTCAGCTTGGCTTCAATCTGGCTGCCGGCAAGCTTTGAGACTATTCTGAAACGCTCTTCCATGTCACTGTGGACATCATCTATACTAACCCCGCAGATACTGTCATGGGGATGGTTTTTCATAAGTAATTTCCAGGCCTGCTCCAGATTGTTCGCCTCATATTCCCCTCCCATGACCCAGTTCAGCAGGGATAACGGCTCCGCATACTTTTCCAGTGCTTTCTGGCACCGGTCGTTCTGGAGCTTAAGGTACATCCTTGAGGATAGTACCCCGGGGAAGACCGCAATGAACCTTCCGCTGTAAAGCGCTCCCTTCAGGGTATCCAGCTCCGGTGCATACCGCACCAGTTCATCTATATATCTCTCCGGATCGCTCTGTATGATCTCCAATTCTTCGGAATCCATCTTCCCTCCGGCAATTCCGGGCAGCAAGTCGTCCGGTATTATTTCCTGGTCATATCCGTTCATCAGCAGAACATTAGGGGTGGTGGCGAAGGGACGGAGTTTTTCCACTTCATCATAGATCCGCTCTTTCATTATATCCTTGTACTCTGCCAGCCGCATGGCATTGCGGTAGCTGTCAAGCAGGTAAACCGAAGGCAGCTTTGTCCCGTCCGGCGATTCCCAGAGGAACTCCGAATGCACCTCTTCAGGCTCCATTTCAACACCTCTCCATACGTAAAGCCCCTTCATTCCGAAGCCCTTATGAAGCTGAGCCGTCTGGGATATCTGCCCGAAGTTATCCAGAAGCCAGCCTACCTTCATCGTACCCCCCAACTCCTTTGAGGTCTTGTTCCCGATAAGCAGGTTCCTTACCAAGGCTTCATCACTGACAAGCTGCCAATCCGGCTGAAGGTAATACGGTCCGATAAAAAGTCTGCCTTCTCCCGCATATTTTTTTATTTTATCCCTATAGGGAGTAATACCCTTTTGCTGCTTCCCAAGTTCCTCGAAATAATCCTCAATCATGGAGGTCTGACCATCCAGTACAAAGGTGTACTCTTTTTCCTTTTCCAGCATTTCAAAAAGCCTGTCGAAGAAATCTACCAGCCATTCATTGGTATATCTGCTGTTCAGGTACCATTCCCTGTCCCAGTGTGTATGTGAAATAATATGTGCCGTCACTTTTTCCTTCAATTCATTTTCCCCCTATAGCTGCATTAGTCATTGACCATTATCTTCAACCACATCAGATCATAAGGCTCCAGCTCTATTTTCAAGGTATTTTCCCTGACTTCATGATTCTTCCCGGTAATAATATCCGTAAGGCCTCTGCATTCCGCAGCAAGCTTACTCATATCAATACTGAAGGTCTGGCTTTCGTTTGAAACATTATTCAGGCACAGGACTCTGTCTCTGCCGTCCCTTGAGGTACGCAGCAGTGAAAACACATGCTCGTTCCCATGGACGACCTTCTGCCCCGCATTGGGGTGGAAAGCCTTTTCAGCCCTTCTCTTCCCTATAAGCCCTGTATATCTGCCGAACACCTTGCTTCTGCGGTGCTCCTGATTCTGCAGCTCCTTTTCCAGTTCCACCCTCTGAAGCTTCTCCCGGTTAATACTCCTGTTTATTCCGGTATTAAGCACTCCATCACGGTAATTTACTGATCCAAGGAGGCTGTGGGCATAGATCCCCGGCACCCCTGCCAGGCACAGCAGTATCCCCTGGGAACATATGAACTTCTTTATCTTTAGCTCTTCATCCTCATAAGGGCTGGATAGGGCGTCAAAATAATTGATATTCAGCTCATAAGCGCTTTTTGTCCCATCTCCGTTATTCTTATAAGATACATAGCCCCCATGCTCCCGGGTCTTTTCGACCATTGCCTCCACTTCTTCCTCGCTTAATATGCCCTTTGCAGGCATTACTCCGATGCCGTCATGGGAAGCGAGAAAATTAAGGAAGGTGGTTTTTTCCGAACTCGCCTCCAGGGTATCCGCCCATTCCAGCAGATGCCTGGCGTTCCCCGTGTGGAAAGCATTCAAAGTCAGAGGCGGCAGTGGAAATTGGTACACCATATGGGCTTCATTGAAGCCATTGCCAAAATAACTGATATTCTCCTTATGGGGTACATTCGTTTCTGTAATGATTCTGGTATCCGGTGATACTGTTTCAAATATATCCCTGAAGAGCTGGATGAGCTTATGTGTCTGTTCCAGGTGAATACAGCTTGTTCCGGACTCCTTCCACAGATATCCTATTGCATCCAGCCGGATCGCCTTCGCCCCTTTCTCCAGATAGAAAAGGAGCAGGTCGATTATCCTGAGCAGCACCTTCCCGTTTTTATAATTGATATCGATCTGGTCCTCACTGAAGGTCGTCCAGACATGCTTTTCACCTTCATTACCCTGAAAGCTGGTCAGAAGCGGCAGTGTCCTTGGCCTTGTGACCATTGAGAAATCAGCCCTTGGATCGGCTTCAATAAAAAACTCCCTATATTCTTCCTTCCCCTTAAGGTATCCGGCGAACCACTCGCTCTTCACAGAAATATGATTGATTACAGCATCAAAGATCAGATCGAACTGCAGAGCCAGCCCTTCTATTTCCTCCCAGTTTCCCAATTCAGGATTCACTTTAAAATAGTCGATGACCGAAAAACCGTCATCTGAGGAATAAGGATAAAAAGGAAGGATATGAATTGTGCTTATCACGCCTTTCAAGTGCTCCTCCACAAAGTCCTTAAGGCTTGAAAGAGCTGTCCTTCCTTCTTCTCTGATCTGATCCCCGTAAGTGATCAGTATTATATCCTTTTCATCCACCCAGCTTTTTGAGTCCTGTTTTTGATGTTTTGCAGCAGACGCTTCAATTTTCTTTATTATTTCATCAAGAATCCACCTGGCTTTATCTTCTCCATAAACAAAAGACAATTTTTCCAGCATTTTCTCTCTGATATCCCTTGCAATAACGCATGAACCCAGAATAATTACCCCCTAACGATCAGCATGATTCTATTGTAAAAACGTTTTTACCCAAGTGTAAAATTTTTTTGTATGAATTAAAGTCCTTTTTTTCTGTAACCACAGGAATCTCTTATAATAAATTCCGTAGGAATTATTTTATTCTTCACTTCTATGTCTTCACCCTTCAGAATATGTATGAGCATATTGGCGGACTCTCTCCCCAGCTCAAATATAGGCACCCTTACCGTAGTCAGATTCGGCTCAACGATAGTAGCAACCTCAAAATCATTATAGCCGATAACCGCAATATCATCCGGCACCCTGAATCCCAGTTCATTGGCTGCTTTTATCACAGCTACAGCCTTTAAGTCATCAGTAGCAAATATGGCTGTTATGTCTTTTCTCCTGGAGAGCTTCTCCTTCACAGCCTCTTTTGCATCTCCAAGGGTATAGCCGCCGTTGATCTCCAGCTCGGGATCAAACTCGATCCCTCCCGAAAGCAGCGCCTGTCTGTATCCGTCATAGCGGTCCTTACTTACTACATATTCCATCGGTGCAGTGACGATAGCTATTTTCTCATGATCCATATCTATCAGATGGCGGACAGCATTATAGCTGTCTCTTAAGTTGTCCGTATTGACACTGAAAATCTTGTCATACAGCAGTGTGTTCTCAAGGACTCTGCCGCTCAGTACAAACTTCAGCTCCTGTGACAGCAGATCATGAATAAGAGAATCATAAATACGGGAACTTAACAGGATCAATCCGTCAACACGTCCGCTCCTCAGGAGCTTTATGCTTTCTTCCTTTTCCCTGTAAAGATCACTGTAGGAAATGAGCTGTATGTTATAGCCGTATTTTTCAGTCACATTGCCAATTCCCCTAAGTACATCAGCATAGAATGGATTTGAAAAAGCATTTTCCGCAGAACGGGTGAAAACTACGCCGATGTTCTGCATGGAGCCGTGGCTTAAGCTCTGGGCTGCAACATTCGGTATGTATTTCAGCTTATTGACGGCCTTCATTACTATTTCCTCAGTTTCAGGAGGTACATTTGAATACTTTCTAAGTACCCTTGATACTGTGGATATAGAAACGTTTGCTTCCTTTGCTACATCTCTGATTGAAATCTTATTACCTTTCATCCCGCTAATCCTTTCAATTGCTGTGATTATTTACCGACTATTCTCCATTTTATTATAAGTAAACGTTATTGGCTTTACAAGCTATTTTGTCTTTCAAAAACATGAATCTTGTTTTCCTTCGGCTGCAAATACACATCTCTATCCAGCGGAAATTGGCTTTGGGGCTCAATCCTTACACTTAACAGACTGCCTGCCACGTCGACAGCGACATAATCGTCGGAGCCCAGAGTCTCGGTTACCACCGACATGCCTTTTATTGCATCAGCCTGAGGTTCAAGACTGATCCTGAAGTCTTCCGGACGGACGCCGATCACAACATCCTTTCCATTTATCTCCTCCTGGATCCTGCCTTTCATGGATTCCGGCAGCACGAGACTGTCTGTACCGTATTTCAAAAGGTATTTCCCGGATTCCTGCACCAGTTCCCCTTCAATGAAATTCATTGCCGGGCTTCCTATGAAGGATGCAACGAATCTGTTTGCCGGGTGATTGTATATCTCCAGGGGTGTCCCTATCTGCATCAGATCCCCATCCTTCATGATGGCTATCCTGTCGCTCAGGGTCATTGCCTCCGCCTGGTCATGGGTCACATAGATGATTGTGGATTTAAGCTGCTTATGTATCCGCTTAAGCTCGGTTCTCATCCTTATTCTCAGCTTGGCATCCAGGTTTGAAAGGGGCTCATCCAGAAGCAGCACCTCCGGATCCAGTACCAAAGCCCTGCCAAGAGCAACCCTTTGTCTTTGGCCTCCCGACAGCTCCGAGGGCTTCCGGTCTCCCAATCCCTTCAGATCCAGCAAGTCCAGGGCCCATTCCAGTTTTTCCTTTCTAACCTTCAAGTCAACCTTTTTTATCTTCAATCCAAAACAGATATTGGCAGCAACCGTCATATGCGGAAAAAGCGCATAGCTTTGAAACACCATAGCTATTCCCCTGTTTTTCGGAGGAACATTGTTCGTCATCCTGTCGCCTATCCAGAGCTGCCCCTCCGTTATATCCTCCAGGCCTGCTATCATCCTCAGGGTAGTTGTCTTGCCGCAGCCGGAAGGCCCTACCAGTGAAACGAATTCTCCGTCCTTTATATCAATATTCAGTTTTTTTACTGCTTCATATCCATTGGGATAGGTTTTTCTAATATCGCATAACCGCAATCCTGACATACAAAAACTCCCTTTCGATTATTTTACAGCACCTGCTGTCGTACCTGCTATCATGTATTTCTGTATGAAAAGCGTAAATGCAATAACAGGCATGGATACCAGCAGTGATAATGTCGCTATTGTCACCGGATTTGGCGAGAACGAGCCCAACAGGCTTTTAAGGTATACCGGAAGTGGAAGAACATTTACAGAAGATGTAGCTGTGATGAAATATGAAAACACAAACTCATTCCACGAAAGCAGAAACACATAGATCGCTCCCGCAGCCAGCCCCGGCAGCGCAACAGGCAGTATGATCCGTGTAAAGGCATACAACCTGCTGGCTCCCATGATCCTTGCCTGCTCTTCCAGGTCAACAGGTATCGTCTCAAAAACACCCTGTGCAATAAATATTACATATGGAAGCCCAAGCAGTGAATGAGCCAATGCTACTTTCAGAGTCAGCGGCAAATTGTATAAAAAGTCCATATTAAAAACAGTAGCTACCGGAATGACCGAGGATATATCCGGAAAGAGCCTTACAGACAATATCAGAAACAGCAGTACTGCTTTCCCGTTGAATTTATACCTGGCCAGTGAATAAGCCGCCGGTGCTCCTACCACCATGGAGATTGCGACAGTCAAAAGCGCAATGTTCAGGCTAAGTATTCCGCTGCTCCAGAACCTCGTATCCGAAAGGTAGTAGCGGTACATGTCAAAGGTCGGCTTAAAAGGCCACCAGGGCACCGGATATTTCCCTCCGGTGATCCAGCTGCTCCGGTCACTGACTGAGTATTTGAACATGATATAAATAGGTAGAATGGCTGCAATCAGAGACACAATTATAAGGAGCAGCCATATCATTTTTTCCAGGTTCCACTTTCTGCTCATGTTCTCCCCCCCTCTAAACCTTCACAAGGAAGCTTTGCATTTTTTTCAGAAGCCAATTAAGGGATACAGTTCCCAGCATGATCACAACTATCAGCATTATACCGATCGCCGCTGCAGTACCCGGATCAAACAACTGGACGTAATACTTCTCAATAAGCACCCCCAGTACCGGATATGAAGGAGCAAGTATATAAGGGAAAATAAATTCCTTCCAGGCCTCTATGGATCTGAGCACCAGAACTGATGAAATCGCCGGAATAAGCAGCGGCAATGTGATGAAGAAGAAATTCTGGATGCTGCTGGAGCCCATTGTCCTGGCTGCCTCATACTGGTCATTGTTTATCGATTGCAGCCCTGCAAGCAGTATAAGCATGGAAATCGGCGTATCACGCCATACCTTTCCCAGCATAGAGAGTCCCAGAGCCAGAGGCTCCTTGCTCAAAAATGCGATCTCATAATCGACTATTCCAGGAAACCAATTATATTCTCCCATAAGAAGGCTTGTCATGTGCCCTCCCTTTGAAAACATCAAAAGCAGTACAGCTGTGGTAACAACAGTCGGAATAGCCAAAGGAAGCAGGAAAATCCCCCGGACTATCCCCCTGCCTATGAAGGTCCGGTTTATCAGGATGGCTGCCAGCAGTCCGGTCAGCAGTTGAAGCGGTGTTACGAACAATACAAAAATGAAGGTCCTCAGAAACGCACTTCTGAATTCTTCACTTTGAACCAGCTTCAAATAGTTTGCTATGGTCGCGCTGTTCTCCACCATTCCTCCCCTGTACTCCGTCAGGGACAGCTTCAGTAAAAAAAAGGCGATGATGACGAAAAATGCTGTAATATACAAGAATCCCGGCAGTAATGTCCAGACCAGGAATCCATTTTTTTTAGTCTCAGCCCACAGCTTCTGAATTTTACCTCGTCCTCTGTCAGCTTCCATTTCTCCCCCCCCTTTTAACGGAACGGTCAAGACCGTTCCCTGCAATATCATGTGTATATAATATTGCAGGGATGGGTCTTGACCCATCCGAAATTCCATTATTTTACCATGGCCTTTTATATTCTATTTAAGTAATTCTGCAACCTTCGGTGCATATTTTTCAGTAAGGTCCTTCTGAATATTCTTATTGTTCTTTCCAACAACTATATCGTACCAGGCTTCAAGATATACATTCCCTATTTCCGGGAAGGTCTTCACCTTTGGAAGCGGCTGAACGCTTGTAGAAATCTGTTTTTGCGCCACATCAAATACCTGCTGCATCCACTGCTCCTTAAATGTATTTCCAAGGTCTCCTGTAATATCGTTCCTTATAGGCATTATCCCAAAGGTCTGACACTCTCTTGTCTGGTTTTCCTTATTAGTTATAAAGCGAGCCAGTTCATAGGACAGTTCTGCGTCCGGAGCAGACTTTGGTATTCCCCACCACCAGCCAGCCAGCTGGGAACCATGTATGCCTGTTCTTGCAGGCTTGCCATCCTTAAGCTCCAAAGAAGCCCCCTGAGGCATGATAGCCATTGCCATATCGTCAGGCTGAGCCAGGTAACCGGTCATGCTCGGGTCAGATCCTCCATGAACAAAGAATCCGTCCATCTGGTGCATGAAGGCCATGTATACCTTCCCTGCCGCCATAGCATTCCAGATGCCGCCGCCGGACCATTCTTCCTCCCACATGCCCGGATTATACAGGTTGTTCTTCTGGTAGAAGGTCTCCCACTGGAAGGTGTCAACAACCGGTTGGGTGTTCATAGCCAGAACATCCTCTGCTTTTCCACCGATCTGATATATCTTTGTTACAAGCTCTACAACGGTTCCATCATATTTTTTGCCCCTGTGTGCTATCCTCGGCTCTTTTTTTCCGTCATATTCCGTGTTTGCCCAATAGTAGCCTACAACAGCCAGATCGTACCAATCCCACTCATTGGGGTCTGCTTCAAGGGCATAGCCCTCAGGGAGCCCTACTCCGTTTTCCGCTTTGAACATGCTGCTTATCTGACTTTCGAACTTCTTCCAATTGCCTACTGCGTCCTCGACTTTGGATTTCAAATACAGCAAAGTATTTGTCTCAAGCTTTCTGGGAATATAATAGACCTTGCCGTTTATTGTCGCCATTTCCATTGCTGCATCAGCATATTCCTTTATGTCTTCCTTATACTTGTCGCCAACTGCCTCTTCAAGGGACATGACCAGATTCTTCTCAACAAGCGGGGTCAATTGTGTATGCATCGTCTTGACCAACCCAATCGTATTTTTGTTCTTATCAAGGTTCAGAGCATTCTCCAATTCCATTTCAGTCTGGAAGGTCATGACGTTTACCTTTACGCCGTACTCCTGCTCAAAAGGCTGCACTATGTTCTCCCTGAACCACTTATCCTGAGCTTCCATCATACGTATGTACATAGTGATCTCATTGGTTTTGAACTTTTTCTCCTCCGGCGCCGCCGGCTGTGCTTCTGCCGGCTGTGCAGCTTCCTTTGCCGCCGGTGCGCAGCCTGCCAGCATTCCTGCAAGTATAACAAAGATACATGCGATTGAAATGACCTTTTTTAACATTTTTTCTCCCCCTTTATTGTAATTTCATTCTACCAAATTTTTGATAGAATTAATAATAATTTCTTATGAACATTATTGATAATTTATAAAGGTAGTCTTTTGGAAGGTAAAACTGCTACTTGTAATAACGTTTTTATAAGTGGTCGCATAATTCTGTATTATTTTGTCTGTAATTCTCTCTTTTTCTGCAGTTTTAAGCTACATTTGGTAACAAATTCATTATATCATTGTGAAAACGTTTTTTCAATAGCAAGTAAACGGTTTTCACAATTTTTTTAGCCAGGTTTTATATACACCCCTCCTTCTGCAATATATGTCAATATATCATAGCTAATATCAACTTACAGCAAGATATTTCATTGTATTCAATTTATAATTTAATCAATATATTAATGTATGGAGGAATCAATATGAATGAGAATATTCAGTACCTGCTTGATTTTACTGAAGTATACAGGAAGCATATGGCTTCGCCAAAAGCATTAAGGGAGATTGCCTGTCTTAGGGTTCAGTTCCCTCGTTGCTTTCAGCGGGTGCAGTCAAAGGATCTTTTTGCCGGGAGAAGAAGTTATGGAGCTGTTGGAGTTGCTCCGATATATGGGCACTCCGGTACCAATCCCGTTGACAGGTGCGGATACTATATAGATTTGAACAGAGTTGAAGCAGATCTGCAGCAGAGCAACATCACCGATCCCTGCTTATTAAAAAAGATCAATGAGGCAATCGATCTATGGATAAACGAGGATACAGCTTTTAAGCTCAGGAATGCTTATACGGAAATACAGGCAAAATACATGCCTCATGATATCTGGAACAGGAACAGCGGTGTGATATTCCCCCTGTACCGCATAGCCGGAACACATATGGATTACGGGAAGCTCATCAGCCTCGGAATTGAGGGGTTAAAGAAAGAAATATACAGTAGAAAATGCAGTTTGACAGCTGCTGAAGAAGCATATATTCATGAGGCTATGCTTGAAGCCCTGGATCTGTTCTCAGCCGTATGCCTGCATTATGCTGAACAAATAGATGAACAGCTTAGCGCCCTGGCTTCAGACGCAAGAATAAAACAATTGAAGGAAATGAAAAGGATTCTATTGCGCATCAGGGAGCATAAGCCGGAATCCCTGAGAGAAGCCATACAGTTGGTATGGCTCTATACCCTGATATCAGGAGCCACTGATTTCGGCAGGATGGATTGCTACCTGGGTGATTTATATGTGAATGATATTCAATCGGGCAGGTTGTCCAAAGAGGAAGCTGTCACTTTGTTGTCATCCTTCTGGATGCTCATTGATGAAGAGCTTCACCGTGATGCGAGGATCATCCTGGGTGGCATGGGAAGATCCAATCCCGACAATGCAGATTTATTTGCACTGGCCGCGATTGAAGTGACAGGAAAATTAAAGCTCCTGCACCCGCAGCCGAGCCTGCGCTGCTATGAGGGAATGAATGAATGCCTGTTTGAAGCGGCTTTGGATTGTCTGGGGGAAGGCACCACTTATCCTGTGTTGTATAATGACGATGTCAATGTACCTTCTGTTGAAAGCGCTTTCCGTATTGGCAGTAAGGAAGCAGAGCAATACGTATTCTTCGGCTGTGGTGAATATGTGATTGAACACCGCAGCACCGGAACACCCAGCGGCGTCATCAACCTGTTGAAAGCCCTGGAGCTTACGCTCCATAACGGCTTTGATCCTGTCACAGGCTCGATGTTGGGGATACAGACAGGGGAAATAGACAGCCATACCGGCTTTGAGGAATTGTTCAGTGCATATAAACTGCAGCTGGAGCACTTTATTAAAATAATAGGTGAGCAAGAGGCACTGGAATACAGGATCGTCGGTGAGGACTGCACGTTTTTGTATCTCAGCATGCTTTATGACAATTGTATCGCGGAGGGAAAAGGCCTGTGCTCGGGGGGAGTTAAATATCTGGGCGGGACTCTTGAGACTTATGGCAGCATCAGCACTGCCGATAGCCTGACAGCGATAAAGACTGCTGTTTATGACAGGAAGCTTTGGAGTCTGGCCAAACTGATAAAAATGCTCGATGCCGACTTTGAAGGTTTTGAAAAGGAAAGAATGCTTCTATTGGATGCTCCCAAGTTCGGAAATGATGATGACACCGCAGATGCAATGGCACAGAGAGTCCATGACCATGTATGCGGCTATACCCGGGAATTAAGTAAACATATTGGCCTGCATTCATATCTGGTAGTGAATATCAATAATTCTGCCAATACACCTTTAGGCTTTTATACCGGTGCATCGGCAGACGGAAGAAAAGCCGGGCAGTATCTGTCCAATGGCAATGCCCCCACACCGGGAAGAGATAAAAACGGCATAACCGCCGTCATCAATTCAATGGTGAAGCTTGACACAAGGTTCCATGCCGGTGCTTCACAGAACATGAAGTTCAGCGGAAGGCTTTTCAACGAGCATAGAAATGAATTGAAACAGCTCCTGAAGACGTTCTTCAGGCTGGGGGGTGCATCCTGCAACATATCGGTCATCAATCAAAAGGATCTTGAGGCTGCAATAAAGGATCCGGAAAAATACCAGAATCTGATTGTCCGTGTAGGTGGCTTCAGTGCCCGGTTTGTATCCCTTGCCGAAGGTATTCAGAAGGATATACTTACTAGAAATATATATTAGAAAGAGGGATAAACTTGACTGATCATGGGATTGTTTTTGATATCAGCCGTTTTTCTCTGAACGACGGTATTGGAATACGGACAACTGTCTTTCTTAAGGGATGTCCACTGCGCTGCATCTGGTGCCATAACCCGGAAGCTCAGAGGCCGGAACCACAGCACCGTTTTTACAGCTCCAGATGTGTCGGCTGCCAGGCCTGCCAAAAGGTATGCGCTCATGATGTTCATGATTTTGCGGGCGGGCAGCACAGGCTGCATACCGGCTGCTGTACTGCATGCGGAAAATGTGTGTCTGAATGTGTACCTGGCGCTCTTGATATGACCGGAAGGCAGATGACTGCGGATGAAGTAATGGCTGTTGTACTGAAGGATAAAGCCTATTATGATACAACGGGAGGCGGTCTCACCATATCCGGCGGAGAGCCCTTCCTGCAATTCTCCTTCATTTCGTCATTATTGAAGAAGGCTAAGGAATATAATATTCATACAGTTATTGAAACCTGCGGATTTGCAGATTCTATCACTGTGAAAGAGCTATTTCCTTACGTTGATATTTTTCTTTTTGACTATAAACTGTCTTCTGAAGAGGAGCATATCAGATACACAGGAGTTTCAAACAGGATTATCCTTCAGAATCTGGACCAGATATGCAATGTTCACGGAAATGTTATTCTCAGATGTCCTGTTATCCCCGGAATAAATGATACTAAAGCACACTTTCAGGCAATACACAGTCTGTCTTCCGGATATCCTGGTATCAAAAAAGTCGAATTAATGCCTTACCATGATCTTGGCTGCAGTAAAGCAGAATCCTTAGGTGCCGGGGATTACTTTAAAGGGCGTATACCTGCTGAACATGAAAAAGAAGGCTGGATAAAGCTTCTTAATGAGCTTGGCTGTAAAAATGTTCAAATCGGTTAGCTATTCACTTGAGAAACATTCTTCTATTCTGCTCACGGAATGCCTTAGGGCTTTGTGAGTATTCCTTTTTGAACAGGCTGTAAAAATACGCTTCATTTTGAAAGCCGGATTCGTAGATGATCTCCAGAACGGGCATGTCGGTGAGCAGCAGCAGATCCTTCGCCTTCTCCAGCCGCATATGGTTTATCCACTGAGTCGGCGTCTGATTATAGTACTTTTTCATTTGTCTTGTGACATACTCCTGGGATCTTCCCGAAATCTCCACTAAACGCTTCAGACCTACCGACAGGTTCTCATCTTTTTTCATCTGCTTTCTGGCATTCTGTAGCCATGAGGGTACAAGGCCCATATCCGACTGCTGTGCCAGATACATTTCATATAGGTAAATAAAATCAAACAGAATACTCTGAAGTAAATCAGAATGTCTTGCATCACTGCGGGAAAACCACTCCAGCTTATCCATTATGACACTCCAGTTTTGATTCGGAATGGCCGGCATGAAAGCTTCCTTATCCTTTATTCCATTGAAGAAATCTGATTTGAACTGCTGAAAAAAAGCTTTGGAAAAAGCGATATTCACGATCACTGCTCCTCCTCTTCCATCAGAGGAAAAGCAGTGGATATCTTCCGGAAACACAAATTGTACGCTTTTTTCCGGAAGTGAGTACAGCTTGTTATTTTTATAATGTAAGCACACTCCTGATTGTACGAAAAAGATCTCATAAAAATCGTGATTGTGAAGGATCGTCCTTTCCCCAAAAGTAAAAACTGATTTGGAGATATACCACTCCTTTTTCGGGCTTTTTGTAAAAGTATCAAGCTTTAATAATTTTACAGACAATATGTCCCACCTCCTCCAACATTCCTGCGCGGAGCTTCTTCTCCCGTTAAAACAATATTAACACTGGATATCTTACTAAACAAGTCCATGTAAAAGGTTTCATGACAGACCATTTCCCTCGTATTACCCCTTACCCCTGTACCCGGAATTCATATTCTGGTATAATCGACTTGACGTCTAATAATGTAAAGGAGTCTATGAAGGTGAGATATCTTAAAAGTACTTTTTTATGCATCTGTTTCTTTACTATTTTCTTATTCCAGCTCAATGTAAGTGCAGCCGATAATCCCATTCCTGCTCCTGACGGACCGGCGATTACAGTTGAAGACGGCTCGGTATATCCCATAGATCTTCTTGATAAGGAAAGGGAAGAAGGAAAAATCATCGTATATACAAGAAGCTACGGAGAGTTCACAAAACCCTTTACGGCAGATACCCATGAGTATGTTGTTGTGAATAATATAGTTGTACATAAAAGCACCAGTGGAACAACGGGTACATATATCCCCCCCGATGGCTGTGTAATATCCTATACAGGCGCTGACCCAGGTTTTATAGAAGACCTTTGCATCGGCAGAATGCTGACTCTTTCCAATATATCCATGCCGGAAATTCCCGACATGTATTTTACACTGGACGAAATGCTGGTGCCGATAGATCGGATAAATGCAGGACGGGACGCTAACCAGACAGTATTATATACTCCGGCCTTCGGTGCATCCACAAAAACAAACGTATGGGGAATGGAGCTTACGGTTGTTGATAATGTCATAGTAAAGCTTGCTGATATACCAAAGGATAACACGGCTCAGCCTGAAAACAATTCTGAGATTCCTCCGGAAGGAGCAGTAATATCCATACATGTGGGAAGCCCCTATTACAAGCAACTGCAGGAAAAAGCAAAAATAGGCTCAAGCATAAGAATCTCGGCTGATGCCAGGCTGTATAATGCAAGCAAAATAAAATATGCCGCTTACAACCCCAGGACAATAGCAGATAATCCTGCCGCCTGGGATAAATATGAAGGCAAGCCTTACGACGGCTTCAGGGGACCCGATCAGCTGATAATTTACGACAGCAGCTATGGTGAACGTACAGGTACGAACCCCTATGGCTATGAGGTTGCTGTAAACAGCGAAGGAAAAATAATCAGCACAGGGGGCAACGATTCAGAAATACCTGAGGCCGGTTACATTCTCTCAGGTCACGGTAAAAGCCTAAAGTGGCTTGAACAGTATGCTCTTCTGGGAGCAACAGTTTTGCTTGACTCAGACAAAAAAGAAGCCACAATGATCCTGACTCCTGATTCTTACGTAAACAGGGCGGCCTTTAGTATAGAATATGCACAGGATAGACTGGAAAAGGCCAGGCAGCAGTATCTTGACGTCCCTTACGAAAAGGTTCAGGCTGCTATTGATATTGCCGCTTCCAAGCTTGGAAGTGTTCAGGCTGAAGTATCCCTGGGGCAATATGATGGTCTGACAGGTGAAGTCGCAGAAATACAGAAGGACGCTGACAACGCATATTTTATGACCTTTGAGTCCTTCAAGACGGAAAACAGGGCAGTATGGCTGAGGCCGAGGGATACAAGCATCGCTCAGATACAGAAGCGCCTTGATATGCTTAAAGAGCTTAATATAAACATCTTATACCTTGAAACCTGCTGGAACGGATATGCCATATATCCTACCGGCAGCGAGATCATGCAGCAGAATCCTATGTTCAAGGGCATTGATATACTTGGAGCATATTTAAAGGAAGCACATGCAAGAGGTATTGAGGTCCATGCATGGGTGGAAAACTTCCTTGTAGGCATGCCCGTGGCGGAGAAAAAACCTGAATGGATGGCTGTAAGCAGAAAAGGCGATATGTATTATCTCGAAAACGGCGTAACAAAATACTATTTCATGAATCCGGCCCTGCCGGAGGTCCGCGACTTTTTGTCCGGGCTGTACACAAAGCTGGTGAAAAAATACAACCTTGACGGAATTCAATTTGACTATATGAGATATTCTCATTCCGGCGATTATTCCAATGATTATGGCTATGATGAATATACCAGACAGCTTTTCAGAAATTATGCAGGCGCTGACCCTATAGCTCTGAAGCCTGGTGATACATTTTGGGAGAAATGGTGTGAGTTCAGGACACATTTGATAAGCTCCTATGCTTACAGAATAATTTCAGAGGTGAAATCCCTAAAGCCGGAAATAAGGATATCCGCTGATGTCTGGCCGGAATACGACAAGACCCTTGCAGACATTTACCAGGACCCAAAGTCATGGACCAGAAAAGATTACATCAACAGCCTGATACCTATGTCCTACTACCTCCATGAAGGACCGGTCGCTGATGATATTATGAACTCAATTATGTTTGCCAGAGGGCATTCACAGCTGACATCAGGAATCGCGTCCTTCAACAAGGTTGATACGAAGGTGTTTATCAGGCAGGTTGACGTTATTAGAAATGCAAATACCAACGGTATCGCAATATTTGAATATGAATCCCTGCTAAACGGAGCTTATAGTGATGCCTTAAGGCTTGGCACTTTCAGCACCCCCGCAGCGGTAACAAACAGGGATACCGGGCTGGCTGTGAAAGCTGTGCTTGATGAAATTGCCAGGAAAATTGGCGATGTATATGTCAGATACAAAGGTATGAGCAGCGTACAGGGAGAAGAATACAAGAAGCTGCTGGAAGGAATCAAAGTCAACCTGGCTGACAGCATGAACAATGCAAGTGCAGCATATGCAGCCAGGGATAATATAGAAAAAATGCTGATAGCTCTCAGCAGTGACGAAGATCTTAATGGGGAAGTCGCAGCCAGGATCGCAACGGACTTGAACAGAGCTATAAATATTATAGACGGATATATCTCAGATGTCAGGTTCATCACTGCCCACAAGGTTAAAAAGCTTCAGCTGGAGGTATCTTATAGAGCCCTTCCAGGCAATGGGACTGTACCATATAGGATAAAAGCAGTATTCGATGATAATACCGCAATGTATCTTGACAGTACTCAATACACAATAAGCTCGGGCAATCCGTCTGCTGTTGAAATAGCGGGAAATATGCTGAAGCTTAAAGACGCCAAAGGAAGAGCAATGCTGACGATAAATGTTTTGGACAGCTTCAAATTCAATACGGTAAAGGGATTAAGCAGAAAAGCCGTATTTCTGATGAGCTATGACGGCAGTACTATCTCTGATCCTGCAAGCAATCTTCTTAAGATAACAGAAGCGGGCTATACCACTGTCGGGCTTAACTGGGGAAGTATGGTGACCAATGCGGATATAGCCGGATATATTGTCTATCGTGACGGCGCAGAGCTTGCCAGGATCTCTTCCGATGATTACATTGACAGGGAACTCCAGCCGGGAGAGACATATACCTATTATATTCAGGGCTTTGACATATCAGGTAATATGATATATGAGAGCAGCAGGATAAAGGTGAACACAAAAACTCCTCCGCTGATCGCTTCACAGCAATAGTTACTTTTAAATTTAGCAAGCTCATAAATATATAGAGCAGGTAATTTAAATTAATTACCCGCTCTTTTTTTATCCAAACTTAATTACGATTTTATAATATTTCCATATATTTCTTCTATGCTTATACAAATCTTTAATAACATAATATGTCCATGCTACATATATAGTTACTGGGAGACAAATCCCCTTGATTTACAGAAAGCAAGTACAAGGAGGTGAAATTATGGAAAAGGCATATGATGCCCGGAATAGACTTGTAGGTTATGTTGATGAAAACATTATTTATGATGCAAGTCGTAATATTGTGGGCTATACTGACGGCTATGTGGTATATGATAAATATTCAAACCCTCTGGTCTATGTATATGACGGCTATGTCCGTGCAATGAACGGTATGCCTCTCGGATATTATGACGGTTACAGATTATATGATATGTCCGGTAGATACCTGGGATATGGGAACTTCGGATTCTTCGGGCTGCTTGGAGCCTCTCTCTTACTATTAGGCTTAGGAAGCTTGTTCTGGCCGGTATGGTGGTGGTAACCCTCTCAGCTCATAAGCAGAACCTGACGAAAGTGATCGTCAGGTTCATTTTTTGTACTAATAATCACTATTTAGCCGGTAACATGCATTCATTCCATATATGTCGTCATAAGTACTCTGCATCTTCCTGCTACTATTGCCTCTTCCCTTTTGTCTGAATGATCTACCAGTCCGGCCAATGCTTAGTCACTGTCACTGCTGCTGTACAGCACCTCAACTTCACGCTCCGGAGACATGGTTTCCAGCAAAACCAGATATACCCTCATATGAATCACTCCCTATATATCCAGAAGCTCCTCTACTCTTCTGTCCCGTTTGAAGCCCCTTATCATTAGCAGTCTGTCATATATCAGCACAGCTTTTTCTTTTTTACCTGCCTTAATATAGGCATTTACGACCTGAAGCATTATTGACTTGTCGATATGTGCTTTTGACATGGCAAATATTATATCAAAGGTCCTGTCAAAATGCTCCACTGCTTTTTGATATTCCCCTGCTTCGGAATAGATTATTCCGATAGCACCAAGAGTCTCAACCTTCAGGTCATTATCCCTGTCCTGCCCCTCAAGCGCTTGTGTAAGGCAGTGTATAGCCTCCTCATCATCACCTCTTTTGTGATGGGCAACTCCCAGAATCCTTAGGGCATTCCTCCGTTCAATATCCGACAGCATTTTAAAGTCCAGGTACTCTTTCAGGTACCGGACTGCCTTATCGCTGTCTTTATCCAGAAGTCTTAGTCCTTTGTTCAGCTTCCTCTCCGCGATTTTCGAAGGCATGAACCATGAGGCAATTATCAACGCAGATGTCGCCAATGCAATTATAATTGTTTCCAGGTAGTCGGGCATCGGCTCAAATACATCTGTCAGATCAAGCAGCAAAACGGTTGTTCCTACTATCCATAACACAATTTTCAATAACTGTTCAATGAGTTTTTTCCTGTTCACAATTTCACCCTTTACATACGATAAGTTTATTTTATGTTCACTATTTATCCTTACTCATTATATCATGCTTTATAATGTACAAAAATAAATAAAAGTAACATAATATGTAAAAGGAGGAATGCTCAGGTGATTTATTCAATACATGCATAGACTCCTTTATGATCCGATACGCATACTTCATCCGTGCCGTTGAACTTCACTTTGTAATCGTAGCTGCCTTTTATGTTTGTAAGTATATAGTCAATATGGATATCTTTTCTCTCATCGTCATAGGCGGTATTGACAGCTTCATTTTTTGTTGCTTTTGCAATATCGGTCCATCCGGTTTGCTCGATCAGCCTGG
>Ga0196971_1000536_pt1 | contig 26992 bp, 23 predicted proteins | sample S1v_1013CmetaG_FD_148660 | JGI IMG/M metagenome (GOLD analysis project Ga0196971, IMG submission 148660) | Soil microbial communities from Anza Borrego desert, Southern California, United States - S1+v_10-13C | ecosystem: Environmental > Terrestrial > Soil > Desert | place: USA: California...
CCGGCGAAAACAACTCGATTTGTCCGGTACAATCTGACATGGCGGAATCTCCTCAAAAATTCAGCTTCAGCAATTGAATTTTAAGGGCTTTTCGATTCCGCCGTCCTTTTCTCATGAAATATCCAGGCTAGCACAACTCGCCGTTTCTGCTTTTTTTATCAGCTTGGAAACGGCCGTTGGACGCGCCCGAATGCGCGCCGTATCTGTTAAAGAACTGATTTTCACATTCCAATCAGAGGAATATAAAGGCGGCATGAAGCACAGCCCAGACGATTGCGCGATCTACTATCGATAAACCCTCTGCAATACGCGTGTAAGCCTCGGCTGATTTTTATAGATTTAGCGGGATTCCGAAGAATCCTGTATCCGGCCTTTACAAGCGGTTTTCGATCACCAAAAACCAGGGTCTTCGAGCGATCGGTTGCAGATGGCCTTTCCTGTCGAGTTTCAAAATGTTCTTGGAAACGGAGTTTCTGACGTTTCCGCCGATGGCTTCCAAAGTCCGACCGTGTTTTCCGACGACGATGTCGCAGTGGAGTTTGGTGTGCTCTATGGTTTCGAGGAAAGGGGGTTGTACGAATGGAGGAGTGATCGAGGCCCCCCGGCTTGCGCAAATCAGATCGCCAGGGCGTGGCGTGTAGTCGTGTATGGGTCTGGGCACGAAGCTCTGTTCGGGCCCATCCGCGTTGCGGATAATCTGCGCAAGATAAATCCAGTGGGCTTCCGAAGGCGGAAACCGCTCTTTCGGAACGCCCGCCGTAGCCATGACCCAACTGACGAACGCGGCCGACCAGGCTTGCTCGCAATTTCGCCCGGTCCGTTCCGGCATGCCGACCGCTCGCCAATACTGGTTGATCCGTTGAGAGTAAGAGGGGTCGTCCTCCCAGAACCCCACTTGGGGAATGCTTTCCTGGTCGCCGTCGTAGGTGACGGATTGTTGTCCGAAATAGAGCCATTCGCTGATGGCGAGTGCGAGAATTCTGGTCTTTATGGGCGGAAGCTCGATACCGGCGGCGGGAGGAGAGCCGACTTTAGACCTATCCGTCTGCCTCTCGGGCAACGGCCCGCAGGCGGATAAAGCTAGAAAGACTAGAGGAAGAACGATTTTCATAGTTGCCGATCTTAGATGATTCCGAGTAGGCTGACGTGCCGGAAACGCTCCGCCCTACGACTTCGCTCAGGACAGGCTTATTCCGGCCTACAGGCTCTCGTACCAAAGAGCTAACTCATTCTCACGGACACAAACCGATGATTCATCATATCTCCATTGCCGCCAGACATCCCGAGCATGTGGCGGCGGTCCTTGCAGAAATCCTCGGAGGGCAATCGTTCCGGTTTCCGGTCTTTGCGGGCAGCTACATCGCACTAACCGATGATCCGTATCGCACGGCAATTGAGGTGTATCCGCTCGGCACGGAACTTAAACCCGGCCTCGAGCGCCAAGCGGTCACTTCGGTTACCAATGAAGCACCCTCGGCATTCACTGCCACTCATGCCGCCATCTCGGTCGATCTTACCGAACAACAGATTAAGAGCATTGCCGCTCGCGAGAGCTGGCGCGCCGTGACCTGCAATCGAGGCAACCTTTTCGAGGTCGTCGAATTATGGGTGGAGAACCGCGTTCTGATCGAATTGCTCACTCCGGAAATGGCGCAAGCCTATCTGAATTCGATGTCCGCAGGGCAATGGACGGAGTATTTGACGAGGGATACGGACATCGATTAGCCGGTGAGTTTGTCGGGAAAGGACATGTTATCGAAGCCGCTTGAAGCATCCGCTCCGACGCTGCTTTATTTCCATGATCCCATGTGCAGTTGGTGCTGGGCGTTTCGACCGGTATGGCAGAGCGTGCGGGCCGGGTTGCCGACTGCCGTGCCGATCAAGCAAGTATTAGGCGGTTTGGCGCCGGATAGCGCTGTTCCGATGCCGGCAGACATGCGCCTGAAAATTCAAGCCATTTGGCGAACGATAGAGCGTTCGGTGCCAGGCACCCGATTCAACTTCGAGTTCTGGAAGCAATGCGTTCCCAGGCGGTCCACCTATCCGACCTGCCGCGCCGTGATCGCCGCACGCCGCCAGGCTGCCCACTCCGAGGACGCCATGATCTTCGCCATTCAACAGGCCTATTATCTGCAGGCCCGCAATCCCTCGGACGATTCGACTCTGATCGCACTGGCGAGAGAGATCGGTTTGAATACCGAACGCTTCGAGGCGGATCTCCGGCATCCGGAGACGCAGACGGAGCTGCTCGAAGAAATCCATTGGGCTAGAGAGCTCGGAGTCCGCAGTTTTCCGACGCTACTTCTGTATCATAAGAAGGGCTATTCGGAAATGCCTGTGGACTACCGCGATGCGAACCGGATTTTGTCGGCCGTCTCGGCTCGATTGTAGTGCTGCCACGCTTGAGTAGCGCGTGCGCTTGTGGGAGCGGGCTTTAGCCCGCGAGCTTGGGCGGCTTAACCTTGCTGCAGCCGTTTTCGCACATCGTTTTCCAGTTGCCGCCATTGCCCGCCGTTCAGCCATTTCTCGCACCAGTGCGTCAATTGCACGGGGTTGGAGCACATGATCTTGTACTCCTGTTTGGCCTGTTCCGGTCCTTCCGTGGGCCACCACGAAAGCGTGTCGAACTGCCGCTGAATATGAGCCTTGGCCGCCTCGAACGTATCCGCATCGATTTGAAGGTGCCGTGCCGTCATAATGAGTCTCCCCTAAAATCAGTCATGAATCTGCGGTCTCATCTATTTTGACGTTCTATCTTAAGAAAAATCGTTTTTCGCGTTCACGAATCGAACAAGGGAGATGTCCATGAAAGCCATGCAATACACGGGATACGGCGATCCGTCGAAGATCCATCCGGCCGAAGTGCCTACGCCGAAACCGTTGCCGAATCAATTGCTCGTCAAAGTGGCCGCCAGTTCGGTCAATCCGATCGACTGGAAGCTGCGTAACGGCAGCCTGCGGTTTCTCGTTCCAGTCCGGTTTCCGTCCATACCCGGCATGGACCTCGTCGGCGAAGTCGTGGAGATCGGCGCGAACGTCAGCCGTTTCCGGCCGGGCGACCGGGTGATGGCGTGTTTGAGTTCCAAGCAGTTGGGAACGGCAGCCGAGTTCGCGGTGGTGGACGAACGATTGGCCGCCTTGGCGCCGAAGGGGATGAACGACCATGAAGCCGCCGCCTTGCCCTTGGCCGGATTGACTGCCCTCCAATCTCTGCGCGATCTCGGCCGTCTAGAGGAGGGCGACAGAGTGCTTGTCGTCGGCGCATCGGGCGGAGTCGGGCACTACGCCGTGCAAATCGCCAAGGCGCTCGGAGCGAACGTTTCGGCGGTCTGCAGCACCGCCAACGTGTCCTGGGTGCGCGAGCTCGGGGCGGACGAGGTCATCGACTATACTCGGACCGCCGAGTTCGGTCCTCCGGCCTCTTTAGATCTGATTTTCGATACTGTGGGTTCGGAGCCTTTCGGGCGTTTTGAAGGTCTATTGAAACCGGACGGCATTTATGTCTCCACTCTGCCCAAGATCGATCTGATCGCTCGTTCGCTGTGGTTCAGACTTTTTTCGAAGAAGAGGATCAAGACCGTAATGGTCAAGTCTAACGGGAACGATTTGGCGTTTTTGAGTGCCCTTGCGGAGCAAGGACGGCTGCGTTCCGTCATCGACAGCGTGTTCTCCTTGTCCCAACTGGATCTTGCGCATCGTCGGAGCCAATTGGGACATGCCAGGGGGAAAATCGTTATCGACATTCGCGATACACTGGCCGGCTCGACCTAACGGCTCTGGAAATCCGGAGCCGGTCCGCCGGGATTTATCGTAAAGACCACATTCACCTTTCAATCAGTTTAGCTACAGACCTATGCGCATCGATTCAGACGGCAACATGGAATTAACGGCGGAAGAAAACCAAGACCTCATGGATCGGCTGGACATACCCGAGAGCGATTACGACGACCCCCCGGTCGAAATCGAGTGTGTCGGAATTGAGAACGAGGTCGCCACCTTCAAGGCTACGAACACGAAAACCGGAAAATCCGTTCAGATGGTGTTCGATTTAATGGATGAGGAAGATTAGCTTTTCCGTTCCGATTTTCTGAGGCTATCGGAAAACGTCTAGGAGGTTTTGCACTCCGTGGTAGCGTAGGTGCGCCCCATACCTTCCGCATGTAACCCGGCAAGTCAGGCGCGTAATCCACCAAAGCACCTCTGGCAACCCCGGCCGAAAGTTCCGGTGCGCGGCGCGGCGATTGGGGATTTATTTCAACCCCGGAAACGGTGTTTTCGGGGTTGAAACTTTGTAATACCTCTACCCTACGGGAGAGGGAGAAGATCGGAGCGAGGATAGTCGACGTCTTTTGGAGCACTTTCAGTTCGACTGTACGGCGGCGGGAGTCGACGAGGTCCGAGTTCTCGTCGAGCCTTTTAAATCCCCCTCGATCCCCCTTTTACAAAGGGGGAAGAGAAGGTAATTCCCCTCTTTGCAAAAGGGGCCGGGGGAATTGCTTTAATCCCGCCCGTCGCAGTGTCCGTACAAGCGTCATGAAAACGCTCTAACGTCCCAGCCACTCCAATATCTTTGCTTCGATCGCTCGCCGGGAAATGCCGTATCGATCCAGCAATTCTTCCGTCGTTCCCGAGCGGGGCTCCTGGGTGATGGCGAGATGGTGCACGGGGACTGTGGAATTCAAAGCGGCCGCAACGGCGTCGCCAAGTCCGCCGTCCCGCCAGTGGTCTTCGACGACCAAGAGTCCGCGTGTTTCCCGCGCCGCCTGTTCCAAGGTCGCGACATCCAGCGGCTTGATCGAATAGGCATCGATGATCCGTACCGATATTCCCCGCTCCTTCAGGCTATTATGGGCGGCGAGCGCCTCGTGCACGGTGATGCCGGCCGCTACGACCGTGAACTGGTCGTTCCCGCTGGAACGCAAGACCTTGCTGCCGCCAATCGGAAAGGCTTCGCCATCGGGATAGATGACTGGAGTTGCCGAGCGCGTGGTACGGAGATAGACGATGCCCGGCGTCTTCACCGCGAGTTCAGTAAGGCGTTCGGCGCTGACGGCGTCGCACGGATACAGCACGGTACTATTAGCCAAGGCGCGGAACATGGCCAAATCCTCCAGGCCCATCTGCGAAGGCCCGTCCTCGCCGATGGATACGCCGGCATGGCTGCCGCAGAAGACGAGATGCGGCGGGCGGCTATGGCCGGCCATGCGGATGAAGTCGTAAGCACGCGATAGGAAACAGGCGAAGCTCGCGGCCACCGGAATCTTGCCGGAAACGGCCAGGCCGAGGGCGGTTCCGACCAGGTTCTGCTCGGCGATATAGCTTTGGAAGAAGCGCTTCGGGTAGCTCTTGGCGAAAAATTCGGTGTACGTCGAGTTGCTCACGTCCCCGTCGAGCACCACGAGTTGCGGCATGAGGCCGCCGAGCTTCTTGAGCGCATTCCCGAATCCCTTGCGCGTGGCGACCTTTTCGCCCGCCTGATAGCCGAGCTCGAGGGGCGACGTCGGTTCCGGCTCAGAATATCCGATCTCGCCGACCCGACGAGGCTCGACGGTCATGTGAACGTCCGCCTCGCCCAATTCCTTAAGGGCTTGCTCCATCTCTTCCCGGTTCAGGGCCTTGCCGTGCCAACCGTGTGCGCCTTCGAGGAAAGAAACGCCACGGCCTTTTTCGGTTTGGGCGATGATCGCTGTCGGGCCGCCTTTTCGGGCGCGGTACAGGGCGTCGAGAATGCCTTCCATGTCATGCCCGTCGGTTTCGATGGTCGACCATCCGAAGGACTGAAAGCGGCGGGCGAATACCTCGGTGCGGTGGCCGTATGGCGTGGGGCCGGTTTGGCCCAGGCCGTTGACGTCGACGATCGCGATCAGTCCAGACAGCTTGTTGAGAGACGCGAACTGGGCGGCTTCCCACACCGAACCCTCGGAACACTCGCCGTCTCCCAATAGACAATAGACCCGGCTCGGGATGCCGTCCAATCGATTGGCCAGCGCGATGCCGTTGGCCGCGGCCAATCCCTGTCCCAAGGAGCCGGTCGCCACTTTGACCCACGGATTGTTCGGGGTCGGATGGCCCTCGAAGGTGCTGTCGATCTTGCGCAGCGAACTCAAGTCCTCGCGACTGGCGCCGGATTCGTGGAGAGCCGCCCACAAAACCGGCGCGGCATGGCCTTTGGACAGAATGAACGAATCGACGTTACGGGCGCTCGGATCTCTTGGGTCCCAGCGCATCTCGTGAAAGACGAGAGCGGCGACGATATCGGCGCAGGACATGCTCGATGTCGGGTGTCCCGATCCCGCCTCGGTCGTCATAATGATGCTGTCCCGGCGCAGTTGGCGCGCCATTTCCTTTAAGGAAGCGATGCCATGGCGATTCGAATATTTCTGGCACTTGTCCGCCAGCTTTTCCAGCAGGGCGTCATAGGGATCGATGAATTTCTGAACGCCCTCGTTCTCCAATTGAGCGGTAACCAGCTTGAAATCGATTCCGAGCTTCGCCAGAGCGTCCATGACCCGGCGCGCCTCGTCCACGCCTTCCTCGATCGTGTCGCGGACGGTGCCGTGATCGGCAAAGGCGTCGATGGTCGCCTCGGGCATCGTGTTGACCGTGTGAGGCCCAATGAGTGGCTCCACGTACATGACATCGGAATAGTCCGGATTTTTCGTGCTGGTGCTCGCCCAAAGCATGCGCTGCACGCGTGCGCCCCTGTCTTCCAAGGCTTTCCAGCGATCGCTCGCGATGATCCGCTGGAAGCTCCGGTAAGCCAGCTTGGCGTTGGCTATCGCCGTTTTTCCCAGCAGTCTTTTCGGGTCCGGCTCGAGGTTGCGGGGCATCTCCGATGTAATCCGCTGATTTAGGAGCTGATCCACCAAGACGTCGATTCGGCTCAGAAAAAAGCTGGCGACCGAGGCGATGGTTTCCAGCGGCAGGCCGGCGTCGCGCCGCCGTTCGAGCGCCCTTAAATAAGCCTCGGCGACGGCTTCATAGCGTTCGATGGAAAAGAGGAGGGTGATGTTGACGTTGATGCCCTCGAACAGAAGCTGCTCGATGGCCGGGAGGCCCGCCAGGGTGCCCGGAATCTTGATGAACACATTGGGCCGGTCGACGACACGGGACAAATGCCGTGCCTGATCGATCGAGGCCTCTGTGAAATGGGCGATATGCGGAGACACCTCGAGGCTGACATAGCTGTCCAGCCCGGAGGTTTCGTCATAGACGGGACGCAGGATATCGCAGGCGGTTCGAATGTCGGTGGTCACCAGCGCTTCGTAGGTCTCGCGCACGTCGGGGCAGGAGCGGCCGCTGCCGAAGATGTTTTCGATTTGCTCATCGTAGTCGCTGGTCTCGGCGATGGCTTTCTGGAAGGTCTGCGGGTTCGAAGTCAACCCGCGCAAGCCTTCGCGGCGGACGCGGCATTGGAGTTCGCCGCTGGTGATCATGTGCCGCGTGAGATTGTCGATCCAATAGCTTTGGCCGTGCTCGATCAATTTTAGTAGAGCGTTCATCGTGTTCTCCGCGAGGATGCGCCCGCCGATACCATTGCGTTAATCGTGTAGGCCGGGATAAGCGAAGCGTTCCCGGCACAATGCTCGACCCACTGTCTATTGCCGGAAACGCTATCGCTTATTCCGGCCTACGAAAGGTCAGCGGGCCGTTGCCGACGAAGGCGTCTCATCAAAGCCTTCCTTTCAGATTCTGGGGGGCGATCGGGCCGGGTTCGGCAATGAGGTCGCGGGCTGCGTCGACCTTTTCCCAGACATTCCATAACAGCACGCCTTTGACCCGACCGTCCCCCAGGTAATAAACGATGCCTTTTCGGTTCGGCTCCGACCAATCGGCCACGGTTTCGAGGCGCGAGTCGGTTTCTCCGACCGCTTCGTATCCCAGCTCGAACAGATCCGAGTAAAAAAACGGAAGGTGATGGTATGGCACGTTTTCGCCAGCCATGTTCCGCCCGGCGCGTTTGCCCATGGTATTGGCATTGTCTTCGTGTTCGACCCGTAAACGCTTGTCCAGTGCCGGATTGTAGAAGTTGGCGACATCTCCGCTGGCATAGACGTCGGGAGAACCCACTTGCAGGAGTTCGTTCACCACGATGCCGTTTTCCACCGGCAGCCCGGCGCCTTCCGCGAGCCGGGTGTTCGGCACGATGCCGATTCCGGCCACGGCAGCATCCACGGAAATCGTTTGTTCGTTGGTGGTTTTCCCGTCGCGTACGGTCAAGACGAGCTGGCTGTTCGATCTTCGAAGGTCGGTGGCCTGTTGTCCGGGCAGTACCTCGACGCCCTGCTGCCGATAGTAGTCGTTTAAAAACAGGCTGAGATCATGAGGAAACAGTCGCGCGCCGATTCCTTCCTCGGGAAAGGCCATGACCACGTCTTTGCCGTTCATCGCTAAAGCGGCCGCGATCTCGGAGCCGATGAACCCGCCGCCGATGACGGCGAAATGCTGTTTTTCGTGGCTCAGTGCGCGAAGCCGCTGGTAGTCCTCGAGGGTGCGAAAATAAATGATGTCTTCGCCGCCGAAGGAAAAGCGCCGGGGGGTTCCGCCCGTGGCCAGCAGCAATTTATCGAAGGTGTACGAGGTGCCTCGTTCATCGTCGATGCGCTTGGCCGCCAAGTCCAGCAGGGTGGCGGTCCGGCCGAGGTGCAGGTCGACACGCCGTTCCGCGGTTTTTCGCCAAATGCGCTCGATGGGTTTTCCCTTCCAGAGTCCTTTGGACAGGGGCGGGCGGTTATAGGGCGGCTGCGCCTCTGCGCCGATCAAGCCTACCGACCCCTCGGTGTCGATCTCGCGAATGCCCCGAATCGCGGCGTCCGCCGTCATGCCACCGCCGATGATGAGGTAGTTGTAGTGCGGCATATCATCTGTCTCCGCCGGCGCTTTTGTCCGTTACACGTTTCGGAGTCGCAAGCGTCTTCTGCCATGGGGTCGCTAGACGAGCTTCGCCCGGAGTTTGATTTCAGCACCGGTGAGAAGCTGCGAGACCGGGCAGTTCCGTTTCGCGTCCTCGGCGAACGTCTGGAACATCGCCGGGTCTATCCCCGGAACCTCGCCTTCGGTGTCCAGCTCTATCGTGGTGATCTTGAACCCTTCGCCCGCCTTTTCGAGATGGACTTTCGCTGTGGTCGCGATGCGGTTGGGCGTGTGCCCGGATTGCGCCAAACCGTGCGCCAGCGCCATCGAAAAACATCCTGCGTGCGCCGCGCCGATGAGCTCCTCGGGATTGGTGCCCTGTCCCTCCTGAAACCGGGACGAGAACGAATAATTGCCTGCGAAGGCGCCGCTGCCCAATCGCATGGTCCCTTTTCCTTGCGGGAGATTGCCTTCCCACTCCGCCGATGCGCTTCGTACCGACATATATCCCTCCTGCTGGCCTGTTTAGGGTATGAGACTTATCTCCGGGAAGAGAGTTGCACGGTAAGGGCACCGGCCTTGGGCCGAACGGGTGGCGGAGACCGGCGTCGGAAACCGTAACGGACGCATATGGGGCGATTTGCCTTCGACAATGCGGCGTTCCTGTGCCAAGATATCGGACCCGATGAAGCCGCAACTCATCCGCTGACTTTTGACTCAAGCCCTGCCGATTTTTCCGGCTACTTGTCGAAAACGCCTTACTTCCTGCCGCTGTGCAGGTTCTGGCGCGGGCGTTTCCCCCACGGGAATCGACGCGGGGAGCCTTCCTGCGCGTGCGAAATGCCGGCGTCTTCCATCTATTTTCCTATCACGACGTCATGCCGGCCGTCACTGCCCTTAACGACTTAGAAAACCTCTGCGCCTGCCACGAATGCGATCTATTGCAACGCAAAGTCCCGCTCGCGCCGGGGCAAAGAGCGCGCTGCCGACGTTGCGGCGCGCTGTTGTACCATTCGCCGGGAGACACGCTGGATCGGACATTGGCCTTTGCCCTCGCCGCGTTCATTTTGTTTGCGGTCGCCAATCTGTTCCCCATTTTGGGATTGAGTATCCAGGGCAAGCACACCGAAACGACTCTGTTGGGCGCCGTTCTCGAATTGCAGAAGCAGGGCATGGGCATGGTGGCCGGCTTGGTTTTGTTTACCACGGTTGTCGTGCCGGCCATGGAGCTTCTTGGATTGATGTACGTGCTGTTGCCGCTGAAGCTGAACAAACCGGTGCGGGGCCAGGCGGCCGTTTTCAGATTGATTCAGGTGTTGCGGCCATGGGGTATGGTGGAAGTCTTGATGCTGGGCATCCTCGTCTCCCTGGTCAAGCTGGCTCATATGGCGAACATCGTGCCGGGTTGGTCGCTCTGGCTGTTCGGCATTTTTATTTTCGTCATGGCAGCGACCGCGGCTTCGTTGGATAGCGAAGAGGTTTGGGCGCGGCTGGGGCAACGCTATTCTCGCTCCATGCCTCGCAAATCGAGGGCAGGCGTTTTGAGCTGTCATGCTTGCGGACTGCTCTCCTACGCCTCGGCCGAGCGGTTAGAGCCGCATTGCCCCCGGTGCGGGAGCGTGCTGCACGCCCGAAAACCGAATAGCATCAACCGGTGCTGGTCGCTCCTGATCGCCGCCTTGATTTTATATATTCCGGCCAATGTATTGCCGGTCATGTCCACCTCGTCGATTATCGGGGCTCAGGTCGACACGATCATGAGCGGTGTGGTCTATCTGTGGGTGTCCGGATCGTGGCCCTTGGCGCTGCTGGTGTTTTTTGCCAGCGTCATGGTTCCGCTGCTCAAGCTCATGGCGCTTACCCTGCTCTTGGTGACGGTTCAGACCCGATCGCGTTGGCGCCCGCTCGATCGTACTCGGCTGTATCGGTTGACCGAAAGAGTCGGCCGTTGGTCGATGGTGGATATTTTCGTCGTCACTATGCTGGTGGCGCTGGTGGACGTGCGGCCTTTGGCCGCGATTCAAGCCGGGCCGGGCGCTATTGCCTTCGGCGCGGTGGTCGTCCTCACCATGGTCGCTGCGATGAGCTTCGACCCAAGACTGATATGGGATCCCATCCAGAACAATGTTCATACGCGATAACGATTCAAATTCTACTTCGAATGCCGAACGGAGCGATGCGCTGCCGACGGCGGTCGTTGCGCCGCCCAGCCGTTTCGCCTTTTCCATCGTTTGGGTCATACCGCTGGTCGCGGCGCTGATCGGTGCGTGGCTGGCCTGGAAAGCCATCTCGGAACGAGGGCCCGTGATCACGCTCGTTTTCAAAAGCGCCGAAGGTCTGGAGCCGGGCAAAACGGCCATCAAGTACCGAGACGTCGAGGTCGGCAAAGTCGTCGACGTCGCCCTGAGCGAAGACCGAACCAGCGTCATCGTCACCGCCGAGATGCGGGATGGGACCGAGGGTTGGTTGGTGGAAGACACTCGATTCTGGGTCGTGCGTCCGCGCGTGGTCGCCGGTAACATCTCCGGTCTGGGCACTTTGCTCTCCGGCTCTTACATCGGCATGGACGTGGGCAATTCCAAGGAGCAGAAATACAAATTCCGCGGTCTGGACGTGCCGCCCATTCTGACGTCCGATCTGCAAGGGCGGCGCTTTGTTCTCAAAGGAGAGGATTTGGGCTCTCTGGATGTGGGTTCTCCGATCTATTTCAGGCACATCGCCGTCGGCAAGGTGCTGGGGTTCGAAATGGACCCGGCGGGGACCGGTGTAACCATCCAAGTTTTCGTGGAAGCGCCGTATGACCGGTTCGTAACCGCCGACACCCGTTTTTGGCACGCCAGCGGCCTCGATGTAACGCTCGACGCCAATGGCATCAAGCTCGATACGGAGTCGCTGATGAGCATCATGTTGGGCGGGATTGCGTTCTCTACGTCGCCCGACAATGGAAAAGTGGACCCGGCGATAGAGAACACGGCGTTTACCCTCTATGACAACCGATCCGCCGCCTTTGCGCCACCCAAAACCGAGCGGCGTGCGATGGTTCTGTACTTCGACGAAACGATACGAGGGCTTTCAGTCGGTGCGCCGCTCGATTTCAGAGGCCTGCCCGCCGGGGAGGTCACTGGAATACGGGGAGAATGGGACACACGGAACCACCGGTTCCGCATTGCCGTCGATGTCGGTCTGAGTTGGGGCGGGACGATACGTAACCAAAAAGGCGAATTCATCACCACAACCCGCGAGGCAGTGGAGAAACAACTGAGCCGGATGGTGGAGAAAGGGCTTCGTGCCCAATTGCGGACCGGCAATCTGATCTCGGGGCAACTCTATGTCGCACTCGATTTTTTCCCGGCCGCACCGTCGGCACATTTGGACTGGACTCAAGACCCGCCCGAATTTCCGACCATGCCGGGTACGTTGCAGTCGCTCTCGGATAGTGCCGAGCATATCGTGAAAAAACTGGACAAATTACCGCTTGATCAGATCGTCGCGGATCTACGGCAAACAATGGGGTCCTTAAATCAGACGCTGCGCAGTGTGGAGCGACTGGCGTCCAATCTGGATCGTGAGCTGATGCCGGAGATGAAGACCACCATCATAGACGCCAGACGTACCCTGACCGAAGCGCAGAAGACGCTCGCCACCGACGGACCGCTGCAACACGATGCGCGCGATGCGCTAAACGAGGTGTCGCGAGCGGCCCAGTCGCTGCGCGTGATGTTGGATTATCTGGAGCGCCATCCGGAATCGCTTCTTATAGGCAAAGAGAATCAGCCATGACCCGTTTTCTATGGATGACGATATTTATCGGTCTTCTCGCCGGGTGTGGCGGTTCCGCGCCCGCGCGTTTCTACACGCTGATGCCGACGAACGATCCGGCTACGGCACGGGGCACGCTAAGCGACAGCACCAAAATTATCGTGGTGGGGCCGGTGACCGTCCCGGCCGCCTTGGATCAGCCACAGTGGGTCGTTACCAAGGACGAGCACGAAGTCGAGGTTTTGGAGCAGTACCGCTGGGCGGCGCCTTTGAAGGACGAAATCACGAGCGCACTGGCTGCTCGTCTCTCCCGGCTCGTTGGGGATGCGACGGTAGCTGCGTACGCCCAATCGGCATCGCTCAATCCGGACGTACGGATTCTGGCCGATATTTCCCGATTCGAACTCCGTCCCGGAAACAAAGTCGTTTTCGAGGCACTATGGACGATCAAAACGAAGGACGAAGGGATAGCCGCCCGTCGTGGACATACCAATCTGTCGATTCCGGCAGCGAATAGAGATTACGCAGGCTTAGCAAATGCCCAAAGCCGCGCGCTCGACGCTATGGCCGAGGATCTCGCTGCAGCATTACGGATACGGTGACCAGAGACGAAATAACCCTCTGTCGAGGAAATCAACTCCCCCGATACGCAGGGAAAAATGTTTAATTAGATGAAGGCTACCGACCGGTCTGTGATGGATCCGGTCGGCGCTCAAAGTCGATTGTGTTGAATGTGCTGATCAGTTGCGGCGATCGCCATAGCCTCCGTTACGCCTTGCAGCCGTAACGAACGGATTGGAGCTGCCGTTGCGCTCACCTCTTTCCTGAGGAGGGCGGGCTTCGTTTACCGTCAGGTTACGGCCGCTTACCTCTTTGCCGTTTAAGGCCGCAATCGCGGCCTGGGCTTCCTGAGCGCTGCCCATTTCCACGAATCCGAAACCCTTGGAGCGCCCCGTTTCCCGATCCAGAATCACATGGGCCGAGTATACCGTGCCATGCGCCGCAAAAAGCTGGTGCAGGTCATCGTTCCCAAGGCCATAATTTAGATTTCCGACATACAATTTCCTGTTCACTAGATAACTCCTCAATACCCACTCAAATAACGTATGCGCCGAAGGTAAAACATATACTCCTCAATAACGGCTTCAGCTCCGCTCCTTGGTGTTATAAATAAACTATTTTTCTGCGCTTATTTCCATAAGTAATCGCCCGTAGGTAACTATATTCCCGTATGAGGTAATCGGTAGTCGCACTGTTCGGGTTATATCAGTAATGCGACAGGCACAACGCCGATGTAACGAAAGTGCAATAAATCCCGTTAATTTCCGAATGCTTTTGGATAATTTGTTTTCGCAATACGTGATTTTTCCTCAGCTAATATCAAGCCGGGTTTCTTGTTCCAGATGAGCGCCCTGAACCGCCTGCCCGGACAACAGGGCTTGTTTGATTCCATTCTTATCGATATGAACAACGCTTTCCTCGCGTTTAAATGACTCGGGGATGGCGGATTCGTCGTCGAGGATCACCTTTGGCGGATTTTGCTTAACCTTGATAATGAATTGAGGGCTTCTGATTTCACGTATATTGATCCGTTCCATCTGAATCTTGAGATATTGCCGTAAACCCGCCGCGCGGATTTCCAAAGCTCTTCGCCGCCGGCTCATCCGCTCTTCGGCCTGACGAATCAGTTCCGCTTCGCCCTCCATATGCAGAAGGGCGGCGGCGACATTCCAGGCTTTGAGGGAGATTTCGCCCGACAGTGCTTCTAACGTGTCGCTGACGACATCCGGGGGCAAATCCAGATTCGTGAGATTATTCAGCGCCTCCTGATATTGCTCAGCAATCTCGTAAAGCTTTGTTTCCACGTTGCTTACCTCGCTTCATTCGCACTCGGTTCAGCCCAATCCTCCAATTTCTTGACGAGCCTGTCATAGATCTCCGGAGTCAACTCGTCGAAAGCGCTTATCTTGTTTTTGCTCGCAGCTTTAACCCAACGCAGCACCCGGTCTCGATCCAAGCCGAGCTCCGTGATCCGTGTTTCCAATTGCTCCAGTTGGGTCAACGAAAGGCTGCTGAATCGGTAGCCTCGTCCGGAAACTTCCGGAGACGGTGTTGCTTCGGTCGGAATCTGATCGGCATCGCTTTCGGCGGGCTTGGTCGAAGCGGCTGCGGTTTGCGGCTTTGAACTTGGCCCTAACTGCATATCCTCCAGATCCTGGGTAAACACTTCGCTTAAGCCCGCCATGCGCAGCGTTGCATCGATATGCGCGGACTTTCCCGCCATCTTGAGGGCTTTATTCAGATCCCCGTTGTCCTGTTGCACGCTGCGTGCGCCTATACCTTCGGCGACCGTCCGTTCCTGGCTGTCGCGCAATTCGCAGCGCAGAATGATCGTACCGAGACGCTGTCCTGATAGCGCCGCCTGCTCATACGCGGTGAGATTGGGGTAATGCACCGTGACCCCGAGCATGCCGCAAATTTTCTCGGCGCCCGGCTTGAACAGGCTGGGCTTGCTCCAATGGCTGTTGATCGGGCACAACTCCGCTTCGCCGCGCTTGGCAAAGGCACATCTTTCCCGGTTGAAGAGGTGAATGCGCCCGTAGTCCGTGCCTTCCACCAAGGCTTCGCGTATCCAATTGAGGATCGCCGCACGATTGTGCTTGCGTCGCTCCAGTCCGGCCTCGAACACATCGTTCGGCAAATCTAGGGGAGAAACGCTCGGCACTTCGGTCTTTGCAGGTTTCCGTGCAGCTTTGCGCGTTGGCTCGACTTTCTCGGTCGAGGGCTTTTCGGTGCTCGTGAGGGACTTCTCATCGTGTTCGAGATAGGCGGCTGGCGGAATTGAAACCGCTGGGCCCTCTACGATGTTTTCGTGTTCTTTCACATGATTCATGACTTAGTAACTCCTGCCGTACAAACAACCTTCTCGTATGTCATTCTGGGCAAGCACTTGCTTGCGAGGTGCTATGGTTTTGTATTGCTCGTCGAGGAAATAGGAAATAAAAAGGCCGGAATAGCCGGGTCGAAGAGAGGTTATTTAAGGTGCCTCGGATGGTTGCCGACACAATGCTGTCCTATGCTTTGTGCGGCGTGAATAAATGATCGGTTCTTGGAAATGCTCCCCAAATGCTTGCGGTAAATTATTGGCGATCGAGCGTTGGGGGAGCGGCTTTGCGCTTGACGATCGACAATGTGTCATAGAAGGCTATAACTTGTTTTTGACTTAAATTAAGCAAGGCAATGCTCTTTGCGTGCTGCGTACAATAAATAACCAACTTGTAAAGTATTAAACAAAATTCGACCGCAAAAGTTCCCTCAAAAATCAAATAAAAATGTGATAATACAAGGGCTTGCCTTGACTTTCATGGTGTAGACAAAGGATCTTACGCGCCTGTAAAGATGCTGTTCTAAATTTAGCTTGGAAAGCATTTTGCTTCGCTTGCCGGTCTATAGGTCGATCATCCAAACATGTTGTAATCGACCATGAGCTTGGCAAGCCTTCGCATCTCGAACCGCTGCCTTTTTAGGCGGTTCAGCTTGGTTTTTGGCCTGATCTTGACGGCGTTTTTATGGAGTGGAGAAGGAATGGCAGGAGCGCTTGAAGACTACGTTAATGCGCCGGATAGCGCATACCGTTGGCGGTATGTGTCGGAGGCCCAAGAACCATGGGGAACGCTGATCCGTTTGGAGTTGATATCCCAGAAGTGGCATGGTGAGACATGGAGCCACGGTCTCGTGATCGTTCAACCCCGCGAGTTGCGCAATCCGGAGACTGCTTTTCTTCTGATAACCCACGATGGTACCGCCAGCATCGATCTGTTGAAAACGGTAGCTCACCGCGCCGGTGCCATTGCCGCCGCCATTACCGGCATTCCCAATCAACCGCTGTATGGGCGTAGCGAGGATGCGCTTGTCGCTTATACGTTCAATCGGTATGTGGCGACGAACGACAAGACCTGGCCCTTGTTATTCCCCATGGTGAAGAGCACGGTGCGGGGCATGGACGCAGTTCAAGAGTTTGCAGATCAAGCGATGAGCGTTGGTATCGAGAAATTTGTGGTCGCCGGCGCATCCAAACGCGGTTGGACGACCTGGTTGACGGCAGCTGTCGATCGGCGGGTTCAAGCTATCGCGCCCATGGTATTCGACATGCTGAACATCAAGACGCAACTGCAATGGACCGAAAAAGTCTACGGCCGGCAGAGCGAGTATATCCACGATTACACCGATTTGGGTTTGCACCGGGCTCTTGACGATACTCCTATGCAGCGATTGCGCGTTTGGGTGGATCCCTATGCGTATCGGGAGCGTTACAAAATGCCGAAGATGCTATTGCTTGGGACTAACGACCCGTATTGGACCGTCGACTCGCTACGTCATTATTGGCATGACTTACCCGAGCCCAAATTGTTGTTCCAGGCGCCTAATGCCGGTCATGGCGCGGGCAGTACTCTGGAAGCCAGGCAAACGCTTGCAAGCTTTTTCGAAATGGTCGCCGAAAATCATCCGTTACCAAGATTGGCATGGACGCATATCCGACGGACGGATGATAGCGAAATGATACAGGTCAAGACCGACGCGAAACCTACCGCGATACGTCTTTGGACCGCCGAGTCATCGGATCGCGATTTTCGTAACGATGCGTGGTCGAGCCGAAGCCTGGATCTTAATTCGGAGAGGAATGGCGCCACCATTCTCATCCATGCGCCTTGCGATAAATATCAAGCATATCTGATCGAAGTCGATTTGCGTTCTCCGAGCGGCCACCCTTATCAGTTGTCAACCGAAGTCCGCGTTCTTCCCGATCTCACTCATATCGAGTAAATCGGTTTCCGACGCAATTCAGCTTATGAACTATAACCTTGGAGCGAGAAACCGTCGCCTAATCCCGACGCTCAGGAGTTGAAGTTGCTCTTTCCGATCGAGTTATCGGTCATCGTCGCCCTGGAGTATGGACCGGCTTAGATCGGCAAAACAATAGGCGGGAATGTGGTCTCGTCTTTGCATAAAATACGGGGCATTTTGAAGATAAGGGGGAAGATTCGATCCATGCGCGCTTTTAGGTTAAAGCCGATTCTGACGACATTGCTTATCCTGTTTAGTGGATCTTCTGTGGCTTCGGGGGGACACGGCCACAAACACAAACATCATAAGCATCATCATGGCCATCATCATGGCCATCATCATGAAGATGTTCACGTCTATGAGCATCACCACTACCATGGCGACACGCATCGTTATGCTCCGATAGAACGACCGGGGTTGCCAAGGCTACCCGATTTGCCGCGTCTGCCCGATCTGCCGGCACCGCCTCCACTTCCGAAGCTGCCGCCTTTGCCGGGCAGATAGAATCGATTAACCCATACCCGCGAGAAACGGTCCCCGGTCGAATCGGCTTAATCGTTATCTCGTGGGATGCACCCTGCTCACATGCAGCATCGACGTTATTTCAGGACAATCGGCTTGCCCCTGAACTGGAGACGTTATAAAGTAACATACAAGAAGACAGCGCTTGAGGTCCAGCCAATGAATGTCAGGACTCCGCCCCATCGAGAAGAATACACGATGCCCACCCACGATCACCGCGGCTGTGTCGACAGAGCACTGAGCGTGGCGGAGCAATTGTGCGCCCAGCGCGAGGTTCGACTGACGCCGATTCGGCGCAAGGTGCTCGAACTCATTTGGGAAAGCCACCGCGCGGTCAAGGCTTACGACCTACTCGATAGGATCAAGCCGTTCGAGCAAGCCGCAAAGCCCGCGACGGTCTACCGGGCCCTGGAGTTTTTGATGGAGCAGAGCCTGATCCATCGCGTGGAAAGTCTCAATGCATTTATCGGTTGTAACTGTTCGGAACGGCGGCATGAGCAATTGCTGCTGATCTGTGAACATTGCGGGAATGTCGAGGAGAGGCCGGGATCTGAAGTGATGACCGCAGTCGCGAGCGAAGTGAAGCAGGCGGGATTTACTCTTCACCGGAAAGCTATCGAGATTCACGGTTTATGCGCTCATTGCGCGCTGGCCGAAGCTGACGCTTGAGTCAAATCGTACCCGAATTGAGAACTACCGACGCGTCCACATTCGTTACATATATGTAACGCTATAACATTGGCCGGATAGATCCCTACAAGAATCGTGAACAAGCAAGTAATCCTGCTAATGGCTTCGGCTGCGTCTTTTGGCTCCTCGGTGGCAGCCGAAGAGGAATCCGTCAAGGAGCTCGAACCCGTATTAGTCACTGCGCCGGTGGAAAAAGTGGCCGAGGAAATGGCGCGTCCTTTCAATGCCTTGAAGGGCGAGGAATTGACGCGGAAAGTAGGCAATACCTTGGGCGAAACCTTGAGTCAGGAACTCGGGGTGACCAGTTCATCTTTCGGGGCCGGCGTCGGTCAGCCGGTCATCCGCGGACAAAGCGGCCCGCGCGTGCGGGTCATGCAGGATAGTCTGGGCATTCAGGACGTATCCACCCTGAGCCCCGATCACGCCAATGCCGTCGAGCCGATTCTCGCCGAGCGTATCGAAGTGCTGCGGGGGCCGCAAACGCTACTGTACGGCAGCGGCGCCATAGGCGGTCTCGTCAATGTCATCGACAACCGAATTCCGGACCGGCTGCCGGAGAAGATCGTCACGGGCGCGGCGGAGCAGCGCTACAACACCGTATCCGACGAAACGACCAGTGTTTTGCGGCTGGATGCGGGCCAGGGTGTTTTCGCCCTACACCTGGACGGTTTCTATCGCGATCGGAACAATGTCGAGATTCCGGGTTTCGCCATCGATGAAGAGGCAGAAGCGGCCTCGCACAGCGAGGAAGGCCATGAGGAAGCCATCGCCAATACCGAAGGCTATATCGCCAACTCGGACGCGAGGGCTAGAGGCGGCACGGTGGGTTTCTCGTTCATCGGCGATCCGGGATTTTTTGGATTCTCCGTAAACCGCCTTGAAAACGATTACGGCATTCCGCCCGGCGCACATAGTCATGGACACGAACACGGCGAAGAAGGGGAGGGGCAGGATAGGATTCGGGTCGATATGGAACAGTCCCGCTATGATTTCAAGAGCGAGCTCTACGATCCCCTGCCTTTCGCCGAGACGCTCAAAATGCGCCTCGGTTACACCGATTACCGCCATGTCGAACGGGAGAACGGTACTGCGGGCACCGTGTTCAGCAACGAGGCGGTGGAAGGACGGATCGAGCTGGTTCACAAGAACATCGGCCCCTGGCATGGGATGGTCGGCGTGCAAGTTCAGGACAGCGAATTCGCCGCCGTGGGCGATGAGGCCGTAGTGCCCAAATCGGATATTTCTTCCTACGGTTTTTTCGCCGTAGAGGATATGCACTGGCGCGACATCCTGTTCGAACTGGGGTTGCGCGTCGAAGATCAGACCATCACCCCTGATAGCTTGAATAGCGTTTCTCATACGCCGGTCAGCGCCTCGGGTTCGGCCGTATGGAACTTTCGCGACGATGCGGCGGTGACCTTCGCGGTGACTCGCTCGCAACGAGCGCCCCAGGTGCAGGAGCTTTTCTCCAACGGTTTTCACGCGGCAACGCGGAGCTTCGAACTCGGCAATCCGGCGCTCTCGGAAGAGACGTCCTACAATCTCGACCTCGGCGTCCGCTATAACCCCGGTTGGGTCAGCGCCGAAGTCAATTTGTTTCACAATTGGGTGAACGATTACATCTTTCAGCGCAGCCCCGGCACGGTCTTCAATCGGGAAACCCAGGAATTCGAGGCCGTCTGCTCCGAAGAAGACGCGTGTATTCCGGTGCTCGAGAGTACGCAGTTGGACGCCACGTTCAAGGGCTTCGAGGCGAGCCTGAAATTTCCAGTGTTCGACCAAGCCTTCGGAAAGCTGGATCTCACCCTATTCTCCGACTATGTCCGCGGCCGGTTCGATGATGGCGGCGATGTTCCGCGGATGCCGCCGCTCCGGTACGGTTTTCAGGTGAATTACGGCTTCGAAAGATTTACCGCCTTTGCCCGGCTGATGAACGCCGAGGCGCAGGATAATCCGGGCGAGAATGAAACGAAGACGGACGGGTATTTATTATTCAACGTCGGCGCCGAATACCGGCTGGCAGTGGCCGACCATGCAGAGCTCATGGTATTCGTAAGAGGCAAGAACCTGCTTAACGAAACCATCCGAAACTCTGCGTCTTACCTCCGCAATATCGCACCTGAACCAGGGCGCGCCGGCGAATTCGGAATACGCGTCAATTTCTAGCGTGGCAAAGAACCCATAGGACCGGAACCAGGGTTATTTCTAACGATCTGTATACCGGCAACACCTCGTCATCGTGTTTCCGCAATACGAGTTGCAGTCCTGATGGCGCTGATCTAATCCATAATGGAAGCCGATAAATCTGGAAGACGATCCCGTCTGCCGATCGCCTTGCGAACTTACCGGGGACATCTGGAATCAAATAAAACAAATCATGTCCGGTGCCGTGAGGTTTTTGTTCGACCGCCGGGTGCCAATTTACTGCGATATCCTTCGTAATCAGGCGATTAAAAACGCATAACAAATAGCCAGCCGTAACCCGAATAATATTTGTATTCAATAAAACCCTTTTTTAACCGTATGCTAAGCGGGAATGAGTTGGAGTCCAGGTCTAGGAAAAGTCGGTATTTCTAGTCAGATCAAAGCCAAACGGAAACCACTATGACCAACGAATACGTCAATTTGACCGATCCCGACGGCAGACGTCTCGCGTCCTTACCGGTAATCAGAGGCACGATGGGGCCGTCCGTCGTGGATATCGCCAAACTCTACCGTGAGATCGGCTGTTTTACCCTAGATCCCGGTTTTTCGATGACGGCGAGCTGTGAGAGCGGAATAACCTTTATCGACGGCGAACAAGGAGTTCTGCTGTATCGGGGATATCCCATCGAGCAGTTGGCGGCCAGCAGTAACTTTCTGGAAGTCACATATCTGCTGTGGCACGGCGAGTTGCCGAATGAAAGCCAATTACGCCAGTTTACTCAAGAGGTTGTGCATCACACCATGATTAACGAATCCCTGCGGCTGTTCTATCAGGGGTTTCATCATGACGCCCATCCGATGGCGGTCTTGGTGGGGGTGGTGGGATCGCTTTCCGCGTTCTATCACGATTACCTGGACATCCACGATCCAAGATCCCGCGAGTTGGCGGCGCTCCGGCTAGTTGCCAAGATGCCGACCATAGCGGCGGCCGCTTATAAATACACCATGGGGCAGCCGTTTATCTACCCGGATAATTCCTTGAGCTATACGGGCAATCTTCTGCGCATGATGTTCGCCATGCCGACTCAGGCCTATGAGGTAGATCCCGTCGCGGAGCGTGCGCTGGACTTGCTGTTGGTGCTGCATGCCGATCATGAACAGAACGCGAGCACCTCGACGGTCCGTTTAGCCGGGAGTTCGGGCGCCAATCCATTCGCCTGTATCGCCGCGGGGATCGCGGCCCTGTGGGGCCCAGCGCACGGCGGCGCTAACGAGGCGGTCATCAAGATGCTTCAGGAAATCGGCGATGCCAGGCACATACCTAAGTTCATCGCCCGGGCCAAGGACAAGAACGATCCATTTAGACTCATGGGGTTCGGCCATCGCGTCTACAAGAATTTCGATCCGCGCGCGACGATTATCCGCGAGACCTGCTATGAGGTGCTGGAAAAGCTGGCGGATTCGAAAGATCCGCTGTTCGATCTGGCGCTCCAATTGGAAGAGATCGCATTGAAGGATGAGTATTTCATCGAGCGCAAGCTGTATCCGAATGTCGATTTTTACTCGGGCATCATCTACCGCGCCTTGAAAATTCCGATGAGCATGTTTACCGCCATGTTCGCGGTCGCGCGTACGGCCGGTTGGATGGCCCATTGGATGGAGATGATGGCCGACCCCGAACAGCGGATCGGCCGTCCGAGACAGCTCTATACCGGCCCCGTCGCGCGCGACTATGTGCCGTTGAAAGATCGGGGCGAGGCGGATCGCGTTAAATGATTCTGGGTTCACAGCTTGGCCGACAAAAAGCCGGAGCCATCATCTGACTCCGGCTTCGCGCGTAATGGCCTTGCCGCGTTGTTTAGGCTTTCTTTCTTACTGGTACCGCATCGGAATCGACGATTACGGGCCACTCGGTCTTTCGGCCTTTGGCGAGAGGCTTTGCGGTAAGCGTTTCGTTCAGATAATCGGCGCCATGGCCATCGAAAATGTAGGTTCGATCGCGGCCTTTCTTCTTCGCGATGCGGCATGCCGCATCAGCGCCTAGGAGCACCGAGACCGCGTCCCTGCTCATGGCCGTCAAAACCGTGATTCCGATGCTTACGCCTACCCACACATCCTTTCCCGCCCATGACAGGCGGCAGTTTCTGACAGCGTCCCGGAGATTGTTGGCGACGATCCATGCCCGTTCGAGCGGACAGTTCTCCAGTAACAGGCCGAACTTGTCTCCACCGAGTCTCCCGAGAATGTCGCTCTGCCGCAACCGTCTTTCCAAAGCATGTCCCAATGACTGCAGCAATTGATCTCCGGCAGCGCGTCCATAGGTATCGTTGACGATCTTGAAATGATCGAGGTCGAGATAGCAAAGCACATGCTCGGATCGTCTTTCGCGCGTAGCAACCAAAAGATTTTCCAGGCACCGCTCGAACTCGGCACGGTTGAGCAGGCCGGTCAGAACATCATGGCTGGTTTCGTAGGGCAGCTTTCGGGTCAGTGCCGGCACCTCGCTTATGTCGCGGAATACGATCACGGCACCTGCTATTCCGTCACCCGATCGAATCGGATAGGACGAATATCCGGCCGGGAACGGCGTACCGTTCCTGCGTCTAAGCGTTGCAATGGAATGGCAGGCGATGCCTTCGCGCAAGGTTTGGTGAATCAGAGATTCCTCCCATGGATAAGGCGCGTCGTCCGGCCGACCGGTGCGGAGTTTGACGTGCACATCGCAGCCCAATAGTTCCTCATGGTCATAACCCAACATATCTAGAGCCGCCTTGTTGGCGAAGGTACAGCGGTTTTCTGTATCGAACCCGAGGATGCCCTCACCCATCGAATCAAGTAGCGAGGAGAATCGCGCTTCGCTGGCTCGCAATGCCGCTTCGGCTTGCTTGCGGTCGCACAGTTCCTTGTCCATGTTCGCGTTGGCGGCCTTGAGCAGATCGGTTTGCTTTTCCAACTGCTCCGTGCGTTGCGCTACCAGTTCATCGAGACGGCGGCGGAAATACTCCAATTCCTGCTCCACTTCCTTATCTTTGCTGATATCGATGAGCATGCCCTGCAGGAATAGCGGCCGGCCGGCGTCGTCGTGGACCACTTTGGCTTCATCCAATACCCAGCGTGCCTTGCCGTCGTGCGTGATCACACGGTATTCGCAACGGAGCGGCACGTGATGCTCATAGGTCTTTGCGAACTGCTCGATCACCGTTTCCCGGTCATCGGGATGAATCCACTTGATCAGCCCGATGCCCAGAGGATCATCCAGCCAGGTTTCGGGGCTATAGCCCAACTGTTCGGTCTGCGGGCTTACGTACACTAATTTTCCCGGAGCCTCGAGCGATGCGATATAGGTGATCGCAGGAATTTGCTCGACCAAGGCACGGTACTTGGCTTCGGTCTTCCGTAGCCGTTCCAGGGCTTCGTCCTTTTCCCGCAAAATTCGAGCATGTTGCACCGTCCGAGCAATCAAGTCCGCAAGCCGCGGTACAAACTCGGATCCGATACTTTTTGCAAGATAACCCGAAGCGCCGTTTCCGAGCGTGTCCATCATTACCGCAGCGCCGTCTTCGGAAGTCGTCACGATCACGGGGGCGGGTAATTTGCCCATTTCGGCGGCCAAGTCGGCGAGCAGATCGTTTGCATCAAAGTCTGGCAGTTGCCGATCGATCACAATGCAATCAGGCGACTCACTCCGGATCAGTTTCAGCCCCTGACGGCCGGTTCCAGCTTCGATGACCTCGAATCGATAGGTCGAATGCTGTTCGAGCACCTGTTTACAGCTTTGGCGGCAATCAGGGTCATTGTCGATAAGCAAGAGGCGGATAATCGGTTTGATGTTTAGGGCATTCATTGTAATAACTCGTTACAGTCCTGTAGGCGCATCTGGAACGGTTCGTTCCGAGGCCAAATCCAATGGCGGCGAAGGGTCAGCCCGTGTATGTGTTGTCTAATACTCGATGTCTATCCCCTTTAGTGGTGCAAAACTTTAGAGCAAGTCGCGGCGTTCGGTAATAAGTACTGTTGCCTATTTGACACTGAAGTTATTGATTTATGGGGCTTTTACGTTACGCTTGACGAGCGGCGGTATGTGCCGTGAACGGCTATAGAGAGTGGAATCCACTGCACCGGAAGCGGGTTTCTAAAATGGCGAATCGGCGCCGTTCCAGTCGCCACCCACATGCGTGCGGCTTGAGTCCCAACCGGCGATTGGATTGCGCACGGCTGGCAATAAAGCTTTATTTTCGCTGGTTTACCGGTGATCTCCGGCTTGATATTGATAGCGTGATCCTTGAATAGCGATACCGGATCTCCACAGCACATTGTTAGGTCTCGATGAACGCTACGCAGATTAAAAGTTTCTTAGCTCTAACCGTGCTCGCGATCATCGGTTTCGGCCCGCTATCACTGACATGTTTGATCGGCATGTTTATCGTAGTCAGAAGACCGAAGTGGTTTTACCAAGTCGTGGATGATCTTTATCGAGGCATCGCCTGTGGGCCCGCCGACTGCTCCTCGGAAACGACGACGGTCAGAGTCAAATGCTTTTTGTGCCTAGCCATCCTGCTGGTGCTGGATATCGCCCCGGTTCCCGTAACGGGCTCGATCGGCCTCTACGTCGTCGCTACCCGGCCATGTTGGTTCAAGACATTGGTGGAAAAAATTTACAAATGAGCACTGAGAAGACAGAAGCCACCCCTCCGCCCATCGGCCATATCGCCGAAGTCTACGGTCCGGTAGTCGATATCGCCTGCCGATCGTTGCCGCCATTGCATCGGGCGTTATATGCCACGATCGACGATGAGCATTACGTCTTCGAGGTTCATCAGCATCTCGATCCGGCCCGGGTTAGAGCGATCACCTTGCACCGGACGGCGGGCTTGAAGCGCGGCATACCGGTTTACGACAGCCAGGATGCCTTGCGGGTCCCTGTATCGCCGGAATGCCTTGGACGGCTCCTGAACGTCTTCGGCGATCCGCTGGACGGCGGTGACCCGCTGCCGGACGCTGAATTTCGAGAGGTTTTGGCGCCTCCCGCGGCGCTGCACGAGGCTGTTCCGGCCAGCCGCATCCTGGAGACCGGCATCAAAGTGATCGATCTGTTATGCCCGTTCGTGCAAGGCGGCAAGACCGGGTTGTTCGGCGGCGCCGGCGTCGGCAAGACCGTGTTGATCATGGAATTCATGCACGCGATCGTCGCTCTGCACCAGGGTTTCTCGGTGTTTGCCGGAGTCGGTGAGCGCATTCGCGAAGGGCATGAACTGTGGCATGAAATGCGCGATACCGGCGTGATGAACAATGCGGTGCTGGTGTTCGGACAGATGGACGAGTCGCCCGGAATACGGTTCCGGGTCGGGTTGACGGCGCTGACGTATGCAGAATATCTGCGCGACGCTCTGGGTAAAGAAGTGTTGTTTTTGATGGATAACGCCTTCCGTTTCGTGCAGGCGGGCAGCGAAGTCTCCGGATTGCTGGGGCGCATGCCGGCTACGGTCGGTTATCAGCCGACTCTGTTGAGCGAGGTCGCGGAGCTGCAGGACCGTATCGTGTCGACACATAAGGGTAATATCACGTCCGTTCAAGCGATTTACGTTCCGGCCGACGATATGACCGATCCCGCTGTGAGCGCCATTCTGAACCATCTGGATACCAGCGTAATCCTGTCGCGCGCTCAGGCGGCCAAAGGAATTTATCCGGCCGTCGATCCGCTCTTGTCCGGCAGCAAGATGATGGACCGCCATTTTTTGGGGGATCGCCATTACGCTGTCGCTGAAGGCGTGCGCGAACATCTCGCTCGGTATCAGGAGCTGGAAGATATCATCACGATGTTGGGTATCGAGGAGCTTTCCGAAAAAGACCGGCTCATGGTGCTTCGAGCCCGGAGACTTCAGCGTTACCTCAGTCAGCCGTTCCACACGGTTGCCGAGCACACCGGCATCCAGGGGGTTTCCGTGCCTTTGGAGCAAACCCTGATCGACTGCGAAGCTTTCTTGCGCGGCGATTATGATGGCGTACCGGAGGATCGCTGCTATATGCGCGGAGCCATGCAGGCCTAATGTTATTCCATTTCGCGATCATAAGGATAACAATATGGCATGTTATTTCAGATGTGAACTGCCATGGCGAGACCCGCGAGTGGACGGGCCGTTTTGGAGCAGGCCAAAGGGGTTCTGGAGACGGCCCGGAG
>Ga0196971_1000537_pt1 | contig 26981 bp, 13 predicted proteins | sample S1v_1013CmetaG_FD_148660 | JGI IMG/M metagenome (GOLD analysis project Ga0196971, IMG submission 148660) | Soil microbial communities from Anza Borrego desert, Southern California, United States - S1+v_10-13C | ecosystem: Environmental > Terrestrial > Soil > Desert | place: USA: California...
CCTCACCCCGCTGTGGATCGTGGTCGACCTGCTGGTGTTCAGCTGGCCGCTGACGATCATGCTGGTGATCGGGCGGATCGTCACCTCCATCGCCTTCCTGCTGCTGGCCTGGCGTTTCCGCGGCCCGGCCCGCATGCCCGACGCCTACCGCGCGCTGGCGATCATGTTCGTGATCCCGACCCTGTTCTTCATCTACTCCCATCCGATGCTGTCGCAGTTCAAGATGGAGGGCCCGGCCGCGGCCATCGCCGCCGGCTATGCCTTCCTGCCCTTCGTGATGGTGGCCGGCCTCGCCGTCTTTCCCCTGACCGCCCTCGAGGGCGTGCTGTTCGCGTTGCCGGTGCTGGCGGCGGAAGCGCTGGTCGCGCTGCTGCAGCTGGACCTGCTGAACTGGAGCTCGCATCTCGGCGCAGTCTGGCTGCTGATGCTGATCGCCACCGTCGCCTCGCTGTCGGGGATGAGCCAGCTCAGCTTCATGATCTCGCTGCTGAACAATGCCAGCCACGATACGGTCACCGGCTGCTTCACCCGCGCCAGCGGCGAGGAGCTGCTGGATATCCAGTTCCATATCGCGAGCCGCGGCAATGCCGCGCTGTCGGTGGTCTTTCTCGACGTGGACAGGTTCAAGCAGGTCAACGACCAGTTCGGCCACGACGCCGGCGACCGGGTCCTGGCGACGCTCGGCGAGCGGCTCCGCTCAACGCTGCGCACCGGGGACATCGTACTGCGCTGGGGCGGGGAGGAATTCGTCATCGTGCTGCCCGGCGCAAGCCTGGACACTGCCCGCGCGGCGGTTGAGCGGCTGCGCGAAACCGGGCTCGGGCTGCGGCCGGACGGCAGCCGCGTCACGGCAAGCTTCGGCATCGCCGAACGCGTCGCCGACTGCGGCGGAGACTGGCAGCAGCTGGTCAGCATCGCCGACCAGCGCATGTTCCTGGCCAAGCAGGCAGGCAGGGATTGCGTGAAGCCTGATCCAGATCAATTAAACAACACCCCGGACCTGTCGCCGGAGGAAAAGTTTATTAAAAGTAATAACATCTACTAAGAGTGTTGGTTTAGAATGCCTTCCTACCGGCAACGCGACGCAGGAGACTCGCGCCATGCGAGGCATCGTCCACACCATTTCCGATCTGCTCGGAACTCTTCGAGGGTTCGTCTTCACGTCGACCGTCGGTGTTGCATTGCTCGTGTTCCTGGGTGCGACGCTGGCGTCTTCCATCCTCTATGAAAAGCTGCTCGAGGATCGAGCCCTCGCCACCTCTCTCGAAATTTCCCGGCAAAACACCGAAGCGATCATGCAGGTCTTGCGTCGCGGCGGATTGCGCGACGAACTGAACGCCGTAGCGGCAGCCAGCAAGGCTGTCTTTCCGACCACGGTCAACCGCATCGACGTCTACCGCAGCAAGGGTGTGGCCGCGCTGTACGGCAGCCCCTCGGAATCGCTGGCGCAAGGCGCGGCGGAAGAGGCGCTTGGCAACGGCGAGGCGGCACTCGCCCGCGAAGGCAACCAGGTAAGGTATATCCGTCCGGTGCTTGCGCAGCCGGACTGCATCGGCTGCCATCACAACGTCGAGCCCGGCGCGGTGCTCGGCGTGATCGACATCCGCCACAACGTGCAGCCGGTCGCGGCCACGGTGCGCGGCTACTATGTCGCCCTGTTCCTGGCGCTGGGAACGCTGGTACTCCTGGTGGCCGGCGCGATCACCACCTTCGCAATGAACAAGCTCAACGGCTCGGTCCGCATGTTCCGACGCGAAGTCGAGACGGTCAATACGATCCGGGATTTCGAGAGGTTCAATCTCGGCAAGGTGGATTTCGGTTTCAGCGAGTTCAACCTGGTGTTCGAGAATGTCGCGCTGCTGGTGGACAAGATCCGTAATGTCGCGGTCGACAAGGGCGTGCTCGAATTCGAGATCCGGCTGCTGGAAAAATTCATCATCACTTCCAACGTGGTGCGCGACTGGCGCGAGTTCATCAAGAACCTGCTGCTGGAAATCAATCCGATCATCGAGGTGTATGCGCTGGTGACGATCTTCCGCGTGGAACAGGAAGCCTACGAGTGCGAAGTGTTCTGGCGCAGCCGGCCGTCCGAGAACACGGTGCGGCTGTTCGAAAAGATCCTGCGGCGGCAGCTCCACGAGCATGTCTTCTTCCATGGCATGAACCTGCTGCATGTCGCGCACAACATCGCCAACGAGGAAGAATACCTGCCCGAACTCAGCGCTTCCGACGTCGAGGTGCAGACCAAGACGCTGTTCCTGGATACCCCGAAGATCGGCGGCATCGTCGGCATCGGCGTGCAATCGGCGATGGCGCAGGACAACGTACGCCACATGGTCATCGGCAGCATCCTGACCACGCTGCTGAACCTGGTCGGCTCGGTCAAGGCGATCTACAAGTACACCAAGGACCTCGAGCACTATGCGACGCGCGATCCGCTGACCGACCTCTACAACCAGCGCATGTTCTGGGAACTGCTGGGCTACGAAGTCGGCCGCGCGCGCCGCCACAACCAGAAGTTCGCGGTGATGATGCTCGACCTGGATAACTTCAAGACCATCAACGACCGCTTCGGCCACCACTTCGGCGACGCCTTCCTGCAGTCCTTCGCCAAGCTGCTGACGACCGCGATCAGGCATGGCGACCTGCTGGCGCGTTACGGCGGCGATGAATTCTGCGTGATACTCCCGGAAGCCAGCGAGACCCAGGCGCACATGGTGGCGCAGCGGATTGCCGACCTGCTCGAGAGCCATACGATGGAGACGCCGGACGGCATCAAGCTCAAGGCAACGACATCGATCGGCATTGCGATCAGCCCGGAACACGGCGACAACCCGAAGGACCTGTTCCTGGTCGCCGACAACATGATGTACAAGGCCAAGAACGCCGGCAAGAACGCGATCGCGATGCCGAGCGAAGACGAGATGGCCGAGGTGTTCCGCAAGGCCGGCGAAAAATCGCTGATGATCCAGAATGCGCTCGACGAGCAGCGCATCATTCCCTATTTCCAGCCGATCTGCGATGCGAAGACCGGCGAAGTCGTGATCCATGAACTGCTGATGCGCATCCGCCTCGACGACCAGATCGTGACCGCCAACGATTTCATCGAGGAGGCGGAAAACATGGGCATCGCTCACAAGATGGATTACCAGCTGATCGAAAAGGCATTCCAGGAGGTCACCGCGCAGGGATATGAAGGCATGCTTTTCGTGAACCTGTCGCCGAAGGCGCTGATCGTCGGCGAATTCGCGTCGCGGGTCTCCGCCCTGGCCGACCGGTTCGGCATCGAACCGCGGCGCATCGTGTTCGAGATCACCGAGCGGGAAACGGTGAAGAACCTGTCGCTGCTGGAGAAATTCGTGCTGGACGTGAAGATGCTGGGTTTCAGCTTCGCGATCGACGATTTCGGTTCCGGCTATTCCTCCTTCCAGTACATTAAGTGTTTCCCGGTCGACTACATCAAGATCGAAGGCGAATTTGTGCGCAACATGCTGCATGACGAGACCTATCTCGCCTTCATCAAGAGCATCGTGACGCTGGCCAAGGAACTGAAGATCAAGACCATCGCCGAATATGTCGAGGATGCCGACATCCTGGCCGAAGTCGGCCGGCTTGGGATCGACTATGCGCAGGGTTATCACATCAGCCGTCCGTCGCCGCAGATCCACCTAGGCGCGATACCGCGCGCTGCCGCGTCAACCCTGCCGGCTGGCGATCAGTTCTTCGAAATGCACGCGCACGAGTGACACGATCTCGCCGTCCAGCGCGCCGTCCTTGACGAAGCCGTCGAGCACGGCGAGCGCCTCGGTCCGTTTCATCCCCCTGCGGTAAGGCCTTTCCTCCGAAATCGCGGTGAGCACGTCGGCAACCGCGATGATGCGCGCGCCAAGCGGGATCATGCGGTGCCGGAACGGGTAACCGCCGCCATCCAGCCGCTCATGATGCATCGATGCATAGGTATTGACCTCTTCCAGCCCAGGCACCAGCGACAATATCCTGTGCGTGTAATACGGATGCTGCTTGACGACGAACATTTCCGCCGGCGTCAGGCGCGCCGGCTTGTCGAGAATTTCGGCGGGCACGGCGAGCTTGCCGAGGTCATGCAGGAATCCGGCGATGCCGATCAGCCGGGTCTGGCGCGGCGGCATGCCGAGCAGTTGCGCGATATGCTGCGACCGCGCGGCCACCATGCTCGAATGGATCGCGGTGTACGGGCTGCGGAAATCGATGATGCGGGCGAACAGCTTCGCCAGCTCGTACAGCTCGTCGAGCCCCAGCACCATGTTGTGGTGGCCGAAGCGCGCGCGGATGATCTCTTCCTTATGCGGGCTGACGAGATCGAGCCAGAACGCCTCCGACGCGGCAACATTCCCGAAGGCTTCGGCGACACCCGGATGATAACGGCGATGCTTGTCCTGCATTGCTTTGCGGCTGATGACATCGCTCTGCTCGAGCACGTTCTGCCGGGCCCTGGGAAGCACCGCGATGCGGTCTGCAAGGTGCAGGATATGGCTGCCCAGCGGCACCGGCGCGCCCGCGAACTCGCTGCCCCGCTTGAAGTTCCATTCGACGTGGTGGTAGCGTACCGCGTCCGCGGCCTGCGCGAAGGGCGGAAAATCGCGCAGCAGCAGGTAGCCGTCGTAGCCGTGCCGGTGCACGTCGTCGAGAACACCCCCTTCGCCGGCGCCGCCGGCACGCGAGTAGTCCTGCAGCGACATCCGCAATGCGGATGACACCGCGCCGACGTCGTGCAGCGCGCCGGCAACCACCACATCCTGCTTCGCCGCCAGGTCAAAGCCCATCTCTTCGGCAATCCGGACCGCGACATAGGCGACGCGCAGGTGGTGATCCGAGATCTCCGGAGACAGCAGGTCCAGCGCGCGCGAGATGCAGAGGATGACATCGAAGAAACGGACGTCGATGCTGGTATCGGTCATGCTGCGAGCCGCCTCAGGCATACAAGAGAATCAGGCTGCGTTCCGGATTGCGGAAGCGAGCTCCATGTCGGATTTCATGATGTGCTGCACCAGCCAGTTGCGCAGGAAACCGGATACCTGCACCGACAGCATCCCGTTGCCGGCGTTGAACCGGGTTTGCAGGTCCAGCACTTCCCGCATCAGCCTGTCGTGTTCCTGCTTGTGCGCGGCGTAACCAGGGTACCGCATGCGCAGCATGTGGTCCTCTTCGCGCTTGAAATGCTCCTGCGTGTAGCGGATCAGTTCGGCAAGCGTCTTGCCGAGAACGTCTTTTCCGTGCCCCTCGGCCATGGCCTCGTGCAGCTGGGCGACCAGCTTGATCAGTTTTTGATGATCGCTGTCGATGAAGGAATTTCCCACCCTTAAATCTTCAGACCACGAAAAATATGCCATCTCTGCTTGCTCTCCCGCCATCAAAAAATCCCCGCCGCGAGGATAGCCGGCAGGGAGGCTCAAAACCGATCCGAAAACCATAATGCTTACATGGTTATTGCAATTTTGCAATGAAGCTTTTCATGTTGCATCCCATGAATATGGGGCACTGGAAATAAATTGACCCAGATCAAGAAAATGAACGCCCATCGGATGGCGGGCTCGTTCAAGGCAGCCGGGACGCAGGAAATCCCGTGGCGCGCGCAGTCAAAGGTGGTTTTCACCTGGTCTTGTAGCCGCGCAAATAGGCTAGAATTTCGCTTTTGCACCGCAGCAAACACAGGAGGCCTGATTGGCTTCGGACAACCAGAAAAGCAGTATCGCAGTCCTGACGCTCGCCGCCATCGGCGTCGTCTACGGCGACATCGGCACCAGCCCGCTGTACACGATGAAAGAAGTGTTCGCGCCGGCGCACGGCTTGCCGCTCAATCCGGCCAATCTGCTCGGCGTGACCTCGCTGATCGTCTGGGCGCTGATCGTGATCGTTTCCCTGAAATACGTGACCCTGGTGCTGCGTGCGGACAACCGCGGCGAAGGCGGGATCATGGCGCTGGTCGCGCTTGCGCTGTCGTCGGTCGGGACGAAGTCGCGCTGGTTCCCGCCGCTGGTGTTCGTCGGCCTGCTCGGCACCGCAATGTTCTTCGGCGACGGCGTCATCACGCCTGCGATTTCGGTACTGTCGGCGATCGAGGGCCTGGAAGTGGCGACGCCGGCGTTCAAGCCCTACGTCGTACCGCTGACGGTGGTGGTCTTGTTCATCCTGTACGCGATCCAGCGCACGGGTACCGGCGGGATCGGCAAGTGGTTCGGGCCGGTCATGGTGCTCTGGTTTGCGACGCTGGCCGGCATGGGCCTGGTTAACATCATCGACAATCCGGCCATCCTGCATTCGCTCAATCCAATCCACGCGTTCCGCTTCCTGGCGCAGAACGGCTGGCTGGCCTTCCTCGCGCTCGGCGCGGTGGTGCTGGCGCTGACCGGGGCCGAGGCGCTGTATGCGGACATGGGCCATTTCGGCCGGCGCTCGGTCCGCCTGGCCTGGTTTTCGGTCGTCTTTCCGGCGCTGGCGCTGAACTATCTTGGCCAGGGCGCGCTGCTGCTCGGCAATCCGGATGCGGTGTCGAATCCCTTCTACCAGCAGCTCGGCGCGTGGAGCGTGTATCCGCTGGTCGCCCTGTCCACGCTGGCGACGGTGATTGCTTCGCAGGCCACCATTTCCGGCACGTTCTCCATCGCGCAGCAGGCGATCGCACTGGGCTTTTTGCCGCGCATGCAGGTGCTCTACACTTCCGACCGCGAAATCGGCCAGATTTACATCCCCCTGATCAACTGGCTGCAGCTGGGCATGGTGCTGGTGGCGGTCATCGGCTTCGGCTCCTCCTCGAACCTGGCGTCGGCCTACGGCATCGCCGCCACCACCACGATGCTGATGACGACGATCCTGACCTTCTTCGTGATCCGCTACCGGTGGAAGTACAACCTGTTGCTGTGCTTTTTCGCCACCGGTTTCTTCCTGACCATCGACGTCGTGCTGTTTGCCGCGAACACGCTGAAACTGCTGCACGGCGGCTGGTTTCCGCTGGTGCTGGCAGCGCTGCTGATGGTCCTGATGCTTACCTGGCGGGATGGACGGACACTGGTATACAACAACCTGCGCAAGCACCTGGTGCCGCTCGACGACTTCCTGCAATCGCTGTTCATCGTTCCGCCGGCACGCGTCGACGGCACCGCGGTATTCTTCCGCGCCGAGGGCGACGGCGTGCCGCACGCGATGCTGCACAACCTGTTGCACAACAAGGTGCTGCATGAACGCACGGTTTTCCTGACCGTCTTCAACGCCGACATCCCGACGGTGCCGCCGTCGGAGCGTGTGAAAGTGACGGCACTCGGCCATCAGTGCTACCAGGTCAACATCCATTACGGTTTCAAGGACGAACGCGACATTCCGGCGGCGCTCGAAATGTGCAAGGATGCGGGCCTGGAATTCGACGCTATGAGCACCTCCTATTTCATCGCGCGCCAGACCGTGATCCCGCGCGTCGGCAGCGACATGGCGCTGTGGCGGGAGGCGCTGTTTGCGACGATGTCACGCAACGCGCGTGATGCGGCCGACTATTACAGGGTGCCGACCAACCGGGTGATCGAGCTGGGAACACAGGTGGAGATTTGAATCATTGCAGGTCCGTGAAGCCGGATAAAATTGATCTGGCGCAAATATTTCTAATAACCAAGAGCCTAGGATAACGACGGTCAAGGGCCGGCGGCATCCGCACCCGGCACTGCCGCCGCCTGCACTCCGCCGCCAGCAGAAGCGGGCGATTTTCCCGCTCGCCGGAAAGCATGCAAACACAACAAGAACAGCCCGAGCCATCCGCCGCTACGCGGGTCTGGCGTCCCTTTTCACTCAAATCCAAGCTGATCGCGCTGACGATCGGCCTGTTCTCGGTATTCATCTGGATCCTCGCCGTCATCTCCGTCACGGTGCTGCACAAGCATTTCGAGAAGGTGCTGATCGACGAGCAATTCGCGGCGACCCGGCGTCTCGCGGCTGAACTGGACACCAAGCTGCGCGAGCGCACCGACAGCCTGGCGCGCGTTGCGGCCAAGGTGCCGGCCGACCTGAGCGCGCCGTCGCTCGATCCCTACCTGGAACAGTTCCATGCCTTGCATATCATGTTCTCGGCCGGCGTCGCCGTCATCGGCCTGGATGGCAGGACCATCGCTGACTTTCCGGTCGCGCCCGGCCGCCGCGGCACCTATTTCGGCGACCGCGACTATTTCCGCAAGGTCGTCGAAACCGGCAAACCCTACATCGACAAGCCTATCTTCGGGCGCGCGCTCCAGCGCCCGGTCCTGACCATTTCCACCCCCGTATTCGACAAGGACGGCAAGGTTCGCGCGGTCATGACCGGCATCACCGACCTTTCCGCCCCCAACTTCCTGGGCATCATTTCCGCGCCCGAGATGGCTGGCAAGGGGCAGATTTTCGTGGTCTCGCCGCAGGACAAGCTGATTGTCAGCGCGACCGACGCCAGGCGCGCGATGACGGCGACGCCGCCACGCGGCAAGAACGTCCTGTTCGACAGGTTCGTCGACGGCTTCGAAGGTTCCGGCATCAGCATCAGTTCGGAAGGCACTCCCAACCTCTATTCGGCCGCCCGGGTTCCGGCTTCGGGCTGGTTCGTGCTGGCGGCGCTGCCGGCGAAGATCGCCTTCGGGCCGGTGGATGCGATGCGCGAATACATGTACGTGGTCGCCTCCGTCCTGACGCTGGCGGCGATCCTGCTCATCCAGTGGATCGCGCGCCGCATGCTGGCGCCGCTTGACGCGGCCGGACGGTCCATGCGCAAGATGGTCGGCGGCCAGTCGCCGCTGGTGCCACTGCCGCTGGCCAGGCAGGATGAAATCGGCAGGCTGATCGAGAGCTTCAATCTGCTGGTGGAAGACCGCCATCGCTACGAGAGTGCGCTCAAGGAAAGTGAAGGCCGGCTGCGTCACCTGGTGGAAAGCGCCCCGGACGCGATCATCCTGCACACCCATTGGCAGTTTGCCTACCTCAACGATGCGGCACTGCGGCTGTTCGGCGCCGGAGCCCGCGTGCAGCTGCTTGGCGCGCCGGTCGTCGACCGGGTTCATCCCGACCATCGCCACCTCGCGCCGGTCCAGCTTGCCGGCAGCGGCGGGGAGCGGAAACCGGTGCCGGCCGACATGAAACTGCTGCGGCTGGACGGAACCCCGGTCGAGGTCGAAGTATCGGCGGTGCCGTTCCGCTACGAGGATGAGGATGGAACGCTGGTATTCGCGCGCGACATCACCGAGCGCAAACGTGCCGAACAGACCCAGAAGCGACTGAACCGCGCGCTGCGCATGCTCAGCGAATGCAACATGGCGCTGGTCCATGCGGAGCGCGAGCAAAGCCTGCTGGACGAAATCTGCAGGCTGGTGGTGCACAAGGGCGGATACCGGATGGCCTGGGTCGGCTTCGCCGAGAACGACCCGCAAAAAACCGTACGCCCGGTAAGCCAATCGGGCTCTGCGGAAGGCTACCTCGAAAACTCCAGGCTGTCCTGGAGCGAAAGCTCGGAATACGGCCGCGGCCCGATCGGCACCGCGATCCGCAGCGGCAGGTTGCAGATCGTCCAGGACTTCCAGAACAATCCGCTCACCGCGCCGTGGCGCGACGCGGCAATCGAACGCGGTTACCTGTCCTGCATCGCGCTGCCGCTGACCGCCAAGGGACGCACGTTCGGTTCGCTGGCGATCTACTCGGGCGACGCCGGTTCGTTCGTGGAAGACGAGGTGCGCCTGCTGTACGAACTGGCCAACGACCTGGCTTTCGGTATCGAGACGCTGCGCGTGCGCATGGAGCGCGAAGCGGCGGAAGAAAAGCTGGCTTTCCTCGCGCACCACGATTCGCTCACCCACCTGCCCAACCGCGTACTGCTGCGCGACCGCTTCGACCGCGCCGTGACGGGGGCGGAACGCGCGCATACCGGCATCGCCGTGTTGGTAATGGACCTGGACAATTTCAAGCGCGTCAACGACGGCCTCGGCCACGAGATCGGCGACCAGCTGCTGCTGCGCGTAGTCGAGCGCCTGCAGCGCTGCATCCGCGACAGCGATACCATCAGCCGGCACGGCGGCGACGAATTCGTCGTGCTGTTGAACCACATCGCCGACTCCGCCTCCGTCAGCCGGGTCGCGCAGTCCATCCTCGACGCCACTTCGGAGCCGTTCGAAATCGATGGACACACCATCAGCACCAGCTTCAGCATCGGCATCGGGCTGTATCCCGCCGACGGCCGTGATTTCGATACCCTGCTCAAGAACGCCGACAGCGCGCTGTACCACGCCAAGGACAGCGGACGCGATACCTATCACTTCTTCTCCGCATCGATGAACGTCGATGCGCTAGCGCGCATGCAGCTGCACGGCAACCTGCGCAAGGCGGTGAAGAACCGCGAGTTCGTGCTGCATTACCAGCCGCAGATCGACATCGCCAGCGGTGCCGTCATTGGCGTCGAGGCGTTGGTGCGCTGGCAGCGGCCGGATGAAGGCATGGTTCCTCCCGGCCGCTTCATTCCGCTGGCAGAGGAAAGCGGGCTGATCGTTCCGATCGGGGAATGGGTGCTGAATGAAGCCTGCCGCCAGGCCAAGGCCTGGCTGGACGAAGGGCTGCCGGAGATGCGGGTCGCGGTCAACCTGTCGGCGCAGCAGTTCAAGCGCGGCGACATCCTCGAAACCGTGATGTACGCGCTCAACCATTCCGGCCTGTCGCCCGCCCTGCTGGAACTGGAACTGACCGAGTCTGCGCTGCTGCACGACACGACGACGGTGCTGGAGACCCTGCATCGCATGAAGAGGATAGGCGTGCAGCTGTCCATCGACGACTTCGGCACCGGCTACTCCAGCCTGGCCTACCTGAAGCGGCTGTCGGTCGACAAGCTCAAGATCGACCAGTCCTTCGTGCGCGATGTCCCGGGCGACACCGATGACGCCGCTATCGTCAAGGCCATCATCCAGCTCGGACACGCATTGCAGCTGCCGGTGATCGCGGAAGGCGTGGAAACCGCGCACCAGCTCGAATTCCTGTCCAGCCTCGGCTGCGACCAGGCGCAAGGCTATCTGGTGAGCCGGCCGCTGCCGGCCGCCGAATGCGCGGCGTTTGTGCGCGCCCGGCAACTGCAGGAGGAAACCGGCGAGCCGTAGGCCCCCTCAGGTTTCCCCCCACGAACTGCTAGTAGATCATCCAGATGAATCTGGCAGGATCGTAGGGTGGGTAGAGCCGCAGGCGAAACCCACCGTTTTGGCTACGCCCGTCGAGGCGCATGGTGGGTTTCGCGTTGCTCAACCCACCCTACGGTCCTCCAGTCATCAAAATCATCTGGATGATCTACTAGTGCAGGCCGCCGGGCGCCGGGATGCGGTTCATGTGCGACCAGGTGCCGTCGTGCAGCAGTTCCTCGAACTTCTGCGCGGGCACCGGCGGACTGAAGATGAAACCCTGCGCACTGGTGCAGTCCCGCGCCTTCAGGTAGGCGAGCTGTTCCGCGGTCTCCACGCCGCCGGCGACGACGGCAACGCCGAGATTGTGCGCCAGGCTGATGATGGCCGAGGTGATCGCGGAGTCCTCGCGCCGGTGCGGCAGGTGCTGCACGAACGCCCTGTCGATTTTCAGCACGTCGATGCCGAACTCCTTGAAGTCCATCAGCGCGGTCGCCCCGGTGCCGAAGTTATCGATCGTGATGCGGATGCCCAGCGCCCGCAGATCCGACAGCTGCTCCTTGATTTCCGGGTGCCGCGCCAGCATCGCTTCGGGCACCTCCAGCTCCAGGCTGTCCGGCGTGATACCCGCATCCTTCAGCACCGAGGGAATCATGGTCACGAATTTCGGATCGCTGAACTGGCGCGCGGAGCAGTTCAGCGACAGGCGCAGGTCGTGCAGGCCCTGCGCCTGCCAGCGGCGCACCTGGTGCGCAGCCTCTCGCAGCGCCCATTCCCCGACCTCGACGATCAAGCCGGTCTGCTCGACGATGTCCAGGAATTCGTTCGGCAGCACCGTCTCCATTTCCGCCGCATTCCAGCGCAGCAAGGCTTCGACGGTCGTGATGCGCCAGGTGCTGAGGTCGACCTGCGGCTGGTAATACAGTTCGAACTGGTGGTTCTTGAGCGCGGCGCGCAACGCGGCCTCCCGGTCGCGTTTCCAGGTTTGTTCCGAAAACAGGTCGGCGGTATAGAACTGGTAGTTGTGGCGTCCGGCGTTCTTGGCACGGTACAGCGCGAGGTCCGCGCGCTTGAGCAGCTCGACCGGGTTCTTTGCGTCCTTGGGATAAACAGACAGGCCGATGCTGGTGCCGCTCATCACTTCGTTCGAGTCGAGCTGATAGGGGCGGCCAAGCTCCAGCACCAGCTTGCGCGCCAGCGTGTCGGCGGCTTCCGGCTGCGACACGTCGGCCTGGATGATGACGAATTCATCGCCGCCGAGGCGGGCGACGAAATCGGTCTCGCGGATCGACGACACGATGCGCAGCGCGACTTCCTTGAGCAGCAGGTCGCCGGTATGGTGACCGAAGGTATCGTTGACGTACTTGAAGCGGTCGAGGTCTAGCAGCAGCAACGCCAGCGGAATGTTGTTGCGCTGGGAAAGCGCGATCGACTGGTGCAGCTGATTGCTGAAATTGACGCGGTTCGGCAGCCCGGTCAGCCCGTCGTGGTTGGCAAGGAAGCGCGTCTGCTCTTCCGCGAGGCGCTGCGAGGTCTGGTCGCGCATGATCTTCACATAGCCGCGCAGGCTGCCGTCGTCGTTCCAGAGCGGCGTTACCACGCCGGTTGCCCAGAAGCGGGTGCCGTCATGGCGGATATGCCAGCGATCGTCGTCGGAGCGGCCGCGGTCGCGCGCTTCCTCGAGCTGGCGCATCGGCTCCCCGGCGCCGCGGTCCTCGACGGTAAACAATGTCGCCACCGGACGTCCCACCGCTTCATGCACCGACAGGCCGATGATGCGCTCGGCCCCGGAATTCCAGCTCATGATCACGCCGTCCGGATCGATCATCATGATCGCGTGGTCGGTCGAGGCCTCGACCAGCATGCGGAAATCCTCCTGCGATTGCCGCAGCGCGCGTTCGGTCTGCACCTGCTGCGTGATGTCCGCGTTGGTTTCCAGATAGCGGTAAGGCAGGCCGTCGAGGAAGTCGAGCGCCCACTGGCTGAAGATGGTCAGTTCCCGGCCGTCGCGCGTCACATGGATCAGTTCGCCTTCCCAGTAGCGCTGCTGCCGCACGATCGCCCGGATTTCCTCGAGCGGCTGCGGGAACCGGGCCTTGAGCAGCGTGTGGCTGTGCTGTCCGACCGCTTCGGCGCGGCTGTAGCCGTACAGTTTTTCGGCGCTCAGGTTCCAGTAGGTGATGATGTCGTCGGTGGTGCGCGCAAGGATCGCATCATGCGCGAGGTCGAGCAGGCTGGCCTGTTCCTGCAGCTGGCGCGCCTGGCTGCCCAGCGCTTCCTCGCGGCGGCGCAGCTCGGTGATGTCGTGGAAAATCGCGACCCCGCCCACCAGCTTGCCATGGCTGTCCAGCAGCGGGCGCGCGTTGACGCTGACCCAGGCGCCATCCGGCAGCTTGTCGTGGCGGATCATGGCAACGAAGCCGTCGACATGTTCGCCGCGCAGCGCCCGCAGCGTCGGGCGCTGTTCGTCCGGATACGGCGTTTGCCCGTCCTGCTGCAGCAGGGTGTAGGCCCGCACCAACTGCTGCGAGCGCAGCTCCACCGGAGCGACATTGAGCAGCCGCTGCGCCGCGGGGTTGACCATGATGAGCCGCTCGGCCAGGTCCGCCACGACAACCGCGCCGGCGATGCTGTTGAGGATGGACTGAGTGATGCTGACCTGGTGGTGCAGCTCGTCTTCCAGCGCCCGGCGCGCCGAGATATCGCGCAGCGACGCGAAGAAGATCTTCCTGCCTGGGCTATCGATCGGCGTGACGGTCAGCTCGACCGGAATCTCGCTTCCATCCTTGCGGCGGGCTTGCATCTCCATCCGCCTGCCGACGATCCGGCCGCCGCCCGTCTCGAGATGGTGCCTGAGTCCGGAAAGATGCGCTTGCCGGTAGCGTTCAGGAATCACGAACGCGGTGAGCGGCAAGCCGATCGTCTCTTCCCTGGACCATCCGAAGGTTTCCTCCGCACGGCGGCTCCATTCAAGAATGCTGCTGTCGCAATCAATGGCAATGAAGGCGTCGAGTGCGTTGTCGATGATTTGCCGGTACAGTTCTTCGGCCTGTGTTGCCTCATGGAACAGGGATTTCATCGAAATGGGACGGGTCGGGTTTTCTCCGTGGTTAAGACACTGAATCGATCCTGCGGTTTCTTGCCGCAGGCGGCCCGGGCGCAGCGGCTTGCATCCCCCCTCCTTTGATGCACGTCAAACAACATCCGGGTGTGCTCCCTACCATGGAAGAGGCTGATACAGGGAGGAAGCGATGGACAGGCCAAGATCGACGCTGGAACCGGTGACCCGTGACGGGCAAGCCGCGGGGACCAGGATGCCGCCTCCGTCATGGGGGGTTACCGATGTCGAGCCGCCGCCGACGATCGACCGCCTGATTCATGCGGCGATGGGACGCTTCACCGGAAGCATTTCGCCGGCCAGTCTCGCGCTTGCCTATACCGACTGGATGCTGCATCTCGCGCAGTCGCCCGGCAAATGGCAGCGGCTGGCCGAAAAGGCGGTGCGCAAGGCGGCCCGGTTCAGCCTGTATGCAGCGCGCGCCTCTTCGGAAAGACAGGTGGAACCGTGCATCACGCCGCTGCCGCAGGATCGCCGCTTCCGCAACGAGGGCTGGCAGCACTGGCCGTTCAACCTGATCCACCAGGGCTTCCTGCTGAACCAGCAGTGGTGGCACAACGTCACCACCGGTATCGGAGGCGTATCGCCGCATCATGAACAAGTGGTGTCTTTCGTTTCGCGACAATTGCTCGATACCATATCCCCGGTCAACTTCATCGCCACCAATCCCGAGGTGCTCGACGCCACCGTGCGGGAGAACGGGGTCAACCTGGTGCGCGGCCTGATGAATTTCTTTCAGGACTGGGAACGGCACCTGGCTGGCAAGCCGCCCGCGGGCACGGAGAACTTCATGCCCGGCAGCGAGGTAGCGGTCACGCCCGGGCAGGTGGTCTACCGCAACCGCCTGATCGAGCTGATCCAGTATGCGCCGTCCACAGGCGAGGTGTTCGCCGAGCCGATCCTGATCGTGCCGGCCTGGATCATGAAGTACTACATCCTCGACCTGTCGCCGCACAACTCGCTGGTGAAATACCTGGTCGACCAGGGACATACGGTATTCATGATTTCGTGGCACAACCCGACCGAGCAGGACCGCGACCTCGACATGGAAGACTACCTGCGGCTGGGCGTGCTGGAAGCGCTGAACGCGGTGCGGGCGATCGTGCCCGACCAGAAGATAAATGCCGCTGGCTACTGCATTGGCGGCACGCTGCTGGCGATGGCCGCCGCCTACCTGGCGCAGATCGGCGACGAACGCCTCAATTCGATCACGCTGCTGGCCGCGCAGACCGATTTCTCCGAGGCCGGCGAACTGACGCTGTTCATCGACGACAGCCAGCTCAACTACCTGGAAGACATCATGTGGAACCAGGGCTTCCTCGACAACCGGCAGATGGCGGGCGCCTTCCAGCTGCTGCGCTCGCATGACCTGATCTGGTCGCTGATCGTCCAGCAATACCTGGTCGGCGGCCGCCAGACCTACACCGACCTGATGGCATGGAATGCCGACGCCACGCGCATGCCCTACCGGATGCACAGCGAATACCTGCACCGGCTGTTCCTGAAGAACGACCTGTTCGCCGGCCGTTACAAGGTCAACGGCCGCACCATCGCGCTGGGCGACATCCGCGCGCCGATTTTCGCGGTCGCCACGGAAACCGATCATGTGGCGCCGTGGAAGTCGGTATACAAGATCAACCTGATCGCCGCCCCCGATGTCACCTTCCTGCTCACCAGCGGCGGCCATAATGCCGGGATCGTCAGCCAGCCCGGCCATACCGGCCGCCACTATCGCATCGCGCACCGCCGCGCGCGCACCAATTACATGGATGCCGAGCAGTGGTACCTGTCCAACCCGAGCATCGACGGCTCCTGGTGGCCGGCCTGGGCTGAATGGCTGGAACAGCGCGCGAGCGGCCGAACCGCGCCACCCGCCATGGGCGCCACGAGCCGCGGGTACCCGCCGCTGACGGAGGCTCCCGGCAGCTATGTGCTGGAGCGCTGACCACTGAAAGCGCTGTCCCGGCGCCTGCGCAGGCCGCCTGCGATGGCATAAATGCGACATCCTTCAACTCTTGGCTGGATTCGGGATAGAATAGCTGCGGACGACATACATAATAATGACAACAGGAAAACGTCGATTGCGCCGCGCCTTTTGTGCGATGCAATATCGATGCGCTCAGTTCGCCACCTCTTTACGAGACGCCTGACAAGCACGCTTTCATGCTGAAACCACTCTGTACACGGTTGCGGGCGGACTTCTCAAAGGGCAGGCCGGAATTCTGATGATGGAAGCACTGCTCAAGCACCTTGTAGATATTACCTGCCAACGCGACCATACCTTGCTCGACAGCTCCGTGGTGTCGGCACTGCATGAACTCGTCGGCGCATCCCAGGTACGCGTACACGAAATGTTCCGGTTCCGCGACGAGCTGTTCATGCGGCCGCGCGTGTGGATCAAGGACGGCAGCGTAGTATCGACGGATGAAGACTTCTCGGTCGACCACAACGGCGAACCGCTCAACAACTACCCGGAACTGGTCGACAGCATCAAGCAGCGCAAGTCCTGCATCGAAGAAGTGAGCGCCGCCGGCGACCGCACGCTGTGGCTGCCGGTCTGGCTGAACGACAAGGTCAGCACCTGCCTTGAAGTGACCAATCCGACGCCCTACGACAGCGGCACGCTGCACATGATCGAAGGCATCCTCAGCGTCTACCGCAATTACCAGAACATCCTCGACTACAGCGAGCGCGACTCCCTCACCGGCCTGCTCAACCGCAAGACCTTCGACGAGAAGTTTTCGCGGCTGCTGTCCACAGCCACGCCGGAAGCGTCGCCGCAGGACCAGGAAGAGCGCCGGCACAAGCACACGACCGGCATCGGGCACTGGCTGGCGGTCGTCGACATCGACCATTTCAAGAAAGTCAACGACCAGTTCGGTCACCTGTATGGCGACGAGGTGCTGATCCTGGTGGCCAACCTGCTGCGCTCATCGTTCCGGGCGCAGGACCGCGTGTTCCGCTTCGGCGGCGAGGAGTTCGTGGTGCTGCTGCGTTCAACCACGCTGGCGGACGCGCGCAAGATCTTCGAGCGCTTCCGCTCCAACGTCGAGCAGCATGAATTCCCGCAGGTCGGCAAGGTGACGGTCAGCCTCGGCTTTGCCAGCATTTCCGCTGAATCGCCGGTCGTGATCCTGGGCCACGCCGACCAGGCGCTCTATTATGCCAAGGCGAACGGCCGCAACCGGGTCTGCTACTACGACGAGTTGGTGCAGAGCGGCGAACTGCATTCCGAAGTGTCGAACGATACGGTCGAGTTCTTCTGACGCCTGCCCGGCGCCGGCGCGCCAGGCTGAGCAGCTCAGTGCACCGCCCGCTTCACCGTTGCCATCATCGCCCCCGCCAGCATCAACAGTCCGCCCGATGCGCGGTTGCTGTTCCTTACAAAGCGCTCGTTTGCCGTGAACCGCTGCGTCTTGCTGCCCAGCCAGGCATACAGGCTGTAAGCACCCACATCCAGCCCGATGCAGGTGACGCCGAATACCAGCATTTGCAACGCGACCGGGCGTGTGGGGTCCACGAACTGCGGCAGCAGGGCGACGAAGTACAGCAACGCTTTGGGATTGGACAGTTCCACCACCACCGCCTGCCAGAACGCCCGCAAGCCATGTACCGACTGGCTGCTGCCATGGGTGACCGTCAGGGCGCTCGCCTTGCTGCGCATCGCGGACAGGCCTAGGTAGAACAGATAGGCGACGCCGATCCATTTGATGACCGAAAACAGCGTGCCGCTGGCAACGATCAGCGCCGCCACGCCGGTCGCCGACAGCGCGAAATAGACCGCGTTCGCCAAGGCGATGCCGGCGATCGCCCAGTAGGAGCGGCGGTAGCCGTTGCTGATGCCTTGCGCGACGACCAGCAGCGCCGCCGGCCCCGGTGTCAGGCAGACCACGGCGGTGGTGACGAGAAAAATCAGATAAGTTTCCCAGTTCATGCAGGCCTCCTTGGGGCGGGTGGATCAGGTTGTGGAAGACGCGGCGGAAGCCGCAGCGGACGCATTCGTGTTTTTGGGTGTTGCCTTCGCGGTAGTCAGCAGGATCACGCTGCCGAGGATGATTGCCATCGACAGCAGTTCGCGCGCGCCGAGGGTTTCTCCCGCCAGCCCTACGCCGAGCAGCACCGCGATCACCGGATTGACGTAGGCATAGCTCGATGCCAGCGCCGGCTTGACCTTGGACAGCAGATACATGTAAGCGGAGAAGGCGGCGAGCGATCCGGCGGTCACCAGATAGCCCCACGCCAGGAGCGCACGGCTGTCGAAGGATGCGCCAAGCCGCTCGCCTTGCAGCCAGCCGGCGACCACGAGAAACGCGCCGCCGGCCAGCATCTCACTCGCAAAGCCCATCGCACCTGGTGCGAGCGCCAGTTTTTTCTGTGACAACACCGAACCGAAAGTCCAGCAGGTGACGGCGCCGGCCAGCGCCAGCACGCCGGCCGGCTGCGCCCGGAACTCGCCGCCGCCGGCAAGCAGGGCCGCACCGCCGAAGCCTATTACGATGCCGGTCCATTCGCGCGGTCCCGGCCAGTCCCCGAACAGCCCGGCCCACAATGCAAACATCAACGGCGCGGCAGCAATGAATACCGCTGTCATACCGGACGACACATACTGCTGCGCGACCGCCGTCAGCCCCATGCCGCCGCCCAGCAACAGCACGCCGACCACCGCGCCGTCACGCCATTGCCGCAAGTTCGGGGCGGGGTTTCCGCGCAGCGCCAGCCACAGGTACAGCACCGTCCCCGCAACCAGGAAGCGCGTGCCCATCAGCAGGAAAGGCGGAAAGGACAGCAACGCGAAACGGATCGCCAGATAGGTCGATCCCCAGACCAGGTAGACGGTGAGCAGTGCGAGCAGAACGGGTTTCGGCAGCGTTTTCATGGTTGACTTGTGGTTTTTATATGGAGAACAGTGTATGCGCCAAAAACCGCAAATTGAATGCATAATCAAAGGCAAACAAGATCACAAAACTTTTCTTTCATCGAAATAGAGGGGAATAGCCGTGAAAATCGAATTCGACGCGATGGATGCCCGCATCCTCGAGATCCTGCAGGCCGACGCGCGCACCACGCTGGCCGAAATCGGACGGCGGATTCACATGAGCCAGCCGGCGGTCGCCGAACGGGTGCGCCGCATGGAAGCGGCGGGCGTGATCGCCGGTTACCATGCGCGCGTCAATCCGGCCGCGCTAGGCTACGGCATCACCGCCTTCATCCGCGTCTCCAAGCGCAGCCATGAAACGCCGGTGGAAGTGGTCGCCGCGCAAGTGCCGCAGATCGTCGAATGCCATTCCATCACCGGCGACGATTGCAGCATCGTGAAGGTGGTCGCGCCGTCGGTGACCGAACTGGAGAAGGTGATCGCCGAACTGACGCGCTGCGGCGTGACTTCGACGTCGCTGATCCTGTCCTCATCGATTCAGCACAAGGCAATCAAGCCGGTCTAGCCATGGAACTGCGCCAACTCCGCTATTTCGTCGCCATCGTCGACCATGGCTCGCTGTCGCGCGCGACGCGCGTGCTGCACGTCGCGCAGCCGGCGCTGACGCAGCAGATCCAGCAGCTCGAGGAGGAGCTCGGCGCGCAGCTGCTGCACCGCTCAGCGCAGGGCGTGATGGCGACCGACGCCGGAAAGACTTTCTACGAGCATGCGCAGGCGATCCTCAAGCAAGTCGAGGATGCGAAATGGGCGGTGGCGCAGTCGACCGGCCGCCCAGCCGGCACCGTGGCGCTCGGGATTCCGCAAAGCGTCTCCGGCGCGCTCGCGCTGCCGCTACTGACGGCGGTGCGCGAAACCTATCCGGAAATTTCGCTGCAGCTGACCGAAGAATTGTCCGGCAACCTGATCGAGCAATTGAAATCGGGGCGCATCAATCTTGCGGTGCTGTTCGACGACGGCCAGCTCGGCGCGTTCGCCGTCACGCCTCTGGTGGAGGAAGAGCTGATGTTCATCACCCGCGCCGGCTCCCGCTTCGCGCCGGCGCGAACCAGGCTGCCCCTCGCTCGTGCGGTGCAGGCGCCGCTGATCCTGCCCGGGCTGCAGCATGGCGTGCGGCCCCGGATCGAGCGCGTGGTGCAGTCGGCCGGGCTGACGCTCGCGCAGGTCATCGACATCAATTCGGTCGCGATCCTGAAATCAGCGCTGCTGGCCGACATCGGCGCCACGATCCTGCCGGTGGCGCCGGTGTTGTCGGAGGTCGAGCGCGGCGAAATGATCGCGCATGCAATCACCGGCCAGTCGATCTCGCGCACCGTGGTGCTGTGCTCGTCGAAGAACATTCCGCTCACCAATGCCGCCGCCGCGGTCGCCCGGCTGGTGGTCGACATCAGCCACGGCTTGTGCGACAGCGGGCGCTGGCTCGGCGCGCACTGCCTCGGGCGTTCGTAAGCGGCGTCAGGGCAGCGCCGGCCGGTGCGGCACATGCGGGAAATCCGGCCGCTGCCGCGCCGCGCGCCCGATCGCCCTCAGCGCCGCCAGCGCCATGCTCGCGCCACGGCCTTTCCAGCACCTGCATGCGGAGCGGCAGGCTGGCGCTGCCCTCTTCGGTGTCGCGCGCCATGTGTTGCGCCAAGCCGGCAGCGACACCGGCCAGACGCTCGGATCGAGCCGCCCGCTCTTTTTACGAGCCATTGATTTTTCTTATACCCCTATCCGCATTCCGTATTTGCGCCAGCCGCTGCCGCGCCTTACACTTCTTCGTAGCGCATTTGCATGCAAAAACGCTCACGACCGCTACCCCGGTCTTGCATCCTGGCAATCAGTCGCCTTACCCCGGCGCCGCCCTGCCAGGTGCTATCTGAAATAACCTTTTGGAGAAGACAACATGCCCGACACAGCAGTGGCCACTGCTGGGCAAGCCAATGCCGCAAAGGACGGCAAGCCTGCCCTCGCCCCCGTCAAGCTCGACGACAAATACACTTCCACCTCCGGCAAGATCTTCATCTCGGGGATCCAGGCCCTGGTGCGCCTGCCGCTGATGCAGCGCCAGCGCGACCTCGCCGCCGGCCTGAACACCGCCGGCTTCGTATCCGGCTACCGCGGCTCGCCGCTCGGCGGCCTCGATGAAAATCTCTGGAAGGCGCAAAAGCTGCTGGAGGAAAACCATATCAAGTTCGTGCCCGGGGTCAACGAAGACCTGGCGGCGACCGCCGTCTGGGGCACGCAGACAGTCGACCTGATCGGTCCGGCGAAGTACGACGGCGTATTCGCGATGTGGTACGGCAAGGGCCCGGGCGTGGACCGCTGCGGCGACGTCTTCAAGCACATGAACCATGCCGGCACCGCGAAACACGGCGGCGTGCTGCTGGTGGCCGGCGACGATCACGGCGCGTATTCCTCGACGCTGCCGCATCAGTCGGATCACATCTTTGCCGCCTGCATGATCCCGGTGCTGTACCCGTGCAACGTGCAGGAATACCTCGACCTCGGGCTGCACGCGTGGGCGATGTCGCGCTATTCCGGCTGCGCGGTCGGCTTCAAGGCGCTGGCCGATACCGTGGAGTCCACCGCTTCGGTCGACGCCGATCCGTTCCGGCTGAAGATCGAATACCCGACCGACTTCATCATGCCGGAAGGCGGCCTGAACACCCGGCTGTCGACCGACACCCTCGGCATCCAGGCGCGCAAGCAGGAAGCGCTGATGCAGGATTACAAGATCTACGCGGCACTCGCGTATGCCCGCGCCAACAAGCTGAACCACACCACCATCGACAGCCCGAAAGCGCGCCTGGGCATCATTGCCTCCGGCAAGTCCTACCTGGATGTGCTGGAAGCGATGGAAGAACTCGGCATCGACGAAAAGATGGCGGCCGACATCGGCATTCGCGTGTTCAAGGTGGCGATGCCGTGGCCGCTGGAGCCGGACGGCGTGCGCGAGTTCGCGCAAGGGCTGGACGAGATCCTGGTGGTCGAGGAAAAGCGCCAGATCGTCGAATACCAGCTCAAGGAACAGCTCTACAACTGGCGCGACGACGTGCGTCCGCGCGTGATCGGCAAGTTCGATGAAAAGGGCGAATGGGTGCATCCGCGCGGCGAATGGCTGCTGCCGCCCAAGGCCGATTTCTCGATTGCGCAGATCGCCCGCGTGATTTCACAACGCATCGCGCGCTTCCACACCAGCGACCTGATCAAGGCCCGCCTGGCCTTCCTGGAAGCGAAAGACAAGGTGCTGTCCAAAGCCGTGAACACGCCGCCGCGCCCGGCGTACTATTGCTCCGGCTGCCCGCACAACACATCGACCAAGGTGCCCGAAGGCAGCTTCGCATTGGCGGGCATCGGCTGCCATGTGATGGCAACGGCCATCTACCCGGAATTCAACAAGCTGACCACCCACATGGGCGGCGAAGGCGCCCCGTGGATCGGGCAGGCAGCCTTCTCCAAGGTGCCGCATGTGTTCCAGAACCTCGGCGACGGCACCTATTTCCATTCCGGCTATCTCGCCATCCGCGCGGCGGTCGCGGCCAACGTCAACATCACCTACAAGATCCTGTACAACGACGCGGTCGCGATGACCGGCGGCCAGCCGGTGGACGGCATCACTTCGGTGCCGATGATCGCACAGCAGATGGTGGCCGAAGGCGTGAAGCGCATCGCGCTGGTAACGGAAGATCTGGGCCGCTATGAAGACCGCTCTTCCCTGCCATCCATTGTCACCCTGCACGACCGCAAGGACATGGACGCGGTGCAGCGCGAACTGCGCGAGGTGCCGGGCGTCACCGTCCTGATCTACGACCAGACCTGCGCCGCTGAAAAGCGCCGCCGCCGCAAGAAGAATGAATATCCGGACCCGAACAAGCGCCTGTTCATCAACGACGCGGTATGCGAAGGCTGCGGCGACTGCGGTGTCCAGTCCAACTGCACGTCGATCATGCCGCTGGAAACCGAGTTCGGCCGCAAGCGCGCGATCGACCAGTCGTCCTGCAACAAGGATTATTCCTGCGTGAAGGGCTTCTGCCCGAGCTTCGTGACGGTGGAAGGCGGCACGCTGAAGAAGTCCAGGACCGGGGTCGCGAAGGAGGATGATTTCGGGGCGCTGCCGGAACCGGCGCTGCCCGGCTGCGACGCGCCCTACAACATCCTGCTGAACGGCATCGGCGGCACCGGCGTGATCACCATCGGCGCGCTGATCGGCATGGCCGCGCATCTTGAAGGCAAGGGCGTGTCGGTGCTCGACATGACCGGCATGTCGCAGAAGAACGGCTCGGTGACCTCGCATATCCGCATCTCCAGGGCCCCGGGCGTGATCCGGGCGCAGCGCATCGCCACCGGCGAGGCCGACCTCGTCCTGGGCTGCGACATGCTGACCGCCGGCGCGCAGGATGCGATCTCGAAGATGCGGCCGGGCCGTACCCGCGCGGTGGTCAACACCCACCAGCAGCCGACCGGCCACTTCGCCAAGAATCCGGACTGGCAGTTCCCGGTCGAGCAGGTACAGGCGCTGATCAATGAATCGGTGGCCGACCGCGCCGACTATGTCGACGCCACCCGGCTGGCGACCGCGCTGATGGGCGACTCGATCGCAACCAACCTGTTCATGCTCGGCTTCGCCTACCAGAAAGGCGCGCTGCCGGTCTCCGAGGCAGCGCTGCTGCGCGCGATCGAGCTCAACGGCGTCGCGGTGGAAGCGAACAAGAAGAGCTTCCTGTGGGGCCGGCGCGCAGCCGTCGACCTGGCGCGCGTCGAGCGCATCGCGGTGCCCGGCCAGCCGGTACTGCTGCAGATGCCGGAAACCCTGAACGGGCTGGTCAAGCGACATGTCGCCTTCCTGACCGACTACCAGGACGCCGCCTACGCCGCGCGCTACGAATCCCTGCTCAACACGGTGCGAAATACCGAAGCCAGGCTGGGCGCGGGAGACAAGCTGTCGCGTGCGGTGGCAAAGGCTTACTTCAAGCTGCTGGCCTACAAGGACGAGTATGAGGTGGCGCGCCTCTATACCGACGGCCGCTTCGTGGAGAAGCTCAAGCAGCAGTTCGAAGGCGAGTTCAGCGTGAAATTCAATCTCGCGCCGCCGTTGCTGGCGAAAAAGGATGCGCAGGGCCATCTGGTGAAGGCGGAGTACGGCTCCTGGATGTGGAAAGCATTCGGCCTGCTGGCGAAGCTGAAGAAGCTGCGCGGCACGAGGCTGGATCCGTTCGGCTATACCGCCGAGCGGAAGATGGAGCGGGCGCTGATCGAGGAATACCGCACCACTGTCCTGTCCCTGCTCGACGGCTTGAACAAGGACAACCTCGCGCTGGCGGCCGAAATCGCGGCGCTGCCGGAAAAGATTCGAGGCTTCGGGCATGTGAAGGAGAAGGCGGTTGCGCAGTACCGGGAGGAGCGGAAGCTTCTCCTGGAGAAATTCCAGGCATCGCTGCGCGGGATTCCGCATGCCGCATAAAACCGCAACTTTTCGCCTGTAAAGAAAAGGCCCCTTCCTCCTCCAAGGGGAAGGTTGGGATGAGGGTGGCGAGGCCCGATCAATCGCCTGATTGCACGGCCAACCACCATCATCCCGGCCTCCCCTCTCCGACGGGGAGGCACCGGCAGCCGAAAACTTCTATCCTTTTCATTACCCCGGGAAACACTGTCATCCCAACGACGGCAAGCCGATTGACGTTATGCTAAATTTGACGTTAACGTAAACGTCATTCTGGTACAGGCTGCCCGCAAAGGCGGCCAATAATTTACAAAGAGACAATCAATGACCGACCTCTCCGTAGCCCAAAAGCTCACCGAATACAAGCCGGCCAACAAGGTCCGGTTCGTGACCGCAGCCTCGCTGTTCGATGGACACGACGCCTCGATCAACATCATGCGCCGCATCCTGATGGCCAACGGCGCGGAAGTCATCCACCTCGGACACAACCGTTCGGTCGACGAAATCGTGACCGCGGCGCTGCAGGAAGACGCGCAGGGCATCGCCGTCTCCAGCTACCAGGGCGGCCACGTCGAGTACTTCAAGTACATGATCGACCTGCTCAAGCAGCGCGGCGGCGAACACATCAAGGTGTTCGGCGGCGGCGGCGGCGTGATCGTGCCGTCCGAAATCGCCGACTTGCATGCGTACGGCGTGGCGCGCATCTTCAGTCCGGAAGACGGCCAGCGTCTCGGGCTGACCGGCATGATCCTGTCCATGATCCAGGCCTGCGACGTCGACCTGTCGTCCTACGCGCCGGCCTCGCTCGATGCATTGACCAAAGGCGACATGGTGGAGCGCCAGCGCCCGCTCGCGCAGCTGATCACCGCGCTGGAAAACGACAAGGTAGACGCCGGCCTCAAGAGCGCACTGCACAAGGCGGCCGACACCATCAAGACCCCGGTGTTCGGCATCACCGGCACCGGCGGCGCTGGCAAGTCGTCGCTGACCGACGAGCTGATCCGCCGCATCCGCCTCGACCAGGACGATAGCCTCAACATCGCGGTCGTCTCGATCGATCCGTCGCGCCGCAAGTCCGGCGGCGCGCTGCTGGGCGACCGCATCCGCATGAATGCGATCGGCCCGTGGAACGGCCAGTCGCGCGTGTTCATGCGCTCGCTTGCCACCCGCGAAGCCGGCTCGGAAATCTCGCAGGCGCTGCCTGACGTGATCGCCGCCTGCAAGGTGGCCGGCTTCGACCTGGTGATCGTCGAGACCTCCGGCATCGGCCAGGGCGACGCCGCCATCGTGCCGCACGTCGACCTGTCGATGTACGTGATGACGCCGGAATTCGGCGCCGCGTCGCAACTGGAAAAGATCGACATGCTCGACTTCGCCGATGTCGTCGCGATCAACAAGTTCGACCGCAAGGGCGCGCAGGATGCGCTGCGCGACGTCGCCAAGCAGTACCAGCGCAACCGCGAGCTGTTCTCGAAGAAGCCGGAGGAAATGCCGGTCTACGGCACCCAGGCCTCGCGCTTCAACGACGACGGCGTGACCGCGCTTTACCAGGGCATCCTGCCGCGCCTGGTGGAAATCGGCCTGAAGGCGAAACCGGGCAAGCTGGCGCCGGTGAACGTGCGCTGCTCCTCCGGCAAGAATGCGATCGTGCCGCCGGCGCGCACCCGCTATCTGGCCGAGATCGCCGATACCGTGCGGGGCTACCACAGGAACACCGCGAAACAGGTGACGCTCGCGCGCGAGCGCCAGCACCTGCAGGAAGCCAGGCGCATGGCGCAGGCGTGCGGCAAGAGCGCCGACCTCGACGATCTGATCAGCGAGCGCGACAACGCGATGGATGCGAGTGCGAAGAAACTGCTCGCGATGTGGCCCGACATGAAGGCAGCGTACGCGGGCGACGATTACGTGGTGAAGATCCGCGACAAGGAAATCCGAACCCGCCTGGTGCAAAAGACGCTGTCGGGCACGACCATCCGCAAGGTGCAGCTGCCGAAGTTCGAAGACCACGGCGAGATCCTGCGCTGGCTGATGGCCGAGAACGTTCCCGGCTCCTTCCCGTTCACCGCCGGCGTGTTCGCATTCAAGCGTGAAAACGAAGACCCGACGCGCATGTTCGCCGGCGAAGGCGACGCGTTCCGCACCAACCGCCGCTTCAAGCTGGTGTCCGAAGGCATGCCGGCCAAGCGCCTGTCCACCGCATTCGACTCGGTGACGCTGTACGGCGCCGACCCCGCGCCGCGCCCCGACATCTACGGCAAGATCGGCAATTCCGGCGTGTCGATTGCGACGCTTGACGACATGAAGGTGCTGTACGACGGCTTCGACCTGTGCAACCCGGCGACTTCGGTATCGATGACCATCAACGGCCCGGCGCCG
>Ga0196971_1000538_pt1 | contig 26961 bp, 25 predicted proteins | sample S1v_1013CmetaG_FD_148660 | JGI IMG/M metagenome (GOLD analysis project Ga0196971, IMG submission 148660) | Soil microbial communities from Anza Borrego desert, Southern California, United States - S1+v_10-13C | ecosystem: Environmental > Terrestrial > Soil > Desert | place: USA: California...
AAGTTCCTGGTAAAAATCGGCGGCCAGGAGCAGGTCCTTGAAGTCGGTGACAGCTTCTACGCACCGTCGAACGTGGACCACGAGGTAAAGGCCCTGGAGGCTGGCGCGCTGGTGGACATTTTCACCCCGCAGCGTGAGGACTTCCTTAAGTAGAACCGTTGCGTCGGTGCATTCCGCAAGGCAGATACCACGGGTTGGCCCAACGGCGTTCGGAGTGGCGAGCGCCGTTTTGCTTTGCGCGTCGGGTGGTCAGAAGCGGAAACTGGGATCTGCGGGTCGCGCGTGTATCAGAAATATCTATCGGCAGGGTCGATGACATGCCTGGTGTCTATACCAAGGTGCCATTTGGCCTGCCCGAGGCCCATGTGCCCTACCAGCGGCGCGTGGAGGCTGTAGAACGGGGATGCCAGGGCGCGGCGAACAGCGTTGACGCTCTGCTTCAGGTGGAATTGGACTCGGGGAAGAAACAATGGGTTTGCGCTGATGCGGGGCGGTGTTCGCCCCGCGTTTTGTTTACTTCGATGCGGTTTTTAGGCATCGTCTCCATGAATATCCTTGCTCTGTGAACGCTGTAACAAATAGTCATTTATACTTATCTTGTTAGGGTTCCGCAAGGTTTTCGGAGGAGTTATCGCTGTGTCGTCGAAAACCTGTGGCCGAGTGGTCTGACCACAAGACCACCCGATTCGCTTGGCCTCGTGGGATAGATGGAATCAATCGGCCCCGCCCCGGCTGCTCCCAATCCCCCCCGCCAAGGAGGCAATCCGATGCTACAGTACCTGCAGAACTATGACCCGTTCGGCAACGCGTTCCTGTCCACCCTGGTCGCCGCCCTTCCCGTTGTGACCCTGCTCTACTTCCTGGCCCTGCATCCGACCAAGTCGAACCAGGGTTCTCTGCACAAGGGAATCGAAGCGCACAAGGCCGCCCTCATCGCCGTCATCGTCTCTCTCGTGGCTGCTGTTCTGGTCTTCAAGATGCCTTTCCAGACCGCTGGTATGTCGTTCGTTTACGGCGCTCTCTACGGCATGTTCCCCATCGGCTGGATCGTGGTTGCGGCCATGTTCCTCTACACTGTTACCCTGATCACCGGCCAGTTTGAGATCGTGAAGGACTCCGTCGCTCAGATCTCTAGCGACAAGCGCATTCAGTCCATTCTGATCGCCTTCTCCTTCGGCGCCTTCGTTGAAGGCGCTGCCGGCTTCGGCACCCCGGTCGCCATTTCCGGCGCCCTCATGGTCGGCCTCGGCTTCAAGCCCCTGCAGGCCGCCATTCTCTGCCTGATCGCCAACACCGCCCCCGTGGCCTACGGCGCTCTGGGCACCCCGATTACCGCTCTGGCTGGCGTTACCGGCATCGACACCATGCTCCTTTCGCAGATGGCTGCCCGTCAGCTGCCCTTCTTCTCCCTGATCGTTCCCGTGTGGATGGTTGCCGCCCAGGTCAAGATGGACGGCGGCAAGTGGAGCCAGGTGTGGTCCGTGTGGCCGCAGCTGCTCGTTTCCGGCGGCTCCTTCGCCATCACCCAGTTCCTCGTTGGCAACTACATGAACCACATGCTGGTTGACATTCTCGGCGGTATCGTCTCCATGGCCGCTGTGGCCCTGTTCTCCCTGGTCTGGAAGCCGAAGGAAGAGTATGTGCCTGCTGACCAGGTCGGCCAGAAGAAGAAGCCCGCCATGGCCGGCGCTGCTCCCAAGTACACCACCGGTCAGGTCGTGAAGGCTTGGAGCCCCTGGGCCCTGCTCACCCTGTTCGTCTTCCTCTGGGGCCTGCCCAGCGTCAAGGCTTGGCTGAACAGCCTGCCCGGCGCTCTGATCAACTGGAACGTTCCTTTCGTTCAGGGTGTCGTCTTCCGCACTCCGCCCGTTGTGGCTACCAAGGCGATCGACAAGGCTGTTTACGCTATCAACTGGCTGTCGGCTCCTGGCACTGGCATTCTCTTGGCCGCCGTCGTTTCCGGTCTGATCATCGGCATGAGCGGCGCCCAGTGGGCTCAGGCCGTTAAGCGGACCGCCCTCCGTCTCCGCATGCCGCTCATGACCATCGGCCTGGTTCTCGGCATGGGCTACGTGACGAAGTACTCCGGCATGGACGCCGTTCTCGGTCTGGCCTTCACGAAGACCGGCTGGTTCTACCCGTTCTTCGCCGCTATGCTGGGCTGGCTGGGCGTCGCCCTGACCGGTTCCGACACCTCCTCGAACGTCATGTTCGGCTCCATGCAGAAGATCACGGCTGAGCAGCTCGGCCTGAGCCCCGTCCTCATCACCACCGCCAACTCCACCGGCGGCGTCATGGGCAAGATGATCGACGCTCAGTCCATCGTGGTTGCCACGGCTGCCTGCTACGAGGACAAGGAAGAGGGCAAGCTTGCTGCCGGTCCCATCTTCCGTGGCGTTCTGCCGCACTCTCTGCTGCTGGCCGCTCTCATGGGCATTCTGGTCATGCTGCAGGCCTACGTGTTCACCTGGATGATTCCCCAGTAAGTTCACCGATTTATCGGTAGATGATCTATACTGGTAACATGAGCGGAGCCGGGCGGCGCTGTGACGCCGCCCGGACACTGGAGGGGTCCGATGTGGGTCGCTTCGAACGCATTGTCAACCAGCGCATCTACCGGCAGATCGTTGAGCAGATCTCGGGGATGATTCGGGAAGGGAAGCTGGGCCCCGGTGATCGGCTCCCCGCCGAACGGCAGTTGGCCGAGGAGTTCGGCGTGAGCCGGGCCGCTGTTCGGGAAGCGTTATCCGCGCTGGGCCTTATGGGGCTTATTGAGGTCCGGCCTGGCGAAGGTACGTTTGTACGCAGCGCGACTGAAGAGCTCCTAGTCGCCCCAATGGCGTTGTTGCTCACCATGGAGCATGCTGAGGCCCTTGGCCTTGAACTGCTAGAGATTCGGGTGGCCCTGGAAGCTGAGGCGTCTCGCCTGGCAGCTGAGAGGCGCACACCTGAAGACCTGGCAGCGATGGAGGCGGCCCTGGATCGCATGGTCGAAGACCTCGATACGGGCGGCGAGGGCGTGGAAGCGGACTGGTTGCTCCATCATGCCGTTGCGGCTGCTGCCGGCAACAGCGTAATGCTGCAAATCATGCGCAGCTTGCAGGACAGCATGCTTGAGTCTCTGGGTCGCTACCGTTCAGCCCTGCTTCGGATTCCTTCCATGGGCCAGACCCTGCTGGAGGAGCACCGGGGCATCTATGAGGCTATACGGGACAAGGACTCAGACCTTGCCTACACCAGGATGCGGGCCCACATTGACCGGGTAATCCGCACCCTCTACCGCAAACTGACTCCGGTTCGTGAGCAGCCGCTGGCACGCTAGATCAAGATGGACTCCGGCTGGTGAATCTGCCAGGCTGGGGTCCATTTTGCCGCCAGCGCATCGCGTGAATGAACGGGCAACATTTCCGCATATCGGGAGGTGCAGTCGTTGAGGGTCTCCTTATTCGTAACCTGTTTGGCTGACCACTTCTACCCCGAAGTAGGCGAGGCCGTGGTGCACTTGCTCCGGCGCCATGGCGTCTCGGTGGACTTCCCCGCGGGGCAGACCTGCTGCGGCCAGCCTGCGTGGAATACGGGCCACCAGGATGAGGCCAAGGCATTTGCTCTTCAGTATCTGAAGACGTTCGAGAACAGCGAGTACATTGTCATGCCCTCGGGCTCTTGCGCGGGCCATGTGCGCTACTTCTACCCGCAGATGTTCAAGAACGACAAGGAGTTCTTCAAGCCGATCTGTGACATCGCTGACCGGACCTACGAGTTCAGCGAGTTCATGGTGAAGGTTCTGGGCCTGAAGGACATTGGGGCTACGTACAAGGCTAAGGCCGTGTACCATAACAACTGCCACATGAACCGGGAGCTGGGCGTGCGCGATGAGCCGCTGGAGTTGCTGCGCCACGTGCGGGGCCTGGAACTGGTGGACAACCCCCGGCCCGAACTATGCTGCGGCTTTGGCGGGGCCTTTTCGGTGAAGATGCCGGAGATCAGCACGGCCATGGCCGACGAGAAGATTGGTACGCTTGCTTCGACCCAGGCGGACCTGCTGATTAGCGCCGACGGCGGCTGCCTCATGCACATGGGCGGACGCATGGGCCGGACTGGCGTTCAGATGCGCCCGATTCACCTGGCGCAGCTCCTGTGGGAAGGGGTGCAGAAGAAATGAGTGGCCAGCCTCACTCCATGCCCGAGTTCCCCGAGCGGATCGATAAGGCGCTCAAGGACCAGCAGCTGCGTGGCGCCCTGCGTTACACGGCCGACCGGCTTTACAACGGTCGAAAGAATGCCATGGCCGATCTCAATGCGCAGGCCGCAGAGGACCTGTCCATTGGCACGCTGCACGATCTGAAGAAGCGGGCTCGCGAGATCAAGGAGCACTCGCTGAAGAACCTCGATTTCTATCTGCAGCAGGCTGCGGCTAACATTGAAGCAGCTGGCGGCACGGTACACTGGGCTGCCTCCGCGGCAGATGTGATACACATTACGCAGGAGATCTGCCACCGCAGCGGCGCCCAGCGCGTGATTAAGGCCAAGTCCATGGCGTCGGAAGAGGTCTTCCTGAACCACGCACTGGAGGGCCAGGGCGTTGAGGTGGTGGAGTCAGACCTCGGCGAGTACATTATTCAGCTCGCCGGCGAGACGCCTGCGCATATCGTGATTCCGGCCATTCACAAGACTCGGCGGCAAATTGCCGATCTGTTTGGTGAAGTGGCGGGCAAGGAGATGCCCACCGACACCCCCTCGCTGACGGCCTTTGCCCGGGAGACGCTGCGCAAGAAGTTCATGGCGGCTGACGTGGGCATGTCCGGCTCCAACTTCGTGGTTGCCAACAGCGGCACGCTGTGCATTGTCACCAACGAAGGTAACGGTCGTCTGTCGACTTCCGTGCCGTCGGTCCACATTGCCGTGGTCGGCATGGAGAAGCTGGTGCCGAGCATGGAGGACCTGTCTGTTCTGATGGCCCTGCTGCCCCGCAGCGCCACCGGCCAGAAGATCAGCACGTACTTCAACATGATTACGGGTCCGCGGCGCCCCGGTGAGCCTGACGGCCCCGAGGAACTGCACGTGATCTTCATGGATAATGGCCGGACCAATCTGCTGGGCTCGGAGTATGAGGAAGCTCTGTACTGCATTCGCTGCGGTGCCTGCCTCAACGCCTGCCCGGTCTACCGCAATATCGGCGGCCATGCCTACGGTGCGATCTATCCCGGGCCCATTGGCGCGGTGATCTCGCCCCTTCTGAATGGGCTTGAGAGCTGGAACGACCTGCCTCAGGCTTCCAGCCTCTGCGGAGCGTGCCACGAGGTCTGCCCGGTGGGCATTCACCTCCACGATCACCTGGTGAGCCTGCGGGCGAAAATGGCTGAACAGGGCAAGGACTCCTGGGGTTGGCGTGTCGCCATGCGGGTCTGGATGGGCCTCTGGCTCAAGCCCTGGGCCTACCGGTTGATGAGCAAGGTGGGCTACCACGGCCTGAAGTTCTTCGCCAAGAAGCAGGCCGACGGCCGCGAGATCTGCACGGATCTGCCCGGCCCCTTCAAGGGCTGGACCAACACCCGGAACTTCCCCGCCGTTGCCCGCCGTACGTTCCATGACCGTTGGGCCGACCTTGAGGGAGGTGAGAGCAAGTGACTACCAAGCAGGAGTTCCTCGCACGGGTGGCTGACCGCTTGGGCCGCTCTCGCCCGGCGACTGAAGCGCCAGGCTGGAAGCCTTCGACGCCGCTGCCGACGTTCGGGCTGACAGAGGTCGAAGCTCTCGTGGAGCGGTATCGTACCGAAATGGATAAGCTGAGCGGCAAGACCTACCGGGTTTCCTCCCTGGAGGAGGTCGCCCCGAAGGTGCTGGAGATTCTGGCTGCCTCTGGTCTGCAGGGTTCGGTGGTGCGTTGGGAGGACCCGGCGCTGGACGGCCTGGACCTGGACAAGCAGCTTGAGGGAGCCGGGTATGAAGTGGTGCCCTTCAAGCCCTGCCACAACGGCCGTACGCTGGTTGAGCAGGCGGAGGCCGCCGTGGCTGGTATTACGGGCGTAGACGCCGCTATTGCCGAGACCGGTACGTTGGTCATGGGCAGCAGCCGCCTGGGCGAAGCCAACGCTCCGGGCCGGGGCCGCACCGTCAGCCTGCTGCCGCCGCTGCACATTGCTGTGCTGCGCAAGGAGCACATTGTCTACAGTGCGCTGCAGATCTTCCAGCGCCTCGCCGGCATCTCCATGCCGTCGCAGGTGGTGTTCGCTTCCGGTCCCAGCCGCAGCGCCGACATTGAGAACGACCTCTCAATCGGCGTTCACGGGCCGAAGCAGGTTCATGTGATCATTGTCTAGCTTCTATCAGCAGGACCACCGTGGGGGACCCACCTCACGGTGGTCTTTCCCGTTTCCCGACGAAGGAAGTGGCGCAGGTGAACGGACGACGGGCGCGGCTGGGCGAGCGAACGAGTATAGGTCTTGCGGCATAAGGCGTCAGCGGGGCTCACCCGTTTACGGGGGACCCAGACCAACTTTACCGTGTGCCCGCGCCGCCGCAGCCAAGCAACGCTGCGGAGAGCAGCGCGGTGGAGCATGAGAATTCCGTGCCGGCGGGGCCCTAGCCGGTTCTGAGAGAGACGGTCCACCACGCTCTGGCAGTCGGAATGGATCTCGATCCGGGCAAGACCCCCCAGCCTGGCCCGGCATACCCAGCGCAGTGCCGCAACGATGGCGCCGTACTCTGCCATATCGCTGTAGGTGCGCAAGCCCCACGCAACGAATCCGCATTCCGACCCTACCGCTCTGCCGTCTTTCCACAGAACCCAGGCGTAGCTGGCGATACCGGGAATACAGCCAACCTTTTTGAACCCGCCGTCGCAAGTAAAGACAAGGTGCATTCTTCCCCCGCTCCCGCACAAACTAAGGACGGAGGAGGGGGCTGCTGTGGAGCCCGAGTCGGGTGCATACAAGCTGGGTAGCTCGGGGCACACTCAATTCATGATTCGTGTCAGGAACCACTGAACGAGCCCGTTGATCAACGCCGTGAGGATTGTGCGGCGTAACCACCGAGGCAGCACGGTGACTCATCTCCGTTCGGATCCGAGTCCCCCTTCCTCCAGAAAAAGCGTACTACATCGAACGCAAGTTCTTGTGTCAGACTCTGCTGTCGAGTCTTGGCATGCGTTCGACATGACAAAGGCCGCCGTACCAGGCAAAACACCTGATACGGCGGCCACACTTTTCGGCGCACTTATTCGGCGGGCGGGAGGTGACGAGCGTACTCCTCCGCAGTATCGACATCGATGCGAACGCCGGGATAGGGAACCGGCACCTCCACCACCTGCTCGGGATAGGTCTGCAGAACGCTTCGCAGGCCCACATCACCTTCCGCACTGATGGCTGCCCTGGTCAGGTGGGCAGGGAAGAGGACGGGATGTCCTCGCAAGCCTTCCCACGTCGGCACAAGAATCCGGGTCAGCCGGCTGCTGAACGCCTCGGCCAGCAAACCGTACACCTTTGGGGGCACCATCGGCATATCGCCGAGTACGGCAAAGAAGCCATCAAGCCCATCCGGCAGCGCATCTAGACCCAGGCGCACAGACGTGAACATTCCCTCGGCCCAGCGGGGGTTTTCGACATAATCGATCTGCACGGCGCCGGCGTCGACAGTGGCCACGACTCTCTCGCAGGCCTTCAGCACGTCGTCCGCCCTGTGACCCGTAACGATGACTACGTGGCCGACGGCCCTGCTGCTTATGGCGGCGGCGAGGGACTGGCCCACCACCGTGAGCGGCCCCCAGGGCAGCAGCAGTTTGTGCCGCTCACCCATGCGGCTGGACCCGCCTGCCGCCAGGAGAATGGCGCCTAGGTTCATGGCTCCAACACCTCCCTGTCGGGAAGCACGCCGCCGCGGAGCGAGAGGGGTGTCCCCGGTCGTCTCGCCCGCTCGGCAATGAGCTCCGCAACGATGGCGATGGCGATCTCCTGCGGGCCGTCGGCCCCGATGTCAAGCCCGACCGGGGCTCGCAACACCGACCGGGCCGCGGGCGCCAGGTCCGGGCGCTCCGCCAGCAGGTCGCCGGCCAGCAGGCGTGCCCGTTCACGGGACCCCAGCAGGCCCACGTAGGCCATCGGCCGCTGGAGCAGCACCCGCAGGTGAGTCAGGTCATGCTCATAGTGATGGGTCACGAGCACTGCGTAGTCCCCGCCCACCTGCTCAAGGCCTCCCGCTTCGCACACAACCACGCGGTCGGCCTCGGGGAAGCGTTCCGGTGTGGCCCACAAGGGCCGGTGGTCCACCACAGTGACAAGGAAGCCCGCAACGGCAGCCAGGCCCACCACGGGCACGGCGTCGTCACCGGCGCCGCAGACAATCAACCTGGGCGGAGGCTCGATGGTCTGACAGAAGGTCTGCCCTTCGTCCTCGTACCAGTGCAACCCCAGGTCGGTGCTGCCGCCGAGAACGCGGCGGCCGGTGACCATATCGGTCTTCAACACGACGGGGCATCCCTGATTCAGCTGCGCAACCATCTCCGCCAGGATATCGTCGGGGACGGGCGCCACCAGCACGGCCATCAGCCCGCCGCACCCGCTGGCTGTGCCAAAGAGGAGGTCGTCGGGCGATGAGGTGTCATACTCCAGGAGGCGGGGCCGAGCGTCGTCGAGGACGGCCGTGGCGGCCTCCAGCAGGTCGCTCTGGATGCAGCCACCGCTGATGGCCCCGACCGGCGGGCCGTCAGCGGGAATCACCATGGTTGCGCCGGGGCGCCGGTAAGTGGGGCCCTTCCCCCGCACGATGGTAGCCAGCACCGCCGCACGGCCCGCTCGCCGAAGCTTGCCCAAAGTCAGGAACGGGTTGTCCGCCATCTCTTGTCACCCCTCCTGCAGCAGGACCAGCAACGCTTCCAGCACGCCCCCGGCCACCGCCAGGGCCTTGTCGGAGAGGGTGTAGCAGCGCTGCCTGTCGGCGATGGGGTCCACGTCGCCGACTTTCAGCCCGGCCGAGACGGGTGCGCCGTCGCGAATGAGCCCCCGCAGGACGCCGGCGGCTCCGGTCACCACCGGGACCTCATCCACATAGCCGAGCAGGTCGCCGACCTCTACCAGACTGCCAATCTGGCGGATGCCCCGGAAGGCGCCGGCGACGGGCGCCCGCACGACGCGAGCCACGCCCACGCCGCCGCGCTCAGCGGGCACGCCTGTGTCGGCGAGAGCGGAGCCCTGGTAGAAGACCCGACCCAGAGTGTGGCCGCGCTGTGTCTCCACCGCTGCGTGGCAGTCACGTCCCGCCGTGAAGCCGGGCCCTAGCCCGATGACCGCCTCGGCATCTCTCAGCGACGTGCCTAGATTCCGCTTGGCCATGATGGCGTCGACCACGGCCTCGGGTTTCAGGGCCGCCCGGCAGCGGGCCGTCGGGTCCACCAGGACGGGGATGCAGCCGCGGACCATCATCATGCCGGCATCCTCGACGGATGCGGCCCGGCGGGCCGTGACGCCCTCCACGGTGGCCTGCCCGTCGTATATGGCCTCGCAGAAACTGACCGTCCGCCTGACGGCGAGCGGCCGCTCCACCTCGGTCATGACCACGCCGAAGCCACAGCGGAACAGGCGCCAGGCCACTCCCGACGCCAGTTCGCCGGCACCCTTGACGAGGACCAGCATTACGACCCCTCCTGCACGACTAGCTCTATCACGGGCGGGTCAGACTGTGCGGCTGTCAGCAAAACCAGCGGAGCGCCGAGCGCAATCAGTTCCGCCGCTACGGCCCGGGCGGCGGCCAGCCGCTCGACAGAGTCGGCCTGATTGATCGCAGGGACTACGCGTGCCGAAGAGGGACGCCCTCGGGTTGCGGCGTCCGGGTGCCACAGAAGACGGGCGACGACGGAAGGTGTGGCCACATCGGAGCCGACAAACTCTGCGGCCTCTGAAGACCGGTGTACCAACTCTGGCGAAATGGCGCGCCCCACAACGGAGGCCCCCGCCACAGGCACCACAATGGTGGAGCACGTCGGAATGACGGGCTCGTGAGCCTGCGGGAACTTGAGCGAGCGTCCGGCAGAACCGTCAGCCTCCACGGAAACCAGGTCGGCCACCGCAGCGACGGCGGCGACCTCCTCGTACGAGACGCCGGCGAGCTTGCCATCTTGCCGGAGAGGCCCGGCCAGGCAGACCGGGCCTCCGGCAAATTCCAGGGACTCCACGCTCGCGAAAACAGGTAACGCAGGCGGCTTGATCTTGGCGGTCACCGTGAAGACCGCCTTCCAGCCCAATGCCGCCGCCTCTTGCGCCAGGCACAGCGCCAGCGACGTCTTCCCGCCCCCGCCCACGAAGCTGACCACATCGCCCCGGCGCACGCCAAGGGCGTCAATGAGCCGCACTAAGGCCGCCCACCCATGGTGAGAGCCATGAGCGCCTTCTGCACGTGGAGCCGGTTTTCGGCCTCGTCGTAGACCACGGACTGCGGGCCGTCGATAACCTCATCGGTCACTTCGTAGGCGCGGTCGGCAGGCAGGGGATGCATATAGATGGCCTGCTTGGCGGCGAGGCTCATCATGCGGCTGTCGCACTTCCAGCTGGGGTACTTCTTGATGAGGTCGATGCCCTCTTTCTTGTCCTGCGTGAAGGAGAGGGGGCCCCAACTCTTCGGAATGACGATGTCGGCGCCCTCGAAGGCCGCATCCATGTCGTCCATGATCCGAAATTTGACGCCCGCCTCTTCGGCATTGGCGCGGGCCGTCGCCACCGTCTCGGGCATGAGGGCAAACTCCGGGGGACTGGCCAGCGTTACGTCGATGCCGAACCGCGGCATCAGCATAATCAGGCTCTGGGGCACCGACATAGGCCGGACATAGTTGGGGGCGGAGGTCCACGCCACGGTGAGCTTCAGGCCCCGGGTGTTCTTGCCGAACCGCTCCCGAATGGTCATGAGGTCGGCCAGCACCTGGCAGGGATGATAGATGTCGCACTGCATGTTCAGGATCGGGATCCGGGAGTACTTCGCCAGTTCACGGATGTACTTGTTGCCCTCGCCATAGGCGCAGTGGCGAACCGCCATGGCATGGCCATAACGGGAGAGCACGCTCGCGGTGTCCTTGGCGTTCTCGCCGTGGCTAATCTGCAGCTTGTCGGGCGTGAGGTCATGGGCATGGCCGCCCAGTTGGGTAATGCCGGCCTCGAAGGAGTTGCGGGTACGGGTGGAGTTGTCGAAGAAGATCATGAACAGGGTCTTGTAGAGCAGCAGCGGATGGGGCCGGCCGAGGGTGAAGTCCCGCTTGAACTCCTCAGCGGTTTCGAAGACCGTCTCCAGCTCTTCCCTGGTCCATTCCTGATCGGTGATGAAGTGTTTTCCGCGCAGCAGGCTGTGCATTACTGGTTCCCTCCTACTCGATTTGCGAGAATCTGCGGGAAGGCGGCGTAGAACGCAGTCGCGATGGTCAACTGCTCAATGGCCACCTGATCCTTTGTGGTATGGGCGAACCGCTCTTCCGAGGGACCGAACCCGATGGTGGGGATGCCAAGCTGGCCCATGGTAGCGATGCCGTCGGTGCTGAAGACCCAGCGGCTGATGGCCGGACGCCGGTCCAAAACCGCTTCCGCCGCAGAGACGCCCGCCTGCACCAGGTCGTGATCTTCGGGCAGGACCCAGGTCGGGTAGTCCTTGGGCACATCCTTCTGGTAGCCCGTCCAGCTAGGGTCGCTGTAGCGCAACAACTCCACTTCGGCCTCGTCGGCGCCGGGCAGGGCCTTGATCTCCGCGATGGCCGACTCGGCGGTCTCACCGATCGTCAGGCGGCGATCGATGTAGAGCGTGGCCTCATCGGGCACTGCGTTCAGAGAGGGCGTTTTGGTCTCCAGGAAGGAAGCCACGATGGTCCCCTTGCCCAGGAACGGGTCATATGCCAGCCGGTCGTTCAGCTGTTCGATGCCGGCGAGGATGCGCTGCATCTTGTACAGCGCGTTCACGCCCCGCTCGGGCGCACTGGCGTGGCAGGAGACACCTTTGGTGGTGATCTTGATCTCGCACCGGCCCCGGTGGCCGCGGTAAATGTCGAGGTTAGTCGACTCGCCGATCACAACATAGTCGGGCTTGATGTGGCCCGTGCGAATGGTCTCGCCCACGGCCCATCCGTCGCAAGACTCCTCCTCGACGATGCCCGCCACCCACAGCGTGACCTTGTCTTCCAGGCCCATCTCCTTAATGATGCGGGCGGCGTGGACCATGCAGGCGATGGCCATCTTGTTGTCGGAAGCGCCACGCCCGTAGATGACACCATTCTCGACCTTGCCCTGGAAGGGGTCGAACTCCCAGGCGGCGGGGTCGCCGACGCCCACCGTATCGATGTGAGAGTCGTAGAGAATGGTGACCGGGCCATGTCCGACGCGGCCCAGCACGTTGCCCACCTTGTCGAAGTGGACGTCCTCGAGACCGGCGCGGTGCATCTCATCTGCGATGCGCTCGACCACAGCCCGCTCGTTGGTGCTGGTGCTGGGAATGGCGATGATGTCGCGCAGGAACTGCACCACGTCCCGCTCGTACTCGCGGGCCCTTGCCCGCACGTCCTCAAACACTTGCGCTCACCCCTTCTGGTGAATGTCGGCCGGAAGCGCCGCGCGAACGGCGTCGATTGTTGGCGGAATGCGGATGGGCCGGCCCGCTGCCTCCATCGCCCGTTTGACGTCCTTGAGGCCGCTGCCGCTGATGACGACGGCCACCGACTCATCCTCGGCGATGATGCGGTCGGCGACGGCCTTCCGCAGACCTGCAACGGCGGCGCCGGCGGCGGGCTCGGCGAAGACGCCGGACAGGCGCCCGGTGAGCGCCATCGCTTCCCGGATTTCGTCGTCGCTGACCAGGACGAACGTGCCGCCTGAGGCTTTGATGCGGGTGATGGCCTTGATGTAGTTGCGGGGCTCGCCCACAGCGATGCCGTCGGCGATGGTGGACTCGGGGCCGTGCTTGTATGTACCCGAGCGGAAGCACTCGGCGACGGCGGGGGAGCCTTCGGCCTGCACGCCCAGAATGCGGGGGATGCGGTCGATCCAGCCGAGGCGGGCCAGCTCCAGGAAGGCCCGGGCGATGCCGCCGACCGTGCAGCCGTCGCCCACGGAAACCACAACCCAGTCGGGCATGTGCCAGTTCAGGTCCAGGGCGATCTCGAGCCCGCAGGTCTTCTTGCCTTCGATCAGGTACGGGTTAATGCCGGAGAGGCGGTTGTACCAGCCGTACTCGGCGATGCTCTCTGTGGCCAGCCGGAAGGCGTCGGCGTACGAGCCTTCCACCTGGAAGACGGTGGCGCCGAAGACCTTCAACTGTGCGACCTTACCTTCGGCGGCGGTCTGGGGCACGAAGATGACCGCCTGCAGCCCTGCAGCCGCCGCGGCGCCCGCCAGGGAGGAGGCTGCGTTTCCGGTGGATGCGGTGGCGATGACCTTGGCGCCGACCTCCAGCGCCTTAGCCACACCCACGGCCGAAGCCCGGTCTTTTAACGATGCGGTGGGGCTGCGGCCTTCGTCCTTCAGGAACAACTTGCGCACCCCGATGGCCTCCGCCAGCCGGGGTGCCTTGATCAGGGGCGTGTTGCCCGGAATCAGCGGGCTGCGCGGCCCCTGCGGGTCCACCGGCAGCAGCGGCAGCCACCGCCACATGCCGACGTTGTTGCAGCAGGCAATCTGGTCCCGGTCGAACTCGCGGCGGATGGCGTCGTAGTCGAAGACCACATCCAGAACGCCAGTGGGGCCGCATTCCGGGCAGGTGGTTGCCGTTGGCGTTGCCGGATGGGTTCTGCCACAGAGCACACATTCGAGGTGTTGCACGAAGCGCATGAGATGGGACATCCCCTTCCGGCTATCTGGATAGGAACTTGCCGGAGCCTGCGGCGTCGGTCAGCTCGCCGTTCTGGATCACCGGGCGGCCTCGCACCAGTACGTGACGGACGGCCCCTTCCACGGGCATGCCTTCATAGGGCGTGTTGTCTGTCTTGGAGTGGTGGGAGGCGGCCGCCCAGGTGCGGGTTTGGGTCGGGTCCCAGATGACCAGGTCGGCATCGGCGCCAGGGGCGACGGCCCCCTTGCGAGGGTAGAGTCCGAAGATCTGGGCTGCGTTTGTGCTAGTCACCGCCACCATCTGCTCCAAGCTCAGAAGCCCCCGCTGTACACCGTAGGTGTAGAGGAAGGGTATGCGCTCTTCAAGCCCCGGCGCCCCCATGGGAATGCGGTCAAAGCGGTCTGCGCCTCGCCGTTTTTGGGCCAGGCTCCAGGGGCAGTGATCGCTGCCGACCGCTTCGACCTCGCCTGTCGCCAGGGCTGTCCACAGCGTGTGCTGGTCGCCTGGCGTTCGCAGGGCGGGGGAGCAGACGAACTTGGCGCCCTCAAAGTCGGGGCGGGCGAGGTCTTTCTCGGTGAAGAGCAGGTAGTGGGTGCAGGTCTCGGCCAGCACCCGGGGCCCACGGCGGCGGGCTCGGAAAATCTCGAACAGCGCTTCCTTGCAGGTCACGTGGACCACGTAAAGCCGGGCGCCCGCCATTTCTGCAAGGCGGCAGAGGCGTTGTGTGGCCTCCGCCTCGGCGGCGGCCGGCCGTGTGGAGGCGTGGTGCTCCGGCCCGACCCGCCCGTCGGCGATTGCCTCCGCCACCAGCGCTTCGATCACATCGCCGTTCTCGGTGTGGGCCAGCACCAAGCCGTTCTGCCTGGCCACGGCCCGCATGACAGCGAAGATCTCGCCGTCGTTGAGCATCAAGCGCCCCCGGTAGGCGGTGTAGAGCTTGAATGACGGGACACCCCGTGAAACCATCACGGGGATTTCTTCGAGGACCTCGGGCCTCGGGTCGATGATCCCCATGTGGAAGCCGTAATCGACAACGGCCTGCGGACCCGCCCGCTCCAGCCAGTCCTCGAGCACGGCGGACAGCGACCCGCCCCGCTCCTGGGTAATGTGGTCAATGACCGTAGTTGTGCCACCGAACGCTGCGGCCACGGTCCCCGTGTACCACGTCTCGGCGTTGAACTCGCCCCCGCCGATGGGCATCTCCACGTGGGTGTGCGGGTCGATGCCGCCGGGCAGCACAAAGCAGCCGCTCGCATCGAACACCGTGTCTCCCGGAGCCGCAACCCCAAGGCCCACCGCTTCGATGCGGCCGTCGCGGACACGCACATCGCCCGTGAAGCGGCCCGTCGCCGTAACCACCGTGCCACCCCTGACAACGGTTGCCATGACTTGGCGCCCCCTTTGCTAGAACCGGGGCGGCGTAATGGCCGCCAGCACGACGAGTTCCGTCTCTCCCCCGTTGCGGATGCGGTGGGGCAGCGACGACCGGAACTGAATGGAGTCCCCCTCGGCCAGCCGGTAAAGCTCGTCGGCGACGGCAATCTCCATCTCGCCGGAGAGCACCACGAAGCACTCCTCGCCGGGGTGGGTCATTGTCTCATCGCCGGATGCTACTCCCGGTGGGAGTCGGGTTAGAACGACCTCCAGCTGCAACTGCGGATCCGCGGGCGAAAGCAGCTCCCACTGGGCGGCTGTATCGTGCTGACGCAGGGTGCGCCGCTGGTCGCGCCGCACCACCGGGCTGAGCGCCGCCTCGTCAAGCAGGAAGAAGAAGACGGGAACCTCAAGTGCGGCCGCCACGCGGCGCAGCGATGTGATCGAGGGCTCGGTCACGTCGCGCTCCACCTGGCTCAGGAAGCTGGCGGTCAAGCCTGTGCGGCCGGCCATTTCCTGCAGGCTCATGTCCAGTTGCTGGCGCCGCTGGCGAATACGCTCGCCCAGTCCCATGGGAGGCACCTCCTCGGGCCGGAGCTCGGTTGAAGCTTACATGCTGTTCCAAACCGCCCGCGCCACCTGTTGGGCTTCCCGGGCGAGAGCCTCTTCATCGAGGCCAAGCACCCGATGATCCCTTACAGTCACCCTACCGGCCACGACCACCGCCGCGATATGGGCCGAAGAGAGGCCGAAGTAGAGGTGGAAGGGGGCGTTGCCGGCGTCGAACGGCGTCGGCGGATGGTAGTCAGCCACGGCGATGTCGGCGGCGGCGCCCGGCTCCAGCCGGCCCAGGGGCACGCCGAACAGCTCGCTCAGCACCGTCGGGTTGTCATTCAGCAGAATCTCGGCAAACTCGCCGATGCCGGCGCCTGGCGTGGCCATGCTGTGGCTGTGCAGCGTGGCGGCAGCCCGCAGGGTCTCAAGCATGTCGGGCGTGTAGCCGTCGGTGCCCAGCGCCACCCGCACGCCCCGCTCCCGCATGTGGAGGATGCGGGGCCAGCCCACGGCGTTGCCCATGTTGGACTGCGGCTGGTGGGTCAGTACGGCGCCGGTCGCCGCGAGCAGGGCGACCTCTTCCGCATCCAGGTGGACGCCGTGGCCGACAAAGGTGCCTGGCCTCAGAATGCCGGCAGCCGCCAGGCGGTGCGAGGTACGGCGCCCGCACCGCTGTAGGGAATCGGCGGGGTCTTCGGGGCCTTCGGCGAGGTGGATGTGGAACCGGGCATCGCCCGCGGCGTTAACGCAGGCGGCCAGGGTTTCATCACTCAACGTGAATGAGGCGTGCAGGCCGAAGGTGGCCTTCACCGTGACCGGCTTGTCGGCAGCGATGAACCGGACGTTCTCGGCGATGCCTTTGGCGGCCCCTTCCGGGCCATTGCGGTCGGTGACTTCATAGCCCAGGGAGGCCCGAATCCCCAAAGCCGAGGCTGCACGCGCAATCTCGTCCAGGCTGCCAGCGATGGCGGCCGGTCCCGCATGGTGGTCGTTGACGGCCGTCACGCCCACCCGCAGATGGTCGGCCAAGCCGTAGAGGGCGCTCAGGTAGGTCGCCTCACGGGTGAGTCCCTTATCCAGCCGCCACCAGACCCGCTCCAGCACCTGCCGGAAGCTGCGGGCGGCGGGGCCGGGGAAGGCGAACCCCCGGGCAAACAAGCCATAGAGATGGGTGTGGGCGTTTGTGAGGCCGGGCATGATCAGCCCGCCGCGGGCGTCCAACAGCTCAGCCCCAGGCCACGCGGCGCGAAGTTCGTCGAACCCCGCCACGGCCACCACGCGATCGCCGTCGACCAGCACGCCGCCATTCGACACGACGCCGGCGGCGCCGTGGGTCCAAACGGTACCAGGTCCGATCAGAAGCGGCACAACGGTCACCTCCTAGGGCCGGGGCTGCATGGTCACGTCGGCGCGGGGCCGGAAGAAGAGCGCATCGGTGGGGCAGGCGGTAACGCAGAGTCCGCACTGGAAACAGGCTGCATCGGTAATCACCGGCAAATGCTTCCGAGGCGCCGAGATGGCGTCGTAGTAGCAGACCTCACCGCAGATGCCGCACTTGATGCAGGCCTCTTCCTTCAGCTTGGGAGCTTCCTCGAAGTCGATCACGACCCGCTGGCCGTGACCAAACCTGCGAAGGTAGAGCCCCTGCACGTCTGACACGCCAGCGTACCCGTGGGCGTCGAGCCAATCGCCCAGCTCAACACACAGCTTGCCGTAAACTGTCGGTCCGTTAACGATCGCGGCAGTTGCCACCTGAACCAGGGAGGCGCCCACCTGCAGGAACTCCACCACATCCCGCGCCGAGAAAGCCCCGCCGGATGCGATCACCGGTCTGCGGACCGCCCGGGCCACCTCAAAGACGGCCCGCACAGCGATGGGGTGCACCGGCGCCCCGCTCATGAGCCCGTATCCGTCGGGGCTGCTCAGTCGGGGGGCCCCATCCGCATCCACGTCAAAGTCAAGCACGGGACCGAAGCCCGCCATGCAGACGAATGCATCCACGTAAGGCTCCAGGTCGGTGGCCCGCTCGGCCAGGTCTTCGCCGTGGGTCAGGCTCAGCTTGGCCCAAATCGGTACCGGCACGGCCGCACGCAAGGCCTTCACCGCATCTACCGCAGCTGCCCACGGCATGGGGCCCGTGGAGAACTCGATGGCCTGCGCTCCCGCTGAGACCAACCGGGGCGCCCAGGTGCGCACATGGTCGGCGGACCCGCAGAGGCCGGCAATCAGGGGCACGCCTGCCGCCTGTGCGGGACCGGCCACTTTGGGGTACTCGTGGTGCAGCCAATCCTTGACCGGGCGGGTTGAACCCTGCTGGCAGTACAGGAAGCCATCCTTGCCGAAGGGCGCCACACTGGGCTCGGCCACGGGCAGGGGGTCGGGCACCACCACAGTCCGGGCGACCAGCCCGCCGGCTCCGCCCGCGAGCGCCGCCAGCAGCACCTCGGCACTGTCCCCGTGAGGCCCGGCGCCGCAGATGACCGGGTTCGGGAAGCGCAGCCCTGTGACTTCACAATCAAGGCGAGCCATTCGCTTCCCCTCCTTATACCTTCAGGCCCAGGCGTTTCAGGTAGAGCCCCTGCACCTGGCTGATGTCTTCGTAGCCGTGGGCGTCGAGCCAGTCGCTGACACCCTTGGCGAGTTTGGTGTAGTAGTCCTGGCCACGCAGCAGAATCACCGTGCAGACCTGCACCAGCGAGGCGCCCGCCATGAAGAACTCGATCACGTCCTTCGCCGTGACTATGCCCCCGATTCCGACCACCGGCTTCTGCACCCGCCGGGCCACCTCAAAGACGCTGCGGATGGCCAGGGGCCTGATCGGTGCGCCGGAGAGCCATCCGTACCCGAGCGAAGAGCCCAGCAGCGGCTCCGCCCGGTCCACATCGATGCGAAGGGTCGGGCCGTAGCTATTGATGCAGGCGAAACCATCCACGTAGGGCTCAATCATGGCAGCCAGTTCGCCCAGGTCGCCCTTGTGGGGGGTGAGCTTGGCGATAATGGGCACTTTCACCGACTCCCGCAGGGCCCGGGCCGTCTCCACCAGGCGGGTGGGGTCCAGGTAGTGAATGCTGAACTCGATGGCGTCCACGCCCGCGGCTTCCACCTTTGGGCCAATCTCTCGCAAATCGTCGGGGGTGTAGCCGATGGAGGCCAGGAACGGCACGCCGTGCTCCCTGGCCGCCGCCAACCCGATGGCGTACTCGCGGTCGAGCCACTCTTCGGGCGTGAGCTCGGTCCAGAGTTCGGTATTGAGCATGCCGACGGCCGAACCGGACCATGTCGGGCCGGGGCACCTCTGCGGCCTTCACCGAGACGGTCTTGGCCAGCAGCCCACCGGCGCCGCCTTCGGCTGTGCGCCGGAGCTGGTCGCCGGTGCCCACATTCGGGCCGGCGGCGGGCAGAATCGGGTTGCGGAACTTGAGGCCCAGGAACTCAACGGCCAGGTTGGCCATGCTCTAGCCCCCTTCACCAGCCACTACGGGTTCCACAAAGACTTCAGCCGAGCCGCCGCAGGCCATGTCGGTGTCGTCAAGGTAGTCGGTGCGGTACAGGAACGGCTTGCCGGTGGTCAAAGCCTCCAGGCACAGGCGGCGGATCTCCGCCTCCCGCTGGCCGCCGCCCACCGTGCCGACAGAGCGGCCGTCGGCAGTGACCAACATGGAGGCTCCCGCGCTGCGAGGTGTGCTCCCACGCACCTGCACGACCGTAGCCAGGGCACAGGGTTCGGCCCGGTCCAGCGAATCGGCCAGAGCCTGCCAGACCCGCAGGCCCTCCACGCTGCCGGCAGGGACGCCCGCTGCGGTCCCCGGCTTAGAGACCGCCTCCCGCATGGGCCCCCCAAATCCGCCCCGGCGGATGGCGATCATCTCGGCCACAATCGAGACAGCAATCTCAGCGGGAGTCTCGGCGTTCAAGTCCAGCCCGATGGGCGCCCGCAGCTGCTCTAGCGACCAGGGCGTGGCCTCGCCTGCTTCCAGCAGCTGCGCCTGAAGCTGCTGTGCCTTCCGGCGGCTGCCCACCATGCCCACGTAGGCGGCAGGCTGCCGCAGGGCTTCCCGCAGGGCAAGCCGGTCCAGTTCGTGGCTGCGCCCCGCCAGGACAATGAACGTGGCGGCGTCGGGCCTCACTTGCTGAAACGCCTCGGCGAAAGCAGCGCATACCACTGTAGCGCCCGGAAACCGTGCCGGCGAGGCATACTCGGGCCGGTCATCCACGACCGTGCACGCGAACCCGGCTGCCTGCGCTGCGGGCACCAGGGCCGAAGCCACATGCCCGGCGCCCAGAATCACCACCCGGGGCGGCGGCAGCAGAGGTTCGGCAAAGACCCGCAAGCCCTCTCCGACGGCCTCCAACCGGGGGCGCCCGTTCACCAGGGCTTCCCGACCGACCGAAAACAGGTCGGCGGCAGCGTCGCAGGGACTGGCCACCAGCGTTTCGCCGAACGGCCCCAAAATGACCCGGCTCCCGAGCATGGCCGCGGGCCCCGCAACGACCGCGATCCGGCAGGCCGGCAGTTCACGCCGGGCCGCCAGCGCCAGCACTTCCCAACACAGCATCGCCAGTGTCACCTTTCTATCCGCCCCGACGCCAGCATCACTGCGTCAAAGACTTTCTGGTATCCGGTGCAGCGGCAGAGGTTGCCCTCCATCGCTTCCTTTACCTGCTCGTCGGATGGATGCGGGTTGGCCTCCAGCAGCGAGTAGGCGCTCATGACCATGCCCGTCATGCAGTAGCCGCACTGCACCGCCCCCGCATCCACAAAGGCCTGCTGGACCGGGTGCAGCGACCCGTCGGGCCGCGCCAACCCCTCCACGGTGAGCACATTCGCTCCATCGGCCTGCGCCGCCATGATCAGGCAGGAGTTGACCGGCCGGCCATCCAGAATGACCGTGCAGCCGCCGCATTCGCCCTTGCCGCAGGGCTCCTTGGCGCCGACGAAGCCGAGCCTCTCCCGAAGTACGTGGAGCAGCGGCTCCGTGGGGGCGACATCTGCCACTGCCACCGGATGTCCATTTACCGTAAGGTGCAGTTCCACGAAAGCCACCCCCTTAATTGTCAGGACCCTCGGGCGCGGCGTAGCCCTCGCCCGATGTCTGATGCAGTTCCAGCTTCAGGCCCGCCTCGCGGGCCGCATTGATCCGGGCCCGCAGTTCCGGCGTATCCTCCGACGGAGCGCCGTTCAGCGCCGCAAAGACCCGCTCCGGCGTGGCCGGTGCACGGTAGAGCGCTATACCCACCGCATCCCGAATGGCGTTGAAGATGGCGGGCGGCGTAGGCACAATCGGCACCTCGCCCATACCCTTGGCGCCGGACGGCCCCTTTTCCTCATGCACCTCGACAATCGTGGTCTCAACGTGGGGCACATCGCCCGCGGATGGAATAATGTACGACGTCATGGAGGCGTTGGCGAAGCGGCCATCCTTGATGATGGTGTCTTCCATGAGGGCGAAGCCCACGCCCTGGGCGATGCCGCCCTCGGACTGGCCCTCGACGCCCTGCGGGTTGACCGTCTTGCCTGTATCGACGATGGATGCGACTTCGAGCACCTGCACCTCGCCGGTGAGGGTATCGACCTCCACCAGCGCAGCCTGGGCCCCGAACCCGTAGATGTGGTGGGGCAGACCGAAAGCGCCGGAAATCTCTTCTTCGGCTTCGGGCCAGAGGAAGGAGCCGCGGACCTTGGTCTCCAGGCCACGGTCGCGAGCCACTCGGTAGGCCTCGGCCCAGGAGGAAGCCCCACTCTGGCGCAGCAGGGCCAGCATGTTTTCGGCCGCTAGCTGAATGGCCTTGCCGCCCGTGAAGACCGAGCGGGTGGCGGTAACTGTGCCGGAGTCGGCAGAGTAGCCCGTGTCGCCCTGAATCACTTCGATCTCCTCTACATCGCACCCCAGCGCCTCAGCCGCGAACTGGGCGTAGGCGGTCTGGTTGCCGGTGCCAATCTCCTGTATGGAGATGCCCACCTTGAACTTGCCGCCCGGTAGCAGTTCGATCACGGCGGCGCCGTAGTCGGGAATGCCCTTGCCCAGGCCGATGCCCTGCATGCAGACGCCAAGGCCGACGCCGCGCCTCTTCCACGGCTCGACCACGGCGGACCGCAGCGCTTCCCGATCGCGCCAGACCCGACTTTCGGAGAGAGCATCGAGCACCACCTGCGTCCCCACTGAAGCCGTCATGGGATTGCCGATGGAAGACATCTCACCACGTACCAGGGCGTTCTGCCGCCGCAGGTCCAGGGGATCCCGGCCCAACCGCTGTGCGATCTCGTCCATGTTGGACTCCAGGGCCAGCAGCACCTGGGGCACGCCAAATCCACGGAACGCCCCGCTAATGCCGTTGTTGGTGTAAACGCAGTAGCCTTCATAATCCACGCTGGGCAGCCGGTAGACGCCACCTGTATGCTCAATGGCCAGATTCAGCACAGGTCCGCCCAGCGAAGCGTACGCTCCCGTATCCGCCACGATGAAGGCCTGATTGGCCAGCAGCGTGCCGTCCGCCGCGGCCGCCGTCCGCATCTGCACCATGAAGGGATGCCGCTTGATGCCTGCCACCATGGACTCTTCCCGTGTCAGATGGATGCGGACAGGCCGCCCGTTGGTGTGCAGGGCCAGCAGGGCCAGGTAATGCTGAACGGTCAGTTCATCCTTGCCGCCGAAGGCGCCGCCGCTGGGCGAGGAGAACTCGCGAATCCGCTCTGGCTCCCAGCCCAGCAGCCGGGCCAGCTGGAGCCGGTCGCGGAAGGCCGCCTGCGCCCCGCACCAGATGTGCAGCTCGCCGTTGGGCTGAACCTGACCCCAGCCGCCCTCGGTCTCCAGGAAGACATGGGCCTGCCGGGGCGTCCAGTAGACGTGGTCCACCACCACAGCCGCCTGAGCGATAGCTGCATCCACACTGCCGCGGCGGATGATGGTCCGCAGGTGAACATTCCCGGTGTCATGCACCAGGGGTGAGTCGGGCATCATAGCCGCGAGAGGGTCGTCCACTATCGGAAGGGGCTCGTAGTCGACCTCCATCAGGCTCAGAGCCTGCGCCGCAATCTCCTCGGACTCCGCGGCGACCAGGGCGATGGCGTCGCCCATCATGCGGACCTTGTCCTTGCACAGTACGGGCTGGTCGGGTATGACGATGCCGAAACCGTTCAGCCCGGGCACGTCTTCGCAGGTCAGAACGCAAAGCACGCCCGGCAGCGCCCGGGCCTTAGTCACGTCAATGCGCTTGAGCAGCGCGTGGGGGCAGCGCGACCGCAGAACCCGCCCATAGCAGGGGTTCGCAAACTGCTTGTCGGTAAAGTAAACAGGCTCGCCCTTTAGCTTGGGCGCCGCATCGACCCGCGGCACCGACCGGCCGATCCACGACCTGGTCTTCTCGGGCGCTTCAGGAATGCTCACAGGCAACCGCCTCCGATCGGGGGTACCAGCATGATCGTGCGGATGTTGTCACGGATGGGCGTCTGAAAGTCCACGGGGTCCGTATCGAAGAGGACGGCGAAGTACCGCTGCTCTACGCCCAACCGGTCCAGGACGTCAACCACCCGGTCAGTACCGGGTAAGACCTCGACCGCCTGGTTGCGATACTCATCAGCGAGGGGTCCGTAGAACTCAACTCGCACTCGCACGGGGCATCACCTCCGGCCCCAGCAGGCGCACCAGGCCGCGCACGACCAGGTTTCCGGCCATGGCCCGGCGGTAGTCGGCCGTGCCGCGCACGTCGGTGATGGGCTTCACCGCCGCGCGGCAAGCCGCAGCAGCCTCCGCCACGGTCGCAGCCGTGATTGGGCCGGAAGACAGCACTGCTTCCGCAGCCGGGACGCGCAGAATGGTGGGCCCCAGGGCGCCGAGCGTCACCCGGGCGAACCCTGGTGCAACCCGCACGGCCGCGTTTCCCACAGAGATCGCGTGCGCCGCCCGCAGGCCAAGCTTTTCGAAACTGACTTTCATAAATGGGTCTTCCGCGTGGAACCGCACGGCCCCGATCAGCTCACCAGGCGCCAGAGCGGTCTTGCCTGGGCCGAGAATGAACTGGTCGATGGGAAGCTCCCGCTCGCCACCACCGTGGCTCACAAGCTTCACGATCGCCTCCAGCGCGTACAGCGCCGGGAGGCTATCACCGGCGGGCGACGCCGTGCCGACGTTGCCCCCGATCGTCCCGAGGTTCCGGATCTGCGGGCCACCAATTGTGCGCGCCGCCTGCGCCAACAGAGGCGCCGCATCGGCCACATGACGCCACGCCAGAATCTCAGCGAAGCTGGTCAGCGCGCCAATCTCCACCCAGCCGTCTTCCTGCCGGATGTAGGCCAACTCAGGCCGCAGCCGCATCAGGTTGACCCAGGCACGGGGGCGCCAGAGACCGTCTTTGAACTTGACCATCGCATCGGTGGCGCCGGCAAGCGGGCGCACGTCAGGTCCGCCATCTGCCAACAGCCGGAGGGCCTCCGTTAAGGTGGCGGGGGAATACACCGCCACTTCGCCTTCGACCATACGGGATCCGCCTCCCTACCAATGGGCTCCGAATCATCCATATGTTCAGCTACACTGAAAATCCGCGGCCTTATTTCGCTGTCACTTTCAAAGACTCCTCCCCCATTTTCTGTTTTGGCCATTCTTTTCGGAATGGTTATGATGTATGCTTTGAGGAAAGAATCGCATAGCCAGGCGCCCCTGCGCCGCCTTCGGAGGAGGTTTGTGGAAATGGCCATAAACACCGGGCCGCTTCGGGCCAATGAAGTGCGATACGCAGTAGCAGCAGCAACAGGCCGGGAGGCGGGAACCGTCCTCCTGACCGGAGTTCAAGTAGTGAACGTCTTCAGCGGAGAGGTTCTGCCGGGGCCGGTGCTTCTAGCCGGCAGGTTGATCGCGGGCGTCGGGCCGGCGTTCGCCAAAGCCCAGGTGGCCGAGGTAATCGACCTGCCGGGCATGCTGGTGGCGCCCGGCTTTGTAGACGCCCATGTTCACCTGGAGTCCGCGTTGGTGGAGCCGCGGGAGTACGCCCGGGCCGTAGTCCCCCGGGGCGTTACGGCTGTTATGTGGGACCCGCACGAATGGGCCAACGTGGTGGGCGAGACGGCCTTTGAAGCGGCCCTTGCCGCCACCGAACCCCTTCCGCTGGATGTGTTCCTGACCGCCTCCTCGTGTGTGTCGGCCAGCCCCCTGGAGACCGCCGGCGCCCGCCTGGAGCCCGATGACCTGGACCGCACCCTGGAGCATGAGCGAGTGGTGGGTCTGGGCGAACTGATGAACTTCCCCGGCGTGGTGAGCGCCGACCCCACGGAGCTCGACAAGGCCTGGCGGGCCGAGCGGCGCGGCAAGGTGGTCGACGGGCATGCGCCCCTGCTGTCGGGCCGTGAACTGCAGGCTTACGCTGCAGCCGGTGTCGGCTCCGACCACGAGTGTATGGTGCCGGAAGAGGCGCTGGAGAAGCTCCGCATGGGTCTGATGATCTTCATTCGCGAAGGCTCGGCAGCCCGCAACCTCGAAGCCCTCCTGCCACTGGTGAAGCCCGAATGGCGCGATTGCTTCTGCTTTGTGACCGACGATCGTCATCCCCACGACCTGATCCGGGAAGGCGGCGTGGACTTTGCCGTGCGGAAAGCCGTCGCCATCGGGCTGGACGTGCCCACGGCAGTCCGCCTGGCCACCCTGAACGCCTGCCAGTTCTTCGGCCTGCGCCGTCGCGGCGCAGTGGCGCCTGGCTACTATGCCGACCTGGCCATACTGGATCCCGACACCCTCAGCGCCCGGGCAACCTTCAAGGGTGGCCGCATGGTGGCCCGAGACGGAGAGTTGCTGGTGGATGCGCACAGCCCCACCGATCCCCGCCTGCTAAACACGGTGAAGCTGCCCGACCTGAGCGCAGAGCGCCTCCGTATCCCGGCTCCCGCAGGCGGCGGGCAGGTGCGGGCCATCGGCATTATGCCGGGGCAGATTGTGACGCAGTCGCTGAAGGTCACGCCCACCGTGCGGGACGGGTGCGTGGTGCCTGACCCGGTGCGCGACCTGGCGAAGCTGGTGGTCATCGAGCGGCACGGGCGCACGGGCGGCGTGGGCGTAGGCCTGGTAAAGGGACTTGGGCTCAAGAAGGGCGCTCTGGCTTCCACCGTGGCGCACGACGCGCACAACATTATCGTGGCGGGCATGAACGACGCGGATATTCTGGCGGCGGCCCGGGCCGTGGCGGAGACCGGCGGCGGCTTTGCAGCCGTGGATGGCGGGCAGGTGCTGGACCGCCTGGCCCTGCCGGTGGCGGGGCTCATGTCGCAGCACTCCCTGGCCGAGGTGGCGGAAGCCCTCAACCGGCTGGAGGCGGCGGCCAGGACGCTGGGCATTAGCGTCCCGGCGCCGTTCATGACCATCTCGTTCCTCGCTCTGTCGGTGATTCCGGAACTGAAGCTGACCGACCAGGGTCTGGTGGACCCCATGGCGGGCAAGCTCGTAGAGATGTCGCTGGACTAGGTCACGCGCGACAAAGCCCGGGAAGCCACTGAAAGCTTCCCGGGCTTTCTCATACGCTCCTCGAACTCATTCAAGCCGGGCTCTTGCCGAAGCGCCAGGTGACCTACCTGAGCCACGCCGGCATCCCCCCTTGCCTACATGAGTTCGATGCCCGCTTGAGACGGAACCTTTGTGCCCTCAGAAAATTCCCCTGCAGGCTGGGGTGCGAGTGCAGCCAGTGCGTTCGACTGAAGCCCAGGCCCTGCTGAACAAGTTTGGACAACACATAAATGGGTAGTAATGACTATTTCGCAACAAGGAAAAGATTTGCATGATAGAATCTACAGAACGCACCGATAAATGGCAAACCAGACGAAAGTCTGGGACGCAAAGCTTCCGGCCTAACGCCCTTCGGGGCCATGGCAGCGGGGCCGCCGAAGTGCCGCAACGCCCGCGGCTTGCCGCGGGCGTTTCCATGTCTATTTTGCGGGTCAACAGCACTAATCCAGGGGGGACTCGTTCATGCGGAGACGGCTCAGACCCCACATCAGCATCTTGCTCATCATCACGCTGACGGTCACTGTCCCATCCCAGGCCTGGGCCGCCCGGTCCATGGCGCCGCCTGCCCTCATGGACACGGAAAGCCTGCTCCGCTCCTTGCCCCAGCTTGACCCTGATTCCGCAATCCCTAACCCCCTGCAAGAGGCCCTGGCCGCCGCCCAGGGCGGGACCAGAGGCATCACCGGCCCCTCCCTCCCCGACGGTGCCGGCGGTTCCTTCGCCGGACCGCCGGCGGCGCCCCGCGCTCTCGGCCTCCCCG
>Ga0196971_1000539_pt1 | contig 26935 bp, 17 predicted proteins | sample S1v_1013CmetaG_FD_148660 | JGI IMG/M metagenome (GOLD analysis project Ga0196971, IMG submission 148660) | Soil microbial communities from Anza Borrego desert, Southern California, United States - S1+v_10-13C | ecosystem: Environmental > Terrestrial > Soil > Desert | place: USA: California...
CGCGATTTTCGGCGACGAGCGCCATTTCGCGGTGCATGATGCGCTGCCGCCGACGCCGGCCTTCGGCGACGAGGGCGCGGCCAACCATACCCGGCTGTGCGCGGCGCACGGCGCGCCGGGCGTCGAGATGTTCGTGTATGGCCGGGTGGAGTTCGATCCCGGCGCTCCCGCGCCGGTCCGCTTTCCCGCGCGCCAGACGCTGGAAGCCAGCCAGGCGGTCGCGCGCCTGCACGGCCTCGATCCGGCGCGCGCGCTGTTCGTGCAGCAGGACCCGGCCACCATCGACCAGGGGGTCTTCCACAACGACGTGATCGCGGTCGGCAACGGCAACGTACTGTTCTATCACGAGCAGGCCTTCGTCGATGAAAGCGGCACGCTGGACCGACTGCGCCGCGCGCTGGCCGGCGTGCACGCGGAACTGCGGCCGGTGCGGGTGGCGGCGTCGGAGGTGTCGGTGGCGGACGCGGTGTCGAGCTACCTGTTCAACAGCCAGCTGCTGAGCAAGCCCGACGGCAGGATGGCGCTGGTCGTGCCGCAGGAATGCCAGGAAAACCCGGCGGTCGCCGCCTATCTGCAGCGGCTGGCGGCAAGCGGCGGGCCGATCGACGAACTGATCAGCTTCGACCTGCGCCAGAGCATGCGCAATGGCGGCGGTCCCGCCTGCCTGCGCCTGCGCGTGGCGCTGACCGATGCCGAGGCGGCGGCGATGCATCGCGGCGTGCTGTTGACCGAGGACTTGTACGGCAAGCTGGTCGCCTGGGTCGGCCGCCACTACCGTGACCGGCTGGCGCCGGACGACCTGGCCGATCCCTCGCTGGCGGTCGAGGTGCAGGCCGCACTGGACGAATTGACAACGATTCTCGGGCTGCCGGCGCTCTACGCATCCCAGCAGTAAGCGCAACCGAGGATATCCTCTAAAGCAACATGGACGCCGCCGCCTGGACCGCACGCCAGGCGTGGCGCGGGTTTGCGGCCGCGCGTGGCGTACTTGCCGAATAATCTTCTTTCCTTCCTGCCTACTTCCAATCTTTCTTCGCTGCAACGCGAGGTAATATCGCGCGCCCGCTCGATTTCGGAAGCCTACCCGCAGCCGATGTCGCATTTTTTCAAGAGCAGGTCGCGATGCTGGTTTGACCACGGTGTGTTAACTGGTCCAATACCGGACGGCGAATTGTCGTCTTGAAAAGAAGGCTCGAAAACCCATCCACGAGGAGAACCACCCATGAAGCGAATCACATCCCTGCTGGTCGTCATTGCCGGTCTGCTGGTCGGCATGACTGCGCAGGCGCGTACCTTCGACGAGATCAAGTCCAGCGGCAAGATCATCGTCGCCACCGAAGGCGCCTACCCCCCGTTCAACTACTTCCAGGGCTCCAAGCTGACCGGCTTCGAAGTCGAGCTGGCCGAAGCCATGGTCAAGAAGATGGGCCTGCAGATCGAATGGAAGGCGCTGTCCTTCGACGCGCTGCTGGCCGGCCTGCGCCAGGACCGCTGGGACATGGTGATTGCCTCCTTCGGCATCACCGAAGAGCGCGCCAAGGCGGTGAGCTTCACCAATCCGCACTACTGCAGCGGCGGCGTGATCGTCACCCGCGACGGCTCCGTTAAAACGCCGGACCAGCTGGCCGGCAAGACGGTGGCGGTGCAGACCGGTTCCACCTACATGGAAAACGTGAAGAAGCTGCCGAACGTGAAGGAAGTGAAGAACTTCCCGCAGGATACCGATGCCCGCGCCGCGCTGATGAACGGCCGCGTCGACGCCTGGGTCAGCGACCGCTTCGTGGTCAAGAACGTCCTCGAGACCAATCCGAACATCGGCCTGAAGACCGGCGGCTACCTGTTCGTCGAGAAGGTCGCGACCGCCGTCAAGAAGGGCAACACCTCGCTGGCGGCCGCGGTAGACAAGGCGCTGGCCGAAGTGATGGCCGACGGCACCTACAAGACGATCTCCGAGAAATACATGAAGGAAGACATCCGCTGCCAGTAAGGGCGGACATCGACATCGAGCGAGGAGGCAGCCTTGAGAGCAGCTATCAGTCTATTACCAGCGGGGTGGTCGCGCGAGAAGCGCAGCGCGGTCTCGATCGCCATCTCCGTGGCGGCATTGTTCGCCTTCCTGTGGATGGTGGCCATTCCGCTCTCCTGGATGCCTGAACCCATCGGTTCCAACGCGGAGCAGTTCGCCGAAGGCGCCAAGACCACGATTGCGCTGACCGTGGTGTCCGGCATCGCCGGCATCGTGCTCGGCGTGCTCGCCGCGCTGGCCAAGCTGTCGAAACTCCTGCCGCTGCGCTGGCTGGCCAACTTCTACATCTGGGTCATCCGCGGCACGCCGCTGCTGGTGCAGGTGCTGTTCGTGTTCCTGGCGCTGCCCGCGCTGGTGCCCGGGCTGCAGCTGTCGGACTTCAATTCGGCGGTCGTCGCGCTGGCGCTGAATGTCGGCGCCTACAACGCCGAGGCGATCCGCGCCGGCATCCTGGCGGTGCACAAGGGGCAGACCGAGGCCGCGCGCTCGCTCGGCCTCACGCCCTTCATGACCTTCCGCGACGTGGTGTTCCCGCAGGCCTTCCGCATTTCGCTGCCGCCGCTGGTCAACAACATCGTGTCCCTGCTCAAGGATTCGAGCCTGGCCTACGTGATCGGGGTGGTCGAGTTGTCGAACATCGGCAACCGCATCCAGTCCGCCACCTTCCAGCCGATTCCGGTCTTCATCACCACCGCGACCATCTACCTGATCCTGACCACCGTGCTCACGCAGATTTCCGGTGCGATCGAACGGCAGCTGGACGTGGAACGACATCATTGAGCGGGGAAGGGGGATGAACATGGCAGACGCACCGGCCAATGCCCAGGGCGCCCGGCGCCCGGGCGCGCAGGAACCGCTGATCGTGGCGGAAAACATCAACAAGCATTTCGGCCACTTCCATGTGATCCGGGATGTGTCGACGAAGTTTTACCAGGGCGAGGTGGCGGTCATCATCGGCGCCTCCGGCTCCGGCAAGTCGACCTTCCTGCGCATGCTGAACCGGCTGGAGACGCATGACAGCGGCCGCATCGTGATCGACGGCATCGAGCTCAACGATGACATGAAGCACATCGACGCGGTGCGGCGCGAAGTCGGAATGGTGTTCCAGAGCTTCAACCTGTTCCCGCACCTGACGGTGATGGACAACGTCACGCTGGCGCCGCGGCGCCTGCGCGGCGTCACCCGGGCGCAGGCGGAGGACGCGGCGCGCAAGCTGCTGGCGAAGGTCGGCATGGAGGCGCACTCGCACAAGTATCCGCACCAGCTCTCCGGCGGCCAGCAGCAGCGGGTGGCGATCGCGCGTTCGCTCGCGATGCAGCCGAAGGTGATGCTGTTCGACGAGCCGACCTCGGCGCTTGACCCGGAAATGATCAAGGAAGTGCTGGACGTGATGAAGGACCTCGCGCGTTCCGGCATGACCATGATCGTGGTCACGCACGAGATGGGCTTCGCGCGCGAGGTCGCCGACCGCGTGATCTTCTTCGAGAAGGGGCAGATCCTCGAGGAAGCGCCGCCGATGGAGTTTTTCAGCAATGCCCGCAACGAGCGCATCCGCTCGTTCCTGGGACAGATTGCCTATACGACAAGGTAAGAACGAATCCAACAATCCTTATAAAGGGAGGACCACAGAATGAATTGCAAACTCACCACATTGACCGCTTCCATTGCGCTGATGTTCGCCGCCGCGATGCCGGCGCAGGCGCAGACCGCGAAGGAATTCGAGGAACTGCGCGCCGAAATGCGCAAGCTGCGCGCCGAACTCGACGCGCTGAAGAGCCAGAAGCAGGAAAGCTCCAACGCCGCGCTGGCCGACCGGGTCGAGCAGGTCGAACTGCGCGCCAAGGATGCGGTCGTGCTGGGCGACATCCCGAACTCGTTCCGTCTGCCGAATTCCGACACCTCGGTGCGTGTCTACGGTTTTGCCGAGCTGACCGCGGTGAAGGAGTTCAAGGGCGACAACAGCGACCAGGACTACTCCACCTTCCTGCCGTACGCGCCGCTGGAGGGCACGCCGCAGGGCAACCGCAAGGGCCGCACCTACCTGACCGGCCGCACCTCGCGCATCGGCATCGAAGCCGCCACGCCGTCGCCGTACGGCCCGATCGGCATGAAGATCGAAGGCGACTTCAACAACGATCCGCGCACCGGCAATTCCGCCGTCTACGGCACGACGGGCAACATCTACACCCAGCAGGCGACCAACAGCTACAACTTCCGCCTGCGCCATGCCTACGGCCAGTTCGGCGGCCTGCTGGCCGGCCAGACCTGGTCGACCTTCATGGACCTCGACAGCCTCCCGGAAACGGTCGACTTCAACGGCCCGATCGGCGCCACCTTCATCCGCCAGCCGCAGGTCCGCTACACCTATCCGATGGCCGGCGTGGGCAACTTTACCGTTGCGCTGGAAAACTCAGTCAGCTACGTGCTCGACAACACCGCAACCGCGACGCCGGCCGGCTTCTCGCGCGTGCCTGACCTGATCGGCCGCTTTGACAAGGGCTTCGACTGGGGCACCCTGAGCCTGCGCGCGCTGAGCCACGAGCACCGCATCGACGACGGCGCCGGCGTGAACCTGTCGCGCCGCGGCTGGGGCGTGGCGGCGAGCGGCATGGTCAAGACCGTCGGCAACGACTTCCTGACCTGGACCGTCACCGGCGGCAACGGCATCGGCCGCTACTTCAACTACATTGAAGGCGCGTTTTACGATGCCGGCACCAACCGCATCCTGATGGAAAAGGCAGCCGGCATCGTGCTCGGCTACCAGCACAAGCCGTCGGACACGCTGCGCTACAACTTCGCGCTCGGCTACCAGAAGAACTTCACGAACGAGTACACCGACTTCGCGGTGGCCAACGGTCTCGACAGCGGCCGCTTCGGCATCAACCGCAAGCTGTGGCAGGCGCACCTCGGCTTCATCTGGAATCCGGTCAAGGGCGTCGACATCGGCACCGAGTACATCCTCGGCCGCCGCACCACGCTGGCCGGCGAGGATGGCGACATGAGCCGCATCAACTTCTCCGCGAAGTACAACTTCAACTGATAGACCCAGGAAAGCGGCACGGCGCAAACACCGTGCCCGCCTCCCTTGATGCCCCGGAAACGGGGCATTTTTTTTGCCCGGCGCAAGCGGATTGATGCTGAAAAGACAATTCTTGTTTTCCTTAAACAAGCGTCGCTGCGACGCCTATACTGGATTCAAGCCTTTCTGGTTTTCAAGAAGCGCAACAAGGCCGCGTAAATATGTTTCAGCGGTTGGCGCAAATAACAAATTTTCGTCGGCGCCGGAAAATTTATGATTGCCGCAGACGGCTCTCCATTCCGGGATTCTTCCCGGAAAGCGAGCCCAAACGAAAGGGCGTTCACCCGCGAGCGCCTTTCCTTTTGATCCGATCGGCCGCCCATAAGGCGGCCGTGCGCCGTGTCCCTGTAAATCGGTGTCGCGTGCCTGGAAGACGGGCACACTGCGGCCGCGCATACTACATCCACATCCATGGAGAAGCATATGACCCAGAAATCGCAAGACTTCCGCACCCGCGCCTTCGAGCACGCGCTGGCCGGAGCGCATACCGCGTCGCCCGCCACCGCCTCCCTGATTCGTGCCTGGCTCAACTCGCTTGAAGAGGAAGACCTCGCCGGCATCAGCGCCGATGCGCTCGCGTCGCCGCTGTGGGAGGGATTCTCGCGCCTGGCGAACTGGAAGGCGGAACAGGGTTGCCGCATCGAGACCATGCATGCCGCGGATGGCCGCGGCGGACGCGCCACCGCGCTCCTGATTCTCAACCCGGACATGCCTTTCCTGGTCGATTCCATGGTGATGGCAATGCGCCGCATGCGCATCCCGTCGCGCGCGATCCTGAACGCAGTGCTGTCGGTCGAACGCGATCCCGACGGCACCATCCGGCATGCGGAGAAGGTCGGCAACGGCGGCGGCGCGGCGGAATCGTATGTGCTGTGCCTGATGGCCGAGGAGCTGAACGGGCAGGATCTGGACGCGCTGGTGGCAAGCATCCGCATGGCGGCCGGCGACGCCGCCGCGGTGCGCCAGGACGCCGCCGCGCTGCGCGCCAGGATGTCCGAAGTCGGCGCCGCTGCCGCCGCGCGCGACGCCGGCGGCCAGGAGGTCGCCGCTTTCCTCGACTGGGCAAGGACCGAGGGTTTCGAGGTATTCGGCTATGCGCGCTACCATGTGGTTTCCGGCCAGCGCGAACTGGTGCGGCAGCCCGGAAGCGCGCTTGGCGTGCTCACCGACAAGAATCATCCGGTGTACGGCAACTGCCTGGCGGGCATCCCGGGCGATTTCGACACCCTGGCCGCGCGCAAGGAGACGCTGTCGGTGGTGAAGGCGGATGTGCAATCCACGCTGCACCGCGACCAGCAGCTCGACTTCATCGGCGTGCGCGACAGCGACGCGCAGGGCAGCATCCTCGGCGAGCATTGTTTCGTGGGCCTGTTCTCGCGCGCCGCGACCGCCAGCACGCTGCCGCAGCAGCCGTTCGCGCGCGGCCGCATCAAGCAGGTGCTGACCCTGGCCGGCGTCCGCTCCGAAGGTTTTCGTGCCGAGAAGTTCCTGGAAATCCTGGAATCGCTGCCGCGCACCGAGGTGATGGAAGCCGACCCGGCGTGGCTGGCCGCGGTATGTGGCGCAGTGGTCGCGCTGTACAAGCAGCCGCGCGCCAAGGTGTTCGCGCGGCACGACGTCTATGGCCGCCACCTGAACGTGCTGGTGTACATGCCGCGCGAACGCTACGGCGCGCACTCCCAGGAGACACTGGCACAGACGCTGCGCACCATTTCCGGCGCGCGCGACGTGCGGGTGCAGACGCTGCTGGCCGACGGCCCGCTGGCGCGGGTGTACATGATCGCCAACGGCGCCAGCATGGCGCTCGACCTCGATGCCGACATCCAGCAGCCGCTGCTGGGCGTGCTGGAAGGCTGGCACAACAGCTTCGACAACCTGGCCGACGCCACCGAGGACGGCGAGCTGCGGCGAACGCTGCGCAAGCTGCGCGCCGGCCTGCCGACGGATTACATCAACGCGGTGTCGCCCCAGGTCGGCTACCGCGACCTGTGCACGCTGCTCGGCAACCCGCAGCCGTCGCGGGTGAAGGTGCGCATCGAGATCGGCGCAGGCGACGTGGTGACGATCCGCCTGCATTCGGTCAACAGCGTGCCGCCGCTGTCGGCCATCCTGCCGGCGCTGCAGAACGCCGGCGTGGCGATCGTGCGCGAACGCACCCATGCGATCCCGGCGCCGGACGGCTCGCGCTACTTCGTTTCCAGCCTGTCGGTGGACGCGCAGAGCGCGGTCAAGCTGGCCAAGCCGCAGGTCGCGCAGGCGGCGCAGGAATTGTTCGAATCGCTGTTCAACGACGAAGCCGAGGACGGCCGCATGAACGCGCTGGTGGCGGAAGCCGGCCTGCGCATGAAGGAAGTGCAGCTGATCCGCGCCTATGCCAGCTACTGGCGCCAGGCCGGCTGCCGTTTCAGCCTGCGCTACATCGCAGAGCGCCTGAAGACCCAGCCGGCGCATGTGCGCACGCTGGTCGAAAGCTTCACCGCGCGTTTCGACCCCGCGCTGTCGGCCGAGCAGCGCGCCTTCGGCACCGCCACGCTGTCCACCTTCAAGCAGCGCCTGGCCGACGTCAATCACGCCGATACCGAGAACATCCTGCGCGCGATCGCCGACCTGATGCTGGCGACGCTGCGCACCTCGTATTTCCAGCCCGGCGGCGGCGATACCATCATCTTCAAGTTCGACAGCAGCCAGCTCGCGCTGCTGCCGCAGCCGCGCCCCTACCGCGAAATCTTCGTGTTCGCGCGCCGCTTCGAAGGCGTGCACCTGCGCGGCGGACCGGTAGCGCGCGGCGGCCTGCGCTGGTCGGACCGGATGGAGGATTACCGCACCGAAGTGCTCGGCCTGGTCAAGGCGCAGATGGTGAAGAACGCAGTCATCGTGCCGGCCGGCGCTAAGGGCGGCTTCGTCTGCAAGATGATGCCCAAGGATGCGACGCGCGAAGTGGCGGCGGTGGAAGGCGAGGCTGTCTACCGGCTCTTCATCGCCGGTCTGCTGGATGTGACCGACAACCGGGTGCGCGGCGACGTGGCGCACCCGGCCGACACCGTCTGCTACGACGGACCCGACCCCTATCTCGTGGTGGCTGCCGACAAGGGCACCGCGACCTTCTCCGACATTGCCAACAGCATCGCGGTCAAGCGCGGCTTCTGGCTGGGCGATGCGTTTGCGTCCGGCGGCTCCAACGGCTACGACCACAAGAAGCTCGGCATCACCGCCAAGGGCGCGTGGGAGGCGGTCAAGCGCCACTTCCATGAAATGGGGCATGACCTCGAGAGCACGCCGATCACCGCGGTCGGCGTCGGCGACATGTCGGGCGACGTGTTCGGCAACGGCATGCTGCTCTCGCGCAAGCTCAAGCTGGTGGCCGCCTTCGACCATCGCCACATCTTCGTCGACCCGAACCCGGATCCGGAAGCTGCGTTCCACGAGCGCGCGCGCATGTTCGCGTTGCCGCGTTCCTCGTGGGACGACTACGACAAGAGCCTGATCTCGGAAGGCGGCGGCGTCTGGCCGCGCAGCGCGCGCAGCATCGAGCTGTCGCCGCAGGCGCGCGCGGCGCTCGGGATCGACGCCGACAGCCTGGCGCCCGAAGAACTGCTGCGTGCGATCCTGCAGGCGCCGGTGGACCTGTTCTACAACGGCGGCATCGGCACCTACATCAAGGCATCGACCGAAAGCCACGAACAGGTGAAGGACCGCGCCAACGATGCGGTCCGGGTCGACGGCCGCGAGCTGCGCTGCAAGGTGGTGGCCGAGGGCGGAAACCTCGGCGCGACGCAGGCAGGCCGCATCGAATTCGCGATGAAGGGCGGACGCATCTTCACCGATGCGATCGACAACTCGGCCGGCGTGGACTGCTCCGACCATGAAGTCAACGTGAAGATCTGGCTCGACACCGAAGTCAATGCCGGCAAGCTGTCCGCGGACGAGCGCAACCACCTGCTGACGGATATCACGCCGGACATCGTGCGGCTGGTGCTGCGCGACAATGCGCGGCAGACGCACCTGCTGGTACGCGAGGCGCAGGCCCAGTTCGACGATACCGTGCAGGACAGCTATGCGGCGCTGATTGCCGACCTGGAAGCCGAAGGCGTGATCTCGCGCAAGCTGGAACACCTGCCCAGCGCGGCCGACCTGGTCACCCGCAAGAACGAAGGCAAGGGCCTGACGACGCCGGAGCTGGCGGTGGTGGTCGCGCATGTGAAGAACCGCTACAAGCGCCTGCTGGCCGAGATCAACCTGCTCCAGTTCCCCTGGGCCAAGGCACTGCTGGTGCCGTATTTCCCGCCGGCGCTGGTTGCCAGCCGCGACGCGCTCGAACATCCGTTGGCCAATGCCATCCTGGCCACCGTGCTGGCCAATGAATCGGTCAACCGCTGCGGCCCGGTCATGATCGCCGGCATCGCAAAGGCGCGCGGCATTAAGGAGACCGACGTGATCTGCGCCTGGGCGCAGGCATGGGCGGCGCTGAACCTGGCACCGGTATTCGAGGTGCTCGACGCGCATGCGCTGCGGATAAGCAGCGAGGTATCGAGGGCGGTCGACAGCCGTACCCGCGCGCTGCAGAAGGCGGTGATCCAGGGCGTGCTGTCGGTGCCGGAACAGCAGGCGCGCGAATCGGATGCGCTGGCGGAACTGGGCGCCGTGTTCAGCAAGCCGGGAGCGGTGCACGAACTGGTGCCGGTGGCGTCGACGCTGCCGGTGCAGGATGCGCCGCCGGCGTTCGCGCAGGCCTGCAGCACGGTGGAAGCAATCGAAGGCATCGCCGACTTCCTGTTCGCCGGCCTGTCGGTACCGCGGCCGGAGGGCATGAGCCTGGCGCAATTCCTGCAGCTTGGCATGGCGCTGCGGCGCCAGGCCGGCATCGATGGCCTGGAGCGGGTACTGATGCATGCGCCCGCCAGCGCTTCGCAGGAACCGCTGCGCGACCATGCGCTGCAGGCGCTGCGGCGCGCGCAGCAACGCCTGCTGATGCGGGTGCTGCAGCAAGCACCGGTGAATGCAAAGGCAACGCTCGATCCGGCCTCCATCGTCGACGCGCTGATCCACAAGCTGAAGGTAGGCGCCCGCATGGCCGGCGCTGCAAGCATGCAGAACCTGGAACTGGCGGTGCTCGATGTCTGGGCCCTGTCGGAAGCGGCGTCCGCGCCGGCTGACGCGGCATGACGCAGGCGGCCATGGAAACCAGGGTATCGGAACAGGTGCGTGCGCTGGCCGAAGGCGACTTCACGCATATCGCCGACCGCTTCGCGAATGCCGGCTTCCGGGTGCGCCTGCCGGCGCGCGGCATCCTGCAGCTATCATCCTCCGGGCACATGCTGCGCCGCCCGGCGCTGCTGCTGTCGGTCGGCGTGCACGGCGACGAGACCGCGCCGATCGAGATGCTGGCCGGCCTGCTGGATGCGCTGGCCGCGCAGCCGCACGCGCTCGCCGTGGACCTGATGGTAGTGGTAGGAAACATTGCGGCGATCGCGCAGGGCAGGCGTTTCATCGATGCCGACCTGAACCGCATGTTCCGGGAGGCGCGCGGCGACCTGCAGTCGGCGGCCGAAGCAGCGCGTGCGGACACGATCATGCGCGCGACCGCCGGCTTCTTTGCGGCGCCGGATGCGGACAAGTGGCATCTCGATCTGCATACCGCGATCCGCGCCTCGCGCTATCCGGCGTTTGCCGTCGTGCCGGAGGCCGTTGCCGGGCCGCGGCGGGACGCCTTGCTCGGCTTCCTCGGCCGCGCGGGGATCGAGGCCGCCATCCTCAGTCCGGCTTCGGCCGGCACCTACAGCGCCCATACCGCACAGATGTTCGGCGCGACCAGCGCCACTGTGGAGCTGGGACAGGTCGGTATGCTCGGCGCCAACGACCTGGACCGGTTCGACGCAGCGCGCCACGCGATCGACGCCTTCCTGCGCACCGTGCGCGTGCCCGCCGGGACCGCACCCGCCGTGTTCAGGGTGGCGCAGGAACTGGTCAAGCGCAGCGACGCGTTCCGCATGGCCTTCGGCCGCGATACGGAGAATTTCACGGCTATGGCGCCGGGCAGCCTGATCGCGGAAGACGGCGACCTGGCTTACCGCGTCGGCGCGCAGACCGAGTATGTGGTGTTCCCGAATCCGGACGTGCGCCCGGGGCTGCGGGCGGGATTGATGGTGGTGCGCGAAGACGGCTGATCCGGCGCGCGCCCGCGGAGGTCAGCGCTTCTGCTTCATGCAGTGAGCGATCGCCTCGCCCACCTTCATCGCGTTGAAGGGCTTGACGACGAAACCGCTCACGCCGGCCTGCAGCGCGCGCTGCACGTTGTCCATCGTCGCCAGCCCGGTCACCATGATCACGCTGACGGCGGGCGAGTTCAGGCGTATGCGCTGGGCTGCCGCATGGCCGTCCAGCCGCGGCATATTGATGTCGATGAAGGCGATATGCGGACGGTGCGCCGCGCACAGTTCCACCGCGCGTTCGCCGTCCTGCGCTTCGGCGACAACCTGGCAGCCGTGTTCGCGCAACAGCAGGCGCAGGGCGGCGCGGGTGGTGGCGTCGTCGTCGGCGATGAGGGTGGTCAGTTCCTTCCGGGTCGCTCCCATGTCCGCCTCTCAGGATCCAAGCAGCGCTTGCAGCTTGCCGCAGATGCGGTGGAATTCCGCCTCGATCGCCTCCAGGCGTGCCTCGGCGCCGTCGAGCATGCCTGCCTTGGCGCGCGACTCCAGCTCTTTGCACAACGCGCACAAGCCGGTTGCGCCGATCGAGGCGCTGCTGCCGCCGAACGCGTGCGCGACCTTGGCCGCATACGCGCCATCGCCGGCGGCGCATGCGCCGCGCAGCGCCGCCAGGCGCGGAGGCCCGTCTTTCCGGTAAAGCGCCGCGAGTTCGCCGAAGTCGGGGCCGAACATCTCGTGGATCGCTTCGAGCTCATCCTCGCAGGACGCGGGTTCGTCTGCGGGCGCGGCCGGCGCCGCGGCGGGAAGCCAGCGCGCCAGCATGTCGCCGAGCATCTGGGGCCGGATCGGCTTGGACAGGAAATCGTCCATGCCGGCGGCCAGGCATTGTTCCCGTTCGCCCTGGCCGGTGCTTGCCGTCAATGCGATGATCGGGACCCCTCGCCGGCCTTCGAAAGCGCGGATGCGCCGGGTTGCCTCGAAGCCATCCAGTTCCGGCATCTCGCAATCCATCAGCACCAGCTCGCACGGGCGCGCGGTCTGCAGCGCGACCGCCTGCACGCCGTTTGCCGCGACCTCGCAGCGGCACCCAAGCTTCTCGAGAAGGCGGACGGCGACTTCCTGGTTCACCGGATTGTCGTCGGCCACCAGGATGCGCCGCCCTGCGAACGGCGGCGCCTGCTCCGCCTGCGGTTGCGCGGCGGGCGTGCCGCCCGCGCCGCCGCTGCCGCCGGTACCGCCGGCCATCGCCCGCAAGCGGCTGACGCCGGCCAGCAGGGAACCGGCCGCGAGGACGGCATTCTGTGCCGGCGCCATCGCACCCGGCTTTTTTTGTATGTGCATGAGTCTCTCCCTCGGATCTGCTTTTCCGGCAATCCTTGCGCCGCGCCGCTGGGCGGATCATACCTGCCGCCTTCTCTCTTTGCCGCATACTCTTATGCGTTGTACGGTTTTTGCGTGCCGGACGCCCCGGCGCGCCGAAACGGATCGCGACGAGTGTTAATGAAACGCTAATTCCCGCCTTGCTTCCACCCCATGAACATGGGATTCCTGCAAATTTCCCTGATGTTTCAAGGAAATAGCTGCCAAATCCCTTTCTTTTCGGGAGGCTGAACCGCAGCGCGGCCCGCAATAATGCAGGATAAGAAATTCCGGCCCGTCCAGCGGCGCCGCAGCAGCCGGAATCGCTCATCCAGCGGGAGCACACATGGAAACAAATCAGGCGATGAAAAAGAACCTCGGACTTCAGGCAACAGCCCTTGAGGACGAAGATGCCGACGGCATGGGCAGCCCGTCTCCCGCCGGCCGTTCCGGCGCCGTCGACCTGAAAGCCATCCGCGAAGCGATCGCTCGCGTCGAAGCCGAGGCCAAGGCCACCGTCGCCGCCGAGAACCGCGCGCATGCGGAAGCCCGTGCCCGTACCCTCGCCGAAGAGCGCGCCCGCATCGAGGCGGCCGCCGCCGCCGAGGCGTATCAAAGCGCCAGAGCAGCCGAGGAAGCGATCGAAGCCAGCCGCGCCCGTCTGGAAGCCGAACGCCAGGCGCGCGAAGCCGCCGAAGCGCGCGCCGCCGCCGTCAAGAAGGAAATCACCGAACTGCGCGCCCGCGCCGAAGCGGAAGCGGAAGCCCGCCGCATCGCCGAGGAACGCGCCCGCACCGAGGCCGAAGCGCGCCAGCGCGCCGCGGAGCAGATCGCCGCCGAAACCGAGCTGACCGCGCGCGCCTCCGCCGCGGTCGAAGAGCTCGCGCAGGAAACCGAACTGGCACGCTGGCAGGCCGCGCAACGCGTCGCCGCCACCGAGGCCGCGCGCCAGGAAGCCGAAGCCCGCGCCCGCGCCGACGCCCGCATCGCGGAACTGGCGCGCGAGCAGGAGCGCCGCGAGAAGGAAGCGCGCGTGTCCGCCGAAATGCTGGCCAAGGCACGCGCCGAGGCACTGGAAATTGCGCGTGAGCGCGAGCGCGCCGAGGAAATGGCGCTCAAGGCGACGCTCAGCCGCGCGCCGGTCGAAGTCCGGGCCCGCGAAGAAGCGCGCGCCCGCGCCGTCACCGAACAGGAACAGGAAGCCGCCGCCCAGTCGCGTATCGACATGGAGCGCAAGGCCGCGCAGGCGTTGCAGATCCGTTTGCAGGCGGAAGCGGACATGCGCGAAGCGGCGACGCGCCGCGAATACGCGGAATCCGTCGCCGCCGCTGCCGCGCAGGCGCGGCGCGAAGCGGAAGACCGCATCCGCATCGCCACCGAAGCGCGCATCAAGACCGAACGCGAGCTGCAGGAAATGGCGCTGGCGCGCATCGAAGCCGAGCACAAGGCCGACCTCGAGGCGCGCGCCCGCGCCGCCGCCGAAGAACGCGCCTCCCGGGAAGCACGCGAGCGCGCCGAAGCCGAGCAGCACATCGCCGCCACGGCCAGGGCACGCGCGGAAGAGGAAGAGCGCGCCCGCCTGCTCGCGGAAAAGCGCGTCGAGGTCGAACGCGCCGCCGCCAAGGTCGCCGCCGACCGCGCCGCCGCCGAACAGGAAGCATATCAGCGCGCCGCCGAACATGCCGAACTGCAGCGCCAGTCGGCTGAACTTGCCGCTGCCAAGGCGCGCGAAGCCGCTGAAGCCGCCCGCGTCGAGCGCGAGCGCGCGGAGGCCGAACAGCAGGCCGTCGCCGCGCTGCAGGAAAAGATCCGGGCCGAAGAGGCCGCGATCGCCGAAGCGAAGGCGCGCGCCGACGCGGAGCAGCAGCACACCAGCCTGCTGCGCGAACAGGAGCAGGCAGAGCATGTGGCGCGCATCGCCAAGGAACAGGAATGCGAAGCGGCCAGGCTGGCGCTGGCAAAGGCGATGGAGCGCGCCGATGCGCAGCGCGAAGCCGCGCAGGCCGCGCTGGTGAAAGCACGCGAAGCGGTCGAGCTGGCGCGCCTGGAGCGCCAGCGCGCCAAGGATGAACAGCAGGCGCTGGAAGCGCTGCAGCAGAAGGTCCAGCTGGAACGCCAGCGCGCCGAGGTGGCGCAGCAGGCGCTGAAGGCGGCTCAGGAAAAGCTCGCTGCCGAACAGGCAGCGCACGCCGAAACGCAGGCCCGCCTGCGCGCAGAACAGGAACAGACCGCCGCGCTGCGCGAGCGGGAAGAAGCCGACCGCGCCCTGCGCGCCGCCCGTGAAGCGGAAGCCACCGCGGAAAAGCATGCCGCGGCGCAAACCCGCGCTGCCGCCGAGCTGCAGCGCAAGGCAGCACAGGCGGCATTGCTGAAGGCGCGCGAAGCGACCGAGCTGGCCCGGGCGCAACGCGAACGCGCGGAAGCCGAGCAGCACGCGCTGCTGGCGGAGCAGGACCGGCGCCAGGCGGAAGAAGCCGCGCGCAGTGAAGCCGAAGCACGCGCGCGCGGCGAGGAAGGCCATGCGGAACTGCTGCGCGCACGCCGGCAGGAAGAGCTGGAAATCCGGCGCGCGATCGAAGCAAAGTGCGCCGCGGAAAAGGAACAGCTCGAACAGGCCGAAAAGCGCGCCGAGATGGAGCGCCAGGCAGCCGAGGCCGCCGAGGCGAAGGCGCGTGAAGCGGCCGAGCTGGCGCGTACCCAGCAGGAGCGCGCGCTGGCCGAGCAGCAGGCGCTGGACGCGATCCAGAAGAAGCGCGCATCGGAAGAGGCGGCCCGCGGCTATGCCGCCGAACGCGCCCGCATCGAGGCCGAGTATGCGGAAACCATGCGCGCGCGCGAACTCGCCGAGCAGGCGGAGCGCGACGCGGTGCTGGCCAGGCAGGAAGCAGAAGCGCTGCAGCGCGAATCCGCGGAGAAGCGGGCCGAGGCGGCACGCCAGGCTGCCGCAGCGGCCGAAGCGAAGGCGCGCGAAGCAAGCGAACTGGCACGCGTCGAGCAGGAACGGGCGCTGGCCGAGCAGCAGGCGCTGGAAGCGGTGCAGCAGCATCTCGCGGCGGAGAAGGCGCTGCAGACCGAAGCCGAAGCGCGTAGCATCGCGGAGCGCGAGCAGGCCGAAACCATGCGCGCCCGCGAGGAAGCCGAGCGCATCGTGCGCAAGGCGATCGAAGCGCAGCTCAACACCGAAAAGCAGCTGATGGAGCAGGCGGCCGCCCGCGCCGAACTGGAGCGCAAGGCCGCGCTGGTGGCGCTGCGCAAGGTGCGCGACGCGATCGAACTGTCCAAGGCGGAACAGGCGCGCGTGGTCGCCGAACAGCAGGCGCTGGAAACCATCCAGAAGAAGCTCGCTACCGAGAAGCAGATGCGCGCCGAAGCCGAAGCGCGCACCAAGGCCGAGCAGGAGCACGCCAAGACGCTGGCCGCGCGCGAACGGGAAGAGCGCGCCGCGCGCGAGTCTGCCGAAGCGGCATGCGCGGCCGAAAAGGAAATGCTCGAGAAGGCTGCTGAACATGCGGCGCTCCAGCGCAAGACCGCGGAGCTGGCGATCGCGAAGGCGCGCGAAGCCATCGATCTCGCCACCGCGGAACGCCAGCGCGCCAATGCCGAACAGAAGGCGCTGGCTGCGATCCAGGAGAAAATGCGCGTCGAGCGCGAGCGGGCCGAGGCCGAAGAAAAGGCGCGCGCCGCGGCGGAACAGAAGATCGCTGCGGACAAGGCCGCCTGCGCGGATGCGGAAGCGCGCGCGCGCATCGACAGCGAGCTGGTCCAGGTGACGCGCGCACGCGAACAGGCCGAGCGCACCGCGCGCGCGGCCAGCGAAGCGCGGGCGAAGGCCGAGAAGGAATTCCTGGAAAAGGCGGCCGAGCGCGCCGAGTCGCAGCGCATCGCCGCCGAAGCCGCCGAAGCGAAGGCGCGCGAAGCGATCGAGCTGGCGCGCCTGGAAAGCGCGCGCGCCAAGGCCGAACAGGAAGCGCTTGCCGCGATCAAGGAAAAGGTGCACGCCGAGGAAGTCGCGGCTGCCGAGGCCGAGAAGCGCGCCGCCCTCGAACGCGAGGCGGCCGAGCTCGCGGCCAGGCGCATGGCCGCCGAAACCGCGGCCCGCGCGGCGGAGCAGGCACGCGCCGAGGCGGAACGCCGCGCGCTGGAGGCAGCGCGCAGGCAGACGGAATACGCCACGTCCACCGCGGTACAGGCGGATGCGCTGCGCGCCAACAGCGAGCGCGAGCACGCGGAAGCGCAGGCGATCGCGGAAGACCTGCTGGAGCGCATGAAGCAGCGCCAGGCGACGGTCGGCGAATGGCGCACGCGTGCGCAGGCGGTACTGGCCGAGTCGCCGGTCCCGGCGGCAAAGGGCAGCGCGATCAAGCGTCCGCTCGTGGCGCTGCTCGGCGGTGCAGCGTTCGCGGCCGGCATCGCGGTGGCGGCAAGCTTCACGATGCAGGGTGGCCAGCCGTCCGCCGCGTTCGCGCAGGCGTCGATGCCGATCGTGCATGCGCCTGCGGCTACCGCGCCGGCACGGTTGCAAATGTCGTATCAGCTCAGCGCTGTGCCGGCCGCTGCAGGACAGGCAGTGCAGCCGGAATCCGGCAAGGAGTGATCCGGCATTTTCACGGCGATCCTGTCTGCGCGCGGGGCGCCGTTTCCATTTGATTCACCCCGGTTGCGAGGCCGGTACGCGGGGCGCCGCCAAATGGCGTATTTGGGCCAGTGAGGTTAGAATGCACTGGTTTTGAAGGGCAGCGGCAGCGGCGGAAATGCGCGCCGCGGCGCCTGTCGCAAGCCGTGTCCGCAGAGTGGTTTTGCTGCAAGACAAATCAATAACATCCTTGACTTACACATCGCGCCGCATGATCAATTTCCGTTTGCGTCCCGCACTCAGCAGAACCGCAGTGCTGTCCAGCCTGCTCGCTGCATTGTTCGCCACGCCCGCTTTCGCGGACGACTATACCGATGTCACCAAATTCATGCGCGCCGGGCAGTATGCCGAAGCGCTTGCGCGTGCCGACGCATTCCTGAACAAGAATCCGCGCGACGCGCAGATGCGCTTCCTGAAGGGCGTGATCCTGACCGAGCAGAACAAGTCGGCCGAAGCGATCGCGGTCTTTACCAAGCTGACCGAGGATTACCCCGGCCTGCCCGAACCGTACAACAATCTTGCCGTTCTGTATGCCGCGTCCGGCCAGTACGAGAAGGCACGCCTGGCACTGGACGCCGCGATCCGCACCAACCCGAGTTATGCGACTGCCTATGAAAACCTCGGCGACGTGCATGCCAAACTTGCCAGCCAGGCATACGACAAGGCGCTGCAGCTCGACTCCGGCAATTCCGCCGCCAAGTCCAAGCTGACGCTGGTGCGCTCGCTGGTCGGCAGCATGAATGGCGCAAATGCCAAGGCGCCTGCAGCAACCCCTGCGCCGACCGTGGTGGCAAAGGCGCCGGAACCGGCAGCCGCCCCTGCACCCGCGCCCGCGCCCGCGCCCGCACCCGCACCCGCCAAGCCCGCGCCTGCTCCGGCCGCCGCCGCACCTGCGCCTGCTGCTGCGGCTCCTGCCGCCAAGCCGGCGCCCGCGCCGCAGGTGGCCAAGCAGGAATCCAAGCCCGAGCCGAAGCCGGCGCAACAAGACAACGGCGAACGGGATGACGTGCTGAAGGCGGTCAACGGCTGGGCCCGCGCCTGGAGCGCGCAGGACGTGAAGTCTTACCTGAATTACTACGGCGGCGACTTCCAGACCCCGAACGGCGTGCCGCGCAAGGCCTGGGAAGACGACCGCCGCGCGCGCATCGTCGGCAAGGGCAGCATCAGCGTCAAGGTCGAGGCGCCGCAGATCTCGGTCAACGGCAATACCGCCACGGTCAAGTTCCGCCAGGTGTACGTATCCGACCGCCTGACCGCCAACACCCGCAAGACGCTGGTATTGGCCAAGCAGGGCGGCAGGTGGCAGATCAAGCAGGAGATGACGGGTAGCTGATGTTCCGGTTCGACTCTACCGACGGCCGCACGAAGTCCGGTGCCGTGCGCGTTCTGCTTCTCGGCTTGTCCTGCGTGGTCGCGGCGGCAGGCATGGTCGCGCCGGCCGCGGCGGCCGGCAAGAAGCAGGGCGCACGGGCGCAGCAGGAGGCACCGGCAGCGCCGGCGGTCGAGAACAAGCCCGATCCCGAAGTCCTGCTGATCGAGGTCTACAAGGCGCTCGGCGCCAACAACCTGCGCAAGGCGATGGACCGTGCAGACAAGCTGGTCGAGGCCTATCCCAACTTCCGTCTCGGACACCTGATTCGCGGCGACCTGCTGCTGATGCAGACGCAGCCGGTCAAGACGCTCGGCGCGGTCGACGGCCCCGAGGAAAAGCTGCGCAACCTGCGTGAAGAAGCGATGGTGCGCCTGAAGTCGCTGCGCGAGCGTCCCGACCCGGACCTGATTCCGCGTCTGGTGCTGAAGCTGCGCGAAGACCAGAAGCATGTGCTGCTGGTGGATGCCCGCCGTTCGCGCCTGTATGTGTACGCGAACCAGGGCGGGCAGCTGAAGTTCGTCACCGACTACTACATCAGCCAGGGCAAGCTCGGCATCAACAAGGTAAAGGAAGGCGACCAGAAGACGCCGGTCGGCGTGTATTACATCACGAGTCACCTGCCCGGCGCGCGGCTGCCGGATTTCTACGGCTCGGGCGCGCTGCCGATCAACTATCCGAACGAATGGGACAAGATCAACGGCCGCAGCGGTTCGGGAATCTGGCTGCACGGCACGCCCTCGGACAGCTTTTCCCGTCCGCCGCTGTCTTCCGACGGCTGCGTGGTGTTGACCAATCCCGACCTGCACAAGCTCGCGACCTCGGTCGAGATCGGGAAGACGCCGGTGCTGATTGCGGAGAGCATCGACTTCGTGAACAAGACGAAGTGGGACAACGACCGTGGCCTGGCGAACCGCCTGGTCGACGGCTGGCGGCGCGATATCGAAAGCCTGGAGCCGGCGCGGGTCATGCAGAACTACTCGAGCCGCTTCCGCTCGGACCGCGGCGAAGGGCCGGATACCTGGCTGGCCAAGCATCAGCAATTCATGAGTGGCGTGAAGTCCCTGTCGGTCACCCTGCGCGACATGACGCATTTCTTTTACCCAGGCCGCGAAGACATGATCGTGTCCACCTTCACCCAGGAGTCGACGTTCGGCAAGAGCAAGACGTCGATCCGCAAGCGCCAGTACTGGGCCAGGGAAGGGGCGCAGTGGAAGATCGTGTATGAGCTGAACCTGTAGCTTTCTTCTGTTTCCTGTTGAAGCGGCTGCCCCTGTCGGCAGCCTTTTTTTTTGACTTGCTGCAATACCCGCCAGAGGGAAATATTGCGGCGGACGCAGGCTGGCGCACGCGCATGATTCGGATCAATCGTCGTTCGGCTTTTGCGCGGCGGGCGTTGTGAAAGCGCCCTGCGCGCGCCTATTCTGTTGAACTAAGTTCATCTGCCGAAGGTCATTTATTTGCGCAGGCAACTGGATCGTCTGGCAATACCATCATGCATTGCCCATATTGCAGTACGCCCCACTCGGGGATTGGGATGAAGTGTGCAACATGCAACAACGCGCTTCCAGCGGCTGGTTCGCGACCTGCGGACGCCGGTTTCGCAAATGCGCAGCGTGCCGTGCCGGCAAACCTCTCGTATCTGCAGGCAGGTATGCGAACGCACCGGGAAATCTTGAGGAGGAAACGCTTCTTGACTGGTTCCACTTCAGCCCATCCGCACTCGTCCGGTACTGGCAGGCCGGCACCCGCTGCCGCACAGACGGAACCGAATCCATGGCGCGCCGCGGAAAAGCAGGCGCCGCAATCGCGCGATCAGGAACGCGTCGAGCCCAGGCTCGACAGCAAATACCTTCCGCCTGGCGGGGGCGCTTATTACGACCGGCTGCAGGCAGGCCATGACGGCTACCGCGGCGCAGCCCGTAGTCTCTGGCGCAATGTCGGCATGATGCTGAGCGTGTTCGCGATCGGCGCAGGCGTCGGCCTCGGCGCGGCATGGTGGATGCATGCGCCGCGGTCCGGCGGCGTACCCGAATCGGTGCAATCGTTTACACCTGCGCGCCAGCTGCCGAAGTATTCGGAGGCTGGACGGCCGACGCCGCTGCGCGGCATCAGCCCGAGTGAATTGCCTTACGACGGCGCCGCGCCGCCGGTAGAGGAGGCGGAAGCGCCGGTGCTGCCCAGCCCCGGCGTCGCGCCCGACAGCACTGCAAGCCTCTCGTCCGGCAACAGCTCCGCCGAGCCGGAAACCAACGACGCGGTACGCCCGCCGCAGGCCCAGGCGGTTCGCCAACGAGCGCAGGAGGCGGAGCCTGCATCCTTGTCTGCCGCGCGGGGGCAGCAGGACGTGCCGGTGAACCCGCCCGTCAGCCGGGATGTGCAGGCGAGGCAGGACAAGCCCGCAACGCAGGATGCGCGCGAGCAGGCCGAAACGGGCGGCGAGGCGCAGCAGGCCGCCGCGCAGGCTGCACGCAAGGCCGAGCCGGCAGTCAGCACCGCAGCTACCAAGCGCCGCACTCCCGCACGCCAGACCGACCGCGAGATCGAACGCATCCGCCGACAGGTCGATGAGGAGCTAAAAAAAAAGTCTGACAGCGGACGCAGTCTAGGCAACACGGCGAGCGCGACCCAGGGCGCAACCAAGACCCAGGCCGGGCGCCAGGTCGTGACGACGGTATCGCGGCCGGGCGCGTCGCTGACCGCCGCCATGCTCCAGCAATGCAGCAAGTCATCCAGTTTCATTCAAAGGGAAATCTGCAAGTGGCGCGTGTGCAACGGCAAATGGGGCGCGAATGGCTGCCCGTCGTATCAGGCGCAGACCGTTTCCCACTAAGCCCCCCTGTCTCCAGGAGCGTTGCCCGGCAATCGGCAAAGGCATTCCCGGCGAGGCAACCTTAGTTATTCCAGGCAGCGCGGCTTGCTGCCGCCTCCTCCAAGCCGCGGTGCCGTTTCCGCCATCCTTCAGGTCCGGCCCGGTCTGCCGCGAGCGGGCCCGTCCTTCGCCGCTGCGTCCGCCCCGATCGCTTTCGTCGTCTCGTTCGCCGTCCGGTTCGCCGCGCCCTCCTGCCCGGTATCGCTTGTCATAAAGACATTTATACGGCGGACGCTTTGCGTTTTCTTCCGCGCCGCCAGGCGCTTCCCTCCTTTCCCGTCATGCCATTTGCCGCGGCCGCATCGTGCCACCGGCTTCCTTCGCGCGGCTTCTTCGAGTGTTCTCTCAAGATTACTTTCAGCACTACATGAACTACGTTTTACCAAAGTTCTTACGGCGTTATTACCTACGATGCATTGTTCCAACATTGTTCAAATTAAAATTTTCCAAGAAACAATTTTGTAGTACTATGTTCGAACATTCTGTTAAAGGAATTTCTATGAAGACTGCCATCCGCAAGATGGGTAACTCGCAGGGGGTTCTGATCCCCAAGCCGTTCTTGTTACAGACCGGTCTTGATCTGGGCGAGGTCGAAATCCAGGTGGAGGAGGACGCCATCGTGATTCGCAAGCCGAAGCGCAAGTCGCGCGAAGGCTGGGCCCAGGCATGCAAGAAGCTTGCGGAAAGGACAACCGAGCAGCCGATCGCGTGGCCGCTCATTCCCAACAATGCGGATGCAGATTTTTCATGGTGATGCGTGCCGATATCTGGCTGATCGACTTTGACAAGCCGGTCGGCAGCGTGACGCAGCAGCGGCGGCCGTGTGTCGTGGTCTCGCCCGAGGAGATGGACGAGTACCTGAGCACGCTGATCGTCGCGCCGATGAGCACGCACGAATTGCCCGCGCCGTTCCGGATACCGGTGCGGTTCATGGGCAAGGAAGGACTGATCCTGCTGGATCAGATTTGTACGATGGAGAAGTCGCGGTTGATAAGAAAGCTCGGATCCGTCGAAGAAGAAACGATGGCCAAGGCTCTGGATGTTCTACAGGAAGTTTTTGCTTACTAAGATAAGGACCGAATCAAATGACCAATGACTATTTGTCTGAAATCCGCGATGTCAATCTCAGCTACCTGATGATTGCGCAGCAGATGATCCGTCACGACCGGGCAGAGGCGATTTTCCGCCTGGGCATCAGCGGCGAGATTGCCGACCTGCTGGCCGGCATGAGCAACGCGCAGGTGCTGAAGCTGGCAAGCTGCAATGTGATGCTCTCGCGTTTCCGTTTCACCGATACCGAGATCCTGTCGACCCTGTTGCGCGACAAGGCGGGCAACATCGCCGCGCCGGTGCACGCGTCGATCATCATGGCGTCGCAGGCTCCCGAAGCGATTCTCTGAGCCGGTTGATGCCGTGATGTCTTTCGCAACCTTCCATGTCGCCCTCCGCAAGCGGAGCAAGGCGTTGTCGGCGGCACCCGCGCGCAGCGGTTCTGCAAGAGCAGAACCGCGGTGCCCGCGTGCTGTGACGGAGGCTGCATAACATGCACGCACTCGACCTGCGGGACAACGCGCTGCAGTGGGAATCCGAACGGCAGAACCGCATCCACCAGGACGCGCTCGAACAGAAGAAGAAACAGATGCGGCTGGAAGCCGTGCGCCGCGACGCCCCGGCGGAACGCGCGCCGGCCGCGCCGCCGCTTCCGCTCGAAGAGTTGATCGACAAGGTGTACCGCATCCCGGACATGCGTTCCGCATTGATGCCGCTCGACGACGACGCGGAAACCTGGAGCAAGCCCTTCTCGCTGGCCAAGGCCGACATGGAGCCTTGGCTTTCTTTTTACAAGGGCTACCGGCAATCGCGCCTGTTTCTCGAAGGGGCGGGCGCCGTTGCGGAAAGCGGCATGCCGGCGCTTGATTTCCCGGTGCAGGCGCTGCTCGAACTGCGGCAGGTCAATGTACGGCTGATTGTCGAGCCCCCGGTGCAGATCAACGGGCAGGTCGAGTACCTCGACGTCGAGGGTGAGCTCGCCAACAGCAACGATCCGGCGCATGTGCGTGCGCTGCTGCGCACCGCCGTGCTCGCGCACGACCAGCAGCTTGGCGTCGCCGTCGAGAAGGGCCGCGCGATGGGCGATCTGCTGCATGATGCGCTGCTGGGCGAAGGACATGTCCACCTCATCAAGGCCTGGGAACGGGTGTACCGGCGCAAGCCGACGGTGGAAGAGCTGCACCGCATGCTGACGACCGGCAGGACGCAGCCGCCAGTCGAGAAAAAAGCCGCCGCAAACGAAATCAGGCAAAGGCCGGCCCCGACGACGCCGCCGGCAATCGAGCCGCGGCCGCGTCCCGCACCGCCGCAGGCAGCGGTTGCGGCGCCTGCATCGCCGCGAAAACAGCCGGCGCCCTTGCCGCAGCCGGTCATTCCCGAACTCGACGATGACGACGATGACGAGGCGATCGTCACGCTTGGCAAGGCAGCCGGCAAGCCGGCGCAGCGCGGACGGCGCATTGCCTGGCATCTGGCCCATGCGGCGCTCGGCTGCGCGGCGCTCGCCGCTTACCTCTTCCTGTACTGACAGTACCGCCGCATCCCGTTTCGAGCTGGCGAAGCGACTTCCTCCAGGGATTTGCGCCAAGCGGCCTGACTGCAATGGAACTGCGGTGGCAAACTGAACCGGCACCGCCGCGCCATATCTTTCCTCCGGCTTCGGCGCCACCGGATGCACTCTCCATCCCCGCCGTCGGGCAAGGGTCGTCACGCGCCGCCAAAAGATTAGAGGCCTGCTTCTAAACATGTGCTCACCCCTGTTCCATCAAATCCGTTTCTTCGCAGACATCTACATTTGATGCCACCGCGCACCGCGGGCTGGCGTTCGATCGCGAGTCCGGGGGAGAACAAGCGATTACAGGAGAGGACGAGCATGTCGTACAGCGCCCACCGCTACCACGCGCAGCCGCGCGAGCAGATTGTCAACGCACCGACCGGGTTCAAGGGCGTCGTGCCTTTGATTCCGCTCGCGCAAATCCGGCAGGCAATCCAACTGCACCAGCAAGGCGATCTTGCTGCCGCCGAAGAGATCTACACCCGGGTGTTGAGCAAGCATCCCGCGCAGTTCGAGTGCGTGCACTTCCTCGGCCTGCTGCGGCACCAGCAGGGGCGCACGGAAGAGGGCATCGTGCTGCTGACCCGCGCCATCGCGATCAACAACGCCGAGCCGGCAGCGCATGCCAACCTCGGGCTGCTGCTGCATGCGGCGGGCCGCCATCAGCAGGCGCTCGACAGCTGCAACCGGGCGCTGGCGCTCGATCCGCATTTCGTGATCGCGCTGAACAACCGCGGCAATGCATGGCGCGCGCTCGGCCGGATGCAGGAAGCGCTCGCCGATTATGAAGCGGCGGCCGCGCTGCAGCCGGACTACGCGGATGCGCAAGTCAACTGCGCGCTGCTGCTGCAGTCCGCCGGCCGCGTCGCCGATGCGTTGAAACGCTACGACAAGCTGGTCGCGCTGCGACCGACCGCCGATTTCCATCACGCGCGCGGCTGCATGCAAAGGCTGCTGTTCCTGCTCGACGCGGCTCTCGAAAGCTTTGACAAGGCGCTCCAGTTGCAGCCCGCCCATGCCGATGCCTGGTGCAACAAGGCGTCGACCCACTACCTGATGGGGCAGCAGCAGGCGGCGCTCGACGCGTTCGCGCAGTGTGTCCGGCTCGACCCGCAGTCGGCGGAGGCGCGGTTCAAGCAGTTGATGGCGCAGATTCCCGCAGTGCGCGAACGTGCGGACGACCTGGACAAGACCAGGGAGCGGTTCGCCGGTGCGCTGGCGGCATTCCGGCAATGGATCGATGCGCAGCCCGCGGTGAACCCGCTTGAAGTGGTCGGCACGGCGCAGCCCTTCTATCTGGCATACGAGGAAAGGAACAACCGCGATCTGCTCGCTCCCTATGGCCGGCTGTGCACCGAGCTGATGGCGTCCTGGAGCGCGCAGCACGGCATCGCACACCGGACCGCCCGCCGCTCCGGCGCGGCGAAGATACGCGTCGGCGTGGTCTCCGCGCATTTCATCCACCATCCCGTCTGGACCGCCATCGTCAAGGGCTGGTTCAGCGCGCTCGACCGCGACAGCTTCGAATTGCATGCGTTCGACCTGGGATCGCAGGAAGATGCGCAGACCGCGATGGCGAAGGAAAGCGCGGATTCCTATCATCGCGGCGCCGGCTCGGCGCTCGAATGGGCCAGACGCATCATCGCCGTCGATCCGGATGTGCTGATCTATCCGGAACTCGGCATGGACCAGCTCACGACGCAACTTGCGGCGATGCGGCTGGCGCCACGCCAGGTCGCCACCTGGGGGCACCCGGAAACCAGCGGCATGCCGACCATCGATGCCTACCTGTCCGCCCGGGCGTTCGAGCATGATGCCGCGCAGGCATGCTATTCGGAACGGCTGATCGCCTTGCCCAACCTCGGCTGCTATTACGATCCGCCCGAGGTTGCGCCAGCGGAGGTCGACATCGCCGCCCTCGGGGTGCGGCCGGGCGCACCGCTGTTCATTTGCGCGGGCAGCCCGTTCAAGTACACGCCGGAGCACGACCATGTGTTCGTCGATATCGCGAGAAAGGTTGCCGGAGCGCAGTTCCTGTTCTTCACGAACCCGCGCCTGTCCGCGCTGAGCGAGAAATACCGGCACCGCATCGCATCGGCATTCGCCGACGCCGGCCTCGACCCGGCACGGCACATGCTGGCCATTCCCTGGCAAGCGCCTGCCCGCTTCTACGGCATCATGCGCCAAGCCCATGTTTTCCTCGATACCATCGGCTTTTCCGGCTTCAATACCGCGATGCAGGCAGTCGAATGCGGGCTGCCGATCGTTACCGTGGAGGGCAGCTTCATGCGCGGCCGTTTCGCCAGCGCGATCCTGAAGCGCATCGGCCTGGATGAGCTGGTTCATTCGGGCAGCGCCGAATATGTCGCAACAGCAGTTCGGGTCGCGACCGACGAGGATTACCGCCGCCGCCTGCGGTCTGTGCTCGTCGCGCGCCGCGCCATCCTGTACCGCGATACGGTGTCCATCCGCGGGTTCGAGCATGCGTTGCGGATGCTGTGCGCGAACCTTCCCTGACAGGCCGCGTAGCGCTGCGCTGCGTGCGGGATTGCTAGCCGCGCAGAGCAGCCGGCGTCGTGCCGAATTCGCGCCTGACCAGTTTGCGCAGCGCGGTGCCGTCCTGATATCCCACCCTTGCCGCAACGGCTTCAATGGACAGGGATGTCGACTCGATCAGATGCGCGGCATGCAGCAGCCGCCGGCGCTGAATCAGCTTGACCGGCGATATGCCCGTTGCCGCCCCGACGCGCCGCGCCAATGTCTTGGGCGACACCGCCAGCGCCGCGGCGAGCGCCGTGATGCTGATCGGCTCCGCCAGGTGCGCATCGATCCAGCGCTCCGCCGCG
>Ga0196971_1000540_pt1 | contig 26908 bp, 25 predicted proteins | sample S1v_1013CmetaG_FD_148660 | JGI IMG/M metagenome (GOLD analysis project Ga0196971, IMG submission 148660) | Soil microbial communities from Anza Borrego desert, Southern California, United States - S1+v_10-13C | ecosystem: Environmental > Terrestrial > Soil > Desert | place: USA: California...
CATCCGCACCCAGCTCCGCCTCGATCATGCGAAAAGCTTTATCGCCTCGTTCGACCGGCCCAATCTGGTGCTGGCCGCGGAGCGGAAGCCGGCGAAGACGCAAGATCGCATCCTCGATCTGGTGCGGGCGCGGCGCGGCAAGTCCGGCATCATCTATGCCGCGACGCGCGACAATGTCGAAAAGACCGCCGAAAACCTGCAACGCGCCGGCGTCCCCGCGCTCGCCTATCACGCCGGCCTCGACGCTTCGCTCCGCGCCGACCGCCAGCACCGCTTCCAGGAAGAAGACGACGTCGTCATGGTCGCGACCATCGCCTTCGGCATGGGCGTCGACAAACCCGACGTGCGCTACGTGATCCACGCCGACTCGCCGAAGAGCATCGAAGCCTATTGGCAGGAAGTCGGCCGCGGCGGCCGTGACGGCGAAACCGCCGAAGGCTTTTGCATCTACAGCGCCGCCGATCTGCGCCGCGCCATCATGTTCGCGAACCAGGGTGGCGCGCCTGAACAAGTGCGCGCCGTGCAGATCAAGAAAGCGCGCCAGCTGTTCGCCTATCTCGACGGCCTCACCTGCCGCCGCGCCGGCGTGCGGCGCTATTTCGGCGAAGAGAACGCAGAACCCTGCGGCGTCTGCGACATCTGCACCGATCCGCCCGTCTCGATCGACGCCACCGAACTCGCCGCCAAAGCCATCTCCGCCGTCATGCGCATGGATCAGCGCGTCGGCCGCGGCCGCGTCGTAAATCACCTCATCGGCCGCACCGGCGACGGGCTCGACGAACAATACGCATCCCGATCGACCTTCGGCATCGGCGCCGAAATCCCCGAGCCTGTCTGGCGCAATGTCATCGAGCATCTCCTGTTCGAAGGCGTGTTGAGCGAAGGCGACGATCAGCGCCCGACGCTGTCGGTCGGCGATGACGACGCCGTCCGCGCCATTTTCCGCAAGGAACGCACGATCCGCATGCGCGAAGCCGCAAAGCCCGCACGCCGCAGCAAGGAAGACCGCCGCGCCGCCCGCGATGGGCGCGCTTCAGCGAAGGAAAGCTTCGACGGCGCGGACGCCAAGCTCTTCGAAGCGCTCCGCGGCTGGCGCCGCGACACCGCGCAGGCGAATGGCGTGCCGCCCTACGTCATCTTCCACGACGCCACCCTCGCCGCCATCGTCCGCGCCAAACCCGCGGACCTGAACGCGCTCGCCCGCGTTCCCGGCATCGGCGAAGCCAAACTCAAGCGGCATGGGACCGAGCTGCTAGCCGTCGTCATCGCGGGCTGTTGATCTCAAATGTTGAAGCGAAGCCCTTCTCCTCCTGCGGAGGAGAAAGTTTCGCTTCAACTGTCACCCATCCATCCGGGCAATTCCGTCACCACCCTATCCGGGCTCAACACTCAGCCCTTCTCCTCCTGCGGAGGAGAAGGTGCCCGCGAAGCGGGCGGATGAGGTGGAGTGCGCGCAAAGCAGTTCGTTTCAAGCGCCGGAAATAAGCTGTGGCGACCACCGCGCGTGTGACCAGCGCCCGTGGCAGCCACTGAAGCTCGCTCCTCCTCATCCGTCGGCTGCGCCGACACCTTCTCCTCCGCAGGAGGAGAAGGGCTGGCGCGTTGGCCGCCTAATCCGCTATTCTCTCGTGGCAATGGCAGAGCCGCCAAGACGCACCCCGCGCCGCGAAATCCAGCGTGCGCGGGCCGGTCGCAAACAGATGACCAACGCCGAAAAACGGATTTGGTCGATGCTGCGCGACCGCCGCTTGCGGTACAAATTCCGTCGCCAACATCCGATCGGCGAATTCGTCGTCGATTACGCCTGCCCTTCGGTAAGCCTCGTCCTCGAAGTCGACGGGCCATCGCACGAGGAGGAAGAACAACGCGATTTCGACGCCTATCGCGAAGACAGCTTACGCGAACACGGCTGGCGGATCATGCGCGTGAAGAACTGGGAAGTCTTTCAATCAGCGCGTGACGTGGAAGATGCAATTTGGAAGTTCCTCGAACCTGGCGGCCCTGACTAACCACCACTGCCCAGCCCTTCTCCTCCTGCGGAGGAGAAGGGCTGCTGCACTCTATCGGGGAATAGATCGCATCTCTATCCACGCATTTTCCCGCACAAGCGTTTGAATTCAAACGAGCGGCGCAAAATCAATCCGACAGCTCGCTAGCCGCCGTACAATGGCGCCCATGCACATGTCCAAACGCCATCTCTCGCTTCATCGCCGCGCCAGGCTCATCGCCTGGGCGCTGGCGATGCTGACGTGGATGACGTCGCTGATGTTCGCCGGCGCGCCGTTCACGCAGCGCCACGAACGCCAGCGCGGACGGCGCATGTCGATCGCCGGGCTCACGCACATGGTCAAACAATTGATCATCGTGCGCGCCGCCGATCTCGCGCGGCAAAAGCGCATGACCCGCCGCTTCCTTCATCGCGGCCGCGATCTCACCCCGCGCGCCCTCATCCGCGCTGTGATCGGCGCACGCGTGCGCCGCATGCTGAAACGCAAGGACGCCGGCGAACGCATCGCCGTGCTGACCCATGCGCTGAAGCACATCGACACCTACGCCGCGCTCGTGGCCAAGCGGCTGCGCGGGCGCCTCACGCGGCTCTGGCCGCGCCTCACAGCGCGCGCGCTCGCGCCGGCGTCTTCGCGGCCGCAGCATGCACCGATCGCCGCGCGATTTGCGCCGCTCGACAGCTCATGATCGGCGCATTTTTCCACAATGAAAATTCTCTCGCCGCGTCGAGCGCCGCTCGAACGCGGGCACCGGTGCACGCCTGTCCGGAACCGTAAGTTGACCGCCGCGTTCAGTGCGCCAATCTTGTCGACACGGAGGAATGCATGAGCCAAGCCAGCCCGAACGTGAGCGCCCAACGTGATCGCGCCGAGCGCTATATCGCACTCGCAAAAGCGACGGGATCGAAGGCGACCGCCAGCCCCGATTACAGCAAAGTCTTCATCACCCGCCGCGACGGCACGCGCGAAACCGTGCGCATCACGGCGCCTGCGCTGCACTGAACTTCAGGCCTCTTCGTCTTCAAGCATGCGGCGCGCGGCTGAAGGGCCGTGCTGGGCGAGATCGCCCGCCTGCTCGCGCCATTCTTCCTGATCGATGCGTCCCTGCAGGCGCAGATATTGGTCGATCCAGGCGATATGTTCGGGCGTCCACGCCGCGATCTGGTCATAGTGAAAGACGCCTAGCGCATAGAGCGTCGTCTGCTGCATCAGGCTGATGCTGTCGATCAAGGTGAAATCGTCCGGCGCGCCATTGCGCGCTGAGGCCAGCACAGGCGGTTTTGCCCCGCGGCGCTGCGGCGGGCGCGGCGCGGGCGCGGGGTCTTCTGGCGCGACGATTTCAGCAGGCGCCTCGGCGACCGGCTGAATGAGTGCCGGCGCAGCGACGAGCGGACGCTCTTCTAAATGGCGCACCCGCGCTTCAAGATATCGCGCACGCCACTTCCACATGTCCGGATCGGGACCCGCCGGCTGCTGCGGCGGCGCGGGAGTTGCCTCGGCTTCCTCGGCATTCACCGCTTGCGCTTGCAGATGCGCAACCCGCCGTTCGAGATAGAGCAGCCGCCAGCGCAACAGCACGTCGACATCGACATCCGACGCGAACGGCTCCGCCTCGGTTTGCGGCGGCGCTGGGATTGGCGCCGTCAAGCCGCGCAGCTCCTGTTCGAGATAGGCGGCCCGCGCCGCAGCTTCACGAGCGCGCCAGTCCGCCAATGGCGACGCCGGCGCCGGCTCGTCCCGCGGCGCGCTGGATGGCGCCGGCAATGCCCCAACATGGTTCGGCTGGGTTTCGAGATAGCGCACCCGCTGTTCGAAATAGCGCAGGCGCCAAGCCAGCAGCGCGCCGTCCTCTTCTTCCGCGACAGGCTCGGCTTGCGCCTCAATCTCTTTGGCGCGTTCGGCTTCGAGCGTGGCGGAGAGTGCGCGCAGGCGCGTCAATTCGTTGGCGTCCGTATCTTGTTGCTCGAGCCGGCGGCGCAACTCAGCCGCTTCGCCGCTGACTTCATCAACGCGGCCGCGCGCGTTCTCGAGCGCATGTTCCAGTTCGGCAATGCGGCTTTCGCGAATCCGCGCCAGGCTATCGGCGGCTTCAGCGCGAGTGCGTTCTGCGTCCAGATCGGCGGCGGCCGAGCCGTTATCATCGCCGGCGGCGAGACGGCCGAGATCGCGGATGAGCCGGTCACGTTCGCGGCGCAGCGCCTGCCGCTCCGGCATGTTGCGCTGCGCGGCGTAAATCCAGCCGGCGACGCCGGCGGAAAGCGCGGTCAAAAACAGCCAGACCGATAATTGCCCGATCAGATAAATCATGTCGGCGCTCCGCTGACATAGAATTCGATCCGCCGATTGATCGCTTGCCCCGTCGGCGTTGCGTTGCTGACACGCGGATTGTCCGGCCCATAACCGCGCGCGGTCAGGCGCGCCCGCGCCACGCCTTGATCGGCGAGATAGCTTTCCACCGCCACGGCGCGCGCGCGAGAGAGCTGCATGTTCGCTTCGCGCGCGCCAACATTGTCGGTATGGCCCGCAACCTCGATAGCGAAACGGTCGCAGCGCAGCGCAACGGATGCAAGCGAGTCGAGCACGCGCCGGCTCGACGGCTCGATCGCCGCCGAATTCGGCGCGAAATTGATGACGTTGCGCTCCATCAGCCGGTCGAAGGCGCGCTCGCAGGTTTCGGCATCGCCGCTGGCGAGATTGAGCCCTTGCAGCTCGGGATGCTCGACGTCGAGGCCGTCAATGGTGACCGCGAGGCGCGACCGGAACGGCGCCGGCGGATCGGCGAACGCATCGCGCAGCGCCTCGACGGCGCCCGGATTGCCATCGCCGATGAAAGCGATCTGCGTATCGACGATGCGCGCTTCGCCGCTGCTGAGCCCGCCCAGCATGCGGATCGCGTCGCGCGCCACTTGCGCAAAGGCCGGCGACGGCGCGCCGCCGGCAACGCGCATGTCATCGACCGGATCGCCATTGGTAAAGACCGCGCGCGCCACGCCCAGCAAATCGGCGCGCACATGCTCACTCGGCACCACGCCAGCGAGTACGACGCGGGCGCCCTCTCGCCGCGCCGACCAGATGTAAGGCCGCTCGATCGGGCCGACGCTGACGCCCTCAACATCAACGCTGGTCACGCCGCCCGCCCAGGCGCCGCCGGCGCCGGCTGCGGTGAAAGCGGCGCGGCGGGCGGCGTCGATGTCCGCTTCGTTTTCGACGATGCCGCGGAGCACGGCGCGCTGGCCGTCCATCTCGATATCGAGTCCGGGATAGCCCGCATTGGTCAATGCGCCGGCGACGCGTTGCTTCAGCACCTCAGGCATGCGCCACACCGCCCCCTCGTGCGGCGCGACGATGCCCAGAAGCATCGCCACGATGGCGCAACCGATCGCGGTCAGCAGCGCGACCGGCAGACGGCCGTCGGATTCGGTGTCGGGATATTCGCTCATGGGCCCCGGGCGCGCCGCACTTGGGCGTCCGTCAGCAAATGGCGCAGTTCGTCATTCTCGCGCTCCTCGGCGCGCGTGCGTATGCCGGCCATGACGACAAACAGGCGCCAGCCCACGGCGAAGCCGATGAGGCCCGCCGCGACGAACAAGATCACCTGGGACAAGAACAGGCCGATCATAATTCCCGCGCCGCTTGCGCCCCTTCCATGCCTTAACGCCCTTCTAATGCGGGATGAACTAGGCGAAAACACGAAACACCCGCAAAGGCGAGCGGGCGAAAGAGAAGTATGGCGCACCAGATCACCAGCGCATCGAACCCGCTGATCAAGACGCTGAAGAGCCTGCATATGAAGAAAGGCCGTGCCGAGAGCGGGCTTTTCCTCGCCGAGGGCGCGCGGCTGGCGGTGGAGGCGGCCGATCTCGGCGTCTGGCCGGAGATTTTGCTGTTCTCCCCAGCGGCGACGGCGCGCGAGCAAGTTCGCGCACTGATTGACGAAGCCGAGAAGCGCCGGGTGCGAACGATCGAAACCAACGAAACGCTGCTCGCCCAGATCAGCAAGCGTGACAATCCCCAAACGGTGATCGGCGCCTACAAGCAGCAGCTCGCGGATTTGAACGCGATCGATGGTGAAACGATGGTTGCGCTAGAAGGCGTCCGCGATCCAGGCAATTTAGGCACGATCCTGCGCACTGCGGATTCCACCGGCGCCGCCGGCGTCGTGCTGGTCGGCGAGAGCTGCGATCCGTTCTCGGTGGAAGCGGTCCGCGCGAGCATGGGCTCGCTGTTTGCGATGAAGCTGGCGCGCGCATCGTTCGATGATTTGATGCGCTACAAGAAAACGCGCAGCGCGGAAATGTTCGGACTTTCCCTGAAGGGCGGCCCGCTCGATCCGGGAACGCCAGCGCCGGCGAAAGCAATCGTGCTGATGGGCAATGAACAATCCGGCCTGCCCGATTATATGGAAGCGGCGTGCGATCATCTGGTGAAGTTGCCGATGCGCGGACGCGCCGACAGTTTGAATTTGGCGATCGCGACGGGCGTGATGCTCTACGATTTGTGGCGGAGACGCGGATATGACGGCGCGCGCGCCTGAGATTTTGGTTGCCGACGATTGGCGCGATTACCGGATTTTGGATTCCGGCAATGGCGGCAAGCTCGAGCAAGTCGGCCCCTACCGCTTCGTGCGGCCGGAACCGCAAGCGCTGTGGGCGCCGGCACTCGGCGCGCAGGAATGGGACAGCGCCGACGCGATTTTCACCGGCAATGCAGGCGAAGACGACGATGGCGGCCGCTGGCGCTTCAATCGCGAACTGCCGCAAAGCTGGACACTGAAATGGGACGAACTCTCCTTCCTCTCACGGCCAACGCCGTTCCGGCACTTGGCGTTCTTCCCTGAACACTCGGTGCATTGGCGCTATGCGCGCGACTGTTTGAAGGCGCATCGCGGCGCGCAGCCCGAAGTGCTGAACTTGTTCGGCTACACAGGACTTGCGTCGCTCGCCTGCGCCAAAGCGGGCGCGAAGGTGACGCACGTGGACGCATCGAAGAAAGCGATCGGCTTTGCGCGCGACAATCAGCGCGAAGCCGGCTTGGACGGCGCGCCGATCCGATGGATTGCGGACGATGCGCTGACCTTCGTGAAGCGCGAAATTCGGCGCGGACGGCGCTATGACGGGATCATCCTCGATCCGCCGAAGTTCGGGCGCGGGCCCAATGGCGAGACGTGGCGGCTGGAGGAGAACCTGCCGGAGCTGCTGGATGCGTGTCAAACGCTGCTGCGCACTGATCCGAACGATCGCGCGAGCGCCAAGGGCTTCATGATCGCCACTGTGTACGCAGTGCGGCTTTCCTATCTCGCGCTGGCGCAGACAGCGCAGCAAATGTTCAGCGGCGGAGAGTGGCAGACCGGCGAAATGGCGTTGCCGCATGAAGGGCGAAGCGAGCTGTTGCCGACGGCGATCTTTGCAAGATGGCGGGGGTGATATGACCTCGAAGAACCAGCTCACACGCGGACTCAAGCGGCGGGTGATGTACGTCGAGAAAAAGAATGGCGACATCGATGGCGTCGCAGCGCGGATCGGATGGGTGACGTTCTCGAAAACCGGCCAATCTGTGTATTATCGCGGACGAACGCTTCTCAAAACCAACGGTATCGCCGGCAATTTCTTGGACGTCGAAAGCCGCGAGGTATATTGGGTGTCAGGCGTGAAGAAGCGCGGCTCCAACGTTCATTGGGCCGAGAGCGTGTCGATTCAAGTCGATGAAGATGCGCAGGAAGAGTACCAGAAGCTACGGGGCTGAGCGAGTCGGAGGCGCCGTAGCCAGGACGGCGCGCAAAGCAGGCGCCGCAAATTCAGCGCCACGCGTCGCCCTTCGACAGGCTCAGGGTGACGCGAATGCGGACAGCACCGAACTTTGCATTAAGTTGGTAAGCTCACACCAGCGTCAGCCTGAGCCTGTCGAAGGCGGAGGAACGTGCGCGCTGGATGTTGTTGCTCCGTCAATGAAAATTGCGCCCCTTCGGCATCACGTTCGCCGCCGCGCTTAGATTGATCCGCACGTCGCGCGGGTGACGATGCGCCTCACCGCGCCAGGAGCCGCCGGGATCGCCTTTCTTGGCTTCGTCAGTCGGCGCGGAAGCGTCGATCTGCGGACCCGCTTCAGAAAGCTGCGCCAGCAGCGGATTCCAATCGTGCACGCGTTCGGCGACAACGTGAATGACATCGCCCTCCTTCTGCAGCACGCCATCGATCGCGACGAGCCGCCCGCCTAAAACTTCGCGCCGATACTGCTCGAACAATTTCGGCCAGACGACGATGTTGGCGATGCCGGTCTCATCCTCCAACGTCATGAAGATGACGCCGGAAGCCGTGCCTGGCCGCTGGCGCACCAGCACCAAGCCAGCCACACGCACGCGCTCGCCATTACGTATTTGCGTCAGCGTTTCGGCTTTGATTGCACGCCGCGAAGACAATTCATCTCGCAACAATGCCGTCGGATGCGCCTTCAGCGACAAGCCAAGGGTGCGATAGTCTTCGACAATGTGTTCGCCGAGCGGCATCGCCGGCAGATCAAAGTCGGCCTCTTTGGTCGGATCGTGCGCTTGTTGAAACAGCGGCAAGTCTTCCTGCCCACCGACACGGTTCAAACCGCGCACCGCCCATAACGCATCGCGGCGATCTAAACCGAGCGAACGGAAGGCGTCGATATCGGCTAGGCGCTCGATGGTTGAAGCCGGCAAGCCGCTGCGCAGCCAGACATCGCGGATCGAATCGTAACCCTGCCCGCGCCGGGCGACGAGCTGGCGCATCTCCGCTTCTTTCAACCCGTTCGCCTGGCGATAGCCTAACCGCATCGCATGTGTGGAGCGTACGTCCCCGGCCATTGCTTGGTGCTGTTTGTGCAAGCGCTTGGCCGCTTCGGGACCTGGCTCAAGCGTATTGTCCCACTCGGAAAGATTCACATCGATCGGCCGTACTTCTACACCATGGTCGGCCGCATCGCGCACGATTTGCGCCGGCGCGTAAAATCCCATCGGTTGCGCGTTGAGCAAGGCGGCGGCGAAAACGTCTGGATAATAGCACTTCAGCCAAGACGAGACGTAAACCAGGATGGCGAAACTCGCGGCGTGACTTTCAGGAAAACCATATTCGCCGAAGCCTTCGATTTGGGCGAAAGAACTCTCGGCGAATTCGCGCGCATAGCCATTGCCGATCATGCCGTTGATGAACTTCTCCTTCAGCGTGCCGATGGTCCCGACACGCTTGAATGTCGCCATGGCGCGGCGGAGTTTGTCGGCTTCCGGCGGCGTAAAGCCGGCCGCGACGATGGCGATCTGCATCGCTTGTTCTTGAAACAGCGGCACGCCCATGGTGCGCTTCAGGACATCCCAGAGTTCAGGTTTTGGCGCCGTCGCTTTCTCTAAACCCTGCCGACGTCGCAAATACGGATGCACCATCCCGCCCTGGATCGGGCCGGGGCGCACGATCGCCACTTCGATAACGAGGTCGTAAAATTCTTTCGGCTGCAGCCTCGGCAGCATCGACATCTGCGCCCGGCTCTCGACTTGGAAAACGCCGATCGAATCTGCGCGGTGCAGCATCTTGTAAACGCGCTCGTCGTTCGTCTCGCTTGAATCGAGTCTAATGATCTGATCGCCTGGATAATGCTGCTCGCAAAGATCGAACGCTTTCTTCAGGCAGGTCAGCATGCCAAGCCCCAGCACATCGACCTTGAGGATGCCCAGATCTTCCAGATCATCCTTATTCCATTCGACCACCGTGCGTTCATCCATGGCCGCGTTCTGCACCGGCACGACATCGTGCAGCTTTTCTCGCGTAATGACGAAGCCGCCGACATGTTGTGAGAGATGGCGTGGAAATCCATGTAGCTCGTTCGCGAGCTTGATGCACTGCATCAGCTTCACATCGCGGACATCGAGCCCCTGCTCGACGAGGTCTTTCTCCTCAACGCCTTGCGACCACCAATGCAGCATCTTGGCTAAACCGGCGACGCGATCCTCAGAATAGCCGAACGCCTTCGCCACTTCGCGAATAGCGCTGCGCCCGCGATAGCAGATGAGCGTGGCGGCGAGACCAGCGCGATCGCGGCCATATTTCTGGTAGATGTATTGAATCACTTCTTCGCGGCGCTCGTGCTCGAAATCGACGTCGATATCCGGCGGCTCGCCGCGCTCTTCGGAGACGAAGCGATCGAACAGCAAAGTATTATTGGCTGGGTTTACCGACGTGATGCCGAGGCAATAGCAGATCGTGGAATTTGCCGCTGAGCCGCGCCCTTGGCAAAGAATCGGATCGACCTTGTTGCCGTCTTTATCGAAGCCTGAGCGGGCGAACTTGACGATATCCGCTACGGTCAGAAAGTACGGCGCGTAACGTATCCGCCCTACGATCTCGAGTTCTCGCTTGAGCGAGGCTATTACAGAATCGGGGATGCCTTCGGGATATCTATCGTGGGCGCCTTCCCACGATAGATGCTCAAGCGCTTGCTGCGGATCCGTGAAACCTTCCGCCGTCTCTTCGGGGTATTCGTACCGCAGCTGATCCATCGAAAAGGTGACGTCACTCAGGAAGCGCAAGCTCTCCGCCACCGCTTCCGGCGCATCCTTATAGAGGCGCGTGATCTCTTCAGGCGGCTTCAGCTGCCGCTCGGCGTTTTTGGCCAGCACTTCAGCCGCATCCGTGAGCTTTTTCTTTTCGCGGATGCAGGTGACGACATCGAGCAGCGGACGGCGGTCGCCGTGGTGCATGAGCGGCTCGGTGGTGGCGAGCAGTCGCGCGCCGGTTTGTGATGCAAGCGTTTTGAGTTGACGGATGCGGCGGCGGTCTTCGCCGTTGAATTGAAATGGCGCCGCGAGCCAGACGTCGCCGGCGGTGGTGCGGATGTCACAGAGATAACGCGCCATCGCATCCGGCTCTTCGCCGAGCGCAAAATCGGGGATGAGAATGGTTTGCAGCCCTTCGGCGTGCGCGAGGTAATCCGAAAAATCGAGCCAACATTGTCCTTTGGGCGCGCGGCGATTTCCAATCGTCAGAAGCCGTGTGAGGTTGGCGTAAGCTGCGCGGTCTTTGGGATAAACGATGAGGTCCGGGGCGCCGTCCCGAAATACAAGCCGCGAACCGACGATGACGCGGAGCTTGATCCCTTTCTCTTCGAACAGAGATTTCGCCTTCACATGCGCCCGCACGACGCCGGCGAGGGTGTTGCGATCAGCAACGCCAATCCCCGCAAGCCCGATCGTCGCGGCCTGCTCCACCATCTCCTCGGGGTGCGAGCCGCTGCGGAGAAAGGAGAAGTTCGTGGTTACGCAAAGTTCGGCAAACGCGCTCATGCGAACAGCCCGTGCACGAACCAGCGTGGCGTTTCTTCGCTCTCGCCGTAGAAGCCTTCGCGATAGAGCCAGTAGCGGCGGCCTTGTTTGTCTTCGACGCGGTAATAGTCGCGCGTCGGCAGGCCGCCGAGCCAATCGCCGCTGATGCGTTCGGGTCCTTCCGCACGCGCGACTTCGCGCAGCACGCGCCGCCAACGGAAACGGATGGGCGGGCCATCGGGCACGGTAGCGAGAGTTTCGATCGGCTGCGGGCGGGAGAACAAAGTCAGCGGCCGGCGCATGACGCCGTCGCGCGGCGCTAACCCTCCCCCTTGCGGGGAGGGTCGGTCGCGAAGCGACCGGGGTGAGGGGCGTTCCGACACACCAACATCAGCGCGTTTGCGCCGCCCCCCCTCCCCTGCCCCTCCCCCGCAAGGGGGGAGGGGTGAAGTGAGCGCAGCGTTCCAGGCACCGGCTTTTTCGGGCGCATGAACTTCAACCAATTTCGGACGCAGCACGCGTTTGGGTCCGAGCCGCGCACTCAGCATATCAACCAACGAAGCAATCTGTTCGGCGCTGGCTTCTGCTTCTTCCACTGCAACGAGCGTGCGTTCGGCGCCGTCGATTCGCTGCAACTGCACGATGTCGAGCCGCGCCGCCTCGATGCCGAATTCAGCGTCAAGATTTTCGGCGGCGATGTTGAGTTTCTCGCGGAAAAGTCGCAGCAGCGGCTTCACCTCGCGCTCGGGACGGCTGACGCCGATCTCAATCACACGATCGCGTCCATCGACGCCGAACAAATGCAAAGCCGCCCGCCGCGCGCCGGCGCCGCGGCGGTCGAGCTTTTCGATCGCGTCGGTGCAGAGCTGCTCGGTGGCGATGAGGATGGTGTCGACGCTGAACAAGGGTTCGAGAAAACGCCGCAGTGCAAAGACGGGCGGCGCGGGGCGGCGCGGCCTCAAAGCTTCCGGCGTGCGGCCGAGCGCTTGGTCGAGCCGGAGCATGGCGTTCTCACCGGCGCGGGCAGTGAAAGAAGATCGCGGCGCTGAGAGGAGTTGGCCGATGGTCTTGAGGCCGAGACGGCGCAGCAATGCGGCGGCGGGTTCTTCGAGACGCAACGCTTCGATCGGCAGCGGCGCCAGTGTTTCAAGCAAAAGCGCGTCTCCCCCTCCCCCCACCGGCCGCTGCGCGGCCGGCGAATCCAAAATGAGCGGGATCGCGTTGCGATCCCGTGGCGGGGAGGAGGCCGGGGGGTGAGGGGCATTCCGACGATCAGGCGCCTGTGTGTTTGAACGCCCCTCACCCGGCCGCTGCGCGGCCACCCTCTCCGCAAGGGAGAGGGTTGGGTTGCGCGCATACCGCGCCAACGCCCAAGCCGCGCCCGGTGTCGGCGCCATCGCGGCGCGCGATGCGAAACCTTGCGCGTGAAGCCTTGTGACGATCTGATCGCGCAGTGCTTCCTCACCGCCGAACAGATGCGCGCAGCCGGTGATGTCGAGGAAAAGCCCATCCGGCGCATCGACGACAACGATCGGCGTAAAGCGTTCGCACCAGGCGGCGATGTTATCGAGCGCACGCGCGTCTTCTTCAGGCTCGGCTTCAACCGCCTCTAAGCCCGGCTGCATCGCCCGCGCATCGGCGAGCGACATGGCGAGCTTCAGCCCAAGCGCGGACGCACGCGCATCGACGCCGGTCAGCAAGAAGGCGTTCGCCTCCTTCGCGTAGATCGCGAGCGGTTTGTTATCCGGCGCGCGCCCGGATCGGATCAGCCGGTCCGTCGCCAGACGCGGCAGAAAGATCGCGAGCCACGTCGCGCTCTCTGAAGACGCGGGCATGGGCGTTCCATTCGATAGTGAAGCGCGCGCCGGAGGGGCCGGCGCGGTTGCGTAAGAGTTCAATCGCGTATGCGGGCGGGCCGAGTTCGCGCTCCTCCGCGTCACTGGCGGCAGGCGCAACGCGCCAACGAGTCCAAGCGGCGCTGGCGTCCGCGAGCGGGCGCACGAGCAGGCATTTCGAGCCGTTGCGTTCGGCGAACAGCAGCAAGCGGCGCGTGGCTTTGAGATCGAGCGGCTTGCCGCGCGCGCCCAATGCGCAGATCACGACCGCGCCACGCGCCGAGAGCGCTTGCTCAGTCGCCCATAAACATTCCTCGCGCTTGGCGGCGCGGACGACGATGAGCTTGCGCGGATCCAGTCCGAATTGAGCGAGACCCGGCGGGTAAGGCGCGCCGTCTTCGGCGAAGACGCCCTCCTCCCCGGCCCAGATCACGCCAGGCGCGCTCGCCCAAGCGGCGGCGAGACTGAGGGCAAAACCGATGGCCGCGGGTTCTGCGCCCGGATCGGCCGGCCCCAGCTCATGCAGCGGCTGGCTGGCCATCGCCGCCAATTGCGCAGAAAATCCCACCGCACCAGAGGTTTGCCGTCTTGCGGTAAAAGCGTGCGCTGAACGCGCTGGAGGGACTAGACAAAGAGGCATGTTCTCTTTATGTTCTAACACTCGTCATCCTTATCGACAAGGCGTCGTGTGCTAGAAGTTCATCCCATGGGTCTTCCTCTCGCTCCGCTTGCAGAGCGCCTCCGCGCGCTTAAGCCGGAATTGGCCGCCCAATTCGGCGTGCTAGAGCTATGTGTGTTCGGCTCTTACACGCGCGGCGAAGCCGGGCCGCAAAGCGATCTTGACCTTCTCGTCGACTTCGATCGCACACCCAGCCTTTTCGATTTGGCGCGCCTCGATCAGATGCTCGAACAAGCCCTTGGCGTGAAGGTCGATACCGTCCCACGTGAGAGCCTAAATCCTCGCTACGCTCCGTTCATTCTGCCGGAGCTTGTGCCAATCTGATGGCGAAGCGGAACGCGCGTCCCATCCTCGAAGACATGCCTGCCTACGCAGAAGAGGCGGAGGCAATTCGTGCAGACCGAGATGGCGCAGCGCTGCGCGCTGACCGCATGCGTCTTCTTGCGGTTTGCCGCGCCGTAGAGATTGTCGGAGAAGCAGCAAATCAACTCCCAACTGATATCGCGCGGCTACTGCCACTCGATCTCCAGCCCGCAATCGCAATGCGTCATAGATTGATTCACGGCTCCGACAGCGTCAGCGCAAATATCGTCGCTAAAACGGTCAAAGAAGACTTCCCGGCCTTCATCGCCTCTCTTCGCGCCATCCTAGCAACGCCACTGCCGGACGGGAGCTAGCAATGTACGCCTACGCCTTGTTCGACACCGCCATCGGCCGCTGCGGCATCGCGTGGGGACCGCGCGGCCTGATCGGCGTGCAGCTGCCCGAGAAGAGCGAAAACGCGACGCGGACGCGGCTGATGCGCCATTGTCCGAACGCGGACGAAGCCGAGCCGCCGAAGCAGATCGCGCGCGGCATCGAAGATATTGCGGCGCTGCTGCGGGGTGAGAAGAAATCCTTGCGCACGATCACGCTCGATATGAGCCGCATACCCGCCTTCAACGCCCGCGTTTATGAGACGGCGCGCGCCATCGCGCCGGGCGTGACGCGCACCTATGGCGAGATCGCGCGCGCGATAGGCGATGCGAGCGCGGCGCGCGCTGTGGGCCAAGCGCTCGGTCGCAATCCGTTCGCGATCGTGGTGCCGTGCCATCGCGTCGTCGGCGCAAACAGCAAGCTGGTCGGCTTTTCCGCCAATGGCGGCATCGCGACGAAGCTGAAGATGCTGCAGATCGAAGGCTGGCGCGCCGAAGAACAGATGCTGTTCGAGGAACTGGTTTAGGGAGCGCCGGTCAACCGGCGCTCCCGCCGCTTCATTGCCAGGTCGTGTATGTCAGCGCCAAGGTCCCGCCGCTGCCGAACGAGCCGGGCGTGAGGCTGGTGATGCGCATTTCGCCGACGCGGCCGTCGCTGGTCAGATAGCATGCGTGCTGGCCCGCCGCAGGAACGGCGACAGCGGTCGCGACATAGTTCGCGGACAGGCGCTGCGCGTAACACGCGGCATAGCCGCGCGCGGCGGCGCCGCCGAGCCAGATTTTCGCGTTGCCGCGCGGCGCGAGCTGATACACTCCGCCTGTGCGCGCGAACGCGAAATCGCCGCCGGTCGCAACGATCGAGCCGGCGTCAAACTCGAACGCCTGGTTCAGCGCCGCCGTCAGCGCGCCACTGCGATGGACGGGTTGATTTGCGCCGTCCGGATCTGCGTCGAGCGCGGGACCTTCGCCGCCGTCATCGACGCGGGTGATGCGGAATGTGAACTCATAGGTGGTCAGACTATCGCGTGACTCCCGCGCCGTCTGCACGAGACAGCGGCAGTTCGGATCGAGACGCTGCAGAATGTCCGAGACCTCGTATGCGAACTCATGACGAAACAGGATGTCGTTTTGGCCGGTCTCGCCCCCGTCGGGACATCTCGCCAAATCTCCGCCCGTTCCATCGGCGTTTGAACCGCAAATGGTAAAACCGTGGGGCGGTAGCTCTGTGTCGTCGTCCCATAGGGTGGCCGAAAAACGCACCGGGCCCCGTGCGCCCTGGGGCGCGCACGCCCAACGGCCGTTCTCCTCGCCATCGGGATCGACGGCCGGCCAGATGCAGCTTTGATGAGCGTCAAATTCCCTGAGATCGCCGGTGTTCACGTCCTCAAAATTGCGCGTCATCAGACGGCGATCGCTGGTCACGAAGGTCGCGAAGACCTCGTCGGACGTGCCCGGAATGTCGCGCCCGCTTTCATCGGCGGCTTTGAAACTCACCGCCTCGACGATGAAGCGCGGAGAGCGGATCACGTCCTGCTCGCGGCCGACATTGGTGACGCCTTCACGTAGCGGCCGCGTTCTCGGCCGCGGGCGCGCCGGCGGCTCAGTCTGTAACTCGCGCACAGTCGGCGCTTGGTTGGTTTGCGCGAGCGCGGCGCCGTTGAGGGAAAAAGCGGTGGTGCTTAGCAGCGCGGCGAAAATCGTCGATGCAGTGCGGTGAAGATGGGCCATTGCGACCTCCAGGTTCGTGGACAAGCCGGACGAAACTGGATCTCAGAACACGCTCGCTTGGCCCCCTACGCGATGACGCCGGTCACAGGGCCCCGGCGCTCCGTGTGCGGCGGGAACATTTTGCGCAAAGCGGCATTGCTCCCGCGCTCCGGAAGAAACGCGCAAGGAAAAGCCATGACCGGCTTCGTCGACAACATTGAAACGCTGACTACGCAGAACTCCGACTTCCGCCGCGTGCTCTATACGGGCGAGCACCTGCAGCTGGTGCTGATGTCGCTCGAGCCCGGTCAGGAGATCGGCGCGGAGGTTCACGAGGACCACGATCAGTTTTTCCGCATCGAAAGCGGCCAAGGCGCGGTCGTAATTGACGGCGAACGCACCGAGGTAAAGGATGACGACGCCATCATCGTGCCAGCCGGCGCTGAGCATAACGTCATCAACACCGGGTCAGAACCGCTCCGGCTCTACACGCTTTACGGTCCGCCCGAGCACGAGGAAGGCGTCGTCGCCGCCGACAAGGACGATGTCGAAGAAGAGCATTTCGACGGCCGCACGACAGAATAGATCATCCGGGAGGAGCGCTGATGTTCGAAGGTCTCAGCAAGCATTCCGACAAGGCGCTCGGCGTCTTGCGCATCGTCAGCGCGCTCATCTTCATGGAGCACGGCACGCAGAAACTGTTCGGCTTTCCTGCGCCGCCCGAAGGCGGACTGCCGCCGATCATGTCTCTGATGGGGATCGGCGGCGTGATCGAATTCGTCGGCGGCGTGCTTCTGCTGCTCGGGCTCTGGACGCGGCCGGTGGCGTTCGTCCTCGCCGGCGAAATGGCCGTCGCCTACTGGATGTTTCACGCGCCCTCGAACTTCTACCCAGCGCTCAACGGCGGCGACGCGGCAATTCTCTATTGCTTCGTCTTCCTGCTCTTCGTCTTCACCGGCCCAGGCGCATGGAGCTTGGACGCGATGATGGGCAAGCGCAAAGCCGCGCCGGCGTAACGGACTGCCAGCGGCGACTAGCCATGCGTCATATTGAACGGCGTCGAAGCATTACGCCGCGCGCGCCGCGTGCGAGAAATCCACGCCTGACGCTGGTGCATATTTGCAGTCACTTCGAATCGACTACGTTGCCTCACCCCTTCCCGGGGCGATGCGACGCGTCGAGCCCGGGACCCATAAACACGACGGTTTCAGTTTAAAGCTGCGATAGTCGTGTTTATGGGCCCCGGACTGCTCGCTTCGCGAGCCTCCGGGGATGGGTGAGTTCGTGCGCCAAGCAGAACGCGAAATGCTCTGATGCGGGCTGACTCTGGCACGCTGCCGCCTCACCGCCCCGTCGGCAAATCCTTGAACGCGACACCTTTATCCACCCGCACATCCTGCGGCAGGCCGAGCACGCGTTCGGCGATGATGTTCTTTAGAATTTCATCGGTGCCGCCGGCGATGCGCAGGCCCGGCGCGAACATGTAGCTTTGGTGGAAAGCGCCTTCGAGCGGGGCGAGATCGGGATCGTTGATGATGCCGAAATGGTCCTGCGCCTCGATCGCGGTATTGGCGATGTCCATCATCTGATTGGCGTTGATGACTTTGCCGATCGAGCTTTCGGGGCCTGGCGTTTGGCCTTTCGACAGCGCCGTCATGGTGCGGAATTTGGCGAGCTTGTAGCCCTCGGCGCGCACGATCCAGTCGGCGAGTTTCTGGCGGAAGGCTTCGTCCTTGATCAGCGGGCCTTCGCCGGTTGGCGAATTGATGCCGCGCGCGAAGTCGAAGATTTCCTTATAGTCGGGCCCGTAGGAGCCGCCGACGGCGAGGCGCTCATTCATCAAAGTTACGAGCGCGACGTTCCAGCCCATACCCGGCTCGCCCAGGCGCCAGGAATCCGGAATCCGCACATCGGTGAAATAGACTTCGTTGAATTCGCGGCCGCCGGAAGCTTGGTGAATCGGGCGGACCTCGACGCCCTTCTGCTTCATATCGACGATGAACATGGTGAGGCCTTTGTGCTTCTCCACGTCCGGGTTGGTGCGCACGAGCAAGATGCCGTAATCGGAAAACTGCGCGCCGGTGGTCCAGACTTTCTGGCCGTTGACGATCCAGTCGTCGCCGTCGCGCACGGCTTTCGTTTTCGACGCCGCAACGTCAGAACCCGCCCCCGGCTCGGAAAAGAGCTGGCACCAGATTTCTTCGCCGCGCAGCGCTTTGGCGACGTAGCGATCTTTCGTCGCTTCATCCGAGAACGCGATCACGGTCGGCACGCACATGCCCAGGCCGATCGAGAACGGCGCGGCGGGCGCGTCGAACTTCGCCTCTTCCTGATTGAAGATTACGGCGTAGATGGGCGGCAGACCGCGCCCGCCCTGCTCCTTGGCCCAAGTGATGCCGGCAAATCCAGCTTCGGCTTTCTTGCGCTGATAGTCTTTCGCCGCTTTCAAATATTCAGCCGGCGAAAGCTTGCGCGAGAGCCGCTCACTCTCGGCGCTCTTCGGCTGCACGTTCTTCTCGAGAAACGCGCGCGCGTCGGCGCGAAACTTGGCTTCCTCGGGCGTGTCGTTGAAATCCATTGTTTTGATCCCCTAGGCCGCGTTGCGTTGTTCGAGCCGCTTTACCAGCTTTTCCTTCCACACCGCCGGCGCGCCGGCTTGTACGGCGAGCAGCTTGGCGCGGCGGAAGAAGAGATGGCAATCGACTTCCCAGGTGAAGCCCATGCCGCCATGCGTCTGGATGTTTTCTTTGGCGCAGAAATAATACGCATCGCTCGCAGCCGCGCGCGAAGCAGCCGCGGCGAAGGGCAGCTCGGCGGCTTCGGTCGAGAGCGCCCAGGCCCCGTAATAGGCGTTCGAGCGCGCCACCTCGATGTTGACGTACATATCGGCGAGCTTGTGCTTGATCGCTTGGAACGAACCGATCTGGCGCGAGAAGGCGTAGCGGCTCTTGGCGTAATCGGTCGCCATTTCGAGACACGCTTGCGATCCGCCGACTTGTTCAAATGCGATCAGCACCGCAGCGCGATCGAGCACCGCTTCCGCCAACTCCCAGCCTTGGCCGGCGGCGCCGAGGCGTTCCGCTTTGGCGTTCTTGAATTCGAGCTTGGCGTGGCCGCGCGTCGGATCGAGCGTTTTCAGCGTTGTCCGCGCGACGCCCGCTTGATTGAGATCGACCAGCACCAACGAAACGCCGCCGCCGTCTTTCGCGACGACCACAGCCCAATCGGCGCAGTCGCCGTCGGTCACCGGAATCTTGACGCCGTTCAGCGTTGCGCCGTCGAACTTGGCTTGAATCGACGCCGCCGTCGGCGCGCCGGGCCCTTCCGACAATGCAAAGCAGCCAATGGTTTCGCCACCTGCGACTTTCGCTAGGTGCGCCGCCTTTTGCGCCTCGCTGCCCGCAAGCATCAAAGCTTCGGCGAAGAAGTAAACCGTGGATGAAAATGGGATCGGGGCCACGGCGCGGCCGAGTTCTTCGGCCAGCACGCAAAGCTCCAGCCGGCCAAGGCCGAGGCCCCCATGCTCTTCCGGGATCGCCGCGCCCAGCCAGCCCATCTCGGCCACGGCGCGCCACAAATCCTTGTCGTAGGATTTCGCCGCGTCATCGAGGACGCCGCGGGTCACTTTGGCGCCGGCTTTCTCGGACAAAAACTTACGCGCCTGATCTTTCAGGCTCTTCTGATCATCGGAAAAATCGAAATTCACGCCCGCGCCTCCCGGCTTATGGTTTGCGCCACCTTAACGCGGCGCGCGGATAACGCGAAAGACTGTCTTGGCGTCAACGCCTCTTCACGAAGGCTAAAGCGAGATGCGGTAGCGTCACCCCTCAAGTTTCGGGGTGAGTACCAATGGCGAAGGCGGTCTTCCATAAGGGCCAGCGCGTCTACGTGAAGCCGGTGGCGACGTGGGCGGTGATCGAAAGCGTGAACCCGCAATGGGTCAAAGGCGTCGAAGAACCGCTGCGTATTACCTATGACGCCGGGCTCGGCCGCGACTTTCAGGCCCACGAACTGGCTGCCGAGGATCGTGAGCCGGAAAAGCCGGATCTGATCGAGGTCGAGAATTGGCGCATCCTGCGCGCCGTGAACCGGCTCTCGGCCGATGCGCGCGATCCGCGCCACCCCTATCCGGGCACGTTCCCGGTCGTCGTTACTGACGAGAAAGATTGGGGCGGCTGGCGGGTGCCGAGCGCCGAATATGACCGCGATCCGGCGCGCGTGGAACACCAGGCCCGCGTCATCGCCAATGCGCTGCGGCTGATGCGTGTCGCGCGTGAACTGATCGAATTTGCGCAGGACAATCCGCACGAGACGCCGCGCCAAATGCTGGACCTCGCCAAGCAGGCGGAAATGGTGCTGGCGGCGATCTATCATCAAGGCGCGCCGCGCGCCGAAACGGCGTTCGTCGCGGCTGAATAACCCGCATTGATTTTAGGCGTCCGGCGGCTCATGTCAGGGCCTCAGCCGGAGCCTTACGCATGCGCGACGCCGAAGCCGTCACTGTACGTCTCGCCGACTACCAACCGCCCGCTTATTTGATCGACGAGATAGCACTCGTCTTCTCGCTTGAGCCTGAGAGCACGTTAGTCGCCGCGAGCAGCCATGTGCGGCGCATGGGCGAAGCCGGCGCGCCGCTGGAGCTGAACGGCGAGCGGCTGGAGCTGCAGAGCGTTTCGATCGATGGCGAGCCGCTCGATGCGGCGCGCTTTCGCGTTGAACCTGGCAAGCTGATCGTCCTCGATCCGCCCGCCTCGTTCCGGCTCGATATCGTGACCCGCATTTCGCCGGCGACGAACACGCATCTTGAAGGCCTCTATATGTCCGGCGGCCGCTTCTGCACGCAATGCGAAGCGGAAGGCTTCCGCGCCATCACCTATTATCTCGACCGCCCGGATGTGCTGGCGCGCTTTGCCGTACGTATCGAGGCGGACAAAGCCGCCTACCCGACGCTGCTTTCAAATGGCAATCGGGTTGAGAGCGGCGACATGGAAGATGGGCGCCACTTTGCGGTGTGGGTCGATCCGCATCCGAAGCCCGCTTATTTGTTTGCGCTCTGCGCCGGCAAATACGAGTCGATCCACGACAGCTTTACGACCATGAGCGGCCGCAGGGTTGATCTGGGCATCTATGTCGATCCAGGCGATTCCGAACGCGCGCGCTACGCCATGGATGCGCTGAAACGTTCGATGAAATGGGACGAAGAGGCGTTCCAGCGCGAATACGATCTCGATGTGTTCAACATCGTCGCCGTCCGCGACTTCAATTTCGGCGCGATGGAGAACAAGGGCCTCAACATCTTCAACTCGTCGCTGATCCTGGCCGACGCCGACACTGCGACCGACGCCGACTTCGAGGCGATCGAGGCCGTCGTCGGTCACGAATATTTCCACAACTGGACCGGCAACCGCATCACCTGCCGCGACTGGTTCCAGCTCTGCTTGAAGGAAGGGCTCACGGTCTATCGCGAGCAGGAGTTCAGCGCCGACCAACGCTCGCGGCCGGTGCAGCGGATCAAGGACGTGAAGCGCTTGCGCGGTCGCCAGTTCGGCGAAGACGCCGGCCCGCTGGCGCACCCGGTGCGGCCGTCGAGCTATCAGAAGATCGACAATTTCTACACGGCGACCGTCTATGAAAAAGGCGGCGAAGTGATCCGCATGCTGAAGCGCATTATCGGCGCCGAAGCGTTCGACCGCGGCATGCAGCTCTATTTCGAGCGCCGTGACGGCACGGCCTCGACGGTGGAAGATTTCATCGGCTGCTTCGAGGAGGCGTCCGGCCGCAAACTCGACGGCTTCATGCGCTGGTACGCGCAAGCGGGCACGCCCGCGCTCAAGGTGCGCGGCGCCTACGACGCCAAGGCGAAGACCTATGAGCTGCACATCAGCCAGCGCATCCCGCCTACGCCCGGCCAGAGCGAAAAGCAGCCGGCGCCGGTCCCGCTGGAGATCGGCTTCATCGCCCCGGACGGCGCCATCATCGCGTCGAAGATCGACGGCGAGACGATTTCGCGGCTCCAGCACCATGTCGTGACTGACGCGGCTGATACGGTTCTACAATTCAGCGATGTCACCGAAGAGCCGATCCCCTCGGTACTGCGCGGCTTCTCCGCGCCGGTGACGCTCGACGACAATTTGCGCGTCGAACAGCGCCTGGCGCAGATGGCGCACGATCCGGACGCGTTCACGCGCTGGGAGGCGGGTCAGACCATCGCCCGCGCCATTTTGCTCGGCGAAGCGAAGGACGCAGCGCCGGCGCTGGCGAAAGCGTTGGGCCGCGAGCTTGACCGCGCGCAGGAGGATCCGGCGTTCGCGGCGCTCGCGCTCCGCCTGCCCGACCTCAACGAACTGATGCTTGCCTCCTCTGCCCCTGATCCGGAGAAATTGTACGCAGCGCGCGAAGACTTGCGCCGCACGGTCGCCACCGCGCTGCGCGAACGGCTGGAGCCGATCGCCCGCGCGCCGAGCGAGACGCCATTCTCCGCAAGCGCCGACGCCGCCGGACGGCGCGCGCTCAAGGCGGCAGCGCTCGACCTACTCGCGGCGCTTGGTCCTGCGCAGGCAGCGACGTTCGCAGGCGCCGCTGACAATGCGCGCAGCATGACGGAAACGATCGCGGCGCTCGAAGCGCTCGGGGCCTCCGGCAGCGAGGGCTTCGATGAGGCGCTCACACGTTTTTATGAACGCTGGAAAGCCAATCCGCTCGTCATCGACAAATGGTTCGCCGTGCAGGCCGCCTCGCCGCGCAGCGATGCGCTCGCGCGCGCGCAGCGCTTGCGTGAGCACCCGGACTTCAATCTGAAAAATCCGAACCGCGTCCGCTCGCTGGCGGCTGCGTTTGCGATGCGCAACCCGCGCGCGTTTCATGCCGCCGATGGCGGCGGCTATCGCTTCCTGGCTTCGCTGGCCGAAGAAATCGATCCGCTCAATCCCGCCCTCGCGGCGCGGTTACTCACACCTTTCGAATCGTGGAAACGATTCGACGCCAGTCGTCAAGCGCACGCAAAAGCGGCGCTCGAGCAGCTCGCGGCGCTGCCGAACCTGTCGAAGAACACACGGGAAATGGTCGAACGCACGCTCGCCTGAGTCTTTTCGGCGACACTTAACAGCCGTGCGCGGGCATAAGACCTGCGCACGGCTCGACAGAACGTTTACTCCCTCGTTACGATTTCCCTCATTCGAGATTCCGAACGGCGATTCGGGGCGGCCGGGAAATCTTCGTGACGAACACTGCAGCATCTGACGAACCCGGCGCCGCCGGGCTTGCGTCGCAGGACAAAGCCGGCCGGCCATTCATGGCGCTGGTGGCTGTGTTCGTGATCGCGTTCGCAGCGGCCACCGGCGCGCAGATCAAGTCGCACATCGACGACGCCGCCTCGACCACGGCCGCAGCGCAAGCCTCGACCGCCGCGGTGATCGCCGAGCGCGTCAACGCCAATCTCGCCATCGCCGTCGGCGCAGCGTCCGGCGCATCGGAAGTGGCGCGCGCGGGCGGCGGCGATCTCACGTCTCTCGCCAACGCCGCCGCGCACGCCGCCCCGGCGACGGCGGCGGCGGTGATCGGTCCGGGCGGCGCCGTCGAAGCAATCACCAATCCCGAACTGAATTCGGTCGCGCGCGCGGCGGTTACGGCCGCCGGCGAAGAGCAGCTTTGGACCGGCGCGCCGGATATGGGCGCATTGCCGACGACGCCTGTGATCGTGCGGCGCATCGGTGACCGCCACATCGTGACGATCGTCGATCCGGCGCAGTTGCTGCCGGAATTGTCGGAGACGGCCCGCATCCTGATCGCCACCCCTACGGGCACGATCCTCTACGCCTCGCCTGCACTCCAATCCGCAGGCCCGCGGGCGCAGCAGCAAGTGCTGGCCGCGACGCGCAGCAATCAAGCCGGCGCGCTGATCGACGATGGCAACGGCGCGACCTGGGTTGCGGCCGAGGCGACGGCGGCGATCGGCGGATTTCGTGTCATGACGGCGTCGGCCGCGCCGAGCCCGCTGGCGCTGCTGCTCGGCGCATTGCTGCGCTACGCCTTGGTCGCCGCGACGCCCTTAGCGGCGATGGGCGTGCTTTATCTGCTGATGCGCCAAAACGCGCAGCGCGCGCGGCTCGCCGAGGCCGAGGCCGTACGCGCCGAAGCGCACTTCCGCATCGCCGCAGACGGCGCCAAGGTCGGCGTGCTGGAATGGCGCCCCGGCGCGGACGAAGTGCAGCTGTCTGAGCAAGCTGCACGGCTGCTCGGCGCCCCGCGCGACACGATCAGCTTGCGGGACTTGCTGGAACTCGTCGTCAACGAGGACCGCTTCGGCGTCGATGAAGAATTCCGCCGCGCGCGCCAATCCGGCCTGCTCGATGCGCGCTTCCGCGTCACCCGCGGGGGTGGGCTTGCCTGGATCGAAGCGCGCGGCGCCGCCGTGGAGGACGCCAGCGGCCGCGCCGAAACGCGCCTCTTCGCCACCGTGATCGACGCGACGCAGCGCCACGAAACCGAGGCGCGGGTCACGCGGCTCGAGCGCCAGCTGCGCGCCGCGATCGAAAACTTCTCCGGCCCGTTCGCGCTGTGGGATTCCCGCAAGCGCTTGCTGCTCTGGAACCAGAGCTTTGCACAAGCCTTCAAGCTCGGCCCGGAAATCCTACGCCCGCGCGCCTCCTATGAAGCTATCGCGGCGGCGGCGACGGCTGCGATCCGCCGCGAAAAGCACGATCCCACCAATCCCGACGTGCGCGTCATCGAACTCAACACCGGCGATTGGCTGCACATCGTCGAGCGCCGCGCCGCTGATGGCGGCGTCATTACGGTCGGCGTCGATATTACGCCGCTGAAGCGCAAAGAAGAAGAACTGGCGCGTAACGAGCGCCGCCTCTCCGACGCGCTGACGCGCGCCGAAAGCCAGGAATACCGGATCAAGGCGCTGGCGCGCGAAGCGCACGAAGAGCGCCAGAAGGCGGAAGAAGCCAGCCGCGCCAAATCCACCTTCCTCGCCAATATGAGCCACGAACTTAGGACGCCGCTCAATGCCGTGATCGGCTTCTCCGAAATCATGGCCAAGGAGCTGTTCGGGCCGATCGGCAACGATCAATACAAGCAATATTCGACCGACATTTTCGACAGCGGCAATCATTTGCTCGAGCTGATCAACGACATCCTCGACATGGCCAAGATCGAGGCCGGTAAGCTGACGCTCAGCCCGCGCCCGCTCGATCCCAGCGTCGCCATTGAGCAAGCTGTGCGTCTCACCAAGCGCAAGGCCGAAGAAAAAGGCCTCTCGATCGTCGTCGATGCAGAAGAGCTGCCGGAAATCGAAGCGGATCACCGCGCCGTGAAGCAGATTCTGCTGAACCTCTTGTCGAACGCGGTGAAGTTCACCGACCAGGGCGCGATCATGGTGCACGCGCGCGCCAGTGCGCAGGCGCTCACCTTGCGCGTGGTCGATACGGGCTGCGGCATTCCGCCGGAACATCTGCCGCGCCTCGCGCGCCCGTTCGAGCAAGTGGAAGCCGAACTCACGCGCAACAATCACGGCACCGGCCTTGGTCTCGCTCTCACCAAATCCCTGGCCGAGATGCACGGCGGCAAACTCTCGATCCAATCGGAAGTCGGCCGCGGCACCATCGTCACCATCATGCTGCCGCGCACATTCGGCGGCCAGCGCGAGATGACGCCCGAAGCGACCGCCGCCGAATAATCAGGGTTGCCGGCGCCGTTCGCGCCGCTCTCGGATGCGCTCACGGCGTTCTTCCCGCCGCTCCCGTATCGTCTCCCGATCAACCGCCGGCGGCGCGCCATCTTCGGCGCTCTCCCCGGCCGGCGCAATCGACGCGCGCGTGGCGCCGGGCGCACGGCGCAAAGCGGCTAGAGCTTCGCGCCGCTCCTCGGGCGTCAGTTCGCTGAAGGCGCGGGCCATGTTGTCATGGAAGACCGCCACCGCCTGCTGATCCGCCGCACGCAGCCGCGCAAATGCCGCGCGCACGCGTTCAACATCATATGGCTCCGCCGCCGCCGCCGAAAATGCATCGCGCCGCGCCTGCTGCGCCGCCCGCCGCGCGGCGCGGGATTCATCCCAACTCTCCGCCAAATTGGTGCGCACTTTCGTCCGCGTTTCGTCCGGCAGCGCCGCCATGAAGGCGCGCGGGCCGGGCATGCGATCGACGACCGCGCCAGCCGTCTCACGCTGCAGCCGCACACCGGCGGCTAGCCCACCCGCAACAGCGCCGATCACCAGCAGATTGGCCGCCACCGAAATGAACAGCAGCGTGCGCCAAGGAAACCGTCGCTCGCTCATCCATCTTCTCCCAGCGCAACGGCGGGCGCTTCAAACGCCATTGCGAAATAGGCATCGTCCGGCGCGATCGCAGCGGGCGCGAGCAGGCCTCCGCCATAGCCGGCGACCACGCCGAGCAATGCGCACGCCGCCAGAGCCCAACGCGCCCCGCCGCCAAAGCCGCGGACGGGCTGCGGCGCCGCCGCCAACACGCGCGCGCTGAGCGCGGCAATATCGGGCTCGGCGCCGCGACCGTGCTGCAGCATTGCATCGAGTTCGCCTGCGCGCGCCAATGCTTCAGCCGTGTCGGTGCGATGCTGCTCGGCGTACGCCGCGCCGGCTTGCCGCTCCGCCGCCGGCCAACGCGCAAAGTCCGCGCCGTAGGCGTCCAGCAAGTGTTCGAACCGCGCCCGGTCCATGCTGCTTTCCTTTTCTCTCATAAGTCCGCGCCGCCAAT
>Ga0196971_1000541_pt1 | contig 26808 bp, 20 predicted proteins | sample S1v_1013CmetaG_FD_148660 | JGI IMG/M metagenome (GOLD analysis project Ga0196971, IMG submission 148660) | Soil microbial communities from Anza Borrego desert, Southern California, United States - S1+v_10-13C | ecosystem: Environmental > Terrestrial > Soil > Desert | place: USA: California...
GAACACCCGCTTAGCCGGCACATGCAGTTCGGGAAACAGGAAGAAGGACATGTCGCACACCGTCACGATGCGCTTGAAGCGGCCGAAGGACAGCAGCGGGAAGCTGTAGTGCAGCGAATGCGTGGCGCCGATGCCGCGGGTGATGGCGAGCACGGGCATGATCAGCTGCTCGAGCAGGACGCGGAACAGGAAGCGGCGGAACAGGCTTGCCTTCAGCACAATGGCGGTGGCGTTCGGGATGGCGCGCACGTCGCGGATGAGCGCGGCGTCGTCGTCGAGGACGAGGAAGCTGAGATGCGCCTCGCCGGCCTGCTCGCGCAGCCGTTGAACGTAGTTGACGGCGTAGATGCCGACGCCGGTGCGTTCGAGCGGGAGCTGGGTCAGGTCGATCAGCACGCTATCCACGCTATTCATTCCTCCTCCTACTTCCCGTCGGCCACGGGCGCGTGGTCGACCGCCTGCCGGGCGCCTTCGAGCGCGCGCAGCGCGGCACGGTTGACGGCCGCGCGTTCGGGATCGATGAACCAGCCCCACTTGTTGAAGTAGCGCACCGCCGAGCGGATGTGGCGCGTCAGCAGGATACTGCTCTTGTACGAGCCCTTCTGGTAGGCATGCGTGATCGATACCGCGGGGTAATAGACGGTGCGCGCCACGCGCCCCACGCGGCGCGACAGGTCCACATCTTCCAGGTACATGAAGTAGCGCTCGTCGAATCCGCCGGTCTTCTTCAGCACCGATGTCCGCAGGAACATGAAACAACCGGACAAGGCCGGCACTTGCATGGTCCGGTCGTAACCGCTGCGGCGCATCTCGTAGGTGTCGAGCCGGCCGCTGAGGCGGTACAGGGCCGGCACGAAGCGCCGCACCAGCAGGTCGCCCGGGTGCGGCAGCAATTTGCACAGATGCTGGCGGCGGCCGTCAGGATAGCGGATGTCGGGCATCACCAGGCCGGTATCGGGATGCGCTTCCATGTAGGCCAGCAGGCCGGGGATGACTTCGGGCCCGAAGCTGACGTCCGGGTTCACTACCATGTGGTAGGTCGATTCGGCGGCGATCGCTTCACGGATCGCGATATTGTGTGCGGCGCCGAAGCCCGGATTGTCGGGCCGGTGGATGTAGCGCGCGCCGTACTGTTGGGCCACAGCGGCGAGGCTGTCATCCCGGGAATTGTCGACCAGCGTGAGCGCGATGCCGGGTGTCGCGGAGATGCTGCGCAGCACGTCCGCGATCTGGTCAGGGGAATTGTGGTAACTCACCACCGAGCAGCTAATCGACATGGCTCATGATCTTCTTGTAAACCGCGATTGTCTCATGCGCAAACTTGCGCCAGGTGAAGGCGGTGGCGCGCACGCGTCCCGCATTCGCAAGACGGGTATGCAGGGCGTCATCTTCGATCAGCGCGCGCATGTGGCCGGCAATGCCGGCATCATCCATCGGCTCGACCAGGATGCCGGCTTCGCCCACCACTTCCGGCAACGACGCCCGGCGCGATGCAATCACGGGCACGCCGCAGGCCATGGCTTCCAGCGGCGGCAGGCCGAAGCCTTCGTACAGGGAAGGATAGGCGAACAGGCGCGCGCCGGAATACAGGGCCGGCAGCTCTGCCTGGTCCACATAGCCGAGCATCCGCACCTCGCCCCGCTCGATCATGTGCCGCAAGCCGTGCGAGAACTTGTCCATGCCCCAGCCGTTCATGCCGACGATGACGAGGGGCAAGCGCCGGCGCATGTCGTCCGGCAACCGAGCGAAGGCGGCGATAACGGTGGACAGGTTCTTGCGCGGCTCGAGGGTGCCGACGGTCAGGAGGTAATTGCCATAAGCCAGGCCGAACTTGTCGAGCACCGGCTGGCAGCGCGCTGCATCGAGCGGCGCGAATTCCGCGCCCACCCCGAGAAGGACGGTGGTGACCCGGTCGCCGGGCACGCCATAGTAGGACATCACTTCCTGGCGCACGAAGTCGGAATCGACCACGATATGCGACGCGTGCTCGACGACCCTGGGCATGAAGCGGTTCATTTCGCGCAGACGCTCGACCGGGTGGGTTTCCGGGTGGCGCACCCAGGACAGGTCGTGGATGGTCACGATGGATGGCCCCTTGAAGCGGTAGGCCAGGAAGGCCGGCTCGTGATACAGGTTGACCTTGTGCCGGCGCACGCCGGAGGAAAATCGTGTCTGCTTGAGAAAGCGGGTGATCAGGTGCGGATGCGGCATCATCCGCTTGATGGCATTGTTCAGCTCGCGCGCACCCGGCGCGGCAGCCGTGCGGATTTCCCTGTCCCAGGAAGTGCCGTAGAACAGCCAGGGCTTGTGCGGCAGGATTTGCTGCAGTTCGGTGATCAACCGATAGGTGTATTGTCCGACCCCCGTCAGGGGCGACAGGATCGGCACGGCATTGATGCCCACCCTTACACGGTTGAAGAGGTCCATTGTCGTTCTAATCGGTGCTCGCGGCCGCGCGGGCCGCATTCAGGTGTGTTCAGGCCGCGGTGCCGGCCTCGTACATCCAGCGCAGCGTTTCTTCCAGCGGAACGGGCTGCAGTCCGGGCACGAGCGCGCGCAGCCTGTCGGGCGAGCCGACCAGCGTCTTGACTTCCGACTGGCGCACGAAGGCGGGATTGACGCGCACGTCGATCTCGTAGCCGGCGATCTGCTGCATCGTGTCGAGGATAGCACGCAGGGAAAACGGCCGGCCGCTGCAGATGTTGACGGTCTGCCCCGCGCAATCCTGCTCGAGCAGGCCGCGGTAGGCTTGCGCAACCATCCGCACGTCGGAGAAATCGCGCTCCACATCCAGGTTGCCCAGTTCGATGAGCGGTGCCCGCTGCACGAAATGGGACATGATCTTGGGCACCAGGAAGTGCGGCTCCTGTCCGACGCCGGTGTAATTGAACGGGCGCGTGATGACGATGGGCAGGCGGTCGTTCCAGGTTTTCACCATGAATTCCATGGCCAGCTTGCTCACCGCGTAATGGTTGACCGGCTGCGGCGGCTGCGATTCCGCAATCACGCCGGCCGTGGCGTTGCCATACACGTTGGCGCTGCTGGCGATGATCAGGCGGCGCGGCGACAGCTTCGCGTCGGCCATCGCCTGCAGCAGGTTCATGGTGCCGATGACGTTGACGCGATAGAAGGCATCCGCGTCGGCATGCTGCACGAAGCTGATCGCCGCCAGGTGGATCAGGTAGTCCGGACGCACGCGCTCCATCACGCGGCGGCAGTTGTCGGGCGAGGTGATGTCCAGCGTCACCTCGTGCGGACCGCGCGATCCGCCGACTACCGCACCGACCACCGTGTATCCCGCCGCTTCGAGCTCGGCGCGCACATACTTGCCGGTGAAGCCGTTGGCCCCGGTCAGCAGGACAGTGCCGCGCTGACCGGCAGCGGAGTTGGCCTTCGCTTGATCAGAAGGAGAAGCCACGCTCGTTTCTCCGCAGGTCAGCCTGTACCATCATCTGGCACAACTGCTCCAGCGTCGTTTTCGGCGCCCAGCCGAGTTTTTCCATCGCCTTGGCCGGGTTTCCGATCAGCAGGTCGACTTCCGCGGGACGATAGTACTTCGGATTCACGCGCACCAGGGTCTTGCCGGTAGCGGCGTCGACCGCCACTTCATCCTCGCCGCGTCCGCGCCATTCCAGCTGGTAGTCGGCGGCCTTGAAGGCCATCGAGACGAAGTCGCGCACCGTTTCGGTACGGTTGGTCGCCAGCACGAAGGTATCCGGTTCGTCGGCCTGCAGCATGCGCCACATGCCTTCCACGTATTCCTTCGCGTAGCCCCAGTCGCGCTTGGCGTCCATGTTGCCCAACTCCAGCACGTCGAGCTTGCCGAGGCGGATCTTGGCGACGGAATCGGTGATCTTGCGGGTGACGAATTCACGGCCGCGCAGCGGGGACTCGTGGTTGAACAGGATGCCGCTGCAACCGAAGATGTCGTAGGACTCGCGGTAGTTCACGGTGATCCAGTGCGCGTATAGCTTGGCCACACCGTACGGGCTGCGCGGATAGAACGGCGTCGACTCGATTTGCGGAATCGCCTGCACCTTGCCGAACATTTCCGAGGTCGATGCCTGATAGAAGCGCACCTTCGGATTGACGATGCGGATGGCTTCGAGCAGGTTCAGCGGGCCGATGCCGGTGATCTCGGCGGTCGTCACCGGCTGGTCGAACGACACGCCGACAAAGCTCTGCGCCGCGAGGTTGTACACCTCGGTGGCGCCGGTCGTCTGCAGCAGGCGGATGCTGGCGCTCAGGTCGGTGAGGTCGTACTCGACCAGATGCAGATTCGGGTCCTTGTCGATGCCGAGCTCTTCGATGCGCCAGAAGTTGACCGAGCTGGTGCGGCGATAGGTACCGTAGACCTTGTAGCCCTTCTTCAACAGGAGTTCGGCGAGGTAGGCGCCGTCCTGCCCGGTGATACCGGTGATGATCGCTGTCTTGGATGAAGTCATTTTCAGGTGAGGTTATGGTTGGATCTGGATTGGAAACCGGGTCCGGCGTGCTTCGCTTGCCCCGCGGGACGGCCGCGGAAGCATTCGCACAAATTAACGGATATAAATCTTTTGGTGATAATGGAAATCAAATTAGTTCAATAAACAACACAGCCGCGGACATGGGGCCAATCCCAGTTGCCGTGCGACACTATGCACCTCCGGCAACCGCCCGTACCTGGCCCGCATCTCCTGCACCCTCTGCGTTTTCCGCTGCCCGCTCGATCGCAATAGCCGGCGGAATCCACGCGCAGCCGACGAACTCCGGCTTGCTGAGGTTGGCGACAGTGAACACCAGCGCCAGGTCGCGCCACTCGTAATTGTTGACGAGGTGGGTGTCCGTGCTCTCCAGGGCGGTGGCGATCGAATACGTGCCCGGGCCGAGGTTGAGCGGAAAATCGATGCGGTAGCTCAGGGTTTCGCCGGCCTTTACGTCAAATATGGGCTGCCTGGTCAGGTCGGTATTGGTGCCGTACACTGCCTGCCCCAGCCTGTCCTTGATCATGTAGCCGAGCACCAGGCGGGGAATGTCCTGGCGCACCAGCACATCCACCTGCAGCGTGACCGGCACGCCGACATCGAATACTTCCTGCGTCTCGCCGCGCGCATTGCGCAGTGCAATGCCGGTCACCGTCGCTTCGCCGGTCCCGGACAGCGTCTGCACCTTGCCATCCTCCAGTACCTGCTGCTGCAGGTTGAGATTGGCGTTTTCGCGCTCGGCCAAGCGGGCATTATAGTAGTCCATGACTTCTTCCGGCATGCCCTCCTTCACCAGGCGGCCGCCGTCGAGCAAGATGGCCCGGTTGCAGATCGACTGGATCGCATGCTTGTCGTGCGAGACGATGAGCAGGGTCGTGCCCGCCCTGCTGTAGGAACGGATGCGGTCGAAACTCTTGTGCTGGAAATAGGCGTCGCCGACCGAGAGGGCCTCGTCGACGATCAGCACGTCGGGGCGCTTCGCCGTGGCCACGCTGAACGCCAGGCGCATCTGCATGCCGCTGGAATAGACACGCACCGGCTGGTCGATGTATTCGCCGATCTCCGCGAAGGCTTCGATCTCGGGCATCAGCGCGGCGATCTCTTCCACGCTCATGCCCAGCAATTGTCCCGCCATGAACACGTTCTGCCGCCCGGTGAATTCGGGATGGAAGCCCATGCCCAGCTCCAGCAAGGCGGCAACGCGGCCGGTGATTTCCACGCTGCCGGTCGTCGGCTGGGTGGTCCCGGTGATCATCTTGAGCAAGGTGCTCTTGCCGGCGCCATTGATGCCGATGATGCCGACGGCTTCCCCCGGCTCCAGGCGGAAGCTGACGTCGCGCATCACCCACTTCAGGCGGTGGCGCGGCCCTGCGAAAGGGAGCACCCATTCGGCCAGGCGCGACCATCGGTTGTGGTATTGCTTGTATGCCTTGCCCAGGCCTTCAACACAAATGCGGCCCATTACAGTTCATCCACGATTTCACCAACGCGCTTGCGGAACATGCGGATGCCGACCACGCAAAAAAGTGCGGCGAGCAGCGCGGGAAACGCGAGGCTGTTCCAGTCCGGCCCTTTGGCGTGCACGAAAATATCCTGGTAGGCGGTCACCAGCGGCACCATCGGATTGAGATTGAAATAGGGAAGGATGGGCGCGGGCAGGATGGAGGCTGGATAGACGACCGGCGTCAGCCAGAACCAGAACTGCAGCAACACGCCGAAGAACTGACCTACATCACGAAAGAAAACATTCAGTACGCCCACAATGATACCAAGCCCGATTGCGAACGCGATCTGGATTAGCAAGACAGGAAAGACCGCCGCGAAGACTGTCCCCGGGAAGTTTCCGCTCACCAGCAGGAAAAGGACAAACAGGCCGAAGATGATGGCGAAGTTGATTCCTGCATTGAATACCACGATCACCGGCAGGCAGATGCGCGGGAAGCTGATCTTCTTGATCAGGTTGGCGTGTTCGAGGAACACGTTCTGCGCGCGGCTGACGATCTCGGCGAACAGTCCCCAGGTAAGCACCCCGGCACACAGGTAGATGCTGTACGCGAAGCCGCTGTCGACGCCCGGCAGCCGGGCGCGCATCACCTGCGAAAAGATGACCGTGTAGACCACGATCATCGCCAGCGGATTGAGGACCGTCCATGCTGCGCCCAACAGCGAATTCCGGTAGCGCGACTGGAACTCGCGCTTGACGCTGCCTGATATGAAGCCGCGATAGCTCCATATCGAGCGCAACATGCCTACTGCCATTATTTGACCCTGCCGTAGATATCTTCAAAGCGGACGATGTCGTCCTCGCCCAAATAGGAGCCGCATTGTACCTCTATCAGGGCCAGCTCCGTGTCGCCCACGTTGGTCAGGCGGTGCTTGTTCCCGGCCGGAATGTAGGTGGACTGGTTGGCTTCCAGCTGGATGGTCTGCTCGCCATTGACGACCTCGGCCTTGCCGGACACCACCACCCAGTGCTCGCTGCGATGATGGTGCATCTGCAGGGACAGCGATGCCCCGGGCTTGACGGCGATGCGCTTGATCTTGAAGCCCGGCGCATCCTGCAGCACGGTATACGTGCCCCAGGGGCGCGCCACGGTCTTGTGCGTCTTGTGCGCCTCGTGACCGGCGGCCTTCAGGCGGGCGACCACTTCGCGCACCTCCTGGCTCTTGGACTTGTCGGCGACCAGCAGCGCGTCCGGCGTGTCCACCACCAGGAGGTTGTCCAGGCCGATGATGGCGACGAGGCGGTCCTTGGTTTCGATGTGGGTATTGCGGCTGTCAATGACGATGGACTGGCAATTGTTGCTGGTATTGCCATTCGCGTCGGCGGGAATCGCTTCGGCGACCGCCTTCCACGCGCCGATGTCGCTCCAATCGAAGTCGCCCGGGATGACGGCGATGTTCTTCGCCTTTTCCATCACGGCGTAGTCGATGGAGATGTTGTCCAGCGAAGTGAATGCCGCCGGCAGTTCCATCTTGTCGCCTTCGGCCTTGGTGCTGCGCCAGACGTCGCGCGCCGCGGCAAGCAGCGTGGGATGGTAGGCCTCGAAGGCGTCGAGGATGGCGCTCGCCCGGAAGCAGAACATGCCGCTGTTCCACACGTAGTTACCCTGCTCGATGTACTTGCCCGCGGTGACCACATCCGGCTTTTCCACGAAGCGCTTCACGAGTTGCGCTTCGGCGCTGACCTTGTCGCCCATTTCGATGTAGCCGAAGCCGGTTTCCGGGCCGGTGGGCTTGATGCCGAACAGGACCAGGAAGCCGTCCTTGGCCAGGTTTTCCGCGTGGCGCACGGCGGTATAGAACGAAGGCGTGTCCTTGATCAGGTGGTCCGCCGGCAGGACGAGCATGCAGGCGTCGCTCTTCTGCTCCAGCGCCCACATGGCGGCCAGCGCGATGGCCGGGGCGGTGTTCCGTCCGCCCGGTTCGAGCAGGTACTGCGGCTTGACTTCCTGGCTTTCCAGCTCGTCGTGCGACAGGAAGTAGTAATCCCGGTTGGTCACGATCAGCGGCGGGGTGTTGCCGGATACGGCGAGCGCACGTTCATGGGTTTGCGTCAGCAGGCTCTTGCCGTCGCCGATGCGCATGAACGGCTTCGGATATGCCTCGCGCGATACCGGCCACAGACGGGTACCAGCACCGCCGGAAAGGATGATTGGAATCAACATGATGTGTTCTCGCAATGTTGGATTTTTCGGAATGGTTGTATTTGTTCGCAGCGCGACGTTGTCAGTCAAGGCACAGGCTTAATGCGTCGTCCCATTTGGGCAGCCCGCAGAATGTCTCCGTCAGCTTGCGGCAGGAAAGGACCGAATTGGCCGGCCTTCTCGCGGGTGTCGGGTAATCTTTCGTCCCGATGGGGACGACCGCCGGCTTCCGCTCGCAGGACCAGTGCGCCACGATCGCCTGCGCGAACCCGTGCCAGGTGGTCCGCCCCTGCGCCGTCAGGTGATAGAGTCCCGATTTCGATTGCCACAGGTCGAGGTCAATGCCGGCCCCCTGCTTTCCCGCGCCAAGCTTGGCGACGATATGGGCAGTCGTATCGGCAATGGTACGGCACCATGTGGGGGCGCCGTATTGATCATCGACAATTCGGAGTTCTTCACGCTCGGCCGCCAGGCGGCGCACGGTCAGCAGGAAATTGCGTCCGCGCTGGCCGTAGACCCAGCTTGTGCGCAGGATCAAATGCGGGGCGCCGCTGGCCTGCACGGCCTGCTCTCCGGCCAGTTTGGTGCGGCCGTAAACATTGAGCGGCATCGGCACGTCATCCTCGGTGTACGCGCCGTCCTTGTGGCCGTCGAACACGTAGTCGGTCGAGTAATGGATCACTGCCGCGCCCAGTTTCCGCGCTTCCTCCGCAATGATGCCGGGCGCCTCGCCGTTGATGCGCATGGCAATCTCGGGTTCGCTCTCCGCCTTGTCGACAGCCGTATAGGCGGCCGGATTGACGACCAGCGCGGGGCGCACTTCGCGCATCACCGCACGTATGGCATCGAAATCCGCCAGGTCCATCGCTTCCGCATTGACGGCTACGATCTCGCCGAGGCCTTGCAGGCTGCGCTGGAGCTCGTATCCCACCTGTCCGTCGCGGCCGGTCACGAGGATCTTCATTCGTACACCTCCGCATCGGCAAGCAAGGTTCCTTTCCGGTCCTTCTCGGACAGGACGGGTGCGCCGCTCAGGGGCCATTCAATGCCGATGGCCGGATCGTTCCACGCGATGCTGCGCTCGTATTCCGGCGCCCAGTAATCGGTGGTCTTGTACAGGAAATCGGCGGACTCGCCGGTGACGACGAACCCGTGGGCGAAGCCGGCGGGCACCCACATCTGCCGCTTGTTTTCGGCGGACAGGATGGTGCCGAACCATTTGCCGAAGGTCGGCGAGCTTCGGCGCAGGTCGACGGCGACGTCAAACACCTCGCCTGCAACGACCCGCACCAGCTTGCCCTGCGGCTGGCGCACCTGGTAGTGCAGTCCGCGCAGCACGTTTCTGGAGGAACGCGAGTGGTTATCCTGGACGAAGCGCACGGCCTCCGGCGCGCCAATGGCTTCCTGGAAGCGGCGCTCGTTGTAGCTTTCGACAAAGAAACCGCGCTCGTCGCCGAACACGCGCGGTTCGAGGACGAGAAGATCGGCGATGGGAGTCCGGACGATATTCATCTCAGAACACGCTGTCGGTAAGGATGCGCAGCAGGTATTGGCCGTATCCGCTCTTGCTCAGCGGATGCGCCAGTTTCTCGAGCTGCTCGGCCGAGATGTATTTCTTGCGGAAAGCGATCTCTTCAGGACAGGCGACCTTCAAGCCCTGCCGCCGCTCGATGGTGGCGATGAACTGGGCGGCATCCAGCAGCGATTCGTGCGTGCCGGTGTCCAGCCAGGCCATGCCCCGCCCCATCACCTCGACATTCAGGTCGCCGAGCCTGAGATAAGCCTGGTTGACGTCGGTGATTTCGAGCTCGCCGCGCGCCGAAGGCCTGATACCGGCGGCAATGTCGCACACCCGGTTGTCGTAGAAATACAGTCCGGTGACCGCATAATTCGATTTCGGCGCCAGCGGCTTTTCGACGATGCTCACTGCCCGCCGCTGCCGGTCGAATTCGACCACGCCATAGCGCTCGGGATCGTTCACATGGTAGGCGAACACCGTTGCGCCGAACTCCCGGCTATGCGCCATGCGCAGTTGCGCGTCGAAATCGTGACCGTAATAGATGTTGTCGCCGAGGATCAGCGCGGACGCCGCATCGCCGATGAATTCCCGCCCGATGATGAAGGCCTGTGCGAGGCCGTCCGGAGATGGCTGCACTGCATAGCGGATGCTGATGCCCCATTGGCTGCCGTCGCCGAGCAGGTCGGCGAATCGCGGGGTGTCCTGCGGTGTGGAGATGAGCAGGATGTCGCGCATGCCGGCCAGCATCAGCGTCGTCAGCGGATAGTAGATCATCGGCTTGTCGTACACCGGCAGCAATTGCTTCGATACCGATGTCGTCACCGGATACAGACGCGTGCCCGACCCGCCGGCGAGGATAATACCCTTGCGCTGCAGTGTCATGCTGCCCGCTCCTGCGCCGTGCCGCGGGCGCCGTAATTCTGCTCGACCCATTTGAGGTAGTCGCCGGACTGCACATTCCGCACCCAATCCTGGTGATCGAGGTACCACTGCACGGTCTTGCGGATGCCGGTCGAGAAAGTCTCCGCCGGTTTCCAGCCGAGTTCGCGTTCGATCTTGCGGGCGTCCATTGCGTAGCGGCGGTCATGGCCGGGACGGTCTGCCACGAAGGCGATCTGCGCCCGGTAGCTGCGGGATGCAGGTGCGAGTTCGTCGAGGATGTCGCACAGGGTGTGCACCACCTCCAGATTGCTCATCTCGTTCCAGCCGCCGATGTTATAGGTCTCGCCAAGGCGGCCATCCTGCAGCACCCTTCGCACGGCGCTGCAGTGGTCGCCCACATACAGCCAGTCCCGCACGTTCTTCCCGTCCCCGTAGACGGGGAGCGGCTTGCCGGCGAGGGCGTTGGCGACCATCAGCGGAATCAGCTTTTCAGGAAACTGGTACGGCCCGTAGTTGTTGGAACAGTTGGTCGTCAGCGTGGGCAGCCCGTACGTATGGCGATAGGCACGCACAAGATGGTCGGAAGCCGCCTTGGACGCGGAATACGGGCTGTTCGGCGCGTAGGCGGTCGTCTCGGTGAACGGCGGGTCCTGAGGGCCGAGCGAGCCGTACACTTCGTCGGTCGAGACGTGCAGGAAACGGAAGGAGTCCCGCTCCGCCCCGTTCAGGCTGGAGAAATAAGCACGCGCGGCTTCGAGCAGGACGAAGGTGCCGTTGACGTTGGTCGTGACGAAATCGCCGGGGCCGAGGATGGACCGGTCGACGTGGCTCTCGGCGGCAAAATGGACGATTGCGCGCGGCCGGTGGGTGCCGAGCAGCGCGGTCACCAGCGCGGCGTCGCAGATATCGCCGCGCACGAAGACATGACGCGCGTCCTGCTCAACCCCGCGCAGATTCTCGAGGTTGCCAGCGTAGGTCAGCTTGTCCAGGTTGACGACCGGTTCGTCTTTTCCTGCCAGCCAGCCGAGCACAAAGTTCGAGCCGATGAATCCGGCTCCGCCCGTCACAAATATCATTCAGGTATCCTGTACGCCACGACGAATCTCGCTAAACCTATGATTTTACTTGAAAAGTGTTAATGAATTTGTACGTGCTTTCAGGGGATTTGTATTTAAACAGGTATCGCCGCACGTAGCCGTAAGGATTTGTTACCCGCTCCGGAAGCACGGGAAGTTTCTTATAATGCGCGCTCAGCCCATTTCCATTGCCAAACGAATAATATTATCATTTTAGCATGACAATCTATGCCATCGGCGACCTACAGGGCTGCCAGTCCAAGCTTTCCGAACTGCTCGACCGCATCCGCGCCGAGTGCGCGGAGCCCAGATTTATCTTCCTCGGTGACGTGGTCAATCGCGGCCCGCATTCGCTCGCCACTTTAAGGCAAGTTCGCGAACTAGGCGATACCGCGAATATGGTACTCGGCAACCATGACCTGCACCTGCTTGCGGTGGCGCACGGCATCCGCAGGCCGCATCCGTCGGACACCCTCGACGACATCCTGCAGGCGCCCGACCGCGACGAACTGCTGGACTGGCTGCGCCGCCAGCCGATGGCCCTGCTCGAGGAGGGCAACCTCCTCGTGCATGCAGGCGTGCTGCCGCAATGGACGGCGCAGCAGACGATGGCGCTCGCAGGAGAAGTGGAAACCGTGCTGCGCGGGCCGGACTGGGTCGATTTCCTCCGCCAGATGTACGGCAACGAGCCGGCGCGATGGAATGACCGGCTGGAAGGCGCGGACCGCCTGCGCTGTATCGTGAATGCGCTGACCCGCATCCGCTTCTGTACGGCAGACGGTGCGATGGACCTCGCGGCATCGAAAGGTGTCGAAACCGCCCTGCCCGGCTACATGCCCTGGTTCGACGTACCCGGCCGCCGGACGGAAGACGTCACGGTGGTCATCGGCCACTGGTCGACGCTGGGACTGACGATACGTCCGAATCTGATCACGCTCGACACGGGCTGCCTGTGGGGCGGCAAGCTGACGGCGGTGCGTCTCGACAATCGTTCGGTACTCCAGGTGGACTGCCCGGAATATCAGCGGCCCGGCTCGATCTGATTCTCCACCAGGACGTCGCCGAGGACGGATGCAATAGCGGCGCGCGCGGCATCCGCCAGTTCACGGCGATGCGAGGCCTCGCTGGTGGCGATGGCGGGCAGAACCCTCAACTCCGCCGTCATGCCGCCGGCCTTCAGCACCGAAAAGATGCTCTGCACGAAGCTCATGTCGCCGACGAAATCGGCTGACGGGTGCAGACGGCCGTGTTTATCCAGGTAGCGCACCGCATACGGCTGCACCGGGACTTCCGCCTCGATCGCCGCCTCGAACAGGTTGGCATGGAAAGGCAGCAACGCGCCTTGCGGCGCAGTCGTCCCTTCCGGGAAAAAGGCGACGTGCTCCCCTGCATGCAGGCTTTCCACCAGACCCTGGTAGATGCGCCGCACGTCGCGCAGCTTGCCGCGCGCGATGAAAATCGTGCCCGTCTTTTCGCACAGCCAGCCGATGAGCGGCCAGCCGCGGATATCGGACTTGGCGACGAAGCGCGTGGGATGCAGGGAATTGATGACGAAAATGTCGAGCCACGACACATGGTTGGCCACCATCAGGGCACGCGGTGCGGGTTGCGCGTCCTGGTGATGCAGGATACGCACCCGCACGCCGCACAGCGCGACCAGCCGGATGGACCAGGCCTTGATGCGCGCGCGCCGCCCCGCCTCGTCGATCAGCGGAAACACCAGCGCACAGGTCGCCAGTCCGCGGAACAGGTGGATCAGGACACGCAGCAAGCGGATGGCCACCACGGCGATCAGCGCTCGAACGCGACGTGTCCCGAGACGATCGTCATCCTGACCTGACCGGTCAGCTCGTAGCCGAGGAAGGGCGTATGCTTGCCCTGGCTGGCGAGCGCTTTTGCATCCACCTTCCAGCGCGCCGACGGATCGACAATGCAGACATCGGCAACGCAGCCCGCTGCCAGACGTCCGCTGGCGAGCCCGGCGACGCGTGCCGCTTCCGAGGTCACCTTGGCAATTGCCTTGGCCAGCATCTGCGGCGAACTGTCGCGGCTATCCTCCACCCAGCGCAGCACCAGCGGCAGCAGCAGTTCCAGTCCGGTGGCGCCGGGCGAGGCTTCGCCGAACGGCAGCAGTTTTTCGTCATCGTCGACCGGTGTGTGGTCCGAGCAGATCACGTCGATGGTGCCGTCCATCAGCGCCTGGCGGATGGCATCGCGGTCGCGCTGGCTGCGCAGCGGCGGCGTCATGCGCGCGTTGGAGTCGAAGAAGCCGATATCCACGTCCGTCAGGTGCACATGGTGCGCGCCGACGTCGCAGGTGAGCGGCAAGCCTTCCTTCTTGGCCGCCCGGACGAGTTCGAGGCCGGCCGCCGACGAAAGCCGGCACAGGTGGACGCGCGCGCCGGTGGCCCGCATCAGTTCGAAGATGGTGTGCAGGGCAATGGTCTCCGCCGAAACCGGCACACCGGGCAGGCCGAGCCGGGAGGCAATCGGGCCGCTGTGCGCGATGCCGCCGCGGCCGAGGTGCGGGTCCTGCGGCCGCAGCCACACCGTGTAGCCGAAGGTGCTGGCGTACTGCATCGCCCGCTGCAGCACCGTGGTGTCGACAATCGCTTCCTCGGCCTGCGAAAAGCCGATGCAGCCGGCTTCGGTCAGTTCCGCCATTTCGGTCAGCGCCTGTCCCTTCAGCCCTACTGTCAGCGCGCCGAGCGGATACACGTGGGCCTGGTTCAGCCCCTTTGCACGGTGCTTGAGCATTTCGACCAGGCCGGGCTCGTCGAGCACCGGGTCGGTATCCGGCGGGCAGACGAGGCTGGTGACGCCGCCCTGCATGGCTGCCTGCATTTCCGATTCCAGCGTGGCCTTGTATTCGTAGCCCGGCTCGCGCAGGCGCGCGCTCAGGTCGACCAGACCGGGCATCACGATCATGCCGGTCGCATCGATGGTCTTGGTGGCGTTGAAGCCTTCCGGCGCCGTCCCTACGGCAAGCACCTTTCCTGCAGCGATGAACAAATCCTGTTGCGCATCGATACCGCTGGCCGGATCGATGAGGCGGCCATTCTTGATATGGAGTTTCATTGATTAATTTCCCGCCAAAATGCTCATCACCGCCATGCGCACCGCAATGCCGAAGGTCACCTGCGGCAGGATCACGGCCTGCGCACCGTCCGCCACCGCCGAGTCGATTTCGACGCCGCGGTTCATGGGACCGGGGTGCATCACGATGGCGTCCGGCTTTGCCAGTGCAAGGCGCTCGGGCGTCAGTCCGTAGCTCTTGAAGAATTCCTGCGCCGAGGGCAGCAGCGCGCCGGACATGCGCTCGTTCTGCAGGCGCAGCATGATGATGACGTCGACGCCCTTGAGGCCTTCGTTCATGTCATGGAAGACGCGCACGCCCATCTGCTCCAGCCCGCCGGGGAGCAGCGTGCGCGGGCCGATGGCGCGCACTTCGGGCACGCCCAGCGTGGTCATCGCATGGATGTCGGAGCGCGCGACGCGACTGTGCAGGATGTCGCCGACGATGGCCACCGTCAGGTTGGTGAAATCCTTCTTGTAGTGGCGGATGGTGTACATGTCGAGCAGCCCCTGGGTGGGGTGCGCATGCCGGCCGTCGCCGGCGTTCACGACGTGCACGTGCGGCTGGTTGGTGTCGATCAGGTGCTTGGCGATCAGGTAGGGCGCCCCGGACTGCGCGTGGCGCACGACGAACATGTCGGCGTGCATGGCCGCGAGGTTGTCGATGGTGTCGAGCAGGGATTCGCCCTTCGCGGTGCTCGATGCCGAGATGTTCAGGTTGATTACGTCGGCAGAGAGGCGCTTGGAGGCGATCTCGAAGGTCGTGCGCGTGCGGGTGGAGTTCTCGAAGAACAGGTTGAACACGCTCTTGCCGCGCATGAGCGGCACTTTCTTCACCTCGCGGTCGCTGACGCTGACGAAAGAGGAAGCGGTATCGAGGATATGGTTGATGACCGCTTTCGGCAGGCCTTCGATGGTGAGCAGATGCTGCAGCTCGCCGTGTTTGTTCAGTTGCGGGTTATGCATGGTCCACCGTGAGGGAGAATCGGCCGTCGTCGGCGCGGTGCAGCACGAGCTGCTGGTCATCGGACAGGTTCGCCGACTCGGCGACGAAATCGGCGGCGATCGGAAGTTCGCGGCCGCCGCGGTCGACCAGCGCCGCGAGCATGATCTTCGCGGGACGGCCGTAATCGAACAGTTCGTTGATGGCAGCGCGCGTGGTGCGGCCGGTATAGAGCACGTCATCCACCAGCAGGATGGTCGCGCCTTCCACCTCGAACGGGATCTGGGTCGGCTTGACTTCCGCGTGCAGCCCGCGCTCCGCATAGTCGTCGCGATAGAAGGACACGTCGATGAACCCCAGGCGGTCCTTGAGCTGCATCTCCTCGGCCAGGCGCTCGGCAAGCCAGGCCCCGCCGGAATAGATGCCGACGATGGCGACATGCTGCGCGTTGGCGAGGCCGCTCTTGACGCGGTCCGCAAGCGTCCTGTAAAGCGCTTCGGCGTCGAAATTAGGATTCGGCATAGTCATTGAAGTATTGTTGCAAAATTATTGCCGCGGACTGCGCATCCACCGCTTCCCCGCGCTTCTGCGCAATCACGGCTGAGGAATAGCGTTCGTCCACGAGTGCCGTCGCCACCCCGAACCTGCCGTTGAGCTGGTTGGCGAAGCGGCGGCAGCGGACCGTCATCTCATGCTCGGCGCCATCCGGATGCAGCGGCAGCCCGACCACGCAGCACGCAGGCCGCCACTCCTGGATGAGGGCGCCGATGGCGGCGAACCGGGCATCGTTGGTTTCTGCAGTGATGATGGAAAGTGGCTGCGCCTGCCGGATCAGGGTATTGCCGACTGCCACGCCGATGCGTTTCAGACCGAAGTCGAAACCGAGAACCGTTTCCACGTCTTATGCGTGCCCCGCTTCTCCTGCCAGCGTCATCGGATCGATGCCCAGCAGTTTCATGGCGGCGGCAAAGCGCTCCTCGACCGGCAGGTCGAAGATGATCGCCGGGTCGGCCCGGACGGTCAGCCAGCCGTTGCGCACGATTTCCTCTTCCAACTGTCCCGCGCTCCAGCCCGAGCAGCCCAGGCTCACCAGCAGGCGCTGCGGGCCTGTTCCGACGGCAACCGCTTCCAGCACATCCTTGGAAGTGGTCAGGGCGACGTCCTCGTTGACCTTCATCATCGATGTGTACGGACCGTGCGGCGAATGCAGCACGAAGCCGCGCTCCACCTGCACCGGGCCGCCGAACATCACCGGCTTTTTGTCGACCGGCACGCGGCCGGCCTCGATCTCCACGCTCAGGTCGATGCGGTCCAGCAGCAAGTCCAGCGTCATGTCCGTTGCCTTGTTGATGATGACGCCGAGCGCGCCTTCGTCATTGTGCTCGCACAGGTACACTACCGTGCCGCCGAAGATCGGATCGAGCATGGACGGCATGGCAATCAGGAAGTGGTCGGCGAGATTCAGCTGGGGCGACGGCGACTTGCCGGGCGACGCGGAAAAATCGGGAGTATCCTGGGTCGCGCCAGGTCTGGAAGAAAACGTGCGGGTCTTGCTTGGTTTCACCATAATGAGCATTTTAGCAGTTTTGGCAGGCCGCCCACCCGGGTCAGCACTTCAAAAGCCGAATTCCATCAATCGAATCAAGGTTCTGCATGCAAGGTTTCGACAAGACCCTCGTCTGGTTCCGCCGCGACCTGCGCGACTTCGACCATGCCGCGCTGCATCACGCGCTCGCGCGGAGCCGCAAAGTCTACTGCGCTTTTGTTTTTGACACGGAAATCCTCGATCGGCTCCCCCGGCGCGACCGGCGCCTGGCGTTCATCCATGCAGCCCTTGCCGAACTGGACACCGCCCTGCGCGCCGCCGGCGGGGGCCTGATCGTTCGCCACGCTCACGCGGTCGACGAGATCCCGCGCCTGGCAGAGGCATTGGGGGCAGATGCGGTTTTTGCCAATCACGACTACGAACCTTCGGCGGCGGCAAGGGATGTCGCAGTGGCAAGCCGCCTTTCGAAGGCGGGCCGCATTTGGCAGAGTTTCAAGGACCAAGTGATTTTCGAGCGCGACGAGGTTCTGTCGCAGTCCGGCAAACCTTTTTCGGTATTTACGCCGTACAAGAATGCCTGGCTGAAAGCGCTGCACGCGACGGAAGCGGCCAGCCTGCGTCCCTACCCTGCCGATCCGCTCCCGGGCCAGCTTGCCTTGCCGCCAGAGACGGCGAGCTTCCCCTCGCTCTCCGAGCTCGGCTTCGAGACCGTCGAACCGCCGCTGCCGGCAGGAATGTCGGGCGGACAGGCGCTGTTTGACGACTTCGCGGAAAGGATGGCCGACTACGATCGTGCACGCGACTACCCGGCGCTCAAGGGCCCGTCCTACCTGTCGGTCCACCTGCGCTTCGGCACGGTATCACTCCGCGGCCTGGTTCGCCGCGCCCTCGAAGAAATGCGCCTGGGAAGCGCCGGCGCTGCGACCTGGCTCAGTGAGCTCATCTGGCGCGACTTTTACTTCATGGTCCTGCACCACCATCCGCAAGTCGTCGACCACGCATTCAAGCCGGAATACGACGCGATCGAATGGGAATCCGGCCCGCATGCCGACGCGCTGTTCGAGGCCTGGTGCAGCGGCCGCACCGGGTATCCCCTGATCGACGCCGCCATGCTGCAACTCAACCAGACCGGCTACATGCACAACCGCCTGCGCATGGTGACGGCCAGTTTCCTGGTCAAGGATTTCGGCATCGACTGGCGCCGGGGCGAACGCTATTTCGCGGAAAAACTGAACGACTACGACCTGGCGGCCAACAACGGCGGCTGGCAGTGGGCAGCGTCGACGGGCTGCGATGCACAGCCTTACTTCCGCATTTTCAACCCGGTCACGCAATCGGAACGATTCGACCCGGAAGGCAAGTTCATCAAACGCTACTTGCCGGCACTGGCCGGCCTGCCGACGAAGAACTTGCATGCGCCTTGGCAAGCTCCGGCTGACGTTTTGCGGAGCGCCGGCATCGCTCTTGGCGAGCAGTATCCGTTGCCCGTCGTACAGCACGACGAAGCGCGCAAGCGCACGCTGGAGCGTTATGCCGTGGTGAAGAAAGCGAAACTTGCCGCCGGCGACGAAGACTGAGCCGGAAACAAAAAGGCCTGCGTTGCTACACAGGCCCTTTCGTGTTCAGGACTCCGGTTCAGCTGACTTGCGCTTCCTTCCCGACAAAACCTGCGATCAGCTTCAGCAGCTGGTCTTCCTGATAGGGTTTTCCGAGATATTCGTTGACGCCGATCTGCATCGCGTAGTTGCGATGCTTTTCCGCGGTCCGCGAAGTGATCATGACGATCGGGATATGCCGCGTCCTTTCATCGTCACGCACGTTGCGCGTCAGATCGAAGCCGTCCATGCGCGGCATTTCGATGTCGACCAACATCACCGCCGGCGTTACCGACTGCAATTGCTCCAGCGCATCCACGCCATCCTTGGCAAGCACCACCTGGTAGCCCTCGCGCGTCAGGAGGCGTTGCGTGACGCGCCGCACGGTGAGCGAATCGTCGACGACCATCACGATATCCTGCGTGCGCAGACCCTGGACCGGCGCAGAGGCCGGCGTGCCTGTGGCCATGTCGGCCACGGCGCCCATGCCTTCAGGCGCATCGGAAGCGATGATGCGCGGCGCACGGAGGTTCTCGTGGGCGGCGCGCTGTGCCAGCGGCACCGGGTTCAGGATGAGGACGATGTCGCCGGAGCCGAGCACCGTCGCGCCTGCCACGCCGATGAGACGCGCCAGCTGCGGGCCGATGTTCTTCACCACCACTTCACGGTTGCCGATGACTTCATCCACGTGCACCGCCACCCGCTCGTTGCCGCTCTTGAGGATCAGGAGCGGAGAGTAATGCTGCGACACCGGCGCCGCGGCCGAATCGCCGAGCAGAGCGGACAGGTAATGGATGGGCACGCGCTGTCCTTGCCACACCACCGCGCCATCGTTGTAGGCAGAGGCGAGCGCATTGGTCTTGAGCTGCTGTACCTGCTCGACCAGCACGGACGGCACCGCGAAGGTCTTGCCGCCGGTCGACAGCAGGACGACCTGCGTGACGGCGAGCGTCAGCGGCAGGTGGATCGTGAAATGCGTTCCCTTGCCCGCCTCGCTCCAGGTGGAGACGCGTCCGCCGAGTGCCGCGGCTTCCGAACGCACCACGTCCATGCCGACGCCGCGCCCGGCCAGTTCCGTGATTTCTTCCGCCGTCGAAAAGCCCGGGTGGAAAATCAGGTCGCTCACTTCCTCGTCGCTCATATCGCTGTCGTTGCTCAGCAGCCCGACGTGTCTGGCCTTGTCGCGGATGCGGCCGATGTTCAGGCCCTGTCCGTCATCCGAAAACTGGATCACGACCTCGTTGCCCTCCTGCCGGATTTCGACGAGGAGATCGCCGACTTCGTTCTTGCCGGCTGCGCGCCGCACTTCGCGGCTTTCGATGCCATGCACGATGGCATTGCGCAGCAGGTGTTCGAACGGGCCCGTCATGCGCTCCAGCACGCCGCGGTCGATTTCCACCGCGCTGCCGCGGATGTCGAGGTTGACGCGCTTGTCGACTTCCTTGGCCGCCTGGCGCGTCACGCGGAACAGGCGCTCGGAAATGCTTGCAAACTGCACCATCCGCACGCGCATCAGGTCTTGCTGCAGTTCGCGCGTCAGGCGGGCCTGCATGCCCAGGTCGTCGGAGGCGCTGTCCAGCGTCCGGCTCAGGTTCTGGTGCACCGATCCGACGTCGTTGACGCTCTCGGCCATCATGCGGGTGAGTTCCTGCAGGCGCGTGAAGCGGTCGAATTCCAGCGGATCGAATTCGCGGTCGCCGGCATGCGCCATGCGCGAGGCGATCTGCGTTTCCGCCTGCATTTCGATCTCGCGCAACTGGTCGCGCAGACGGGAAACATTCTCGGTCAGCTCGGTCAGCGATTGCTTCAGCGTGCCGACTTCGGTTTCCAGCTTGGACCGGGAAATCGAGACCTCGCCGGCCTGGTTCACGAGCCGGTCAAGAATGTCGGCGCGCACCCGGACCATCGGGACCGGCCCGGCGGGCGCGGCGACAGGGCGGGGCTGCGCCGGCATCGGCACGGCAGGTTTCCGATCCTGCAAGGGAATCAAAGGCGAAAGGACTACCGGTTGGGCCTGTGCCTCGCTGTCGTGGGCGGCTGGCCTCGCCTCGACTGGCGCCGGACTGGCAGCCTGCGGGTTCTGCAATTGCTCGAACATGTGCAGCGCCTGGTCATAGCGCACTTGCAAGTCCTCGATCGACGCCACCGAAGGCGCACCGAGGCGCATGATGTTCTCGATGCGCGTTTCCATGTCATGCAGATGCTGGCCGAGGCTCATCGCACCTGCCATGCGGGCGCTTCCCTTGAGCGTATGGAGCGAACGCAGCAGGGATTGCGCCGCCGCCAGCCGGGACGGGTCTTCCTGCCAGTCACGCAGTACGCCCGCCATCTGCGGCAGGATGTCACGCCCTTCCTCGAGGAATACCGGCAGAAGATCGGCGTCCAGTTCGTCCTTGAGCGCTAGCGCCGGGTCGATGGCCGAGTCGGGGTTTGCGTCCAGTACCGGGGTGCTGTAAGGAGCCTCCGGCTCGGGCGCGGCAGCGTCCTGCGTCACTGCGGCGGGTTCCTGCGGCATCACGTCTGCCGCCTGCTCCGGCTCCAGCCGCAGTTCGAACATGGGCTCACTAACCGCTTCGGCACCAGGCGAAGCTGGGATGGCCGGCGCTTCAGCCTCGGCTGCGCTCGCCGTATCTACCTGGGTCTGCGCGCGCAACTCGACATCCTGCCTCAGACCGGCAAGGATGCGCACGAACTCGGGCTGGTACACCGGCATCTCTCCGAGCGCGAAGCGTTGCAGCATCAACTTGATGCGTTCGACGCTTTGCTCCAGCGTGTCGAACTCATGCATCTCCAGGCGCACGGCGTTCCGCGACATGGACTGCAGGAAGAGCTCGAGCGCATGGGCGACTTCCTGGAGCGCCTTGAAGCCGACCGTTGCCGAACTGCCCGCCAGCGAGTGTGCAGCATGCACGCACTGGATGTTGACCTTGCGGTCCGGTTCGTGGCGCCATTCCGAGAAATCCTGCGCCAGGAGGCGGACGAGTTCGTCGGTCTCGGCGAGGTAGATGTTGTGCAGTGGAACGCTGATCTCGATGTCGCCGATACGCTTGACGTTGTCGTCGCGCCGCGTCTCGGGCGGATGCATGGTCGGGAAGTCGATGACATCGGCGATCTTCAAGACCGGTTCGGCAAACGGCGCAGGTTCCGGCACGATTTCTTCCGCGGCCGGCTCGGGCTGCATGTCGGCCGCGACCTCGAACATCGCAAGCTCGTCGTCACCCATGCGAATCTCTTCTGCCTGCGGCAGTTCGGCCACGGCCTCTTCGGGGATATCCGCTTCCTGCGCATCCTCCGGAGGTGCAGCGGCGAAATCCGGCATGGAATCCTCTGCCGGTGAAGCAGCCGACTCGGCCTGCGCCGTCGCTTCCGGTGCAGCGAAAATGGCGGTCTCGGCCTCTTGATAGGAGAACTGTCCGCCTGCCTTGACCTGCTCGGCGGCGCGCACGAGGGCATCCGGCGTCTGGCTGGACGTTCCCGTCAGCTTGAGGTTCTGTACCCACTCCCCCAGAATCTCGGCAGCCTTGTCCAAAAGTGCGTAGAGTTCGGCGTCGCCGCCGCGCGACTCGGACAGGCGCAGGTTGAGCACCTGCTCGATGCTCCAGGCGGCCTCGCCGAATGCAACGAGGCCCACCATGCGGCTGCTGCCCTTGAGCGTATGGAAGCAGCGGCGCAGCGTCGTGAGGTGCTCCTGGTTATGCGGCTGCATGCGCGATTCCGGCAACGTTTCGCGGACCGCACCAAGCACCTCCTCGGCTTCCGAGAGGAAAATCTCCAGCAGCTCCGCGTCGATGGCTTCGTCCGTCTCGGGCGCAACTACCGGCGGCAAGGGCTCGGCAGCCTGGACTGCGGGAACCGTCGCGGTAATGATCTGCGCGAGCGCTTCTTGCGATTCCGAGAAATCGGCGCGTTCGAGGATGTCGATGCCGGCACGGGCAAGGTCGTTAAGCTCGGGATTGTCGATCAAGGTCGCATCGAGCCTGATTTTTTCGAGCGATTCCTTCAGTTGTTCCTGCAAAAGCTGGTTGTCCGGTTCCGCCGTCAGTGACATCGCCAGCTCGGCCGACTGTTGCTGGTGGAATGCCAGTTCGTCCTCGACGGTCGGCAGCGCAGGCGCGGGCGCTTCCGGCTCCACGGGCGTGACCTCCGCCGGCGTGCTGCCGGCATCCACCACGACATCCATCTGGCCGTCGTTCTGCGCATCCTTCTCGATCAGGTGGGCGTGAAACGTGCCGGTGCTCTCGTCAAAGGCAAAGCGCTTTGCCGCGGTGCCGGTCGGCAGATGCAGGGATTCGATGAAGAAGCTGAGCGCACCGACGTTTTGCGCAACCCGCTGGAACGTTCCCTGCTCCGGTGCCTCCTCTTCATCCGCGTCGATGAAATGCTGGACGGCCGCACGCGTATGCTGGATGGTCCGGACGGCGTCGTCCTGGTCCAGCACCGCCAGCGCGCCTTCGATCTGGTGCAGGATGCCGTCGAGCTGGCCGAGCGTGTCCCGCTGCGATGGATCGCGGAAGTATTCGTCGAGCATCTTCTCGACCTGGCGCAGACTGGATTGCATTTCGCCGGCCAGCGCCGTCATGGTCTGCCGCTGCTGCGCTTCGCGCGACATGTCGTCCAGCCAGGGCGCGTTTTGCGCGGGCATCTCGCCGGAAACAACGGCCAGCAGGCGTGCCGTCATCGCATCGGCGCGCTCCGCGAAATTCTCGGGCAGGCGTGCGATGCGGCCCAGTGCATTCTCGACGAACAACAGGCCGGTGGCCATCTCCAGGCCGAGCATGTCGCCCGGCTTGGCGTGCGCGGCGTGGCGCGCAATACCCTTCAACTCCCGCAACAGCTTGGACAGCGGCGGCGAGTTCAGGCGTGTGCCGGCGTCGGCCAGCATATGCATCTCGTGTTCGAAGGAGTCCGCGAAACTGACATCGCCGCCGGCGATGCGGTTCCAGATATTCTTGGCCTGGGTGAGGCGCTCCTTGGCAGCGGCGAGCGCGTCCATGTCGATCTGGCCGTAACGCCTGGTGTCGTAATCCGGCGGCACGAGGCCGTCGAGCTGGTACACCTGGCGGATCTGTCTGGCGCGCGGAGATGGATCGGCCGTGCGGGCAATGAAGAACAGGGCATCGCGCAACAGGCGTTCCGCAATGCTCGGCGAACCCTGCGAGAGCCGGCGGATCTGGAGATTGATGCGCGCGAAGAGCTGCTTGACGTAAATCTCGTTCGGAATATGGCCGGCGGCCACTTCTTCCGCCAGCCCGTGCATGACCCACCAGAATGCGCGCGTCTGCTGGTTGCTCTGGACCCGTTCGATCTCCCCGATGATGTCGCGCATGGCTGCGGCATGGGCAAGCTCGGCTCCGCGCTCGGTGCTGCGCAGGAAGGGCAGCAGGGCTTTTTCGTAATGCTGCCGCATGACCATGTACTTTGACGGCCGCGCGGAACGCGCCTCATCCGCAGCGGGCAGCTGGGGACGGATCGCCAGGTTTGGAAAGAACAGGTCAGCGGGATGCACGCGCTCCGCGCCGCGCGCTTCCAGCAAGGCGCGGTAATAGGGGAACAGGCGGACCGGCTGGTGGGGCATGCCCGAGAGCAGCTCGTCGAGATATTCGATCAGGGCCTGGTAGCTGCCGTCGACGGCGACCGCCAGTTCCTTCGTCATCGCAAGCTGGCGGGTATCGACCCGCTCCAGCAGGTCTTCCACCGTTTCGGTGATGATCGCGATGCCGTCGACATCGACGATCTGCAGCGCGCCATGCGCCTGATGCAGGTAGGTTTTCGCCAGGCGCAGCGATGTCTGCTGCGCGTCGGCATCCTGGCCTGCTGCATCATGGAGAGCGGCCTTGGAGCGGTTGAGTGCTTCTCGGATTTCGCCGATCACCCAGGATAGCGGCCCGGTATCGAAACGGTCCGCCGTGGACTGGGCGGGAGAGGAGGTGGTCATGACAGCCTCGCGGTCAAATGGCGGCGTGCCGACACTGCGGCGCGCCGCCGGGCATTACTCTACTGGCAGGCCTTGCGGCCCGATTCCGGCAATGAACTTACTCAGGCCGTCACGCGGAAACGGGACACCGAGTTCTTGAGTTCCTCCGCCAGCTTGGACAGTTCGCGAATGGACTGCGCAGTCTGCTGCGTACCGATCTGCGTCTGCTCGGTCACGGTCAGGATGTTCTGGATACTCTGTGCCACGCCGTTGGCGGATGTCGCCTGCTGCTCGGTCGATGCGGAAATGCTTTGAATCAGTTCTGCGAGACGGTTCGACACGCTGCGGATCTCGGCCAGCGCTGCACCTGCCGCATCGGACAGTTTCGCGCCTTCCACCACGCCCTGCGTCGACTTTTCCATAGCGGCGACGGCGTCGTGCGTGTCGGTCTGAATGGTGCGGACCAGCGCGCCGATCTGCTTGGTCGCTTCACCGGAACGTTCCGCCAGCCGCTGCACTTCTTCCGCAACCACCGAGAAGCCACGGCCCGCTTCACCCGCGGAAGCCGCCTGGATCGCGGCGTTCAGTGCCAGCACGTTGGTCTGTTCGGTAATGTCGGAAATCAGTTCGGTGATTTCACCGATCTCCTGCGACGATTCGCCGAGGCGCTTGATTCGCTTCGAGGTTTCCTGGATCTGCTCGCGGATTTCGTTCATGCCCTTGATCGCGTCTTCCACCGCCCGGGCGCCCTGCTCCGCCGCAGCCACCGACTGGCGCGCCACCTCTGCGGATTCGTTCGCGGACTTCGACACGTCGGTAATCTGCGTCGCCATGTCGAGAACCGCCTGGCCGGTTTCCTGGATTTCGCGCGACTGCTTCTGGGATGCTTCGAGCAGTTCGTTGGAAATGTCCTGCGCCTGGTTGGATGCCGAGGTCACCTGTTCCGCCGTGCTCGTCACGCGGCTGACCAGTCCGCGGAGTTCTTCCACGGTGTAGTTCACCGAGTCGGCGATCGCACCGGTGATGTCTTCCGACACCGTTGCCTGGATCGTCAAGTCGCCGTCCGCAACTTCCTGCAATTCGTTCATCAGGCGCAGAATCGCCGCCTGGTTCTGGTCGTTAGCGCGCTTCGCCTCTTCTTCCTTCTGCAGTGCCAGCAGGCGCTGCTCGTCCGCTTCGCGGCGGCGCTGGTCCGCTTCCTTGGTGCGGTTGCGGCTGTCCTGCAGCAGCACCAGTGCAATGCCGACTGCGGCCACGACGGCGGCGACGGCGGCGGCCAGCATCAGCCAGAACGTCCAGTGCAGCGAGTCTTCCTCCGCACGGTAGGACTTCTGCAGGGCGGTGATGCGCTGCTTGAGGGTTTCGTTCTCCGCGAAGATGAGCTGCTCGGACTGCTTGGCGGCGATGAAGTTCTGGAGGTTGCCGAGGATGGTTCCCACCGACTGCTGGTATTCGGCGAACACGCTTTGCAGTTCGGTCAGCTTTTCACGGGTGTCCGCATCCTTGGTCGCCGTCAGGCGCAGCACGTCGCTGCCGTTCAGGAAGCCCTCGGTGATGTCGCGGAAGGTGTTGGTGTCCTTGCCCAGCAGGAAGGCGGTTTCGGGGTTCACGCCTTCGGAGGTCAGGAATTCGTTGGCGCTGCGGCCCAGGCGCTGGGTCAGCATGACCAGCTGGCCGGCGGCGGAAATCTCGCGAGGCGATGCGCCGCCCTGCGCCTTGAGCGTGGCGATCTGCTCGGTCAGTTCAAGGAGGACCGGGGACAGCGTATTCAGTTTCTGCAGCGTCGTGCCGAAGCCGGTCAGCTCCTTCTTCAGCTTCAGGATGGTATCCGCGGCCTTGTCGGAGTTCCCCCACACCTTCTGCGTCTCGGTGAGCATGACCGACATCTCGTCAGAGGGCGGCGCGATTTCGCGGCCCTGGTACTCGCCACCCTTGGACAGCACGGTCAGGTCGCGGTTGAATTCCTTGCGGCTCTCTTCCAGCTGCTTGAACGCCTCGAGGTTGCCCTGGATCGCGTTCGGCGCCGCCTTACCGATACGCTGCGAGTGCATCAGCGCGTCACCGGCAATTTGCGTCTGGGTGGAAGCCAGCGTCGAATGGTTGGTATTGAGCATCACGCCTACCACGCCAAGGACGATCGCGACGAGC
>Ga0196971_1000542_pt1 | contig 26793 bp, 22 predicted proteins | sample S1v_1013CmetaG_FD_148660 | JGI IMG/M metagenome (GOLD analysis project Ga0196971, IMG submission 148660) | Soil microbial communities from Anza Borrego desert, Southern California, United States - S1+v_10-13C | ecosystem: Environmental > Terrestrial > Soil > Desert | place: USA: California...
GGGGTTCGTTTTTTCCAGACTCCTATGCCACTAATGACATCCCACCAGCGGGCGATTCTGCTGATGATCATTGCTCCCACGCTGTGGAGCATTGCCGGCGTGCTGACACGCCATCTCGATTCCGCCCAGGGCTTCGAGGTGACGTTCTGGCGGAGCCTGTTCTCCGGCCTGTTCGTGGGCGGGGCGCTGCTATACCAGCAAGGCGCGGCGCGCACCGTCGCGACCATACGCCACGCCGGGGGCATGGGGGTGGTGAGCGGCCTGATGTGGAGCGTCATGTTCGTGTGCTTCATGGTGGCGCTGACGCGTACCACCGTTGCCAACACGCTGATCGTCTTGAGCGTTTCGCCCCTGCTGACCGCCTTCCTCGCCTGGGTCATCCTCAAGGAACGCGTCGCGCCGCGCACCTGGCTGGCGATCGGCGCGGCCTTCGTCGGCATTTCCTGGATGTTCGTCAACAGCATGAGCGAGGTCGGCGGCAAACACCTCGTCGGGATGATGATTGCCGGTGCTGTCCCGGTCGCCGCGGCGTTCAACCTCATCGCCATCAAGCGCGCAGGGCATGGCGTGGACCTCATTCCTGCGGTGCTGCTGGGCAGCGTGTTTTCGGCCGCGCTTATGCTGCCGGTTGCGTGGCCGCTGAACACCTCGATGCACGACATCCTGATCCTTGCCACGCTCGGTTTCTTCCAGCTCGGCCTGCCCTGCATGCTGATGGTGAAGGCAATGAAACATCTCTCCGCACCCGAGGTCTCGCTGCTGGCGCTGCTGGAAGTCTTGCTCGGCCCCTTGTGGGCATGGCTGGGCGCGGGCGAAGTGCCGGCGCAGGAAACCCTGATCGGCGGCGCGGTCGTCATGGCCGCGCTCGTGTTCAACGAGCTTGCGCCATCGGGCAAACAGGGCAAGCGGGAAAGTACCGCACTACAATAGACGACAAGCATGAACGCACCCGCCAAACTTCCCTCGCGCCGCCTTTCAGTCGCCCCGATGATGGACTGGACGGACCGCCACTGCCGCGTGTTCCATCGCCAGATCACGCGCCACACCTGGCTGTACACCGAAATGGTCACGACCGGCGCGCTGATCCACGGCGACGTGCCGCGCCACCTGGATTACAGCGAGATCGAACATCCCGTCGCCTTGCAGCTCGGCGGCAGCGAGCCGGCCGACCTCGCGAAGAGCGCGAAGCTCGGCGAGCAGTGGGGCTACGATGAAATCAACCTGAACTGCGGCTGCCCGTCGGAGCGCGTGCAGAAGGGCGCGTTCGGCGCCTGCCTGATGGCCGAGCCGCAGCTCGTTGCCGATTGCGTAAAGGCCATGCGCGACGCGGTATCGGTCGACGTCACCGTCAAGCACCGCATCGGCATCGACCATGTCGAGACCTATGATTTCGTACGCGACTTCGTCGGCACCATCGCCGATGCCGGGTGCAAAACCTTCATCGTGCATGCAAGGAATGCCATTCTGAAGGGCCTCAGCCCCAAGGAAAACCGCGAGATTCCGCCGCTCAAGCCGGAGTACGCCTACCAGCTCAAGCGCGACTTCCCGCAGCTGGAAATCCTCATCAACGGCGGCATCAAGACGCTGGAGGAAATCGACCTGCACCTTCAACATGTCGATGGCGTCATGCTCGGGCGCGAGGCTTACCATAACCCCTACCTGATGGCTGCCTTCGATGCGCGCTATTACGGCGACGATGCGCCGCCCAAGAGCCGTGCGCAGGTGATCGAGGCCATGCTGCCCTATATCCGCGAACAGCTCGTCCGCTACGGCAACAATGGCGCGGGCTTGAAGCTCAACAGCATCACCCGCCACATGCTCGGTCTGATGGCCGGCATGCCCGGCGCGCGCGCCTTCCGCCAGACCTTGTCCGATTCCAAAAAACTTGCTTCCGGCGATCCCGCGCTCCTGCTGGAAGCGCTGTCGCGCATGCAACCGCTCGCCGCCTGACATCCTTCCTTCCGTGCCAGGGTTTTGGCATGGAACCTGCTCGCTCCTGCGCGATTGACGATCTTATGGAGAGCGCACATGGCGAGCAAGGACCAGAAACCCTCTATTCCCGCACAGCACCAGGATCACCAGCCCGGATCCGAAGCGGCGATGACGCCCAAGCCCAAGGCGGAAATGCAGGATTACAAAGGCAGCGGAAAGCTGCTCGGCAAGGTGGCGTTGATCACCGGCGGCGACAGCGGCATCGGCCGCGCCGTGGCGATTGCCTACGCGAAGGAGGGCGCGAATGTCGTCGTTGCCTACCTCGACGAGCACGAGGATGCCAAGGAAACGCAGCGCCACGTGGAAGCGGCCGGGCGCGATTGCGTGACCATCGCCGGCGACATCGGCGACGCCGCGTTCTGCGCCAAGATGATCGATACCGCCATCACGAAATTCGGCCGCCTCGACATCCTGGTGAACAACGCCGCGCAACAATATCCGCAGACCAGCATTGAAGACATTACCGAAGAGCAGTTGCTGAAAACCTTCCGCACCAACATCTTCGCGATGTTCTTCACGGTGAAGGCGGCGCTGCCTCACCTCAAACCCGGCGCGCGCATCATCAACACGACATCGGTGACCGCCTACCGCGGCAGCTCGCACCTGCTCGACTACTCATCGACCAAGGGCGCCATCGTCGCCTTCACGCGTTCGCTGTCGCAGCAGCTCATCGAAAAAGGCATCCTCGTCAACGCGGTCGCGCCGGGGCCGGTATGGACGCCGCTCATCCCGGCCAGCTTCAGCGAAAAGGAAGTCGAAGGCTTCGGCGAGAAGTCGCCGCTGGGCCGGGCAGGGCAGCCGGACGAGATCGCGCCGTCCTATGTCTTCCTCGCCTCCGACGATGCCTCCTTCATGGCCGGACAGGTGCTGCATCCGAACGGCGGCGAAGTCATCAATACCTGATCAGTATTCCTTCAGGCGGTTGTACAAGGTCTTCAGGCTGATCCCAAGCGCCTCCGCGGTGAGGCGCTTGTTGCCGCTGTAGTGCTTGAGCGTGGCGAGGATGATTTCCTTCTGTGCGTCCGCCAGCGGCGTGCCGACGAAGAAATTGAGATAGCCCTCGTGCACCGTCGGCTTCTTCGCCGCGAGGTCGGAGATGCAATCCTCGACGTCGAGCGTATCGGTGCCGAGGATGAAGGCGCGGTGCACCACGTTTTTCAGTTCGCGCACATTGCCCGGCCAGGAATAGGAGCGGATGACATCGAGCGAATTGCGCGAGAACACCTTCTGCGTTCCTTCCTTTTCGTTCAGCGTTTGCAGGAAGTGCAGCGCAAGCATCTCGATATCGCTGCCGCGCTCGCGCAGCGGCGGCACGCGTATCGGGAACACCGCAAGGCGGTACATCAGGTCTTCGCGCAAATTGCCCTGCTTGACCGCGCTATCGAGGTCGCGGTTGGTCGCCGCCACCAGGCGTACGTCGACCTTCACTTCCTCGTCGCCGCCGACGCGCAGGAAGGTGCCGGCTTCCAGCACGCGCAGCAGTTTCACCTGCATGTCGATCGGCATCTCGGTGATCTCGTCGAGGAACAGCGTGCCGCGCGAGGCGTGTTCGAAATAGCCGATGTGCTGCCGCGAGGCGCCGGTGAAGCTGCCCTTCTCATGGCCGAAGAGCGCAGCCTCGATCAGGTGCGCCGGGATGGCGCCGCAGTTGACCGCGACGAAGGCTTCGTCGCGCCGCGCGCTGACGTGATGGATCGCGTTGGCGATCAGTTCCTTGCCGGTTCCGCTCTCGCCCACCAGCAGCACGGTGGCATCGGTCGCGGCGACCCTCTCCACCTGCTGGTGCAGTTGCTCCATCACGGGCGACGAACCGTACAGGATGCCGAAGCGCTTGAAAGAGTTATCGAGAGTCATAAGGATTCCAGGCGGTGACCGGAGTGCGACGGCATTGCCGGACCCGGTAAGCGTTCACGATTGTTACATCAATGCCTGAAGATTCTCTTGCGCTAATTCAGTTCCATTGCGCAAAGGCTTCTTGCAGGCGATCGGGAAAGCACAAGTCAACGATACACGATATACGCGTGTGCGTCTGCCTGCTGCGTTGGCCGTGGAAGATCTTTCTACGGCTATCTCGCAGTGATGTCCGCAGGGCATTGGTCTCGATGTAATGCTTACGCCGCGCCTGTAAGTTTTACGCTGAAGTATTTCCATGCGGATCGCACCCATTGGCCGTTCAGCGCAGGGCATGAAGTGGCGGGGATGGCACGGAAGCTGCGTCGCACTTACAGCCGACTTTGCGAAAAAGTTAAGAACTAATCGCAAATGAACTGGTCAAGAACGAGACATTGCTAACTTTTCGTGAAAGGAACAAGAATGAATGCACTCAAGACTACATCCAAGATCCTGTTGGTCGTCGCTGCACTCAGTCTGACGGCCGTCGGTTGCGAACGTCGTGCGGGCGACCAGAGTTCCGGTGCAAGCGGATCTCAGGGTTCCAGTGCCTCGGGCGGAGCAGGCGGATCCGGTTCGATGGGTTCGGGTTCCTCGGGCGCCTCTGGCGGTTCGGGCGGCAGCTCGGGTTCGGGCACTTCGTCCGGCTCCGGCTCGGGTTCGGGCTCCAAGTAAGTAGAAGGATCCCGGCAGCGCGTGTCGCCGATGACGGAGCACATGCTCCGGCGGCGCGTGCCGCGCAGGACAAGGTACCTGCGGCACATCCCGATGCCGCCCGCATCCCCACAGCGCGCACTCCCCAGGCCGGGGAGACTACGCGGCAGCAGCCTTCATGCCGGAGGCCGCCGGGCTCGTTTGCATCTCACGGACGATAACGTCAACGTCCGCTGTTTTGGGTCAAGAAGCGATCGCTCGCATCCCTGGACAATAGCGCCATGGGACGTATGCTGAGATAGTCAAGTTCAGGTTTCGGATCGACGGCATTCCGATGTAGCAGTCAGCCCCAGGTTCTTTTTTTCCCCAGGACATGAATTGCCTGCGTCACAGACGGCGCAGGCGACATGCACGGCTCGCCGCGCAGGCAAGCCGTGCGCAAGAGATCGTTGAACAAACATATAGAGAACAGTTCCTATGCCGCATGTATTGATCGTTGACGATGACGTCAACACCCGAGAAGCACTCGTCGAAATCACCGCCGCCGAAGGGTTCACCACGGCGGTGGCCGGCAGCATCAAGGACGCGCAGGGCCAGATCATGCGCCAGCGTCCCGACGTCGTGCTCATCGATCTCAAGTTGCCCGATGGCAGCGGGATGGACTTGTTTAATGACATCGAGTCGCGCGCGACGACCGAGATCGTCCTGATCACCGGCCACGCGAGCGTGGAAACGGCGGTCGAAGCCCTGCGCCTCGGCGCCGCCGACTACCTGACCAAGCCCATCAACTTCCGCCGGCTGAAGGCCTTGCTGTCGCGCATTCCACGTACGGTGGACTTGAAGGAAGAGATCGGCGTATTGCGTAGCGAACTGCGCCGGCTGGGCCACTTCGGCCAGATGCTGGGCGCTGCGCCCGCCATGCAAAAACTTTACAACCACATTGGGCGCGTTGCCCCCACCGAAGCGACCGTGCTCTTGCTGGGCGAGAGCGGCACCGGAAAGGAACTCGCTGCACAGACCATTCATGAGCTGAGCCTGCGCTCCAAGCACCCCTTCCTGCCGGTGAACTGCGGCGCCATTTCGCCGCAACTCATCGAGAGCGAGATCTTCGGCCACGAGAAGGGCAGCTTCACCGGCGCCGACCGCCAGCACAAAGGCTACTTCGAGCGCGCCAACGGCGGCACGCTGTTCCTCGACGAAATCACGGAAATGCCGATCGAACTGCAGGTGAAACTCTTGCGTGTGCTGGAGACCGGCTCCTTCATGCGGATCGGCAGCAATCAGGAGATCGAGACGGATGTGCGCGTCATCGCCGCTTCCAACCGCGATCCGGAACAGGCCGTATCGGAAGGGAAGCTGCGCCTGGACCTCTACCACAGGCTGAACGTTTTCCCGCTGAAGATCCCGCCGCTCCGCGAGCGCGGCGGCGACATCGAATTGCTGGCCCAGCATTTCCTCGAGCAGCTCAACGCCGCGCACGGTACTGCCAAGGTTCTGTCGCCCGACGGCCTGGCCTGCCTGAGCAACTACCACTGGCCCGGCAACGTGCGCGAGCTGCGCAATTACATCCAGCGCGCCTTCATCCTGTCCGACCATACCATCGACGCCGCGGCGCTGGCCCCGGTGATCACCACCCAGTCGCCGGTCGGATTGACGCTCGCGATCCCCGTCGGGACTTCGCTCGCGGACGTGGACCGCAAGCTGATCTATGCGACGCTGGAACTGTGCGGCGGTGTGAAGAAGCGCGCTGCCGACATCCTCGGCATCAGCCTCAAGACGCTGTACAACCGGTTGGAAGAGTACGGGCCGTATGAAGCCGGCATGCAGAAGAAGGACGACACTTCGATGCAGGGCAGCAGCAGCGATTCCTATCATTGACTACCACTGACCATCACTGACCACCGCTGAACACGCTGGCGGCGCGGGAATCACTCCCGCGTCACCATCGTATCGATCACCACGATCAGCTCCTCGGGCGCCACCGGCTTGGTGACATGCATCTGGAAGCCGGCCGTCAGAGCCCGTATGCGGTCCTCGCGCTGCGCGAAGGCGGTCAGCGCCAGCGCCGGCATGCGGTGCAGCGGCGTGCCGCCTTCCCGCGGTTTCCAGTTGCGCAGGCGGCGCAGGGCGGAATAGCCGTCCTCGCCCGGCATCGCGATGTCGCAGACCAGCACATCGGGCAGGCCGTCGCGCGGGCAGGCATCCAGGATCGCCACCGCTTCGAACGATGAGGAGGCGGCGAACACCTTGGCCCCGGCGCCCGTCAGCACCACGGTCAGCGACTCGCGCGCTTCCTCCTGATCGTCCACCAGCAGGACGCGCAGGCCCTCCAGGGAAGGCAGGGGCACACCGGTGCCGCCGAGCTCCGACGGGCCGACCGTCAGGTACTTGTCGGCGCGCGCGCGCAGCGGGAAGGTCACCGAGAAGGTCGAGCCCTTGCCTTCACCCTCGCTCTCTGCCTTCACATGGCCGCCGTGCAGCTCGATCAGGTGGCGCACGAGGAACAGGCCGAGGCCCAGTCCGCTATGGTCGCGCGTGCTCGACGTGTCTTCCTGGCTGAAGCGGTTGAACAGATGGGGCAGGAAATCCGGCGAGATGCCGACGCCGTCATCGCGGATGGTGACCAGGATGTCGTTGTCGTTGCACGACGCATTGAGCCAGACATTGCCGCCTTCCGGCGTGAACTTGACCGCGTTGGACAACAGGTTCCAGAAGATCTGCTGCACGCGGTCGGCATCGCCTTCCACCTGTTCGCTCGTGATGCGGTAGGCGCAGGTGATGCTGATGCGCTTGGCCGCGGCCAGCGCGCGCACGCTCTCCACCGCCCCCTGCAACGCAGGCAGCAGCGCCAGCGGCTGCTTCACCAGGCGCAGTTTGCCGCTCATCATCCGCGTGACATCGAGCAGGTCTTCGATCAGGCGCACCTGCTGCCCGACGCCGGTCTTGATCCCCTGCAGCGCGCGCTGGGCCAGCGGCGCCGCGGTGGCGTCCTTGACATAGTTTTCCAGCACGTGCGCCCAGCTCTGGATGCCGTTGAGCGGCGCGCGCAGCTCGTGCGACACGATCGCCAGGAATTCGTCCCGCGCCCGCGCCGCGGTCTCCGCCTGGATGCGCGCGGTGCGCTCCCGCGCCAGGAGCTCATCGCGCTCCTTCTCCATGCGCGCGCGCTCGGTGACGTCGTAAGCGATGCCGACCACCGACTCGATATTGCCGTAGCGGTCGATCTCCGGGATCACGCGGCCCGAGAAGTAACGCATCTGGCCGTCGATGATGTGGTCGAAGTCCAGCCGCTGGTCCACGCCGGTCGTGAATGCGGCGCGTGCCGCATCGTCCCAGGCGCGCACCACGCTGCGCGGCATGCCCAGTTCGGCCTTGCTCTTGCCGAGCACTTCGTGCGCCTTGAGTCCGGTCAGCCGTTCGATGGCCGGGTTGGCATAGACATGGCGCATATTGCGGTCGATGCGCGAAATGATGTCCGGCGAGTTCTCGACCAGCGTCTTGAACTCTCTTTCCCTGCGCTGCAGCTGCTCCTCGGTCACGCGCAGGCGGGTGGTGTCGGTAATGGCAATCACCAGGCCGCGCACCGCACCGTGTTCGCCGGACTCCGGCACGTACATCATGTGCAGCGTGCGTTCCGTGCGTCCGGGCTCGGGCATGTTGAACTCGTGCTCCTGCGGCTGCCCCTGCAGCGCTGCGTCGATGTACTGGCGGATGGCGGCGAAGGCCGCGTCGCCCATTACATCCGGAAGCCGCTTGCCGATCGCGTCCTGCGGTTCCAGCGCATGGCGGTCGGCGAAGGTCTTGTTGACGAAGACGAGACGGTAATCGCAATCGCATTTGGCGATCATGACCGGCAGCGCATCGGCCAGCAGGCGCAGCTGCCGTCCCTGCTCGCGGGACTCTTGCTCGGCATTGCGCCGCTCGGTGATGTCCATGCTGGTAGCCGAGAAACCGCACACCGTGCCGTGCACCCCGAAATCGGGCGTGTAGGTCACGAGCACATGCTTGCGCCCCAGCCGGGTGTCGACCTCGGCTTCGAAGGTCACTTGTTCCCCGTTCAGGGCGCGCATGATGTACGGCGCGATCTGCGCGTAGGCGTCGCCGACCACCTCCTCGACGCGGCGTCCGACGATGGCGTCGCGCGTCAGGTTGAACCAGCGCTCGTAGGTACTGTTGACGAAGCGGTAGCGGCCGTCGGCGCCGACGTAGGAAATCAGGATCGGTACGTTTTCCGTGATCAGGCGGAGATACTGGTCATGCTGGAAAAGTGCGGACGCGATACTCTTGCGCGCTCCGGCATCGCGAAGGATGACCAGCGTCCCCTCCGCCGCCTCCGAGGCGAGATCGTCGGCAAACGTGATCTCCGCATGGAGGATACCGCCCTCCGGCAGCGGCAATGCCCTCTCGAGCGTGACCGGCAACGGTGCCTCCGGGCGTGCGGATTGAAGCACTTCCTCGATCGTTTTCCCTGCCAGCTTGTCCGCAGCGGGATAACCGAGCAGGCGGGCCGCTGCCCGGCTCGCTACCGCAATGCGGCCGGCGCGCACGAACAGAACGCCTTCCGCGCAACGGTCAACCAGCATGAGATAGCGCTCCTCCGCGAGGCTGGCATTGTCGTATGGAGGAAGCGCGCGCATGGCGTCAGGCCGGCTTCCGCCGGACGCGGGCGATGGTGGCTGCTCTACCCCTCGTATGGGCAACACCTGTTGATTCGGGACCGACATAATGAAAACGACTCCTCAGGCCGGACCGTGCGAGCACCGCGTCCGGGAAAAACGGTTGGCAAGCCGGCGGCATCGATCCGCCCGCCGCTTGCCATCCGATACCGATACTAGCGCTGCAGGCATTGCTTTCGTTTCGGCAAGCGCATGCCGGGCGACGGCGATGTTTGATGCAGGACAAATGCATGGACACATCTTGCATGCGTGATGGGAATGACGCCGTCGCTCCGCCATTCGTCAGGCACTCATGCCGCCGACGTTGTGCTTGACGCCGTCCAGCTTCAGCGTGGACAGGAAGCTGCCGAACTCCTCGGCTACCGCCGGGTGGCGCAGCGCGTACACAACCACTGCTTCCAGATAGCCGATCTTCGAGCCGCAGTCGTAGCGGCGGCCCTTGAATTCGTAGGCCAGCACAGGATGCTTCTCCAGCATGGCGGCGATGGCATCGGTCAACTGGATCTCGCCCCCGGTGCCCGGCGTCACGCGCTCCAGGAAATCGAAGATTTCCGGCGTGAAGACATAGCGGCCGACGACGCCCAATGTCGAGGGTGCATTCTCGGGCGCCGGCTTTTCGACGATGTCGCCCACACGGTGGATGCGCACGCCCATCGACTGCGGCCGGACGATGCCATACTGCTGCGTCTGTTCCAGCGGCACGTTCTGCACGCCGACGACGGAACTGCCGTGCTGGCCGTGCAGGTCGATCATCTGCTTGAGCACGGGAACGTCGGCATCGATCAGGTCATCTGCCAGCACCACGGCGAACGGTTCGTTGCCCACCAGCGGGCGGGCGCACATCACCGCGTGGCCCAGGCCGAGCGCTTCGCTCTGGCGCACATAGGAATAGTGGAGGTTCTCCGGCAACAAGCTCTGGATCTCCTTCAGCAGCTTGACCTTGCCGTGCGACGCCAGCTCGGATTCCAGTTCGTAGGCCTTGTCGAAGTGATCCTCGATGGAACGCTTGCCGCGCCCGGTCACGAAAATCATCTCGGTAATGCCCGCAGCGGCCGCTTCTTCCACGGCGTACTGGATCAGAGGCTTGTCCACAATCGGCAGCATTTCTTTCGGCGATGCTTTCGTAACGGGCAGAAAACGTGTGCCCAAACCTGCGACGGGAAATACTGCTTTACGGATCTTGGTCATTGTCGTCTCTCTTCGTTCCTTGGTTGAACAATCCGGATGCCGCGCGGGTAACGATTACACCTGTTTGCCATTTTTACATGTATGGCGAAGGCCGCGACGGCGGCGACTTTCCAGAGGTGAACGCCATTACGCGCGTCTTGCGCTTACCCGCAGGGCGGCAAGGAGTCAGACAAGCAGGAAGCGTACCGAGACGGACGAAAATCGCCGCGGCCGGAACTCTTGACGCATATCATGCGCAGGCCTGCAGCGGTGCTTGAGCCGCATCAGCGCGGCTGCGTTTGCCGCTCCATATAGTGGATGTGCCCGTACGCCGCCGTACCCTTCACACCATCTGAACATCAATGACGACATACCGCGAGATGACGATCGATTTCCGAACATGCGCACAGGAACAACAGGATGCCGCCGGGCAGGGCGCGCAATGTCCGTGGCATTGCCGCGGTGCGGAATCGTCGGCACAGGTCTTGCGTCTGCATCCCGCAATGCGTTGACCACGCGCAGGGCGCGGCTTGCCGCGTGCGCGCGGGCATCACGCGGACGGAGCGGGGAAGCCGGTCCGTGGTTCTTCACTTCACCGTCAATCGTGCTGATCAATGTCGACGTCCGCTTGCTTCAATTTGACTTCCCCGAACCGGTTCTGCCTCGCCACTTGCCCACGAGAGCGCCGGCGCCATTCCACAGCATTCATGAACATCCAACATGCCCCCAAGGCAAGGAGATAGCATGGCATCTGCAATCATTGTGTTTTCCCATCTGCGTTGGGACTTCGTCTTTCAACGGCCTCAGCATCTCATGTGCCGCCTCGCGGCGCGACATCCCATCGTGTTCATTGAAGAACCGGTATACGACGCCGACAAGACATTCCTGCGCACATATACGCCGGTGCCCGGCGTTCTCGTCTGCCAGCCGCACACTTCATTGAACCAGCAAGGCTTTCATGATGACCATCTTCCGCACTTGCAAAAGATGGTGCGCCAGCTCGTGCGGGATTACGACGACCACGTCGCCTGGTTCTACACGCCGATGGCATTGCCGCTGCTGCAGGAGCTGCACCCGCGCCTGGTGATCTACGACTGCATGGATGAGCTGTCGACTTTCAAGAATGCGCCGAAGCAGTTGCTGCAACGGGAAAGCGCTTTGCTGAAAGTGGCCGACATCGTCTTCACCGGCGGGCAGAGCCTGTATCGCGCCAAGCGCGAACGCCATCCCAATGTCCACTGCTTTCCAAGCAGCGTCGACGCCGCGCACTTCGTGCAATCCCTGGACCGCGCCAACTCGCATCCTGCCCACCGCGACATCCCCGGCCCGCGCCTGGGCTTCTACGGCGTGATCGACGAGCGCCTCGACACCGGCCTCATCGCACAGCTCGCCGATGCGCATACCCAGTGGCAGATCGTGCTCGTCGGGCCGGTGGTCAAGATCGATCCCGAGAGCCTGCCGCGGCGCCCGAACATCCATTACCTCGGACAGCAGTCCTATCAATCCCTTCCGCAGTTCCTGGCCGGATGGGATGTCTGCCTGCTGCCGTTCGCGCTGAACGATGCGACGCGCTTCATCAGTCCGACCAAGACGCTGGAGTACATGGCCGCGGAGCTGCCGATCGTCAGCACGCCCGTCACCGACGTCGCCGAAATCTATGGCGATATCGTCTCCATCGCAGGAGACGCTAAGTCATTCATCGCTGCATGCGAGGCCGCCTTGCTGGCTTCCCCGCAGGAGCATGCCGTCAAGGTAGAGAAGATGCGCAAGGTGCTGGCATCGACCTCCTGGGATACCACGGTCGACAAGATGGTGGACCTGCTGGCCACGACGCGTCCGCGCGCCGACCGCAACGATACCGCCGCAGAGCAGGCAGCCGAGGCAGCTGCCGGCATCAACCGTCTGCGCCAGCACCAGCAGCACGAGATGCCGCGCTTCGCCAAGACCGCGATCATCGGCGGCGGACCGACCGGCCTCTCCGCCGCCTATCACCTCGGCCATGACGCGCTCCTGCTGGAGCGCCATTCGATGGTCGGCGGCTGGTGCCGCTCGATCAAGGACAATGGCTTCACCTTCGACTACGCCGGCCACATCATGTTTTCCAACGATCCCTATGTGCTGGAGCTGTACGAGCTCCTGCTCGGATCGAACGTGCACTGGCAGAACCGCGAAGCCTGGGTCTACAGCAAGAACGTCTACACCCGCTACCCGTTCCAGGGCGCGCTGTACGGACTGCCGCCCGACGTCATCAAGGAATGCATCATGGGCGCCATCGAGGCGCGCTTCGGCACCACCGGCAAGACCGCGCCGGCAACCGCGCGCGCCGGGGACTGCTGTGCTGACGGCGGTGTAGCGCTGCCGGGCGGGAATGTGGCGGCGCTGGACAAGCGCGGGCCGGCGAACTTCGAGGAGTTCATCCACCAGGTATGGGGCGCCGGCATCGCCAAGCATTTCGCCATTCCGTACAACCGCAAGCTGTGGGCGGTGCCGCTGACGGAAATGGAAACCTCGTGGCTGGGCGGCCGCGTGCCCCTGCCCAACCTGGAGGAAATCATCGACGGCGCGCTGCAGCCCGTGGCCAAGCCGATGGGGCCGAACGCGCGCTTCGGCTATCCGCTGCGCGGCGGCTTCCAGGCGCTGGTATCGGGCTTCGTGCCGCACATCAAAGGCACGATCGAACTGAATGCCGACGTCGTCCAGGTATCGCCGCGCCAGCGCACGATCGCACTGCGCGACGGCCGCCGCTACCAGTACGACAGTCTGATCAGCACCATGCCGCTGCCGGAGCTGGTGAAGATCATCGGCGACGAGGCGCCGGAAGAAGTGAAGCAGGCGGCGGCGGGGCTCAAGCATATCTCGGTGCGCTGCGTGAATCTCGGCGTGGCGCGCGAGAACATCACCGAGAAGCACTGGATCTACTACCCGGAAGACACCATTTTCCATCGCATCTTCGTGCAGGGGAACGCCAGCCCGGAATGCAATCCGCCCGGCGGCTTCGGCATCACCTGCGAGATCACCTATTCGCCGACGTGGAAGCCGTTACCCTTCAGCGGCCAGGAACTGATCGACCGCTGCATCCAGGATTGCATCAAGGTCGGCATGTTCCGCGAGGATGACAAGATCATCGCTGCCAACGAAGTCGACATGCCGTATGCCTACGTGGTGTACGACCATGCGCGTGCGCGCAATGTGGAAACGATCAAGGCCTGGCTCGGCAAGCACGACATCATCCTGGCCGGACGTTACAGCGAATGGGAGTACTACAACTCCGACCATGCCTTCATCGCCGGCAAGAAGGCGGCCGAAACGGTGAAGTGGATGGAGAACAATCGCGTGGTCGCGGCGGAATAGGCGAGGGACGCCTTGCCTATGGCATACCCCTTGCTCGTTTCCAATGGATGACAGAAACCGAGCAAGAGGGCTTGCATGAATACACTGCTGCACGCTGCCTTGTCCATCGCGCTGGCGATGGCCTTCGATGTCTCGGCGCAGCCGGCACCGCCCACCGGTGCCGCTGCTTCAGCGCCCGAGGCGACTCCCCGGCAACACAAGCTGTACCGCGGCTCGCGCATCATCGGCACCAATGTGCGCGATGCCAAGGACAAGAAGATCGGCCAGATCAAGGACCTCGTCCTCGACGGGGCACGCGGCGAGATCGCGTATGCGGTGGTCAGCTTCGGCGGCGTCATGGGCGTCGGCAACAAGCTCCATGCCATTCCCTGGCAGGCATTGCGCCCGAGCGACAATGGTAATTTTTACATCCTGCATGCGGACAGCGAGACCATCAGCCAGGCGCCGGGATTCGACAAGGCAAGATGGCCCGACATGGCCGACAGGAAGTGGGTCGACGAGATAGACCGTTACTGGAGCCGCAGGGTCGGGCGCGGAAACCCTGCCGGCAGCGATATCACTTCCGGCAGCCCGAACGCCAATCCGGTCAAGCCTTAGTCGAGCTCGCGCATGGATCAATTGCTCTCTGTCGATTGGGAGGAAATGTTCAGCCTGAGCCTGCCGCTGGCGGAAATCATCATCCGCGGCTCGGCCATGTACTGGTTCCTCTTCGTCGTGTTCCGCTTCGTCATCCGCCGCGACATCGGCGCCGTGGGCATTGCCGACGTGCTGGTCCTCGTCATCGTCGCCGACGCGGCGCAAAACGCCATGTCGGGCGAATACACCAGCATTACCGACGGCATGGTGCTGGTCGCAACGCTCATCTCGTGGAATGTCTTTCTCGACTGGCTCAGTTTCCGTTTTCCCATCTTCCGGCGCTTCGCGGAACCGCAACCGATCCGCCTTATCTGGAAGGGCCGTATGCTCAGGCGCAACATGAAGCGCGAGCTGATCACGGACGACGAGCTCTGGAGCAAGCTGCGCCAGTCAGGCATCGAGTCGCTGGATGAGGTGAAGGAAGCCCATATCGAGGCGGATGGGCAAATCAGTATCGTCAAGTACAAAGGCTGAACGGTTGCACGTTCGGCAAGTCATCTAAATTAACTTCCTCTGCGGAAAACTTTCTCCCCGCCATGTTGTCTCTAGGAATTATTCGGAATTCCGGAAGACAACATGCATGGAACACAACGCGCACTCGGCGCATTCCGGCTGCGGTGCCTTGCCGCCAGCCTGGCACTTGCCTTCGGCCTGGCGTCGTGCGGGGGAGGCGGCAAAGACGCGGCGCAGTCCGCAGCATTGGCAAGCGCGCCCGATACCGGGGCGAGCGCGGCAGACTCCGGCCCGCCGGCGTCCAACTCACCGCTCGGCACCACCACCGTTCCCGCCTATTCGATCCCGACCAGCGATGCTGGCGGCCTGCTGATTTCCGAAGTCGCGACCAACTATTACAGCAACGACATCGCCTGGTTCGAGGTGGTCAATACGTCTACCCGCGCGGTACAGCTTTCGCAATATGTGCTGCGCAGTTCCTACCTTGATACGGCGAGCGGCGCCAATACGAATGACGCCGCTGAATTCCCGCTGCCCGGCGTGCTTATCGCGCCCGGCGCGCATCTCGTCATCGCCGGCAAGACCTCCGATGAACTGGCCGACAACACGCAGATGGTCTATGTGAAGAACGGCGCCAAGCGGCCGTTCTGGAATGCCAGCGGTTCGGTCGAACTGGTGCGCGGCGGTGCGACGGCGGACTTCGTCCGCTTCGGCGCATCCACCCAGGCGCCGCTGACCGAAGGCGGCTGGCAGGGCGCCGGCGTTGCAGCGCTGCCCTCCGGTGCTGAAGAACACGGAAAGTCCATCGTGCGCCTAGCCTCCGGCGGCGTGGCGGACACCAACAGCGCCTCTGACTGGAAGCTGGTGAATTTCGCCACGCCGGCGGGCCTGAACGACGTCGCCCCCGGTGTCGTCGACTCCGACCGCGACGGCATACCCGACAGCGCCAAGGTGAAGGGCGGCACCTACGCCGGGCTCGACCTCTACGCCATGGGCGCAAGGGCCGGGCGGCGCGACATCTTCCTCGAAATCGATTACATGGACGGCGATGAAATCGCCACCCGCCCGCGGCGCGAAGCCCTGCAAAAAATGGAAAAGGCGTTCGCCGACAAAGGCATTGCGCTCCACATGGACGCCGGCGCCCTTTACGCACCGCTCGCGGCCTATAACCTCGGCGGCGGCAATGCCGTGCCGTTTTCGCCCTGCATCGAGCTCGACACCTCGGCGGAAGGCGCCGGCGCGCGTGCCGGCTGCGCCTCCTTCCAGGCCGTCAAGAACGGCAACATGGATGTGCGCCGCCGGCTCCTGTTCCACTACGCGCTGTTCGCCAATTCCCTCAATACCGACGGCGGCCCCGGGCCGTCCGGCATCTCGGAAATGTCCGGCAACGACCTCATCGTTTCGCTTGGCGGCTACGGCTTCCTGATCGATTCCGAGATGGGCCTGAACATGCTGATCAACATGCAGGCCAGCACGCTGATGCATGAGTTCGGCCACAACCTCGGCCTGCGTCACGGCGGCAACGAAGACGTCAATTACAAGCCCAACCACTACAGCGTGATGAACTACATGTACCAGTTCGCCGGGCTCAGCGCCTCGCCGGACAGCGTGTACGCGGCGGAACGCTACTACCTCGCCAACAGCCTCAAGGGCATCAGCTATTGCGGTCTGACCGAGAACTCGCCGTGCAGCGATGAGTTCCTGATGAGCTATTCGGACGGCACCGGCGCACCGCTGGACGAGTCGAGGCTGTCGGAGGCTGGCAATATCGGACGCGGCAGCGCCGGCGGCGCCTATGCGGACTGGGACAACAACGGCATGCTCACCGGCGGGACCATCGCGCGCAACATCAACACCTTGTCCGGCGCCGGCAGGAGTGTGCTCAACGACTACAACGAATGGGGAAACCTGAAGATCGCGTTCGCGCGCGGGTTTTCCGGCAGCAGTTCCGGCAAATCCCTGGTTGCCGCCGAAGCCGTCCCGCGCCTGTTCAACGCCATGAGCCCGCGGCACCCGTTCGCGACGATCGAGGAGGCGGCCTTGCCGCCGCTGCTGCATCAGATGATTCGCAATCTTCCGCGCGGGCGGGGGAAGTAGGGGTGGCTTTGGGGCGCGGTGGGTTTCGCTTCGCTCTACCCACCCGACGATTCTTTATAGAGAACGGTAGGGTGGGTAGAGCGCAGCGAAACCCACCAGCACCCCTCCATCAAAACCGCCTGCGCCGTGCAAGCACCTGCTTGTACCGCCGCGGCGCCTGCGCCCGCCGCAACGCATGGCTGTCGGCCGGGTGCCGGCGCCGGCCCAGCATCGCCGCGAGGTAGTCGTCGTCGATCAGGTCATCTTCGTCCAGCAAGCCTTCGAGTTCCTCGACAATGATGCGCTCGCTTTTCTTCGCTTTCATCTTGTTCTCCTCCAGGTCCGGTTGGGCCGGCTGGAATATGTTCCGGTGGTCTCCGGCGTGCATGGGCGGCGCGAGCATTGCGAGCTGCCTGGCGGCCGCGAGGTCGAGCACTTCCTCTTCCGGCATGTCGCACTCGCCGGCAGCGCCGCGCTCGTGCGACCAGCGCAGCGTGTTGAGGACCAGTGACTGGCCCTGCGGGACGACGGCGGCGAGGTGCTGGCGCGAGCGGATCACCACATAGGCAATGCCGATCTTTCCGCTGTGGCGAAGCGTCTCGCGCAGCAGCGCGTAGACCTTTTCGCCGCCGGGAGCGGGGGCCAGATGATAGGGCGTCTCGAAGTAGTCGGGCGGGATCTCCTGCGCTTCGACGAATGCCAGGATGTCGACCGCATGGGTCGATCCCGGATACGCTTGATGCAGTTCCTTGTCAGGCAAGTTCACGAAACACCTTTCTTCAAGTGATGCCAGGCATGGCCATGCCGAGGCATGGCCGGCCCGTGTGATGCGGGGTGAATGCGGTCAGTGCACGCGGCGCTTTGACTTCGGGCCGCTGTCCGGATCCTCGTTTTCCTCCTCCTCCTCGGAGGGGACGCCGAGTTCTTCGCGCAGCTCCATCTTGCGCTCGCTGATTTCCTGGCCTAGCTCTTCGAGGTCGAGATCGGCCTTCTTGATCTTCGGGAAGAGCTCCTTTTCCTCTTCCTGGATGTGGTGCTTCACATACTCGCCGAGGACGGTGAACTTGGCGTCGTACAGGTCGTCGCCGGGCTGCATCGCGGCCAGTTCGGTGATGAGCTGCTTGGCCGAGGCATGCTCGACTTCGGCTTCATCGAGGAGGTCCATGTCGTCGATGGCATCGCGCGCGGCCGGATAGAAGATCTCTTCCTCCACCTGCGCATGGATGGTGAGTTCCGCGCAGGCGGTCTCGACCAGCACCTGCTTGGCTTCGTCGTCGGTTTCCTCGTCTTCCTTCATCCGTTCGAACTCGTCGAAGAGTTCCATGACTTTCTTGTGATCCTCGGCAAGAATGTGCAGTGCGTCATCTTCCGACCCTTTGGAAGTGCGGCGGGCTGGACGCGAGGATGTCTTGCTGCTCTTGGAAGGCGCGTTGCGTGGCATATCGAGCTCCTTGTGTTGGCTACCGTTGGGGTGGCGTGTTACGGGGTATCGCGTACCCGGGTCAATCGCAAGCTCCATGCCAAGCGGCGCGGCGCTGCGCCTGTGCCGCACATGCGCTGCAAATACGCGCGGATTGGGTGGCGCGTGCCCGAAAACGTCGTCGTGGCGAAACTTCCGGCCGCCTGTCCCCGGGTTCATCGCTTCCGTTTTTGCATGCAGATGTAAAAATTGCAGCGGGAAATGTTCTGCCCTTCAGGCCGGGCGCATGGGCGGCATGCGCGCCTCGGCTTCCGGCTCAAGTCCGCGCAACAAGTCGAGCGCCGCCTTGACGGTTTCGGACGGCGTGACGCCGGTCAGGCAGAGATTGTGTCCTTGTGGGCAGACGCTCTTGTAGCAGTAGCGGCAGGGCACGTCGCGGAACAGTACCCGGCTCGGCACTTTCCACGGCGTATGCTGGGGATTGGTCAGCGCATACAAGTCGACGACCGGGGTGCCGACGGCGGCGGCGATGTGCGCCGGCCCGGTGTTGTTCGAGACGAGCACCGGCGCGAGCGCAATCAGCGCGGCGAGCTGGCCGAGGTCGAGCTGCCCTGCCAGCGAATGCGTGCCGGGCAGGCCGACGCGGATGTCATCGATGAGCGACGCTTCCTCCGCACTGCCGGTAAAGACGATGGGGCAGTCGAGGGTGGCGCGCAGTGCGCGTGCCACTTCGCGCCAGTGTTGCGGCGGATAGCGGCGCGAGGCCGCGGTGGCGCCGGGATGCATCGCGATCCAGGTCGCGGCGGCATCAATGCCCATCGACTGCAGGCGGTCGACGACGCGTGCGGCCGCAGCGGATGGCACGCGCAGCGACATGCGTTCGTCGTCCGTCCTTGCGCCGACGGCGGCGACGAGATCGAGCTGGCGGCGCACTTCGTGCCGCACCTGTTCCTGCGGCTCGGTCTCGCGCACCCAGTCGCTCAGGAGGCTGTAGGGATTCTCGCGGCAATGCGCCAGGCGCAGCGGAATGCCGGCGAAGTAGCAGAGCATCGCCGCCGGCAGGGGATTCTGGCTATAGACGGTAAAGATGACGGCAGCGTCGAAGCGGCGTCGCGCAAGCATGCCGATCATCTCCATATCGGCGTCGGGCTGGTGTTCCGCACTGCTTTTCAGCCACGGCGCGGCGTAGACGATCACGTCGTCGATCTCGGGGATGAAGCTTGCAACCGCAGCGCCGCTGGACGAGGTGAGAAGGGTGATTTCACTGCCGGGAAACGACTGCTTCAGCGCGCGGATGGCGGGTGTGCTCATCAGCACGTCGCCCATGTAGTCCAGGCGTATGCAGAGAATCCGTTTCGCCTGTTGCCAGCCGGCGGCCGTCATGACGCGGCCGCTCCGCCCATGGTGCCGGGGCGCAGGGCATCGGCCTCGGCGATCATGGTGGCGGCGGCATACAAGTCTGAAGCGGTGAGGTGCGGCGTGCGCAGCGGCGACATCTTCCATTCCGTTTCGTTGCCGTTATCGATCAGCACCGTGCGGCACCCGGCGCGGCGGCCGGCCTCGATGTCATGCAGGATGTCGCCGATCATCCATGACTGCCACAGGTCGACGCCGTGCTCGCGCGCGGCGCGCAGCAGCATGCCCGGCATCGGCTTGCGGCAAGTGCAGGGGATCGCGTAGCGGCTCACCACCCCGTCGGGGCTGTGCGGGCAATAGTAGAAGCCGTCCAGCGTCACGCCGTACTGCGCGAGCTGTTCGGCGATACGGTGTTCCACCGGCCCGAGCGCACACTCGGTGAACAAGCCCTTTGCCACGCCCGCCTGGTTGGTCACGACGAACAGCGCGTAACCAAGCTGGCGCAGAATCTGCAGGCCCTGGCCTGCATGCCAGGTCAGTTCGACCAGGGCCGGGTCGATGTTGTAGGGCACGTTCTCGACGAGTGTGCCGTCCTTGTCCAGGAAAATGGCGCGCATGCTGTTCTCGGGCCGTCAGGCGATCATGGCCAGGACGTCTCCTGCATCGGCAGCACCATGACTTCCGGGATGACCGTCTGCTCGGGCAGGAGCAGGACGGACTTCACGGCGACGGCGACGTTCACCGGGTCCTGCAGCGTGGCGGTGTCGATATCGGGGAAGCGGTCCAGCAGGAAGGGCGTGCGCATGCCGCCGGCCAGCACGGCCGTGACCTTGATCTTCTTCGGGCGCAGTTCCGCGTGCAGCGCATGCGACAGGCCGAGCAGGCCCCACTTGCTGGCATGGTAGGCCGAGGCATTGGGCCAGGCGCGCTTGGCGGCGGTAGAGGCGATGTTCACGATGTGACCGCCATCCTTCATGTGGCGCGCCGCGTACTTCGACAGCAGGAAGGGACCGTAGAGGTTGGTGCGGATCACGCGGTCCCAGTCGCTGTAGGACAGTTCCTCGATGGACTGCGTGACATCGGTGCCGGCATTGTTGAGCAGTACGTCGATGCGGCCGAAGCGGCTCACGGTCTCGTCGATGGCGCGCTCCGCGGCCACCGGATCGCCGACGTTGAAGCCGATCGCGTGCGTCTTGCCGGCCGAGGCTTCGAGCAGCGAGGCGACGGTCTGCGCGCGGTCCAGGTTCAGGTCGCCCACCACGACGTTGGCGCCGCAGCTCGACAGCACATGGCACAGCGCGGCGCCGAGTCCGCTGGCGCCGCCGGTGACGAGGATGGTCTTGCCGGCGAACAGTTCGGCTTCCGCCGGGTTCGGTACATAGCTCGATACGCTTGTCTTGTTCAAAATTCCCTCTCCATCAGTTCGAAAATGTCGATAGGTGTCCGCACACAGCGTAAGTCCGCGCCATGCCGTCCTCCTTGACGAAAACGGCATTCGCGGTCGAAAAAACGCCGCGCGGCGCGGTCAGCTGCGCAAGCTCACTTCACCGGACGCCGCCAGCGGCTGCATGGCGTAGCTGGTCGCCGGTTCGAGCACGCTTTCGTAGACGCTGGCGATATGGGACGCGACATTGCGCCAGGTGAAGTGCTGGTAGGCGCGCCGCATGCCGGCCCAGCCCATGCGCTGCGCGACGTGCGGATGGCGGTGGAGCCAGACGAGTTTTTCGGCGAGGATTTCCGGCGCATTGGGCGGCACCAGCAGGCCGGTCTCGCCATCGACCACGGTGGTCTTGATGCCGCCGACGGCAGTGCCCACGACCGGCGTGCCGCAGGCCATCGCCTCGACCGGCGTGATGCCGAAGGGCTCGTACCAGGGCGTGGTGACGAACACATTGGCCGCGCTGTAGTAATAGCGCAGCTGCTCGCGCCGGCGCTGGCCGGTGAAGGTGATTGTCTCCGACACGTTCAGCGACTGCGCCAGCGCCATCAGCCGTCCGAGTTCGGGCGTTGCGATCGGGTCCGGCTGCTCGGCATTGCCGCCGACCACCAGCAGGCGCACGGGCACCTGGTATTGGTGCTTGAGGATGGCCACGGCGCGGATCACGTTGTCGACGCCCTTGCGCGGCACCATGCGGCCCAGTTGCAGCACGATGAATTCATCCTGTCCGAGCCCGAGCTGCTGGCGCGCGTCCAGCGTGACGGGCCAGAACTCGTCGGGGTCGAAGCCGCAGGGAACGATGTCGATGCGGTCGCTCGGGGCGCCGTACAGCTGTTCCATGTCGGACTGGTCTTGCGGGCATTCGGCGATGATGCGGTCGGCTTCCTGCATCAGCCTCTCCTCGATGGCGAAGCGGATGTCCGGGAAGGCGTCCGCCTCCTTCTGGTTCAGCCTGCGCACGCGGCCGAGCGCATGGAAGGTCATGACGAAAGGAATGCCCAGAGTCTTCCTGACCTGCCGCGCCACCATGCCGGACATGAAGAAGTTCGCATGCATGAGGTCGTAGGGCAGCTTTTGCCGTCGCGCAAAACGGATCACGAAGCGGCCGAACTGTTCCATGAACGGCAGCATCGCTTCCTTTGGAACATAGTGCGCCGGGCCGGCAGGCACGTGGACGACACGCACGCCCGGAACCCAGTCCACCACTTGTTCCTGGAATTCCGAGTCGCGCCTGGTGAAGATGTCGACCAGGTAGCCGAGCCTCGCCAGTTGCCTGGCGAGCTGAGCGACGTACACATTCTGCCCGCCGCTGTCAGTGCTGCCGATCAAGGCGAGGGGAGATGCGTGTTCGCTGATAAGGGCAATTTTTCGCATGATTTTGTGGTTTCTTCGGTGGGTGAAAAGTGCTGCCTTGCATCCAAAGCAAACCATGTACCTAGTCGTTGAATTATTGGCATCTCCTTGCTTTGCGGGTGACGGTTTGATGTTCCTCAGACAAATTCGCGCCCCGGGCAAGTAACAAATACAGCCGCATGTAAAAACTGCGCCGGCGTTTGCAATATGCGCGCGCGCAGTGCGGTCTTGTGTTTCTGGCACGAGACCTGCATCCCTTGCCGGACGGAGCCGGCGCATGGCCGTCATCTTTCCCCGCGGCGAGGTGGCGACTTGCGCAGGAAAAACAAAGGTCAATCGAATAAGGAGATCAACATGTGGACTGATAAAGCGAAACTGACTCTGCTCGGCGCGTCCGTCATCGCGCTTGCGGCATGCGGTAGTTCCCCCAACCAGACATCCTCTTCCGCGACTTACCCGGCCACCACCACGACCACCAGCGCCAGCACCATCCCCACCACCACCACGACCAGCAGCGCGACGGGCTACGGCGTGGTGCAGGCGATCGATGTGATCCCGCGCGAGCAGGCGGGCGGCATCGGCCTGGGCACGGTGGCCGGCGCGGTCGTCGGCGGCGTGCTCGGCAACCAGGTCGGCAGCGGCTCCGGACGCAAGGCGGCGACGGTTGCAGGCGCGGTCGGCGGCGGTGTCGTCGGCCACCAGATGGAGCAGAACCGCGCCAGTGCCGGACAGGTGTACCGCGTGGCAGTCCGCATGGACAACGGCGCGGTGCAGACCCTGGCGCAGGAAGTGGCGCCGGGCGTGCAGGTAGGCGACCGGGTCCGGCTCGACAACGGCGTGATCGTCGAACGCTTCCGCTGATCGACGGCGGGGCGGGGCCTTGCCCGACCGAAGTGCAGGCGCGTGCGCCTGCACTTTTCATTTTTGGGAGAGAAAAAGATGGATGCAAACGAATGGAGGCAGGTGCTCGATGCGGCATGGCCGTGGCTGCGCATCCTCACGATCTGGGTGCTGGCCTGGGTCGTGCTGCGCATGATCCGGCGCGTGCTGCGGCTCCTGAAAACCTACATCATCGGACGCGCCGACCAGATGCGCGATGCGCGCCGCGTCGAAACGCTGATGAACGTGTTCCGCTACACGGCCAACATCGTGATCGTGGCGGTGGGCATCATGGCCACCCTGGGCACCGTCGGCATCTCGATCGCGCCCATCCTTGCCACCGCCGGCGTGGCAGGTATCGCCATCGGCTTTGGCGCGCAGAGCCTGGTGAAGGATTTCTTTACAGGGTTGTTCCTGCTGATCGAGGGACAGGTTAGCGAGGGCGACAACATCGAGGCCGCCGGCAAGAGCGGCTACGTGGAGCGCGTGACGCTACGGCACATCCGCATCCGCGATTACGACGGCAGCGTGCACTTCATTCCCAACAGCATGATCACCACGGTGACGAACCGCAGCCGTGATTACGCCTACGCCGTCATCGACATCAACGTGCCGCGCAAGGAAAACCTGGACCGCGTGTTCCGCGTGATGGAGCAGGTGGTGGAAGACATGCGCGGCGATCCGGCGGTCGGCCCGCTGATCCTCGAGGGTATCGACATGGCCGGCGTGGAGAAGGTGGAGGATGCGGCGGTCGGGCTGCGCTGCCGGATCAAGGTCACGCCATCGAAGCAGTGGCGCGTGCGGCGCGAGTTTCTGCGGCGCATGAAAGCCAGGATGGACAGCGTGGAGGAAGTGCAGTCGGCTGCCTGATTTTTTTACAGGCATGTGTGCAATCTTTACGCGACATTGTTGCCGTCGCCGCGCGAGCCCGTTGCCGCGCGCCGGGCACGGTTGTTGCGTTTCGTCCATCGGTGGGCCCGAACGGGAGGTGCCCCGTCCACGGATACGTTGTGACAGGAGTAAAGAACATGGCGATCAATGAACCGCATTCCCCGCGAGGCGATGCGCTGCGGCATGAGGAGGCCGTCAATTACAACATGCGCCGGGCGACGTTCCCGGCGATTCGCTGGGGTGCGATCCTGGCCGGCGTCGCCGTCGGCATCTCCGTGCAGCTTGCGCTGACCCTGCTGGGCATTGCGACCGGGCTGTCTATGACCGAGGTCGCGCAGGGCGAGGGCGTGGGCACCGGCCCGCTGATCTGGGCAGGCTTGAGCATGCTGGTCGCCGCATTCGTCGGCGGCTATGTCGCCGCGCGCATGTCCGGGCTCAAGCGCAAGGCCGACGGCGTGCTGCATGGCGCCGTGTCGTGGGCGGTGACCACCATCCTGTTCGCGGTCCTGGCCTCTTCGGTGGGCGGCACGCTGATGAGCGGCGTGTTCAACAACATGGGACAGCTGGCACAGGCCGGCGTCCAGGGCGGAGCGGCCGGACCGATCGCGGCCATGATGCAGTCGCAGGGCGCCAAGCTCGATGCCGCCTCCATGCAGCAGTTCCGGCAAATGGTGCAGGCGGGACAGCGCGAGCCGGCGATCCAGCTGCTCACCGGCCGGCTCGGCGTCGACCAGACGCGCGCAGCCGCCATCGTGGACCAGGCACTGATCATCACAGGCTCGCCGCAGGCGGCCTCCCCGCAAGGACGGCAGACAACTGAAAACGCGGTGCAGCGCGCCGGCACGGCGGCATGGGTAGTCTTCCTCGCCGTTGCGCTGGCACTGGCCATCGGCATCGGCGGCGGCGCGCTTGGCGCGGCAGGTTCGCGCCGCGTGAGCTGGACTTCTCCACAAACCTGAACCGGCGCAAACGGACGGAACGAGCATGCAACGTATATTGGGTGGAAGCCGGGCGCGGCCCGGAAGACCGAGAGGCGGGCCCCCGCGCTTTGCACGGCTGTCCGCCAACGACTCCAGCACGGCCGACCTGCTGTTCGGCTGCCCGGTCGTGACCGCGCACGGCGAACGGATCGGCACCGTGGACCACCTGATGGTGGACATCCTGACGCACCAGCTGCGTTACGTGGTGCTGGCGCGCAAGAAAAACGAAGCCCTGGTCTCCATCCCCTGGCACGCACTGTACTTCGATGCCGCGCAAGGCAGGCTGGTTTTCTACACGCTGTATTAGCCGTAAAAATTTCCACGGGGAAATAGAATTTCGATAGAATAAGGTATGTACCTTATCCGCCCCGTGGAAGGGCAGGCATGGAAGAGACCACTGCGCGATTGAATTCCGACTCGAATCCCGACTCCGTCGAACTTGAAAAATACCGGCGCGTCTTCCACGCCATGCCGGACTACGCCACCTTTTCCAATCTGCACACCGGCGTCTTCATCGACGTCAATCCCGGCTTCCAGAAACTGATCGGTTACCGCCGGGAAGAAGTCATCGGCCGCGCCTCTGCCGATATCGACCTGTGGGTACATGCCGGACACCGCCTGCGGATGATCGACACCCTGCTCGCGCAAGAGTCGATGACGATGGAAACGCAGCTGCGCAACCGCTGGGGTGAAATCCTCGATGTCGAGGGATCGTTTGCGCTGTTCCGCATGGACAGGGAAGACCTGCTGGTGGCCATCGTGCGCGATGTGACGGCCCGCAAGCGGCAGGAGCGGGAGCTGGAGCGTTACCGCACGTCATTGGAAAAGCTGGTCGAGCAGCGCACGCAAGAACTGGAGAGCACGCTGCAGAAACTCCGCCAGCTTGCGGCGCACGACGAGCTCACGGGCGTGGGCAACCGGCGCGACCTGAACGACAGGCTGGAGGCGGAATACCAGGCATTCAAGCGTACCCGCGTGCCTTTCAGCGTCGCCGTCTTCGACCTCGACAATTTCAAGACCGTGAACGACCGCTTCGGCCATGCAACGGGGGATGCGGTGATCAAGGCCTTCGCGGGCATCGTGCAGCGGGAAATGCGGGTGGTGGACTATGTCGCGCGTTATGGCGGCGATGAATTCGTGCTCATTTTGAAAGGCATCGGCGCGCAAGCCGCGCAGGTGCCGCTCGGGCGCATCCGCGACGCTGTGCTGGCCTATCCGTGGTCGACGCTGACCGGGGACATTGCCGTTTCCACGTCGGCCGGGGTGGCCTCGTGCAGCGAGGGCGAGACGGCAGACGATACCTTCCGCCGGGCGGACAAGGCCTTGTATGCGGCCAAGGTCCAGGGGCGTAACCGGATTGTGACGGCGGATGAGGGGTAGGGGGGGGCTGGTGGGTTTCGCTTCGCTCTACCCACCCTACGGTTCTCTATAAAGGACGGTAGATCCTATGAAGGGGTGAGCCAGTTGCAAAAGCTATCCTTAGAATTTGAAGTGCGACCAACAAATCGAGGAGAACGACATGCAACCGACTCACGAGAACGATTTTACGCTGAATGGGATGTTGACGGTGGCGCTGGAGCT
>Ga0196971_1000543_pt1 | contig 26739 bp, 20 predicted proteins | sample S1v_1013CmetaG_FD_148660 | JGI IMG/M metagenome (GOLD analysis project Ga0196971, IMG submission 148660) | Soil microbial communities from Anza Borrego desert, Southern California, United States - S1+v_10-13C | ecosystem: Environmental > Terrestrial > Soil > Desert | place: USA: California...
AGTTGATCTGGGTCACCAGCAAGTATTGGCAGTAATCCAGACGTGTGATGGGCTTCTTTTCCATCCCGCTCTGACGCGCTCCGCTCCAACAAGTGCCCTCCCAATCCCAGTTTTTGCGTAAGTCCTAATGTCTGACACGGAGGCTGTTGAATTTATTCGCCTCAAAATTGCTAAATGCGACGACTTCAACCGTCTTGTTTCCAAAGAAACTGGGCAGCCACTCCCAGCGTGGACAGGGCATGACTGATCTAATGTTTAACTTTGCGTTCCAGCGATTGATGCGCTTCGTGCCTCAGCACATCTTATGTAAGCTGAATTCAGACGTTACGCTCATAAAGAGCCAGCAACTATAATCCCGGGCAAGGAGGTACAAACTATGCAGGTTCAACTTACAGCCGTCTTTCGCAAGGTTCCCGAAGGCTACATTGCCTTCGTTGAAGAGTTGCCGGGGGCTAACACGCAGGGCGCTACTCTCGATGAAGCCCGTACCAATCTTGAAGAAGCAGTTGCTCTCGTATTAGAGGCGAACCGAGCGCTTGCCGAAGAGGATCTTCAAGGCGCGGAGGTAATTCGGGAACCGTTTCCGATCGTCGCGTGAAGCGGCTCGATCTTCTCCGTCACCTTGAAGCACACGGCTGTCGGCTCATTCGGGAAGGCGGCAATCATTCCGTTTACATCAATCCGGTGGCGCGTAAGGTCTCCGCAATTCCTCGTCACCGCGAAATCAACGAATTTCTCGCGAGCAAAATCCGCAAAGACCTCGACGTCCCATCGCCAAAAGCCTAATCGAGCGCTCAAGAGGGACGCGTCGGATTCGGTATTGGGCAGCACGTCGATGTTCGGAACCTAACAAATCCTCGGCAACTGCTCGCCGCTCAAGAGATCGAGTACGCGATGGGTGCCCAACGCTGTTTGCAGAGTGACAATCCCTTTCGAGTCCTCGCCGACTCTTCCGAGCAAGGCCGCGTTTGCCCCGAGCGGATGGCGTTTCATGATGTCCAGGGCGCCTGCGGCTTGCTCTTGCGGCACAAAGGCGGCAAAGCGGCCTTCATTGGCGACGTAGAGCGGATCGAAACCGAGGATTTCACAGGCGCCGCGCACGTCCTCCCGCACCGGGATCCTGGCTTCCGAAATCTCAACGGTCACCCTCGCTGTCTGCGCGATCTCGATCAGCGCGCTGGCCAGCCCCCCACGGGTGAGGTCACGGAGGCAGTGCAGCTCGATGCCGGCATCCAACAAACCACGCACGAGGCCCGACAGATCGGCGCAATCGCTTTCGATGGCGCTTTCGAAGGCCAGTCCCTCGCGCTCCGCCATGATGGCGATGCCGTGCCGGCCGATGTCTCCGCTGAGCAGCACGGCATCGCCGGGCTGCACGGAAGTGGGCGCAATTACGAGCTTATGCTCGATCAAGCCGATTCCCGCCGTGTTCACGTAAAGCCCGTCGCCCTTGCCTCGGTCCACGACCTTGGTGTCGCCGGTCACGATCAAAACGCCCGCCGCCCTCGCCGTTTCAGCCATGGAATGCAGCACGCGCTGCAAATCGGCGGTGGGCAGCCCTTCCTCGATAATCAGCGAAACGCTGAGAAACAAGGGCTTCGCACCGGCCATGGCCAGATCGTTGAGGGTGCCGCAGATAGCCAGTTTGCCGATATCGCCGCCGGGGAAGAACAAGGGCTTGACCACATAAGAATCTGTGGTGAAGGCGAAACGGCTGCCGCCCAGTTCGAAAACCGCGCTGTCGTGCCGCTCGGCGAGATAAGGGTTGGCGAACGCGGGCTGCACCAGTTTTTCCAAAAGCTGCTGCATCAGCCGACCGCCTCCGCCGTGGGCCATGACGATTTGCTCGTATTGGCCGATCGGCACGGGGCAGGATAGTTCGAGCTTCGGTTTATCGCTCATCGTTTTCCGGTGACGGCGTCGAGGAACGGTAGCGGTAATAGGCCGCGCAGGTGCCTTCCGAGGACACCATGGTCGCGCCCAGGGGATGTTCCGGCGTGCAGCGGGTGCCGAACGCGGGACACTCGGTGGGCTTGAGGATGCCTTGCAGCACTTGCCCGCTCAAGCATTCGGCGGGTTCGGCCACCCGGATCGCGTCGACCGCGAAGCGGCTTTCCGCATCGAGAAAGGCATACTCGCCGCTCAGCGAGAGTCCGCTCTGCGGAATCCAGTCGAGTCCGCGCCACTGCCGGTCGATCACCTGAAACACGCGGCGCATCAGGTCCTGAGCCGCAGGATTGCCTTCTTTTCGCACCGAGCGCCGGTACTCGTTCTCGACTTCGAAACGTCCTTCCTCCAATTGCTTCACGCAGCGATAGACGCCGCTCAGGACATCTATCGGCTCGAAGCCGGTGACGACAATGGGGATCCGGTAGCGCTCGGCGATAGGCTCGTATTCGGTGTAACCCATGACCGTGCAAACATGGCCCGCCGCGAGAAAGCCCTGTATCCGGTTGTCCGGAGATGCGAGGATCGCCTCCATGGCCGGCGGCACCCGCACATGGGAGACCAGCAGGGAAAAGTTGTCCACGCCGGTCCGGGCCGCTTGAAAGGCTGCCATGGCCGCGGCCGGAGCCGTGGTTTCGAAACCGACCGCGAAAAACACCACCTGCCGATCCGGGTTCTGGCGGGCGATCTGGAGGGCGTCCAATGGCGAATAAACCGTACGCACATCGCCGCCCGCCGCTTTCACCGAAAGCAAGTCCTGCCGCGAGCCGGGCACGCGCAGCATGTCGCCGAAAGAGCAGAAGACGACCTCGGCACGGCTGGCGATGGCAATGGCCTTGTCGATGTATTCCAGCGGGGTGACGCACACCGGACAGCCGGGGCCGTGGATCAGTTCGATTCGGTCGGGGAGCAGCCGGTCGATGCCGTATTTCAGAATGCTGTGGGTTTGTCCTCCGCAAACCTCCATGATCGACCACGGCCGGGTGGCGACTGCCGCAATGGCTCCGGCCAACTTGTGCGCCGTCTCCGGCGTGCGGTACTCGTCCAGGTATTTCATAACCTCTCGTTCTTCAGTGATGCGAGATTGGCGAATTCCGCCAGCGTGGCCTGCGCTTCCTCCTCGTCCAACTGCGAAATCGCAAAGCCGGCGTGAACGATGACGTAATCGCCGACACGCGCGTCCGGCGTGAACGCCAAGCTGATTTCCTTGACGACGCCGCCGAAGCTGACCCGCCCCATGCGTTCGAGCGACGGCGCTTCCGAAAGGCTGATGATTTGACCGGGCACGGCTAGGCACATGGTTTAATCCAAATGGTCTGGTTCGATTGGCGGGTGGTTATTGGTGAAAATCTGCGGCGTACGATGGAGGTCTTGGTCCCTAAGGACATCGATTGTCGTAGGTTGGGATAACGCGGAGCCGTTCCCGGCATTCCCGCGCCGTTTGCCGGGAACGCTTACGCTTATCCCGGCCTACAATGACCCGACAGTATTGGGTCTTGGTCCGGGCTGTCAAGGCGTCCTGCCGCCATCAGTTGTCCCAGCGCCAACCCGCCGTCGTTCGGGGGAATTTGGTGGTGGCGGAAAACTTCGAAACCGGCGGTCTCGAGGCCCGAGACGATCAGTTCGGTCAACAAACGATTCTGGAAAGCGCCGCCGCTCAATGCGATGCGCCGAACCCTCGCTTTCTGTGCGACGGCCACCGCAATATCGGCCAGCGTCCGGTGAAACTTCGCCGCGGGAACGGCTGGCGGCGAGCGCTTCACATCGTCGAGCAAAGCCAGCATCGTCGGTTCCCAATCGACAATCCAGCGCGGTTCCGAATCGGCATATGTTTCGATCAGCGAAAACGGGTAGCTTTCAACGGTTTCGGCTTGTTCGGCGGCGAATTCGACCGCCATTGCGGCGTCGCCTTCGAACCCGTTGATCTGGCGGAGATCGAGCAGGCTTGCGACGGCGTCGAACAAGCGGCCGACACTGGAGCAGCGCGGCGCGTTCAGTTCCCGGCTCAGCATTTGCGCCAGGGTCTTCAGCTCCTGGGGCGCAAAGGCCGCGATCGACGGCAGATCGGTGCGGTCAAGCGCCGCTTCGCCTATCGATTCGTACAAAAGACCGAGTGCGGATCGACGCGGTTCCCGTACCGCTTTTTCGCCTCCGGGCAGCGGGAACGATCGAAAATGGGCGATGCGGTTGAATTTGGTTGTCTCCACCACAAGAAACTCGCCACCCCACAGCGTCCCGTCGCCGCCCAACCCAAGACCGTCCCAAGCCATACCCAAAACCGGCGGCTCGAGGCCGTGTTCCGCCATGCAGGACAGCACATGGGCATAATGGTGCTGAACCCGAATGAGGGGTTTTTCGTATTCCTCGGCGAATCGGCTGGAGGCATAGTCCGGGTGTAGGTCGCAGGCCACCCGGTCGGGCAGAACTCCGAAAACGGCTTCGGTTTCGGCCACGGTTTTGCTGAAGTTCGACCGGGCTTCGGCGGTGTCGAGATCGCCGAGATGCTGGCTGATCACGGTGCGGCTGCCCAGGCTGAGCGCAATCGAGTTCTTGAGGTGCCCGCCCACGGCCAAAACGGATGGCAACGGCTTGTGGAGCTTCACGATCGGCGCATAGCCGCGCGCCCGACGCAGCAGCAGCTCCTGGCCGGCCACTTCGCGCAGCACCGAATCGTCCAAGGCTCGAAGAATGGGCCGGTCATGTACCAGAAAAAAATCGGCGACGTTCGCCAGCCGCAGCAAAGCCTCCCGCTCGTCGGTGCAGATCGGTTCGCCGCTCAGATTGCCGCTGGTGGCGACCAGGGGCGCTCCGAAACCTTCCAGCAAGAGATGATGGAGCGGCGAAGAAGGCAGCATCACTCCGAGATAGGGATTGTCGGGCGCGACGTTCGGTGCGATGGCCTTTTGTCCTTCGGGCCGCTGTCGCAGCAGCACGATGGGCGCGGAAGGGGAGTCGAGCAAGCTCTCTTCGAGCGCCGAGGTTTGGCAAAGCGATCGAGCTTGGGCGAGCGAGGACACCATCACGGCCAAGGGTTTGGATGGACGCGCCTTGCGGAGGCGCAACCGAGCTACGGCCGCTTCGCTTCCGGCGTCGACCAAGAGCTGAAAGCCTCCGATGCCTTTCAGCGCCACGATAGCCCCGGCGCGTAAAGCCGACACGGTTTGCCGCAGCGCCCCGTCGCGAACGGCGCACTCGCGGCCCTCGTCATCCCAAAGCGCCGGTTGCGGGCCGCAGGCGGGGCAGCAGATGGTCTGGGCATGGAAGCGCCGGTCGCCGGGGTTCTCGTATTCGGCGCGACATTCCGGGCAGAATCCGAAGGCTTTCATCGCCGTCCGCTCGCGGTCGAACGGCAAACCCGCCACGATGCTCCAGCGCGGGCCGCAGTGAGCGCAACTGATAAAGGGATAGCGGTAGCGCCGGTTCGCGGGGTCGATCAGTTCCGATAGGCAATCCGGGCACGGGGCGATATCCGGAAGCACGAATGCGGGATGGCCGCCGCGGATTTCGCTGGACTCGAGGGTGAACCGCTCGTAGCCGGCGGGCGGCATGGGGACCGCGTCGAGCGTCTCGATCTCGGCGTGGGGCGGCAATTCGCCGGTCAGCCGCGCGAGAAATCGCTGCAACGAGTCGCCGGGACCCTCGACTTCGATCGACACGCCTTCCCGCGTGTTCGCAACCCGGCCGTGCAGCGCCGATTCCAGCGCCAGCCGATACACGAAGGGACGGAAACCAACGCCCTGCAATAAGCCGGTCAGCTTGATGGATAAGCGTTGCGCTCGATCGTTCATGATGCTTTATTGGCGGGACGGATTGAAGCGGGTCGACCGCGGATGCAAGAAATAATGCACAGATCGGCGCAAACTGGCTCTTGCCGGGTAAAATAGCCGATTTTCGGCTTGCGAAATACGCGACATGAAAGTCCTGCACTGCACATGGATTCCCGAGTGTACCGACAAATTCGTCCAGCCGGGCGACTTCTGGCTGTGGATAGAGCGTAGCGGCGAACCGGTCGACCTCTCGGGAGCGGCGAATCGCCATCCCCGGCAGCTTGCCAAAGCGGAGCTGGTGGCTTTTCTCGAAGGCGAGCTGGGGCTGGATATCTCGCCCTATGAACGCCGGTTCCACTTTGCGCCGCAGACGGTCCTCTTGCCGACGGTCGCCGGAATGCCACTGTCGGTCTTGGAGTTCGAGAGCGGCTCGGATGAGGAGCCCGACGAGGTGGCCTTGGAGCACTGGGAAGTGGATTGCTACCGTCTGGCCCAACCCTTCAAGCAGCTCGGCGAATTGCGTTTTCTGTCGTTATACCGGACCTCTCAGGCAAAGGCGGGCGTCGATCTGCTGTTTTGGCATTACTTCACACAGTCGCTGAAGTCGGTGATCGTGAAAGATCGCTACATACCGGCGCTGTTCTATCGATCCATGCCGCCGGAAAGCTACGAAATCTATGCAGGCTGGGAAATCGTTTCCGACAATTACGAGCGGTTGATCCAGGATGCTGCAGAGCGGATGCCTCCCGTTTGCGCGTCGGCCGGCGGTCTAGTCTACGAGAAGAGCAGTCTGCTCAGGCATTGTGCCGATGTCCTGGTGCACCGTACCGTCGTCCAGGCGGCTTCCGCCACCAAGCTGGGCCGGAAGATCGAGGGCACGCTGTTGAATGCTTGCCGCACCGGCGCGCCGGCGGGCCATTCGTGGAAGGCCGATGAGGGCGTCGAGCTATACCGGCAGTGGCTCGGCTGGCGGCGCAAGCTGGTGGGGCGGCGCGAAGAAGCGGACTTCGAGTTGGTATTCCGGCTGCAGGAAGCGTCCAGTGAAGACGACGCCTGGCGATTGGAGATTCTTCTCTCTCCGCGCCGGGACCCGGCTTTGCGGTTGCCCCTGGCCGAATACTGGGCGCTTGGCGGCAACGGGAAACTGGCTTTCGCCGAGCCCGTCGGCCCAGATTTCGAGAAAAACCTGCTGCTCGGGCTGGGGCAGGCGGCTCGCATCTATCCCAAATTGTGGGAAGGCTTGGACGAAGCGCGTCCCACCGGCGTCGATCTGACCCTGGAGGAGGCCTTTGTGTTTCTTCAGGAGGATGCGTGGGTTTTGGAAGATGCCGGGTTTACCGTGATGGTGCCCACCTGGTGGACCCCGCAGGGCCGCCGGCGGGCCAGAATCCGCCTCCACGCCGGCCGCCGCGCGCCCTCGGACGCGGGCACTCGTCACGAGTTGGGGCTGCAGAACCTGATTGCCTACCGCTACGAGCTGGCGCTCGGAACGGAGACCATGAACGAGGCCGAATGGGAGCGGCTGGTCGAAAGCAAGACTCCGCTGGTTCAGTACCGCGGCCAATGGCTCACGCTCGATCGGGAAAAGATGCGCGCGATGCTGGAGTTCTGGCGCAAGCACCGGAGCGAGGACGGCGGCATGAGTCTTCCGGAACTGATGCGGAAGACGGCGGAAGATTCGGATCTTTTTGAGATCGATCCCCAGGGGGCATTGCTGGAGATGTTGGAAAAGCTCCGGGATCACAGCCGTCTGCAGCCGGTGGATGAGCCACCGGGCCTGGTCGCGCGGCTTAGGGATTATCAGCGGCGCGGGCTCGCCTGGCTGTGCTATCTGGAAAGCTTGGGTCTGAACGGATGTCTGGCGGACGATATGGGCTTGGGAAAGACGGTGCAGGTGATTGCACGCCTGGTCCAGGAACGGGCCGAGTCGGATCAGCAAACACCCACTTTGCTGGTCGTGCCCACTTCGGTGATCGGCAACTGGAAGAAAGAGCTCGAGCGTTTTGCGCCCGGCTTGCGCGCCATTGTCCATCACGGCGGCGGCCGTTTTCGGGAAACCCGAAGGTTTCGTGAGATTTGTCTGGAGCACGATGCGGTCATCACGTCTTATGCCCTGGTCCGGAGAGACGAGAAGCTCTTCTCGCAAGTCCAGTGGGCGCGGGTCGTGCTCGACGAAGCCCAAAACATCAAGAATCCCCTTTCCGCCCAGACCAAGGCGGTTTTGAGGCTCAACGCCGGGCATCGCCTGGCCTTGACCGGAACCCCCGTGGAAAACCGTCTGCTCGACCTCTGGTCGATTTTCAATTTCCTGAATCCGGGGTATCTAGGCAAGCAGGCGCAGTTCCGCCAGCGTTACGAGCTTCCCATCCAGCGGGACAACGATCCGATTCAGACCGAGACGCTGAAGCAATTGATCGAGCCCTTCGTCCTGCGGCGCGTCAAGACCGACCCCAACATCATCAAGGACCTGCCCGACAAAGTCGAAAACAAGCAATTCTGCCATCTCTGCAAAGAGCAAGCCTCGCTCTACGAGGCGGTGGTGCGGGATGTGGAGCAGCGCCTGATGATGGCCGAGGGTATCGGACGGCAAGGCTTGATGCTCTCCGCCCTGATGAGGCTCAAGCAGGTGTGCAACCATCCCGCCCAGTTTCTCCGCGACGGCAGCGAATTCACGCCTGAGCGGTCTCCGAAGCTCGACCGGCTGCACGACATGCTGACCGACGTGATCGCCGAGACTGAAAGTGCCCTGGTGTTCACCCAGTTTGCCGAAGTCGGTGAGAGCTTGGACAAATACCTGCGCAACGCCTTGGACTGCCCGGTGTTTTACCTGCACGGCGGAACGCCTCCCGCGAAGCGCGAGCGGATGATCTCCGAATTTCAGGATCCGGATACCGAACCGGGCGTGTTTGTACTATCCCTGAAGGCGGGCGGGGTGGGGATCACGCTCACCAAGGCCAATCACGTCTTTCACTTCGACCGCTGGTGGAATCCGGCCGTCGAGGACCAAGCCACCGACCGCGCCTTTCGCATCGGGCAGCGCAAGAACGTCTTCGTCCATAAGTTCATCACGCTTGGGACGCTGGAAGAGCGTATCGACCGCATGATCGAGGATAAGAAACAGATGGCTTCGCTGATCGTCGGGAACGATGAATCCTGGCTGACCCGATTGGACAACGAGGCATTCAAGGAACTGATCGCTTTGAATCGCCAAGCGGTGATGGAGTAGGCCATGAGCACTTTCGGCAAAACCTGGTGGGGCCAGCGCCTGATCGAGGCGACGGAGACGTTTACCGATCCGAAGCGGCTGATTCGCGGGCGCCAGTATCTCAGTACCCACCGCATTCTCGGATGGCAGGTGGAGCGGAACAAAGTCCAGGCGCGGGTGCGGGGACGGATGAGCCCTTATCTCGGGTTTTACGAGGAGCCCGTCTACGAAATCCGTATCGAGTTCCTTCCCCTGCCGGAGTCCGCCTGGGACAGCGCCATCCGCCTCATCGGGGACCGAGCGGGTTTTCTCGCCCGCCTGCTGCTCAACGAGATGCCGGACGAGATCGAGAAGCCGTTCGACGATTTGGGGATCGATCTTCTGCCGCGGAGCCGCAAAGATCTAAAGGCCCGCTGCTCTTGTCCCGATCCGGAAAACCCGTGCAAGCATATCGCCGCGCTTTATTACCTGCTCGCCTCGCGACTGGATCACGATCCCTTCTTGTTGTTCGAATTACGCGGGCTCCCTCGCTCCGAACTCGCCCGGCGGCTCCAAGCTACGCCCTTGGGTGCGGCGCTGGCCGTCGCCCTGACCGAGGATGCGGGAGAACTGCGTTCGGCGGAATCCTATTTCAGCCGTCCCAAGCCCATCGCCGTGCCCGAGACCGTTGCTCCCAAAGACTATTGGCGTAGCGCCAAAAAGCTGCCCTCCGGGGTCGAGCCCCCGGAACCCGCCCCGGTCTCGGGAATTCTGGTCAAGAAAGGCGGCGATTTTCCGCCGTTCTGGCCCAAGGACGTGTCCTTCGTCGAAGTGATGGACGCGTTTTACGAGCAGGTCAGAAAGAGGGCGAAGGATTGGATGTGAACGATGGTCGACAGGGCAAAAATGTCGGCCTTGCCTGCCATCGTCTATGCAAGCTCCCCGTTTATCGTTTCGCCAGCAAGCGCGTTCGTCTTGAAGGATCGGTTAAGCCGTTGCGACTCCGAGAAAATCAGCCCAGCTCATCGGCTGCGATATGGTAGTGCGGATCTTCCATCACGTTGACCTCAATCATGCCTTTTGCCTTTTTCAGCAATTCCAGGCAGTCCGGGCTCAGATGGCGCAGATGCAGACGTTTCCCCAATTGCTGGTAGCGGTCGGCCAGGGTGTCGATGGCTTCCAGCGCCGAATGATCCATCACGCGGGAGTTGCGGAATTCCGCCACGACATGCTGAGGATCGTCTTGTGGCGAGAACAGACTTAGAAACTCCGCCGTCGAAGCGAAGAATAGCGAGCCTTGCAGTTCATAGATTTTCCAACCGTCGGCATCGATACTGGTCTTGGCGCTGATGTGCTTGGCGTGCTCCCAGGCGAACACCAGCGCGGCGATAACGACACCGGCGAAGACGGCGATGGCGAGGTCCGTCAATACTGTGACAACGGTCACGGCAACGACGATGAACGCATCGGAGCGCGGTATCTTGCCCAGCACTCGAAGGCTGCCCCATTCGAATGTCTTTTCCGCGACCACGAACATCACGCCGATCAGCGCTGCGAGCGGAATTTTCTCGATCCAGCTCGAACCGAACAGGATAAAGCTCAGCAGAAACAACGCCGTGGCGATGCCCGACAGCCGTCCCGTGGCGCCGTTGTTCACGTTGATCATGCTTTGGCCGATCATGGCACAACCGCCCATGCCCCCGAAACAGCCGGTGACCACGTTGGCGAGTCCCTGAGCCATGCACTCCCGGTTCGGCCGTCCGCGCGTATCGGTCATGTCATCGATCAGGTTCAGCGTCAGCAGCGATTCGATCAGCCCGATGGCCGCGAGAATCACTGCATAGGGAAGGATGATCCTCAGAGTATCCAGGTTCAACGGTACATCCGGCCAGTGGAACGCCGGGAGGTCGCCCTTGATCGAGCCCAAATCGCCGACGGTCTTGGTCTCGATACCCAATCCCGCCACCAGCGCCGACACGACCAGAATGCCGGCCAGCGAGGCGGGAATGGCGCGGGTCAGCTTGGGCAGCAGGTAGATGATGAACATGGTGAGCGCAACCAGTCCCAGCATGGTATAGAGCGGCGTCCCCGCCAACCATTGCATTTGTCCCTCGGGCCCCGGCGTTTTGAAATGGCCGAACTGTGCCAGGAAAATGACGATGGCCAAGCCGTTGACGAAGCCGAGCATGACCGGATGCGGCACCATGCGGATGAACTTGCCGAGTTTCAGCACCGCGAACAGCATCTGCAAGATGCCCATCAATATGACCGTGGCAAACAGATACTCGACACCGTACTGAACGACCAGAGCCACCATCACCACCGCCAAGGCACCGGTAGCACCGGAAATCATGCCAGGGCGTCCGCCAAGGGCCGAGGTGATCAGTGCGACCATGAACGCCGCGTAAAGGCCGGTCAACGGATGGACGTGAGCCACCAGAGCGAAGGCGATGGCCTCCGGCACCATGGCCAGAGATACCGTAAGTCCGCTAAGCAAGTTGTTTTTGGTGTCGGACAGATTGAAGGCGGACAAGGTGATTTCTCCAAAAAAAAGCAAATCGCACCCGCGAGGCGGAGCGCCCGGCGAAAAAGATGACTTTGGGCTAAAACGGAAACGTAGCCTGCGAGTGATGCAGGCAGGCGGGAGCGACAGTTATGGCGGCGTTAAATGCGAGATGAGCATGAAGGAGAATATTGATCGCTCTATTTCATGGAAGTTAATAATCTAGCGACTGAATCGCTGATTGTCGAATAAATAGATTGTTTCTAAGATTATTGAATATCGATGCGTAAGAATCGGATAAATCGCTGTTCGAGTTGCTGCTTTGTGAAGAGCTTGCAAAAAGACGCTCACCCTTGCGTAAACCCTTCTCGGTGAACGTGACCGACTTGGCCTTTCCGACCGGGTTCAAGATATACCCTTTCTCATGAAGCCGATTCATAACGTCGCAATCAAGGGATTTCCACGCCCGAACATTGTCGTGAAGGCTTAGATACCGCAAAGCGAACGCCGCTTCGTCGATTTTTCTCGGGAGTCTATTTCCAGCAGCTCAGAGGACAAACACCCGGTTGCCCGGTGATGTCTCCATAACTTTAAGAAACTGCTCGAAATCCTCTTGTTTGGGCACCTGAAAATCGACCGGAATAGGTGATACTTTATGCCCAGCGACCAGACAAAGTCGGCTTCATTCGCCTGGCAATTCCGCGGATTCGGCAATCCAAGATGGATGACGACTTCGAAGGCGCTTGCACCAGCAGCCAGAGCTGCTCCTCCGCGGGTTGACCGGCAGAGGCCGCCTCTTATTCCGACGTGAGCGAGCCACTCGAAGCGCTCGCACACTTTCCCGAGGACCGACGGGCACGCCGTGCGGTCCTCGTCCGGAATGAGAATATTTCCCGTGCCGTGACACAGGGTACCGGCCTATTTCAGCCCCAGTTGTCTACATGGCTCAAGCAGAGATGACCATGCTGGAATGTGAGAACTGACCCCGTTTCCATTCAGCGTTAATGCGGTAAAACCCCGCGCTTAACAGGATGCTGCTGATCCCACGGCATTCTCTGGTGCAGGATTCTAGTCAGGCTTTCGGCCGACTGCATGCCCGAGAGGGGGATGCCTTGGGCGACATAGGATGGCGCCTCCTCGAAGCCGAAGTCGCGCGCCTGTGCGGTATCCCTCGCGATGGCCTCGCCGATCTCCGTGGAGGAAAGGCACTGTATTAAAGCGGCCGGATCGATACCCAGCCTGCCAGCGAGCAAGGGGAGGGAATCGTCTTTGTACCAGACCTCGCCGAAGGCCGGGGGATCCCGCGTCAGAAGCTCGTTGCGCATGCGCTGGAAGGCACCCAGCCGGTCGGCACAGCGGGACAAGCGGGCCGCCTCGCTGGCCACGGGATCGTACACCGGGATAAAGTCGCGGAAGATGACGCGTACTTTTCGATCGGCGGCCAGAAGCCGGTCGATCTCCCGATGGGTGATCCGGCAAGGCGTGCAGCGGTAGTTGGTGTAGATGACGAGGCGCAGTCCGTCCTGTGCGCCCAAGACGGGGGCATTGGCCTCGCTCATGGGAAGACGGGGTGGAGAGGGCTCCTTGAGCAGGATGTCTATGCGGGCCGAGGCTCGCCGCCTCTCGATCAATGCCATGCGGCGGGTATAGGCCTTGCGGAACGCCAGGTATTGGCGGGCGCGTTTGGCGTCCGATACCGGCCGGTCCGCCGCACTTTCCGCCTTGATAAAGGCATTCAACTCCTCTTCGCTGATGATTGCGTCCTGCATTATTTTTGCCAGTAAATCCTCTTTGGTGACACTACGTCGCCGAGCCTCCTCGTTCAGGAGCCGATTCTCGATGGCCGTCTCGATATTGCGCTGGCGCTCGAGATAGATCTCCTTTCTCAGCCGATAGAGGCGAAGCGCAGCGGCTTGCTCGAGCGCTCCAGCCGGGATGGGGATATCATCCACCAGCGCCACGGTTCGTCCGGGGGGCAGAGGCTGTTCAAGGTCCCGCCCTTCCGGGAGCAGGATCTTAATGGCATGGCCTTCCCTAAGATGGCGGCGCGCCTCGGTTTCCACGGTTTCGAGCGCTTTCTGCTCCAGATAGTGCCGGATTGCGGGCTGCGCTGCAGCCGGATTGCGCGTGGTCTCGATGGGGGCGAAGGGCCCTTCGAAGTCTTCCGTCCGTGAGGAGCGCAAGGCGCGGATCGCTTCATCCGTGATCGGCTTGGACGAGTGGGATTTCGTCGCAGGTGAGGACGCTTGAAGGTACCGGTCGATCAGCCGATCAAGCGTGCGGATAGCCTGGTCGACCAATGCTTCGTGCAATCGGACGATCTTCGGGCGCGAGGGCGCGTCGATCTCGGATAGCGAAAGCGCCTGGCCATTTATTCTAACCGCCACCTCATCTGCCAGAGCGGCCGAGGTTCCGGCCAAGAGCATCAGGAGAATGATCCACATTGAGCAATATTATCGAAGCGATCCGCTAGGCTCGACCGGATGGACTTCCTCGATGGGATTGCCGTCGAGTCCCCGCAAGAAATCCGAGAAGCCGATGCCGAGTTCCTCGCGAAAAAGGCGATCCGATTCCACCAGCACGAGCGTGCGCGCCAAGTGATCGCGCAGGGAATCGGGATCTTGGGGATCGAGAAATTCCGAGCGCAATCCGGCGGAGGCATCGCGCAACCGCCGTAGAGTCTCAAGCAGCCGCTCCATCCGCTCGGGGCTGAGCCTTTGACCCAGACGCCGCTCCACCTCGTGCTCAAGCGCGCTGCTGACCAGGGCGTCCCATTGCTCGTAGCGCACAGGATCAAACTCGACATCGGGATCGGGAGGAGGCGGAGAAATTATTGGCGCAGAAATCGGACGAGGTGGCGTGTAGCTTGGAGCCGCCGGGGTTGTGACCGGAATGGACGGGGAGGAGGCCGCCGGCTGCGGCGGAGTCAGGGATTCCAGTCGGGTGCGCAGCATCGCGATTTCACGTTCCGCCTTCTGAGCGCACGCCTGCCAATGTTCGACCTCATCGTCGACTGGAACCGGCGGCGAATGACCAAACAGGAGTACCGCGATCGCGCCCGCCACTCCTGCGCCCGATAAAAACGCGGCGATCCGGCTCATAACGGTTTAGTCGGGTTCCTGATGCTCCTTGAATGGACCGTTATTCCAAGTCTCCCTGGAGAGAATCTTCTGCCCTTCCCAAGAACTATGGAAGCAGTCGAGGTTGGAGAGTTCGCTCTGCGTGAAAGGATAGGTGAAGCTTACGTCGGTAAAGGAGATGAACTTGTCCGGATTCTGCGCGGCCTTGCTCCCGGTGACTTCCTGGAGGATCTGGTTGTACGCCATGATGCGGGACAGCGCAAAGGCCCGATCCGCATCGGTCGCCTGAGGCGAGAGCACCGAGCCGCAATTGCCCGTCCTCGCCCAAACGTCCGGGCAATCGACGAGCCCCAGCGCCCGTTTGTCCCGACCTTGGTTATAGACCGCCGCGATATTGGGGATCGCCACCACCTGGACGGTGGCGCCCGCAGCCAAATTCGCCAGCAGGGTATCCAAGCCGCCCTCGAACCGCGTCCTGAACTGCTCATCAGTCGGAAGATCGGCGATGGAATCCTTGCAAACATCATTCGCACCCAGCAGCACCGTGGCATACGTCACGTTCCTGCCGGCCGTTCCAGAGGCTTGAGCCGTTAGATTGCCCATCGTCGCACCGTTTTCGGCCGCCGTCTGATTGTTGCGATCGCTATCTCCGAAGTTGGCATCGATGCGCTGGTTATGCGACTCGACATCGGGCAAATCGAAGAGATCCTCCCAAAAGCCATGATAACCATTCACCCAGCTCAGGTTCGGGTTATCCAAAGGTATGTTGGCATTGAATGCCCGCGTCATGGAATCGCCCATCGAAAAGAGCCGCTTCGGGTCGCTTTGGCCCGGTTCAAGAGCTAGAGCCGAGCCCACCTCGAGGAACGCCGTCAATAAGGTTCCCGATGTGAATAGACTATGAGTTCTCATAGCTATCTCCTACGCGAAAGGATTTCTAAGTGACTAATGACAGGTGAGGAAGTTCATAAACCGCCCCGTTTCAGCACGAAGCCGGCCGACTCGGATTCATTCGGCAGCGCCGAGGGAATTGGTGCGTACCGATGGATGCGGGTCCGAAAAATGGGATCAGGCTTTGCGTTTTTGCTGTTCCTGATGGGGCGTCTGGTTTCGGTAAGTTTCGAGAATCGCTACTGGTGGCCTTAAACAGAAAGTCTGATCCCACTTTTCGGTAGGCTGGATAGGCGCTTCGCGGAAACCCAGCTTATGGAACTCAGTCCGTTGTCCCTCCCGATGCGAGCCAACGCGCGCATTCGGTTCCCAACTCCGCGACCGCCCGCGATTCGTACTCGCGCACATCGTCTGCTGTCAGGGTATCCATCCAGCGGCCATTCGTCCCCTTGTTGATGAAGACCTGAGCGCCCCCGTCCCAGAAGACGCCCCCTAGGGGAGCGCTTTTGGGCGCGTTCTGCTTCATCCAATTGAAGGAACAATACTCGACGACAGCCTCCCATCTCGATTCGTCTATCGGGATGTCGAGGAACCCCGCGATACGGCGCATCTGGCCCGGCATGTCCCGCTTCAAGTCGGCGAAATGGACCAGCAGGACATTGGGCAGATTCCTGATGTCCCACCAGCTACGGACATGTTCCCAGAAGGGCCAGAAAGGGTGGCCATCCCGATCCATCCAGTCGCGCCAATACGGCCGGATGTCATCGGGCGGAGGTTCGATCGGAGGGCCCACACGCCCGGGCGTATCGTTCAGCGCCTCATACCAAGCCTGATTGGCATTCGCGTGGTGGTTGTACAGGCTCCATACGACGTCTCGCCCATCTCGTCCGACGTAGATGTACTTTGCCCGGGGCGAGAATACGAGGGCGTTTACGGGCAGGTGCGTCTTGAGGAATCGCCTGTGGGTCTGTGCCTCCACGACCGGCAGCTTTTCTTCCTTGGGCGGAACGCGCAGGTCGAGCCATGGAGACATCGTCGCGACCTCGATGTCCGGGTTACCACCGAAGAGCAGCTGACCTATGATCTGCTGCATCCAGGTCGTCCCGGATTTCCCGTATGTCGCGATGATGATGTCGTCGTTCCGGAACTGAAAGTCGTTCCAGATTGCAGAATTGAAATGATGATTGTGGATCTCGCGCGTCTTCGTCGGCCATTCAACGGTCTGGACCATGCGTTCACATCTCCTGCTTGATGGTGATTGTCGTCTGACGTCGAAAATCAGCGGACGACAAAAATTCCGTGGACTGGGTTGCGGGACGAAACCCAGCCGATGGATGCTGGGTTTCCGCTCGCGAGCGCCCCGCCAGCCATAATGAACTCGCCGGTGGCCGTCGGGCCACAAAGCCATAAGATTTTCAACTATATAATGCGTTGTCGGATTTTTTCTAACTTTCATCAGGACTATACTGTACAGGTTTCTCCTGGCCGCCCGATTGTCGAATTAATTTGTGACCACCCCCGTCCCTCGCATGATTCTTTTCGGCCTCTTGACGCTGATGCAAGTCATCGCGCCGTGGGTCCATGCGCACACCGGGGGCGAAACGGGCGGTTTTCTGCATGTTCCGGGCTTGGAGTTCCTCGCGAAGGGCGAGAAGGTATTGGCCCAGCTCGATACCTCGCCAATCGATCAGGACGTGATTGTTGGCGTTCAGGCCGGATTTTGGGGGGAGATCCATAAAGCCAAGTTTTCGCCGACCGCAGACGATCAGCCCTGTCTTCTTTTCATTGCCGCGTCGATCCGCCGGCCACAACTGGCCGCAGACCTGTCCTCTTTCGACAATTCACCCCCGCCGTCCTCGCACGCCTACCCTAAAGCCGCTCCGCGCGCGCCTCCTTTAAAATCTTGAGTCTTTAGCCTTTCAAGGGACTTTCGCTCTCTGTCCTTGGCTCCACTCTCGCCTGCCGCCAAGAATCATATGGAGGGGATTGCCTGCCGTCAGGCATGGAGGTATGGAAACGCTTCCCGTCAAGCCGAGCCATGGATCGCCGACGTTCCGATCCGTGACATTGGGAGAATAATATGAAGTTTCTAGTGCGTGCGGCCGGCGTAGCTTGCGTCTTCGTTGCCGCGTCCGCCGGTTCCGAGGAACGGCTCGCCGAGCATTACGATACGGTAACGTTCGACGAGTCCTTGAGTCTTACGCAAGTCGTCGAGAACGCTTTTCAGAAATATCCGCAAAGTGCGTTGATCGCCGCGTTCGAAGAGGAAGCGGGCGCATTGGAGCGGCGCAGCGCCAGTTGGGTCGCCGGCTATCCCTCGGTTTACCTGCAATGGATAGACGACCGGGCGATCGACGACCGGGGTCAGATAGAGATCCAGACCGGCTACCAGATTCCGTTTTGGATGTGGGGGCAGCGGGCGGCAAGCAAGCACGTCGCTCAGGAGGCCAAGCAAAGCGCCGATTTGTTCGCGCAGGCGCTCAAGCACGAGGTGGCCGGCCTGGTGCGGGATGCGCTGTGGAATTTGAAGCTGTTGGAGAATCGCTACGAGCTGGCCCGGCAGATTCACGATGTGGCCGGACAACTGACGGCCGTGGTGCAAAGGCGGGTCGAATTGGGCGATTTGGCCCGTGCCGACCTGCTCATGGCGGAGAGCGACGAGCTGGAAAAGAAAACTATTCTGGCGCAGGCGGAGGCCGAGCTGATGCATGGCCGCCAGGCCTACAGCAATTTGACGCGCCTGGAGCGCGCTCCCAAGTCTTTCGACGAGAAGCAGAGCCCAGTGGCAGAGATCGCCGAGCGGCACCCAGCGGTAGCCGCGGCCAATGCGATGGTCGAGCGCGCCCAGGCGGAAGTCGAATTCACCCGCGAATCCAAACAGGGCAACCAGCCTTCGTTCCTCATCGGCACCCAGCACGATCGGGGCAGGCAGGGAGACAAATTCAACAACTCAACCAATCTGGTGCTGCAAGTTCCCATTGGCGGCGAGACTTACAACGCGCCTTACGTGGCGCAGGCCAATATTTCGCTGACCCAAAGGATCGCCGAGCGGGAGGGCTTGATGCGCCAGCTGGAAAGAGCGCTGCACGAGGCCATCCACCGATTGGAGGTGGATCGTGCCGCCCTTGAAATCGCCGAGCGGCGCAAGGAAATCGCTGAAACCCAGCTCAGGATGAGCCGTCTCGCCTTCGATACGGGGGAGATTGCCTTGATCGATTACCTGAAGATTCAGAGTACCGCCCAGGCGGCCATTCGTGATGCCGCCGAGCGCGCCATTCTGTTGCAGCGGGATACGGCGTTCTATAACCAGGTGGTGGGGGTGACGCCATGAGAGCGGTTTGGCTATTGATGCTGTTTTGGATCGGTGTGGCCGCCATCGCTGCGGAAGATACGGTTCGACTGAACGACGAGCAGGCCCGACATTTGGGCATTCGGACGGTCAAGCCCGAGGAGGTGACCGCCATGCCGCTGGCTCGGGCGCCGGCTCGGGTCGTTCTGCCGCCGCAGAAGGAATTCGTCGTCAGTTCGCCCCAGGCCGGCGTGATCGGCAACGTGGCCGTGCCCTTGGGCGTAAAGGTTAAGCAAGGCCAAGTGCTCGCCAAAATCCAGAGCCCCGATCTGCTGGCCTTGCAGCGGGAACTGCTGGACGCCGCGTCCGAGTTCAGTCTGGCTCAAGCCCGGCTCCAGCGAGATCAAACCCTGCTTCAGGAAGGCATCATATCCCGCCTCCGCTGGCAGGAAACCAAGGGTGATTTCGACAAGGCTCAAGCCGCGTTGGGGGCGGCGGAACAAACCCTGGCCGCCTCCGGCTTGGCCAATGCCGAGATTCAAAAGCTCAGGGCCAACCGCCGGATGAGCAGCGTGCTGGAAGTGCGCGCCCCCATCGACGGCGTGGTTCTGGAGCGCATGGCCGTGGTTGGGCAGCGGGTGGACCGGCTGACGCCATTGTTCCGAGTCGGCAAGCTGGACGAGTTGTGGCTGGAGGTCAACATGCCCCAGGAGCGCCTGCACGAGATCAAGATCGGCGACCGCATCAGCCTGGAAAATATCAGGGCCACAGCCCGCATCATCGAGGTCGGCCAGCACGTCGACCCGGAGAGCCAGAGCGCTCTGGTGCGAGCCGTGGTCGATAGCGAGGCGGAGGCTCTGCGGCCCGGCATGCACATCAACGTGCAGTTGATGCACCGGAGCACCGACCGCATCTTTCGGGTACCTGTCGCGGCGGTGTTCAGTCATGAGGGCAAGAACTACGCGTTTGTGAAAACCGCCGCGGGCTTCGAAGCCCGCGAAGTGGCGGTGGCCGGGCAGGAACCTTACAGCATGGTGATCCACGAAGGGCTGGAGCCTGGCGATGAGGTGGCCGTTCAGGGCGTGGCCGCGCTGAAGGCCGCCTGGCTCGGCATGGGGGAAGGAGAGTGATCGCGCGCCTGATCCAGTTCGCCCTGACCCAGCGTCTGTTCGCCCTGCTGACCGCCCTGCTTCTGGCCGGTGCCGGCTGGTTCGCCGCGGCCAATCTTCCCATCGACGCCTTCCCCGACGTGTCGCCTACTCAAGTCAAGATCATCGTCAAGGCGCCCGGCATGACCCCGGAGGAGGTGGAAGCGCGCATCACGGCGCCCGTTGAGGTGGAAATGCTCGGCATCCCCAAGCAGACCATGCTCCGCTCCATCGCCAAATACGCCCTCACCGACATCACCATCGACTTCGAGGAAGGCACCGATATCTACTGGGCGCGGCAGCAGGTGGCGGAGCGCCTGAGTGGCGTTTGGGGCAACTTGCCGGCCAATGTGGAAGGCGGCATGGCGCCCATGACCACACCCTTGGGCGAGATGTTCATGTTCACGGTAGAGGGCGACGGTTTGAGCCTCTCCGAGCGGCGGAGCCTCCTGGACTGGGTGATCCGTCCGGCGCTGCGCACCGTGCCCGGCGTCGCCGACGTGAACGCCCTGGGCGGGATGGTGCGGAGCTTCGAGGTCATTCCCGACAACATGCGCATGGCGGCTCGCGGGGTGAGCATCGGGGAACTGACCGACGCGCTCAAGTCCAACAACCGCAACGACGGCGCCGGACGTCTGGCCCAGGGCGAAGAAGCGCTCCTGGTGCGCGCCGAGGGGCGCATCGTGGACCTGGACGACGTGCGCACCATCGTCGTGGCGGAGCGGAACGGCATTTCCATCACCGTGGGCGACGTGGCCGACGTCCGCATCGGCGCCCTGACCCGCTACGGCGCCGTAAGCCAGAACGGGCAAAGCGAAGTGGTGGAAGGTCTGGTGCTGAGCCTGCGCGGAGCCAATGCCCGCCAAGTGGTGGAAGGCGTGGAGCAGAAGCTGGAGGAAATCAAACCCGCCCTGCCCAAGGAAGTGAAAGTCAGCGTGTTCTACAACCGCGGCGACTTGGTGGGGAAAGCCATACACACCATCGTCCGGGCCTTAATAGAGGCCACCGTGCTGGTGTTGATCCTGCTGATCCTGTTCCTCGGCGACCTCAGGGCCGCGCTGACCGTCGCCTTCATCCTGCCCATGGTCGCCTTGTTCACTTTCCTGCTGATGCACCAGTTCGGTCTGACGGCCAATCTCATGAGCCTCGGTGGCCTCGCCATCGCCATCGGCAAGCTGGTCGATCCGGCGGTGGTGGTGGTGGAGAACATCACCTCCCATCTGGCCGAACACGGCAAGACAAATCGGCTGCCCCGGCTGCACGTCATCTACCGGGCCATGCGCGAAGTCACCGCGCCCGTGGTCTCGGGGACGATCATCATCGGCATCGTGTTTGTGCCGCTGTTCTCCCTTCAGGGATTGGAAGGCAAGCTGTTCAAGCCCGTGGCCTTCACCAACGTATTCGCCATGAGCGGTTCGCTGATCTTCTCGCTGATCGTGATCCCCGTTCTGGCCTCTTTCCTGATGAAGCACGTCAAGCACGAGGAACCCTGGCTGGCGCGGAAGCTCCTGGCGCTGTATCGCCCGGCCCTAATCTGGTCCCTCGCCCATAGCCGCACCGTTTTGCTCTGCGCGGGGCTGCTGCTGCTGTCCACTGTGGGCGTCTATTTCCAGATCGGCAAGACTTTCATGCCCACCATGGACGAGGGGGACATCATTGTGCAGGTGGAGAAACTGCCGTCCATTACGCTGGAGCAATCGGTGCGGCTGGACGAGCAAATTCAGAAGGCTCTCCTGGAGCACGTGCCGGAAATCACGCGGATCACGGCCCGCGTGGGGGCGGACGAAATCGGCCTGGACCCCATGGGGCTCAACGAAACCGACACGTTCATGGTGCTGAAGCCCGAGGCCGAATGGCGCATGGGCAGCAAGGAGGCGCTGATCGAGGAAATCCGCAAAGTCCTGGACACTATTCCCGGCATCGCCTACGGCTTCACCCAGCCGATTCAGATGCGGGTCACCGAGATGCTGACCGGGGTGCGCGGCGACGTGGCGGTGAAGCTGTACGGCCCGGAGCTCGCCGTGCTCAACGCCAAGGCCGAGGAAATCGCCGGGGTGATGCGGAAGGTTCCCGGCGCTTCGGACGTGTTCACCATTCGCAACGAAGGCATGCAGTACCTGGTGGTGAAAGTGGACCGGCTGGCTGCGGGACGTTTGGGGCTGGATTCCGATTCTCTGGCCGACACCCTGCGGGCGCAGATCGAGGGACTCAAACTCGGCATCGTCCAGGAAGGCATCCGCCGCACGCCCCTGCTGCTGCGGGGCTCGGGCGAGCCGGCCACCATGTCCACCCTGCAGATCGCCCTGCCCGATGGGCGGCGGGTGCCGTTGTCGGTGGTCGCGAAAATCGAGCTGGTGGAAGGCGTGGTGGCGGTCAACCGCGAGCGCGGGCAGCGCTACACGTCGGTGCGCAGCAACGTCGAGGGACGGGACCTGGTGGGTTTCGTGGACGAGGCGAAACAGGCCGTGGGCGATCAGGTGCAGCTACCCACCGGCTACTATATCCAGTGGGGCGGACAGTTCGAAAACCAGCAGCGCGCCGCCGCCCGTTTGGCCGTGGTCATCCCGGTGTCCATCGGGCTGATCTTCCTGCTGCTCTTTTCCACCTTCGGCTCGGCGCGCCAGGCCATCCTGGTTCTGGCCAACGTTCCCCTGGCGCTCATCGGCGGCGTGTACGGGGTGTGGATTTCCGGGGAATATCTCTCCGTGTCGGCCTCGGTGGGCTTCATTTCCCTGCTGGGCATCGCGGTGTTGAACGGGGTGGTGATGGTGAGTTACTTCAACCAATTGCGGGCCTTGGGGCTGCCCATGGACGAGGTGGTGGTGGTGGGCGCCATGCGCCGGCTCCGGCCGGTGCTGATGACCGCCGGCATCGCCGCCTTCGGGCTCATTCCGCTGCTGTTCGCTACCGGTCCCGGCTCGGAAATCCAGCGGCCCTTGGCGGTGGTCGGCGTCGGCGGGCTGTGTACCTCGACCCTGCTGACTTTGGTGCTGTTGCCTATTCTCTACCGTCGTTACGGCGAGGCAAAATCTCCTCTCCCTGAGGGAGAGAGTTAAGGCCGGGGGATCAACACAAGGCTTTCTTCCTTAACCCGACAATACCCATTCGGACAATCATCATGAGCGAATTCTTTCTCCTCACTCTGATAGCCCCGCCCAGCCTCGAAGAGCCGCTGGTGGACTGGCTACTGCAATACGAGCACCCGAGCGGTTTCAGCAGCTTTCCGATTAATGGCCATTCGAGCCGCCCGGAAAGCTTGACCTTGGTCGAACAGGTGACCGGACGCAAGCGGCAGATTCAGTTCGAGGTGCGGCTCGCTGGTCCCGATCTGAATGAGTTGCTGGATCGACTAAAAAAGGATTTCGCGGAATCGGCGATGCGCTACTGGGTTTCGCCGGTCGTCGATGGCGGGCGGCTTTGAGGTTATGACAAAAACCTACTGCGCGGCCCGAAGGGCAAGCTTCAGGACGGATGGGAAGTCCCGTTAAAACACGTGATGAGCCGTTAGCGGCGGCGGTACGGGATGAACGGTTTTTTGGTAAGCCGCCAGAATGCGTCGCACGTAGTTGCGGGTTTCCTGATACGGCGGAACGCCGTGATATTGTTCCACGGTTCTCTCCCCGGCGTTGTAAGCGGCCACTGCCCATTCGACGTTACCCTCGAAATGCCGCAACAGCCAATGGAGATAGGCGGTTCCGCCCTTGATGTTCTCCACCGGGTTCCAGATGTCCTTGATGCCGAAACGCTCTGCCGTCGCGGGAATCAGTTGCATCAATCCCTGGGCATTCTTGGGTGAAAGCGCGGCTGGATTGAAACTGGATTCCGCCTGGATCACGGCCAGCACCAGCTGCGGGTCGATGGAATATTGCGGCGCGATTTGGCTGACCCAGCTTTCGACGAGCTTGCGGTTCGGGTTGGATCTGGGCTCGATGCTTGCCGTAACCGGTACCGGATCGGGCTGACAGGCGGGGTCGTCCACCGGGGTTATACCTTGGTAGCGCACCAGCATGCGCGCCGCATAGGCATCGCCGTTTTTGGCCGCGCGCAGGAACCAGCCCACGGCGACATCGGCCTTGCGGGAAAGTCCCCGGCCGTTGAAATACATCCAGCCGAGGTTGTATGCCGCTTGCGAATCGCCGAGCAACGCTGCCTTGCAGTAAAGACGATAAGCCTCGGCATAATCCTGTTTGATGCCTCGGCCGTGCTCGTGGCGCAGCGCGAGTGTGCGCAGCTCGCTTGCCTCCTGGATGCTGTCCTGTGCCAGGGCAAGTGTCGCGCTGATGCTTAGCAGCCAACCAAGCAAGAATCGAATCAAAATCACGTATTGCTCTCCGACATCAATGGCACTGATGTAGGCAGCTTGTGTGCCAAAAGGCTGGAAAGCTTGTGTAGGCTGCAATCCCGGGGTGAGGCCATGGCCCGGAGCCGCAAACTGTAAAATTTTCCGAACAATCGCCCGTATTCGGGGACGGAAAGAACGGGTAATTGAGGCGGGACGTGTAAAGCGGGTTTTACGGTGAGCCGAGCGTGTGCAGTTGGCCCCAGCGGAAACAGTCGACGGTGTGATCGTTGACCATGCCGGTCGCCTGCATGAAGGCATAACAAATGACGGAGCCGACGAAACGGAACCCGCGTTTCCCGAGGTCCTTGCTCATGGCGTCGGACTCAAGCGTTCGGGCCGGCACTTCCGCCATGCTCCGCCAGGCGTTTTGCCTCGGACAGCCGTCGACGAAGCGCCAGATGTAGGCGTCGAAGCTGCCGAATTGCTCTCTCACCTCCAGAAATCGGTGGGCATTGTTTACCGATGCGGCGATCTTCAGGCGGTTGCGAACGATGCCGGAATTGCTCAGCAGCTCAATCGTTTTGCTTTCGCCGTAACGGGCAACACGTTCGGCATCGAAGCCGTCGAAAGCCGTGCGGTAGGCATCTCGCTTACGGAGGATGGTCGTCCAGGAAAGTCCCGCCTGCGCGCCTTCGAGAATCAGGAATTCGAACAGCAGACGGTCGTCATGGACGGGCGTTCCCCATTCGTGGTCGTGATAAGCCCGTTCCAGCGCGCTGCGCTCGGCCCAGGCGCATCGGTTCAACTGTTCCAGAGGGACCATACCGGCGTTAGGTTGGATGGAAGCGGCGGTAGTCGGCCCAGTTTCACCCAGACCGTCTCCGGGCTGTGGAAGTCGGAGCCGCAGGAGGCGCACAATTCGAAACGCCGCGCGTATTCGGCGCTGGATTGAGTCTCGCTTGGAGAGGCGGTTCCCGAAACCACTTCGAGAGCCGCGCCTCCGCATTCCTTGAATTCGCCGATCAGCCGCCGCATCCAACTGGCCGTCAGCTTATAGCGCTGGGGATGGGCGAGTACGGCGACCCCACCCGCCTCGCGAATCCAGTCGATGACGTCCGCCATCTCGGCCCATCGGGTCGGGACGTAGCCCGGTTTGCCGCGGGTCAGAAAGCGCTCGAACACGTCTTTTACACTTCCTGCCAATCCAAGACTGGCGAGATATCGTGCGAAATGGGTGCGTGTGATCATGCCGTCGCCGGCCATTTCCCGTGCGGCTTCGAAGGTGCCGGGGACGCCGTAGCGGTCGAGCCGCCGGCCCATTTCCTGCGCCCGTTCGTCACGGATTGCCTGTAGCCGGGCCAGGCCCTGCTTTAAAACATCGCAGTCCGGATCGATGCGCAAACCGACGATGTGGATGGTTTTATCCGCCCAGGTTGCCGATACCTCGACGCCGGGAATTAACCGAATGCCGGCCTCAAGAGCGGTAACCTCCGCCTCGGCCAAGCCTGCGGTGGAGTCATGGTCGGTGAGGGCAAGGGCGGTGACGCCTGCGGCCCCGGCCTGGCGAACCAATTCGGACGGCGAATAGGCGCCGTCGGAGGCGGTGGAATGGGTGTGGAGATCGTACACGGACACGCCCGAAGTTTAACCCTGGAAAGCCGCCCATTGTACTCGATTACGGTCCTCGTTTTTGGCTTCGTAAAGCGTTTCGTGCGCTCGATTGAAAGAGCTTCCGGGGAAAGGATCTTCGCTTTTTTGCCGCCCAGCATGTCCGGTATCCCGATTGATGGCGCAGTCCCCTTAGAACGTGAGCGACATGTCCCGGCCAGCCGGCACGGCCGATTTCTCTCCGTAGAGCCGCGCGTATAAGCCTTCGCCGGAGATCAGGGTCTCATGATCGCCTTGCTCGCAAATGCGTCCGTCCTCGAATACGTAAATGCGATCGGCATGTTTGATCGCGCTCAGACGATGGGCGACGATGAGCGTCGTGCGGTTCTTGAGGAATTCATCCAAACCCTCGTACAAACGCGTCTCGGTTTCGTTGTCGATGGCCGAGCTCGCTTCGTCGAGAATCACCACCTTGGGATCGGCCAGGATCATACGGGCTATCGCCAGCCGTTGACGCTGTCCTCCGGAAAGCCGCATGCCCAGCCGGCCTACGATGGTATCCAACCCATCACGGCAATCCTCCACCGCGTCCCTGAGTTGGGCGATCTCGAGCGCGCGCCAGAGTTCCGTGTCCCTCGCCGGACGGCCGAGCGTCAGGTTGGCGCGGACCGTGTCGTTGAATAGCACCGGATGCTGCAACACGGTGACCACGTGTTCGCGCACCACGTCCATGCCGATTTTGTCCATCGGCGCGCCATTGAAATAAATCATGCCCGAGCTCGGTGGGTAGAGGCCGATCAACACCTGTACCAAGGTCGATTTGCCGCCGCCGCTCGCGCCGATCAGGGCGATTTTCTCTCCGGGCCGAATATCCATGGAGATGCCGCGCAAAACCACGTTGCCATTGGGGTAGTGCTTCGCCACGGTAGCAGTGCAATGTTTGGTCATGTCTTGGGTCTGATGATTGTCTGGAAGCCAGGAGACGATCATGCGAACCCAGAAATACGCAGTGAAACTGACGGCCGAGGCGCGCTCGGCCG
>Ga0196971_1000544_pt1 | contig 26715 bp, 24 predicted proteins | sample S1v_1013CmetaG_FD_148660 | JGI IMG/M metagenome (GOLD analysis project Ga0196971, IMG submission 148660) | Soil microbial communities from Anza Borrego desert, Southern California, United States - S1+v_10-13C | ecosystem: Environmental > Terrestrial > Soil > Desert | place: USA: California...
AAAACTCAATGGCATTCCCCGCTTGGCTCAGGTTATCGAGGGAGTCGTGTTCAAGGACGGAGTTCGGGAAGACGCCGAGAAAATCGCCGCCTGAGTCCGCCCCGTACACAAAATTTGACCATTACTCGTTGGTCGGCCATGCCGAGTTGCTGAAACTGGTCATGGAAAGTGATTTCAAGACCGGATATAAACAAATCATCGAAGAAAGCCTGGAATTGTTCGGTTATTACCTCATCTGGTTCGGCACTCTGGAAGCGCTTCTGGCGGCGCGATGGTCGTCGCAGAATTTATTCGGTTTTAATCAGCAGCGCGATTCCGGATTAAGCGGGATGCCAAAGATTCCGGAGCTGAATCCGCTTGGAGAGTCCCGATGAAGTCTCCTGACGAATTCGCGGAAGAACGTTGAGAATGTCCGCGAAAGGTATACGGTCATAAGGGAGTCGGTGACGAGTGCCAAGGATCCGGCTTAGGTCCGTCAGCGCTATATCAGCATGGACGCGTTGCGCCAGGACGGCGGCTTGCGCCTCCGACGCCAAACATTTCGGCGCCTGCGAGGTGTGATGAACGATCATGATTCTCACCTCCCGATTTTCGACTCATCGGGGCAGCTTCCGGACTTCCTATGGCTGCGATTCATGCCTTTCGCCGCAGTTGCGGCTGACAGTTCATGGAGGTACGAACGTGCAATACAAACGAATGCTCGTCTTTCTGGCTACGGTTGTTCTAACCGGATGCGCGGTCAGTCCGAAACAGCATCCGGAAGCCCTGCCCGCCTACCGGCTCTCCGAGAAGCTTTTCGAGCAGGGTCCGTATGGGCGAAATGCCATCGTGTGTACGCCGACCACCGTCGCAGGTCACTTCGTCGGCGCCGGGGTAGCCGTTGCCGTTCTTCCGCTTTATCTGGTGGGCGGCCCCATCGATCATTTCATCACCCCGAAACCTCCTTCGGAACGGCCCCCACCGATAGCATCAGCGCTCAGCAATGCCTCCTGGTTGTTCGGCACTTTCGCTGGATTGGTCGCAGGAACCCCTTTCTTGCCCCTTTCGTATCTCGCCGACCAGAGTCAGTGTAAACGAATTATCCTGTATTGAAGGCTTAGGGTTGTTTCGTCAAACCCTATCGAAGGCGACTTTGATGCGGGTTCCACGGTCGAGAGGACCGCTCTCGATCCGGACCTGTCGGCATGAAGATCGGCGATTTCCTTGACGATCGCCGACTAGAGCCCACAGCCGTCTCTGGGACTGCCGGGGGTGCGATAGAAGCGCTCGAAAATCCGCTCGCGCTTTGCGTCCGGAATCGTCGCCCCTTCATCATTCACTGCGACGGAGCCGCAACGGCCTCACGCCTGCTGTCCCGGTGAAGTCTTCGAGACCGAGGCGCGCACACGCCATACCTCGAGCGCCCCAAAGGTGAGCGCGACCACGACGGGGCCGACAAAGAATCCCGCCGCCCCGAAGACGATGATGCCGCCGATCAACGCGATCAGCAGTGGCACCGTGTGCAGATGGAGATATTTTCCGACTACGGATCGGATAAAGCAGGTTATCGGCCAACCCCACGACCGTAGTGCCCCAAAGCCCCAGGATCGCGGCCTGGCCCCATTGACCATCGAGCGCCAGCAACCCGGCCGCTGGTCTGGTACCCACACGAGGGGCGCGCCGAGCAGTGGGATGATCGAGAGGATGCCCATCATGATCGCCCAGAACCACGCCGCCGGGAGATCGAGCCACCAGAATATCAAGCCGCCGAGCAGTTATGAATCGGCTCGCGACGTGGCCCGCGCCCTCACCCAGACGACGGCCTATCAACAATCCCGCCACGAGAGAAAGAAAGTGGAGATGCTGTTCGCGCACCTGAAACGGATTCTCAGGTTCGACCGACTCCGCTTACGGGGCCTGACCGGTGCCAACGATGAGTTCATTCTCGCCGCCACTGCGCAAAATCTGCGGCGTCTGGCGAAGCTCTGCGGCCAACCTCCGCCCGAGGACAGGCGAGTTGTGCCTGCTTGAGGCCAAAACCCCTCCCATTAACCCACAACAACCGCCATCGAACCCCGATGGCAGCCCCCAAAAGGGGAATTCAGGTCAGATCACTCCCGCCGGCATCATCGCTCGCCATTTCAAACTAACTTTTTCAACAAAATCGGTCAAAAGCGGGCATTCAAGTGCCGGTCGGCTAATTGCGAAAGTTTTGGGTTACCATCACTCCGGGCAACTTTGAAAACCCGGCACATCACCGCCACTGAAAACCGAACTTCGTGGGCGTGAGAGAAGGTGTACTTGACCGGGTTCCGCCGGGCTTTCTTTTCAGTCGAACTCATGGAACACCTCTCTCCCTTTCCTCATAAATGAGGTGTCCACGAAATTGTGGCAGGATCAAATCGCTGTGTACCCCCCATCCATCACCAAGGCCGCACCGTTGAAGTAACGCGCGTCCGTTCCTGCAAGGAACAGGACCACGGAGGCGACATCGTTGGCGATGCCGATCTCGTTCTGGGGAATTCTGTCGAGCACCTGCCGCCGCAGGTCCGGGTTGTCCAACCGCCATTGCGTCATCGGCGTCTCGATCATGCCTGGACACAAGGCATTGCAGCGGATTCCCGCATGGGCATAATCCGCCGCGATCGAACGCGTGAGCTGAATCACCGCGCCCTTCGACGCCGTGTAGGCCGCTCGTCCCGGAAAGGCCACCAGGCCGGCCACGGACGCGATGTTCACGATGACGCCGCCGCCCTGCTCCAGCATCACGGGGATCGCGTTGCGGCAGCCGAGGAACACGCCCCGCACATTGACTGCGATCACCCGGTCGAACTCGCCGATGGGCGTCGCGTGAAGCACGGTCGCCTCTGGGTTTCCGGCGATCCCGGCGTTGTTGACCAGTACGTCGATCCGGCCGAAATGCTCGACCACCCGATCGATAATCCTCTCCATGTCCGCCTCGCTCGCGACATCCCCCGGAAGGCAGAGAACCCGGTCGCCATGCGCCGCCCAATCGTCCTGGCTACGCGCGGCCAGTCCCTCGGCCGAGAGGTCGACCGCCGCCACCCGGTCGCCGTGATCGAGAAAGCGGTGAGCGATGGCCTGGCCGTTCCCCGACGCCGCCCCCGTGACGACCACGACGCGGCTCACAGGTCCACCAGATGCTTGCGGCCCGACCGCAGGCGGGAAAGCTGGATGAAGTGGGTCGGGTTCAGGAACAGTTCGTCCATCTCGCCCAAGTCGTCCACCGTGAGTCCTTGCTTCACCAGCACGTTCAGGTACTGGAACGCGTCCTTCGCACCATAGCCGACATGATGGGCGCCCAGCACGCGGCGCGAATCCCCGTCGATGACGAGCTTTTGGTAGCCGGACATATGGGGTTTCGCCATGGCGTACAGCATGGTGCGGTCGGAAGCCGGCAGGGCGGCGTTCAGCCCGTTGGGATTGTCCGGCGGCATTTTGATGATGACCACGTTCCTGTGCCTGACGCGTGCCTCGGCCTCGCTCAGGCCCAGCCAGCTGACTTCGTAATGGGTGTGGAGGAAGTCCGGAAAATCCTTCGGCTCGTAATGCGCTTCGAAGCCCATGATATTGCGGGCGGCATACATCCCGCTCTTGCGGGCCTTGAACATTTCCATCGGTGCGCCGATCAGATCGCCGATGGCATAAACATTCGGCACCGAGGTCTGCAGCCGCGAGTTGACGATAATCTCGTTGCGCGGACCTACTTCGACGCCTAGCGCTTGCGCCGGCATTTCCGAGTTGGGAATCTCGCCCAGTGCCGTGAAGACGAAGTCGGTTTCGATCCGCTTCTCGCCATCGGGCGTCCGCACCACCACCGCCTGTACCCTGCCCTCGCCGTCGTCCTCGATGCGCAGGGCTTCCGAGCCTTCCCAGATTTCGACACCCTGCTCCTTCATGCGATCGAGGACGTAACCCCGGATCTCCGCATCGGGAATCAGCTTCAGGCATTCGCTGCGCACGACCAGGATCGTTCGCCGGCCGGTGGCGCTGAAAAAGGCCCCGTACTCGACCGCCGTCTTGCTGCCGCCGATGACCACGACGGTATCGGAAGGCTCGTAGTCCAGGGTCTCGACCAGGCTGACGTTGCTGTAGACGCCCTTGAGGCCGCTCCCCGGAATGTCCAGCGCCTGTGGCCGCGCCCCCAGGCCGAGCACGAGGTTTTTGGCCGTAAACCTGCGGCCGGCCACATCCACGGTGTGCGGGTCGACGATCCGGCCGGGCGCGTTGAGGATGTATTCGAGGTCGAGCTGTTCCTTGCTCTGGTAGTTCATCATGGCATGGGGGCCGGTGCGTCCGCGCCGAAAAAGATCTACCACTTCCCTGATCGACGTGACCACGCCCTCCATCGGTGGAAACCACAGCGTGCCGCCGAAGGTGCGTTGCAGCATCAACTCCGCCGCGCAGTCCGAGAAAACGTGGTGGGGAACGCAGGCATTGTGCGGACAGGAGCCCCCCAGGAACGGCCAGCGCTCGATGATGAGTTGCCGGCCGCCCATGGCGCGCAGATAGGCCGAGCCGAAACGGCCGCCGGCGCCACCGCCCAAAAAGATGGCGTCGTATTCCCGATCGTCCTTGTCGTCGATGTTGAACAGCGCCGTGTCGGTTTTTTCGTCGTGCAAGGACTCGATGAGATTCCCCCATTCCTCGAGGGCCAGTTTCTCGCCACGGACATTCATGGACTTCGTTGTGGTCACTGGGGCCTTCCTCGGCTGAAACGGGCTCAATGCATGCAGCAGGGACAACCCATCACCGCGGCCATCGTCAGCATGGCGTAGGTGATGGTGTGGTGGGCGGCGCCCGGCTTGGCATCGAACAACAGGGCAACCACGCGGCCATTCGGGATGTCGTCCGGCACTTGTTCGACCTTGAACCAGGTACCGAGGTAGTTCCCATCGGGATCGGCATGATCGCCGGGTTGTCCGGACGGCGATAGGCAGACCTTCAGGAGCGGTGCGATCGGCGCCGTTCCTTTCGTATCGGCCATGATCCAAACGTCTCTCATGCGCGGATTTCTCCGGTAATGTGCAATTGCCCGTAATTAATCAGACATATTCAAAGCCGTCAATAGCTGTCCCAAATCGGCTCACCTGTCCAGCATGAAAGCGATGTCTCTGGATATGTATTGACAAGTAAAGGTAAGAATGTCGTAATGCTTCGCACGAAGGAAAAAGCATATAGGCAAGCATGGATAGCAGCGGGTTCTTGTAGGCTTCATCAACCCCAGAAGGTCATCTCGACGTCGACCGAACGCAATGGCACTGCGTCCGATGCCGGGAATTGATTCTTCGGAACCAGAGCGGAGGAGAGAGCGATGAAACTGAATGGCGCAGAAGTACTGATTCCCACCAGCATGGTCGGCAACTATCCCAATCCCCGCTGGTGGGATGCGGAGTTTGCCCGGCACTTCACCGGAGACCAGCAGCCGCCCGACGCGATGTGGCAGGAGGCGCTGGAAGACGTCGTCGGCGCCCTGGTGCGCGACCAGGAGGCGGCGGGTCTCGACATCATTGCGGATGGCCGGGTCCACGGCGACAACTATGCCGACCAGGCGCTTTACTACTACATGCGGCGGCTCGGTTACGACCTGAAGGGCGGCCACTTGGGTTTTCCGATCTACAGCCGTCTTCATTCCGGCACTGTCACGCAGGAAATCAGGCGCCACGGCGCGCTCATGGTCGAGCAGGCGAAGGCCCTGCGCAAGGCGACCCGGAAGCCGATCAAGGTGCAATACACCGGCGTTCAGGTGCTCGCGCAATGCACCAATGATCTTCATTACAAGTCCAGCCGCGAGCGCGCGCTGGCCATCGCAGCGGCCATCAACGAAGACCTGAAAGAAGTCGAAGCCATCGGCGCGGACTTCATTCAGCTCGACGAGTTCACCTGGCCGTACTTCTTCGAAGACTATGCCATCGAAGCGTTCAACCGCGCGGTCGAAGGCATCGACAAGGCAAAAATCATCGTCCACGTCTGCTGGGGCAACTGGGGCGGCACGCCCGCTTACCAGCCCGACGAGACCGCGGGTTCGGGCGAAGTGTACGACCTCACGAAGCGCAAGGGAAAAGCGCCGTCGGCGACGGCCTCGATCATCCCGAAGGCTTATGAAGCGAACATCAGCGTTCTCAATCTCGAAAACTGCGGCCGGCGTTCGGACGACCTGTCCGGCCTCGACGTCATCAAGCAGCATCCGCTTCCGCCCAATGTCGATTTCTGGGCCGGCGTGATCGATGTGAAGAGCACGATCACCGAGACCGCCGACGAAGTGGCGGGCCGGATTCGCAAGCTCCTTGAATACGTTCCGGCGGACCGTCTCGGCGTCACCACCGACTGCGGGCTGATCCTGTTGCAGCGCTATATCGCCAAAGACAAGATCCATGCCCTCGTCGAGGGGACCAAGATCGTCCGCGAAGAAATCAGGGCGGGCAAGGTCTCTGCCAAGACCGCATAAAAGAACGGACCGGGATGCGACGCTCGCCTGTGGCCGGCCGAGCGTCCCGCTCCAACCCTTTGCACCGGGTGCCCAAACCCAACACTCACAAGACGACCGAACATGCACTCCAATAGCCGCAACTCGTTAACAGACCGGGTCGTCGCCATTACCGGCGGCGCCACGGGAATCGGATTTTCCACCGCCGAACGCTGCGCGGCGGCCGGCGCGCGCATCGCGATCATCGACCTTTCGCCGGAGCGCGGCGCCAGCGCGGTCAAGGCCCTGCGCGATCAGGGATACACGGCCAACTTCTATTGCGCCGACGTGACCGATGAGGCGCAAATCTCCAAAGCCATCAGCGATGCGGAACAAGACCTGGGTCCGGTGACCGGCCTCGTGAACAACGCCGGAATCGCGGGATTCGGATCGGTGCACGAAGCGAAACTCTCCGACTGGGATCGCATCATGGCGGTCAACGTGACCGGGACGTTTCTCGCTTCGAAGGCGGCGATTCCATCTATGATCAAGCGCGGATACGGTTCCATCGTCAACTTCGGCTCCGTGGCCGGCATGGTCGGAATCCCCACCATGGCGGCTTACTGCGCGGCCAAGGGTGCCGTGGTGAACCTCACCCGGCAGATGGCCGCCGACTATTCCGGCAAGGGAATAAGGGTCAACGCCGTCTGTCCCGGCACGGTGGCCTCGACCGACATGGGACATCAACTGCTGGGCAGCGACAGCAGCCCGGAGGTGCAGGCCAGGCGCCTGGCCAAATATCCGATCGGCCGTTTCGGCGAGCCCGGCGACATCGCCGCCGCGGTGCTCTTTCTCCTTTCCGATGAGGCCGCCTTCGTGACCGGCTCCGCGTTCGCGGTCGACGGTGGGATGACCGCGATATGAACGCCATGAATGGCATGGAAAGACCGGAGAGCACCGCCGTCTACACGGCCGGTTCCAAGCTGATGCCGCTGTCCGAACTCGCCGGCCTGGTCAGTGACGGTGATTCGGTGGCGGTCGGCGGCGGGCTCTCGTCGCGCGAGCCGATGGCGCTGCTCCGGGAATTGCTGCGCGCCGGCAGGAAAGGGCTCCACGTCATCGGTTCGGCGCACGGCATCGATATCGACCTCTTGTGCGGCGGAGGGGCCGTCGCGGCGACCTCCGAAAGCTATGTCGGATTCGAACAGGATTTCGGCATGGCGCCGAATTTCCGCCGGGCCTGCGAAGACGGTTCGGTCGAGGTGCACGACAATTGCTGCTACACCCTGGTGCAGCAGCTTCGGGCAGCCATCGCAGGGCTGCCGTTCATGCCGATCCGCTCCGTGCGCGGAACCGACATGCTCAAGCTGCATCCCGAGTTCAAAACCATGGAATGCCCGTTCACGGGCCAGGAACTGGTCCTGGTGCCGGCTCTGAAACCCGATGTCGCGATCATCCATGCCCAGTACGGGGACGAACAGGGAAATCTCCGCATCGAGGGTCCGCCCGTCGCCGATATTCTCTTCGCTCAGGCGTCCAAAAAAGTCATCGCGACCGTCGAGAAGATCGTGAGCACCGATCAGCTCAAGGAACTGGGCGGCGTGTCCATTCCTTACTTTTACGTGACGGCGCTGTCCGAGGTGCCATTCGGCGCCCATCCGACCTCGTGCTATCCGTTCTATGCCTACGACCGCACCCACACCCAGCTCTATTACACGGCGGCGAAAGACGGCCCCGAGGCGTTCGCTAGGGTCTACCTGGACCGCTACGTGTTCGATTGCGGCAGCCACGAACAGTACCTAGAAAGAATCGGCGGGCCGGCGGTGACCGGGCGCCTGGGTCAGTGGTCCGAAAGCACATCCGCGTGGCTCGAACTCTACAAGGCATAATCATGTCCTCAACCTGCACTCTCGGCGAAATGATGATCTTCCGGATCGCCCAAACGATCCCGGATGGCGCGCTCGCCTTTCACGGCTTCGGGTCTCCCCTGGTACAACTCGCCATGCATGTCGCCAAGCGAACCCACGCGCCCCGCATGGTGCTGATCGCGGGAGCGACCTATGGCGTGAATCCGGAGCCGCCCTTCCTCACGGCCACGACCAACGACTGGACCATGGACCGGGGCGCCTCCTCTTCGCTCGGTATCGGCGAGTTGTTCGACCTGGCCGCCTCGGGACGGCTCCACCGGATGTTCCTGTCGGGCCTCCAGATCGATCGTTGGGGCAACTGCAACGTCACCGGGCTGGGCGAGTCCCTGAGCGGGCTCAAACTGCCCGGCGGCGGCGGCGGCTGCAATCTGTCCTGCGACGTGGGCGACCTGACGCTGTGGACGGCGGCCCATCGCTGCCCGCCCAACAAGCACGGCGTGCGCAAGTTCCGCATCGTCGATAAATGCGACTTCGTGACGAGTCTCGGCCATCGCGCCGCCGACGGCACTCCACGCAAGCAGTTCGGCCATGTCGGGAACGGTCCGCAATGGCTGGTGACCGATCTGGGCGTGTTCGATTTCGACGCCTCGGGCCACCTGCGCCTGCATGCCCTCTACCCCGACACCACGGTCGAGGACGTGCTGGCGAATACCGAGTTTGCTCCGGTCGTCAGCGACGATCTGACGGTCACGGACGCGCCCTCGCAAAAGGCTGTCGACATCATCCGGCAACTGGATCCGATGAGAATTCATGAGAGGGAACTACGCCCGGAGGATCGCCAACGGTCTTTCGAGATCCGAGGATGAAAGAAATGGCCACGGCCTCGGGAGTCCGCCCGCTGAAGCACCGCAAGAATCTGGTCCAGATTCCGTATCGCGGCGTGAGCTACCAGCCGTACGCGGGGAAGATGACGGAAGCCGCGATTGCCGGGCATTTGCTCGGGAAAGAAGCCTATCGTCGAACCTATTTCGTCATTCTCCACACCGCGGAACAGCGGCACGCGCTCGTAGCGATCGATGTGGCGGACCGCGAAGCGCTGTTTTCGCCCATCGACCATGTCGAGGTGCTGGCGTTGCCGGAGCGATGCGTCTTCGTCAAGGACCCGGCGACGGATTGCGCCAACCGGTCCGCCCTGGCCGAACTCGCGGCAAAGCATGGCGTAAGCGTGGACCGGACCCTGATCTGCGAGGGGAAGTACGACCACATCAATTTCATCCACCGTCCGGACCCCATCCCGCTGCGGGTCGTCGAAGTCGCGCCGCCGGAGCCGCCCAAGCTCATGGGGCTGGTCCGGCAGGTGTTGAGCTACGCCGACCTGCCACCCATACGTCCCGTGCTCGAACGGATCGATTTGCGCGATCTGTGCGCCTCCGTGAGCCCGGCCCATTACCTGGTGCCTTGCCGTTCAGGCGGGCTCGACGATCTCGGCGCGCCGGTCCATTTTCTCGACGAACGTCCTGAAAAGCGGCTGGATTGGATCCTGGTCGGCTGCGAGCGGAGCTTGCAGTTTCACCGGCACTATTACGGCGACGAGCCGGAACGGGTCGAGATGTGCCCGCGCAAGCTCGCCAGGCAAGCCGATGGGCCCACGCTACTGAAATGCTGCCTGCTGGAATTCGACATCGAAAGGGACGGGGACACCGTCATCGTTCCCTGGGGAGCCGATTTGGCGATGGTCGAGCGGGCGCTTAAGGAGATTACCGATGACATCGACGCCGAATAGCACGCCCTGGCACGGCTTCAGGACGATAGACGAGGGACTGAGGTCCAGGATTCGGAGCCGTGGCGAGAGCGGCCTGACCATGGTCATCGACACCGGACTCGGGATGAGCGCAACGAACGATATTCTGGACCTGTCGGGCGCCCACATCGATCACTGGAAGCTTGGATTCGGAACTTCCGCCGTGATGCCGGAACGGCTGCTGAGACGGAAGCTGGACCTGCTGCGTAGCCGCGGCATTCTCACTTATCCCGGCGGAACCCTGCTGGAGGCGGCCCTGCTGCACGACTCGGGCGTCGCCTTCATCGAGCGCGCCAAGGACCTGGGATTCCGGGCGATGGAAATCTCGGAAGGGACCGTCGCGCTCGGAAGAGAGTTGCGGCGCTCGCTCATCCGGGAAGCCCGTGACGCCGAGATCGTTCCGATCACGGAGGTGGGCAGCAAAAACCCCGCGCGGCAGCTTTCCTGGGGCCGCGTGGTGGAGCAAGCGCGCGAGGACATCGACTGCGGCGCCGCGTGGGTCATTATGGAAGGGCGCGAATGCGGCATCAACGTCGGCATCTACGATGATTGCGGACAGATCCGCCCGGATTTTCTGGAGCATCTGGTCGAGGGCCTTAGCGATTGCCTGGACAGGATCATTTGGGAGGCGCCCTGGAAAGCGCAGCAGTGCCAGCTCATTCATCGCTTCGGCGCCAACGTCAATCTCGGCAACATCGAGACGACGCAATGCCTCGCGCTGGAAGCCTTGCGCTGCGGCCTGCGCTTCGAAACGCTGCGACCGACCGTAGAGGCTTTGCATCCGACGCTGATGATGGAGATCGCAGTCGAACCGATTGCCTTGCCGGCCAAAGGCGATCGCCTGCACCGAAGCGGGACGGGGACATAAGCCATGACGCATGTCTCTCCTCGCCAACCTCAAGTCCTGGAAATTGGCGCGCGGCTCAACGAGCCACCCTCGGCCAGCCTCCAGCAAACGGCTTTCGCCGAGGAAGCGGCGGCGCAAGAGCGGTTACGCGACGCGGTGGGATGGGCGGATATCGCCCATACGCTGATGCAGTCGCGCCTCCGCACGATTCCGCCCGAGGCAGCCGCCGAACTCATGGCGGCGCTGCTCGATCTGCAATGGGTCGATAACCGCCGCGAACTCGATCCCGCGCTGGGCGACGTGGTGACCAATCGCGAAGCGTGGCTGGCCGAGAAAACCGCGTCGGCAGGACATCTCGGCGCCAGCCGTGCCCGCCGCGAGGCGATCACCACAGGCTTCGTGCTGGTCCTCAGAAAGAATGTCTTGCGCCTAGCGGAAGCACTCTGCGCCATGGTTACACAAATGGCCGATCTCTCGGTGGCCCACCGCTCGACGGTATTTCCCGAGTACACCTATCTCCAGACCGCCCAGCCGACAACCTTCGGCCATTATCTGTCGGGCTTCGCCTTTCCCGCCGAGCGCGACTTGCAGCGGCTCCGTGCGCTCTACGCCCGTCTGAACCGGTGTCCCGCCGGATGCGGGAGCTCGAACGGGACTCGGCTGCCGCAGGACCGGCGGATGCTGGCCGATCTGCTGGGGTTCGATGGGGTGGTCGAGCACGCCCGGGATGCCATGTGGCAGGCGGATTTGCCGGTCGAGCTGGCGTCCTGCCTGGTGATGATCGCGGTGAACGTCTCGCGTCTCGCCGAAGACCTGATGGTTTTCGCGACCCACGAATTCGCGCTGCTGGAGCTGGCGGACCGGCACTGCCGCGCCAGCAAGATCATGCCGCAAAAGAAGAATCCCTTTGCCCTGAGCTACTTGCGGAGCCTCGCGAATCATCTGCTCGGAGTGCAAACCGCCGTCGCGGCCTCCGGCCGAACCCCCTCAGGGCAAATGGACAACCGCATGGAAGCCTACCGGGAGCTTCCCGCCGCTCTCGAAAGCGTTACGGCCGGCGTGAATCTGATGGCCGAAATCCTCGACGGTCTCCAGCTCAATGAAATCAATTGCCGCGCGACGCTGGCCACCTCGTTCGCCATGGCCACGGATTTCGCGGAAGAGCTGGTCGAGCTCGGCGGAGCGGATTTTCGGGAGGCGCATCGGGTTACGGCGCGGTTGGTCCGAACGCTTGCGAGTTCCGGCCACCGCCTCGACGAAGCGGACGCCAAGCTCATCGAGGATATCGCGATGGAGGAATTGGGGCGCCCGCTAAATCTCCGTGACGAGGACTTGCCGGCGCTGACCGATGTCGATGCCGCTATTCGGGCGCGGACAACGATCGGAGGCGCGGCGCCGGAGCGGGTGCTGGAGGCCGTTGCCCTCTTGCGGGACCGCGTCGAGAACCATTGGAACTGGACGCGGGAGGCCGCGAGCGCCATCGACGTCGCCGAAGCCGACCTGCTCGGCGCGGCGCGAAAACTGGCCGGAGATTGCTGATGGCGCTGTGGACCATGGGATCGGAAGTTTACGGCGGCGCCTGGTCGACGGAGGCCGTGCGAAGCCTGTTCACGGACAAACACCGCATCGGCCGATGGCTCGAAATCCTGGCGGTTCTGGCGAAGTGCCAGGCGGCTTACGGATTGATTCCGGAGTCCGCCGCCGCCGAGATCGAGCACGTCTGCCGGTCCATAGAGGTGAATCGGGCGATCCTCGAACAGCTGCGCCTGGATTACGAGGCCACCAGCCATTCGACCTATGGCTTGATCCGCCTGGTCAAGGACCGCTGCGGGATCGAAGCCGGCGAATGGATCTATTTCGGGGCCACCGTGCAGGACATCGCCGACACCTGGATGATGCTGGTGCTCAAGGATGCGAGGAAGCTCATCGCGGACGATCTGAATCGGCTGATTCTGGGGCTGGAGGCCCTGTGCCGCACCCACCGGGAAACGGTCATGCCGGGCCGCACTCACGGGCAGCAGGGGCTGCCGATCACCTTCGGCTTCAAGGCGGCCTCGTGGCTGGCCGAGGCGCGGCGCCAAAAGCGGCGGCTCGAAATCTTTGCGGGGCACGGGGAAGTCGGTCAGTTGGGCGGTGCGGTCGGCTCGTTGACGGGCCAGGGTACCGCGGCCCTGGACATCCAGGCGATGTTCTGCGCGGAGCTGGGCCTCCGCGTGCCGGACATGTCCTGGACGGCCAGCCGCGACCTCGTGCTCGAATGGGCTAATACCATTACGAATCTGGCCGGGACCGCCGACCGGATTTGCCGGGAGATTTACCACCTCCAGCGCACCGAGATCGACGAAGCGCGGGAAGGCTTCGTGCCCGGCACCATCGGCAGTATCACGATGCCGCACAAGCGCAACCCGGAAATTTCCGAGCACGTCGGAACCCTGGCGCGGGTGGTGCGGGCCAACGCCGCGATACTGGCGGAGGGCAGCGCCCACGAACACGAACGCGACGGGCGCTCGTGGAAGGCCGAGTGGCACGCGATTCCGGAGATCACCATGGCGGGCGCGAAAGCGGTTCAGCTCGTCGCCGACCTGATCGGGAATCTCCAAGTCGACGCGGGCAGGATGCGGCGCAACCTGGAATCTTCCCAAGGGTTCGTCTATTCGGAAGCTGTCATGATGAGGCTCGCCGGAAAAATCGGCCGGGCGACGGCGCACCGGGTCGTCTACGACATCGCGATGCAGGCCCGGGAAGGGAACCTGCCGTTCAGGGAAGCGCTTCTGAACAGCGAGACGGTGATGTCCCATCTGACACCCGAGGAAATCGGGGAACTATTCGACCCGATGACCCACGTCGGCTCATGTATGGCCTTGGTCGACCGCGCACTCAAGGACGTCCCGTGATGCGCACCCCCGGCTTGAGCACGCGATCCGTCGGCAAGGCGATTCTTCCGTTCCTGCCGCTGATTCGGCACCGCACGCCGGTGCATCCGTTGCCGTCCCTCGCGAGAAGGCTGAATCGGGAGCGGTTGTGGATCAAGCGCGACGACCTGATCACCTTCGGATTCGGCGGCAACAAGATTCGTGGCCTCGAATTCCTGGTCGGTGAAGCCCTGGCCAAGGGCGCCGATACCCTCATTACGGGCGCCGGTCCCCTGTCCAACCATGTGCGCGCCACCGCCGCCGTCGGCGCCAAATGCGGGCTATGCACCGCCGTCGTCTACTGGGGAGAGGACAAGGGGCACGAGTCGGGCAATTACGAACTGGTACGCATGTTGGGGGCGGAAACGAGGTTTACCGGCAGTCTCGATCGATCCAGCGTGGACGATCAGATGGCATCTCTGGCCGAAGAACTGACGCGCAGCGGCCGGCGGCCCTATGTCATCCCGCGCGGCGGCGCTTCTCCCCTGGGCGTGGTCGGCCACGTCCTGGCCGTGCAGGAATTGCTGAAGCAATTCACCAGGCGGGCCGTGATGCCTGAGGTGGTCGTGCTGCCCGTCGGATCGGGCGGCACGCTGGCAGGCTGGCTGCTCGGAACGAGCTACTTCAACGCACCGTGGCGTGTGGAAGCTGTCACTGTGAGCCGTCCGGCGGCCGAAGCGAAGACGCAGGTCCTGCAACTGATGCGCGAGACGGAAAGGCTGCTCGGCATCGATTCCGGCGTGAGCGAAAGCAGCGTCGTCATCCATGACGGCTACATCGGCCCCGGCTATGGGGTTCCCTCGGCGGAGGGCAGCTCGGCCATCCGGCTCGCCGCCGTGGAAGAAGGCGTGTTCCTGGACCCGGTCTATACCGGCAAGGCACTGGCAGGCCTCGTCGCGCTGTGCGATGCGGGTCGTTTCGACGACTCGAAGGCCGTGCTGTTCCTGCATACGGGCGGCCAGCCCGGATTATTCGTGCCGGGGCAATGCGCATGGACCTGAGCTGGGCCAAGGCCCTATTCGAGCCGACAGGTGTCGCGGTATTCGGCGCGTCGGCGCAGCACGTCAAGGCCGGCAACGTTCTCCTGGCCAATCTCACGGCTCCCGAGGCCGGATTCCAAGGGCGGGTGGTCGCGGTCCATCCGACGGCCCAGGCGATCGGCGGCGTCAGTGCGGTACGCTCCATCGCCGAGTTCGGCCACGGTGTGAACCTCGCGGTGATTGCGACGCCCCCCGCGACCGTGCCGGGCATCCTCGCCGATTGCGCGAAGGCCGGCATTCGCGCGGCCATTGTGGTGAGCGGCGGCTTCGCGGAAGCGGGCGAGGACGGCCAACGGCTCCAGGCGTCGATGCTCGAATCCGCCAGAACTCACGGGATACGCCTGATCGGGCCGAACTGCTTCGGCGCCGTCAATACGTCCTTCGGCCTCAACGCTTCCATCGGTGTCGGCATGCCGCGCAAGGGCGGAATCTCATTGTTTACCCAGAGCGGCGCGTACGGGATGGCCGCCTTTGCCCGTTCCGAGATGACTCGTTGCGGCTTCGCCAAAATCGTATCCGTGGGGAACAAAGCGGATGTCAATGAAGCCGACATCCTGGCGTATTTGGCAAGCGACGGCGAGACCCGCGTGATCGCGATGCTCCTCGAATCGTTTTCCGATGGCCGAAGGCTTTTCGAACTCGCCCGCACGGTCACGCCAATCAAGCCCGTCGTCCTGCTGAAAACAGGCCGGGGACAGGCCGCGCAGCGGGCGGCGTCCAGCCACACGGCGGCGCTGGCCGACGATTGGCGGGTGGCCGAAGCCGCGTTGCGTCAGGCGGAGGTCCGGGTGGTTTACGACGGAGAAACCCTGATCGACGTGGCCGAGGCGCTGGACCGGGGCGGCCAAGTGGCCGGGCGCAGGGTTGGGGTGATTACCAATTCCGGCGGGGTCGGCGTCGAGCTGGCCGACCTGCTGGAGAGGGAAGGTTCCGAGGTTCCGGCGCTGGCGGAGCCTACCCGCGACGCATTGCGGCCATTCCTGCCGGTGTTGGCGTCCACGGCCAATCCCATCGACGTGACTACCGACTGGCTCCGATTCCCGGAGTCCTACGGCATGGGCGTCCGCCTGCTGTCATCCAGCGGGGAGGTCGACGCCATCGTGGTCGTGCTCGTTCAGCGGGCGGCACAACAGCGGGATGTCATCGACCGGCTGATCGTGGAAATCCACGCGGCCCGGGAGCGGCACGAACAGGTTCCGGTCTTCGTGTGCTGGCTCGCCTCGACCAGCGCCGAGCCTGGCATCCGTCGCTTGCAAGACGCGGCCATTCCCTGCTTTCGGGGCGCCGAGCGGGTGGCTCGCGTGATCGCGCAGTGCCGCTCCCAACTCGGTGAACAGGTGCCACCGCGGACCCTACCCAAACCGGGAGAGCAAGACACTGGGCTATCCGGATGGCTGTCCATGGCGGAAGCGCTCGCAGCGGTTCGGGATGCCGATCTGCCCCTGGCCCGATTCGGCGCTTGCGGCGATCTCGGGCAGGCCGCGGCAAGTGCGCGCGAACTCGGCTATCCGGTCGTGCTAAAGGCGGATCGTCCGGGACTGCTACACAAGACCGAGGCCCGGGCGGTGCGCGTGGACATCGCCGACGAGGACGAGCTGCGCGCGGCTTGGGCGGATTTCGACCGGCGCCTCGGGAGCGGCAGCTCGGTGGTTCAGGAGCAGGCGTCCGGCGGTGTCGAGCTCGCCGTCGGCGGGTACCGGGATGCCGGTTTCGGGCCGGTCGTCCTGTTCGGGATCGGCGGAGTGTGGATCGAAGTCTTGCGGGATTTCTCCCTGAGGCTGGCTCCGCTCAACCTTGCCGAGGCCCACGCCATGATGGACGAACTGCGCTTCCGGATGGTCCTCGACGGCGTACGCGGCTCACCGGCGATCGATCGGGAAGCGCTGGCGCACTTGTTGGTGCGGGTGTCCGCCTGGTTTGAGAAATCGGCGTGGTTGGAGGAGTTCGACTTCAATCCGGTGATCGCAGGAGAACAAGGATTGTCGATCGTGGACGCCCGGATAAAGGTTCGGACGGACTGAGATTTTCTCCTTCTCCCTGAGGGAGAGGGAATTAATAGCCGTTCTGCGTGTCGAGTTTGCGCTCATTGCGGGGCACGAAGCCGACTTCGCTTTTTATAAAAGGCTGCTGATCGCGGCCATCAATATTGTGAGCTTAGGAGAAATGGCATGAGTAATGAAGTCAAGAAACCCGTGGACACAGAAGCTACGCGCCACGAAATCGGTGAATTGATCGCGAAGGCGAGAGCGGCTCAGGCGGCGATAGAAAACTACACCCAGGAGCAGGCCAACGAACTGGTGACGGCCGCCGGCTGGCATGTCTTCAAGAACCGCGAGGCCCTCGCCCGCCTCGCCGTGGAAGAAGGCGGGTTCGGCAATTATGCCGACAAGGTGTCAAAATTCGAGAATCGGGTGCTGGGCACGCTGACGGACATGGCGCCCGTGCGTACCTGTGGCATCGTCGATGAAATTCCCGAAAAAGGGCTGATCAAAATCGCGAAACCCGTGGGTGTCGTGGCGGCCCTGATTCCGGTTACGGGACCCGACGCGACGCCGCCGGTCAAGGCTCTGGCGGCGCTCAAGGCACGCAACGCCATTATCCTGTCGCCCCACCCGAAGACGCGCCGGACCAGCGAGGCCGTCGTGGAAGCCATGCGGCGCGGTTGCGAGCAGGTGGGAGCGCCGGCGGACCTGATCCAGATCATTACCCAGCCCTCCATCAAAAAGACGGAAGAACTGATGCGCCAGGCGGACCTGGTCGTCGCGACCGGCGGCGCCGCCATGGTGAAGGCGGCCTACAGCTCCGGAACGCCGGCCTACGGGGTTGGAGTCGGCAACTCCGTCCACGTGGTGGACGATACGGCGGATCTGGATGACGCGGCGGCCATGATCGCCCGAGCCAAGACTTTCGATTATGCGACCAGTTGCCTCGCCGACAACGCGGTCGTTGCCCACGAGAGCATCTACGACGAGCTTCTGCGACGGCTGGTCAAGGCCGGCGGGTTTGTTTGCGATGCGGAGCAGAAGGAGCGGATTCGCAAGGTGATGTGGCCGGACGGAGGACACATTCCGACCATCGATGTCATTGCGAAGCCGGCTGCGCACATCGCAGTCCTCGCGAACGTGTCGATACCGCAAGATCGTTCCTTCCTGATCGTCGAGGAAACAGGCGTGGGCTACGAACACCCGTTCTCCGGCGAGAAGCTTTCCGTTGTGCTGGCTTTGTACCGGTATGCCGGCGGCATCGAATCGGCCATCGCCCACGTGAACGAAATCACCCGGTATCAGGGGATGGGCCACACCTGCGGAATCCATAGCCAGAACGAAGAGAGCATTCTCGCCCTGGCCATGCAGACCAAAACCGGACGGGTCATGGTGAACCAGAACCTGAACGAAGGGGCCGGCAGTCCTCGCAATGGAATGCCTTATACCCTGTCGCTTTCCTGCGGTAGCTGGGGCGGGAACATTACGACGGAGAACGTGAACGTCCGCCATTTCTTCAATCTGACCTGGGTTTCCCGCCCCGTTGCACCACGATCGATCTCGGTGGACAGCGTTTTCAGGGAACACATTGCCAAGTATGGCGACTAAGACACACGACTCATGACGGTCTTTTCGTAACAAAATTCGGCACGCAGGCGGTAAATCGAATGTCCGAACGACTCGTGATCGTAGGTGGTGTCGCGGCAGGCACCAAGGCTGCGGCAACGGCTCGCAGGAGAAATGCGGGCGCCGACATTGTCGTGCTTCAGGATGAGGCGGACGTGTCGTATTCGGCGTGCGGGTTGCCCTATCACCTGGCGGCCCTGGATCGCATCCCGAGAAGAAACCTGATCGCCCGCACGCCCGAGGCATTCCGGGCGGACGGCATCGACATGAGAACCCGGCATCGTGTCGAAGAGATCGACCCCGATCGGGGAACCCTGAAGATCCGCGACCTCCAGGCTAGCCGTGTCTACGCTGAACCGTTCGACCGCCTTTTGCTGGCCACGGGGGCGCGGGCAAATCGGCTGAACGTGCCGGTGTCGCCCGATGCACCGCCCATCGTGCATCTGCGTTCGATTGTCGATGCGGACCGCATCGTCGGCATGCTGCCGGATGTCCGCGGGGTCGTGATTCTGGGCGGCGGGTACATCGGGCTGGAGATGGCGGAAACGTTCTCGCGGCTCGGTCGCGAGGTTGCCATCGTGGAAATGATGCCGCGCCTGGTACCCGCGTTCGCTACCGCGCTAGGGCAGGTGGTCGAGGACCGGGTTCGCGAGAACGGAGTCGAACTGTTCATAGGCTCCCGCGTATCCGGATTGGACCAAGGACATGTGATTCTCGAAAACGGGGAACACATTCCGGCCGATCTGGTCTTGGCAGCGACGGGGGTAAGCCCCTCGACGGACTTGGCGACGGCGGCGGGAATACAGCTGGGCCAAACCGGCGCGATTGCCGTGAATTCACGGATGCAAACCAATCTGTCCCACGTCTATGCCGCCGGAGACTGCGCGGAATCGCACCATGTGGTGGCCAACCGGGCCGTGTGGCTACCGCTCGGAGACGTCGCAAACCGCCACGGCAAAGTGGCCGGCACGAACATGGCCGGAGGGCGCGCAGTGTTTTCGGGTGTGCTGGGTACCGCCATCTTTAAGGTATTCGGCCTAGCCGTGGCCAGAACGGGATTGGGAGAAGCGGAGGCCTTAGCCGCCGGATTCGATCCCATATCACACGTCGTGGAAGTGCCGAGCCGGGCGCGCTATATGGAGGGATCGAGAAAGCTCCTGATCCATCTGACCGCCGACCGCGGCACCGGGAAGGTGCTCGGCTGCCAAGCCACGGGCGAGGACGCCGTGGACAAAATCATCGATACGGTGGCCGCGGCACTATGGGGCAATCTGACGGTGGACGACCTGGCGGATCTCGACCTTGCTTATGCGCCGCCGTTTTCGCCGGTGTTGGCTCCGGTGCAGGTGGCCGGGGAGGTCCTCAAAAAACATGTGGGAGGCATCCAAGGCAAATAATCGCCGAAAATTGAAACAGTGTAGCTATGGATAGGTCTATTGTAGTATGTAACATCAATCACTAATATGCTTACATCGACAACAATAGTTAAAGCGAGTATGGATAAGAGCAGGAAGTTACTTACGATTACCGAGGCCGCCGAATACCTGAACGTCAGCAAGTCGTCCTTGCGGCGCTGGTCGAATGAAAATGTACTGCCGTCCTTCCGCGTGGGTATGCGGGGAGAAAGGCGCTTCGACATCGGTGATCTGGATGCATTCCTCGTCGCACAAGGCAAGGCGCCGAAATCCTCGGAGAGGAAGCAGAGTGCCGAGGGCTCTTCGCCGCGCGAAATCCTGGATGCTTGTGCGGGCCACGGGACGCCGCGGCACGTTTCTCTGCATTTTCGCGACGAACAGGAACAATGGCGCCTGCTGGCCCCTTATTTGATCGGCCACTTGTCGGAGGGCTCCTCCGTGCTGTACATGCACGATAGCTCTCATCGAACGGAAATCATCGACCGTCTTCGCAACGAAGGCATCGATGTCGATAAAGCCTTGAGAACCCGGCGGCTTGTCCTTTTGGCGCCGCAGGAGTGCTATTTGCAGGACGGTTTCTTCGCGGCGGACAGGATGCTGCGATTTATCCGGAAGCAGGCGGCGACGCTGCTTGCGAACTCCTCGATCAAGGCCATGATCACCGGCGAGATGACGTGGTTTCTGACCGGCGCGCCCGGCGTGGAACAGATGCTGGCCTACGAGCGTGAATTGAACGATCTGCTGCAGGACTCCCCGCAATTGACCATCGTGTGCCAATACCACTTGAAGCGGTTGAATTCGGAAACGACTCTCGGCGCCCTGTTGACCCATCCCTTTGCTCACTCGGTGGAAGGATTTCGACACGGGCTGTACATGGATCCCTTGTCCGCGCCGGCCAATTCGGTCTGAAGCGGACCGCGAAACTCTCGTGGGACTCCAAAGCATTACTTGTATCTTGCCGCTCTGCGTTCGAGCCGTCGGACCCCGTAGTCGAGCGAAGCCCCGATGAGGCCGATCACCGCCATCGCTCCAATAGTAAGCGTCGCTTGCAGGTTTTCCTGACCGACCAGGATCAGGAAACCCAGCCCTGTAAGCGCGCCGGGTCCCGCGATGATCTCGGCTCCCACCAGCGCGAGCCAACCGTTGGCCAGCCCGATTCGTAGCCCCGCGACGACCAGAGGCGTGGCGGCCGGCAGCCCGATCCTGAACAGGAGGGTGGCAGGGCCCGCACCCAGCATGCGGGCCGCGTTGATGAGCCCCGGGTCCACCAGGCGGATGCCCTGGTAAGCGTTCATCAGCATCGGCGGCAACGCCGCCGTGAAGATGACGAAGGTTTGGGAGCCGAAGCTCGCGCCGAACCAGAGCAGCGCGAACGGCGCCCAAGCGATGGGCGGTACGTTGCGGAATAGCTCGAACAGCGGATTGAGCAGATTTCTGACCAGAGGGACATAGCCCATCAGCAGTCCGAGCGGGATGCCTACAGCCGCGGCCATCAGGAACCCCGAGAGGAAGCGCAACAGGCTCCAGCCGGCATGAACCCACAGCGTGCCTTCGCCGATGCCGTGGGTGGCCAGCCAGATCAGCTTTTCCGCGACCTGCCACGGGGTCGGCAGGAAATCCGGCGACACCTCGAACGCCGCGGCGATGCCCCACCAGATCAATATCCAGACCGACGCACCCAGTACCACCGCCAACCCGGCCTGCATCGGCCGCGTTTGTCTCGCGGCGGATTCCGGTTCACTCATGCTCGCCCCAAGGGATGATCCGCTTTTCCATGGCGCGGAACAGCAGGTTCATGGCAAAGCCCAGCAGCGCGACCGCGATCATGCCGACGGCCATGACATCTGATTCGACATTGCGGTAGCCGTTCATGATAACGAAGCCGAATCCCGCCGTGGCGACCACCAGTTCCGCCGCGACCACGGTAGCCCAGGCGCTGCCCAGCGCGATACGAAGGCCCGTGGCGATCATGGGCAGCCCCGCCGGAATCGCCACCCGAAACAGCAGCGCGGCTTGGCCGGCGCCCAAGGTGCGCGCGGTGCCGATCAGGTGCGGGGGCACTTCCTTAATGGCGACGTAGGCGTTGATCAGGCAGGGCGTGATCGCCGAGACGAAGACGACGAAGGTCTTGCCGGTCAGGTCGATGCCGAACCAGAGGATCGCCAGCGGAATCCAGGCGGGCGGCGGTATCGGCCGTAGCAGGCTGACCAGGGGCCCGAACAGGATTTCGACCGGGCGCGCCCAGGCCATGAGTATGCCCAGCGGCACGCCGATCAGCGCCGCGGCCAAATATCCGCTCAGCACCACGGACAGACTGGCTTCGAGATGGGCGAGCAGGGACGCGCCCAAATAGCCGTCGCTCAACCTCTGCGCCGCTTCGATCACGGCCGGCGGCGACGGCAGGATGAACGGGCTGACCATCCCGAGCGCGGTGACCGCCCACCAGGCGGCCAATACTGCGCCAATCGCCAGGGCGCCAAAAGCGAATTGGCCGTACCGCACGCGCCGTTTCCGCTTATTCGACCACGATCTCGTCGCGGATCAGGTCCCAGACCCGGCCGCGCAGATCCTGAAAGTCGTTGCGGCGCATCACCCGGTCGAGCGGCGCCGTCCGCCAGTGTGCCGCGCCCGTCGTCTCGCGCACGTCGATCACGGCCTTGGTGCGTCCGGGCCGCCGCGTCATCACGACGATACGGTCGGCGAGAAACACCGCCTCCTCGACGCTATGGGTGACGAAGATCACCGTCGGCTTGTGCTCGGACCAGACCCGGACGAGCTCTTCCTGCATCACGGTGCGATTCTGCGCATCTAGCGCCGCGAACGGCTCGTCCATCAGCAACAGGCGCGGCCGCAGCACCAGGACGCGGGCGATGGCTACCCGCTGCTGCATGCCGCCCGACAACTGCCGCGGATAATGCTGCTCGAATCCCTTGAGGCCGATGATCGGCAGGTAATAGTCAAGCCGTTCGCGGCGCTCGGCCGGAGGGACGCCGTTGAGACGCAAGCCGAATTCGATATTTTCGACCACCGTCTTCCAGGGGAAGAGCGAAAAGTTCTGGAACACGATGGCCTTGTCGGGACCCGGCCGCCGGATCGCTTCCCCGCCGAGAAAGACCTGGCCCATGGTGGGGCTTGCCAGCCCGCCGCCCATGGCCAGCAGGGTGCTCTTGCCGCAGCCCGAAGGGCCTACGATCACCAGAAACTCGCTGGCGGCGATTTCGAGCGAGAAGCTGTCGATGGCCAGCGTGGGCTGGGCGTTTCGATGGCCGGCGAACCGCATCGATACGTCCTTGTACCGGACGCCGTTGCCCGGCGCGGGCGGTTTGATAACTTGGTCTTGCGACCCGCCGCCCGGTTTTTCGGATCCGCCCAAGAACACGCTGCGCCGAAGGAACATCAGGGCTGAACCGCCTTTTGCAGGAACGAAGCGTCCACCAGCGGGCGGAAGTCCGGCACTTCCTTCATCCGGCCGTAGCGGATGAAAAACCGCACGATGCCTTCGTAGGCGCGCACGATGAACGGGGCTCCTCCGTCGGCCGGCGTCAGGTAGCGGATTTGGTCTTCGAGGGTGTTAGCGGTCATCACGAAAGTGACGACGTCCTTGAGCACGGCCTCGGTGGAGGTTTGCCCGTTGAATTCCATGAACTTTCGGTACATGTCCAGCGTGCGGGTCGGGTCCTGCTTCACCCATTTCACCGCATCGCCGTTCGCTCTGAGCCATTTAACAACGAGGTCCGGCCGCCTGGCGGCGAAGTCCTTGGCCGCCACCCAGACTGTCGCAATGTCCAAGCCGGCCTGGCCGCCATCGCACAGCACCCGGTTGCCGCGTTCCAGAAGAGTGGAGGTGAACGGTGGCCAGACCTGCGCGAGATCGCCCCGGCCGGCCGTGAACGCGGCCAGCGTGGCAGCCTGCTCGCTGGGAATGATGGACACGTCTTTCGGGACGAGCCCAAACTTCCGCAGGCAAGCCTCGGTCATGTAATGCCCAGTGGAGAGGGTCGTCACGAAAATCTTGGCGCCCTTGAGCGACGCCGGATCGGTGAGCGCCTTGGCGACATAGTCCGGACGTCCGATCAATTTGTGCTGCGGCGCTTCGTCATAGATCAATCCAATCGTGATCATGCCCAGCGAGGACGCGCCAATCACCGCCGGCGGCGCGCCCAGGAAAGCTATGTCCCACTCTTTCGCGGCGGCGGCCTGAACGATGGGCGCACCGCTCGGGAAGAAGCGCAGATCGGAGTCGATCCCGTATTTCGCAAACAGCCCAAGTTCCCTGGCTACGTACTGAATGAACCCTGGATAGTTGGTCTGGGAAAAGGTGCGTACCTTGTCGCCCCCCTGCTGAGCGCTGGCCGCTGGCGCCACGGCAGCCAGCAAGGCCACCAAGGCAAAGCTTCGAATGACACGGATCACTTGAGTACCTTTTTGCATGTTCTCATTTTCGGATAGCCCGAATGACAACTATGATTATCTACAAAATTGCACTCAATATGATCATAGTTGATCATACATGTCAAAGACTGCGCATGTTAATCCTTTGCTTTGTAACCTCATTTGCTGCATGGCGTAGCCGCTAGATCTTTGTCTTCAAGTTTGCCGTGGTAGTGTTAGACCTCGGCATGCCAGGGATGAACGGCCATGCCGGGGTTGATCGACAGCACGGTGGTCCGGGCTCATCCGGGTGCGGCAGGGGCCGAGGGCCGTACCACCGAGCACGAAGCGCTGGGACGCTAGCGGGGCGGCTTCAGCACCAAGATTCATGCGGTGACTGATTCTTGATTAGGCAATCCCTTGGGCTTCGTTCTCACCGGTGGGCAGGAATCCGATAGCGGACAGGCGGAGCGCTGGGCGGCGAGTTTCCGGCGGAAACCGTGATCGGTGACAAGAGTTACGAGGCCGAGGCGTTCGTGAAGGTTCTGGAGGCGCTCGGCACTTAATCGGTGATCTGTCTCGGTCCCACCGCCTGAATCCTCGTGCCTGCGACTGGCATTTGTACAAGGAACGTCATCTGATCGAAGGCTTTTTCAACCAAATCAAACATTACCGCCGCCTCTTCGGGCGTTTCGAGAAAACCGCTTGCCGTTTCATGGCTTTTTAAATGTCGTCGCCAGCCTGATCTGGACTCGGTAAAACATCAACAGAACCTAGCAAGATGCTCAAAAGGTTTGAAGCCGATGGCGGTTCTGTTTGCGCTCCGGCGCAGTGGCTCACGCCGAGCATAAAGCGTACGGGCGTTTGTGGTTCGAGGGAGTTTTGACCCTAGAAGTCTTGGCCCAGCAGCCGATTGAACTACGCTCCGCTCGCCCGGCAGGCCAGCAAGGGGCTTCACTTAATGGCAGTGCCGTGGACGGAAGGAACATAAAGCGGTCTTTATAAACCGGGCCGAAGATCATGACCAATTACCAAGCCGGATGATCCATATCGGTATAAAAGACATTGTCCTCCCCACCCGCATGCAGGGATACCCGAATTACCTGTGCGGTAAATGAAGCTTCCTGAGCCGGAGAAAACAAGGGGTGGAATTGCGGCGACTTGTCGTGCGAAAACTTCCGGATAATGGGCGTAATGCTTTGCTCGAAAACTGGTTCGGGCAGGGGAATTAGCGTGCCCGACGACATGTAGAAATCCGCCAGCGGTAGGATTCTTCCTGCCAGGATAATCCCCGGCGAGCCGGTCTCGCTCAGACCGATATCCATCAGATTCAGGGCTTCGCCCGTCAAAAGATCGCGCAGAGTGGCACCGAGATGGGGATTGATTTCCTCCACCCGGAATAACGAATAACGGGATTTCACCATCGCTTGCAACAGAATCATCTCGGTGGATTCGGAGGCTGGCGGCGACTGTTCCAGATACCGCTCAATGACGTTTTTCCCGGCCCGCCGGTAATGATGAAAGCAGTAATCGTAAAGGATGCCAACTTCATCGTCGTTGTTGAAAATCAGGGTGCCCGCCTTGAAGAGCCCCAATTTCTTGCCGCATTCCGGCACCGCCGCCTTAGGCACCTGCTTGGCGAGCATCGTATTCAGACCGATCCCGGTCTTCCGGAACTGCTTGTAGCGGTCGAGCAATTCCTCGTTGTGGTTGTGATCGTCGGTATGATGCTTTTTCTTGAAGGAGAAAAAAGGCCACTTCATGGTGATGGTCTTCGGTTGGTGTGGGAGTCGGGCGCCAGGCTGGCGATGGAAGTTGATGTGCGCGGCATATTAACCCAAGACTTTGGGGGACGCTTGGGCGATATCATTACTCAGGATGGTTTTGGTGGTCCACCGACGGCAACACCAGCCTGCGGTTCTCCCGCAGTACGCGGGCAAACTCCCCGGCGGGTACGGAATGACTGGAATAATAGCTTTCATGCGTCGCAACGATGCCGGCAGAGGAACAGCAGTTGCTCCTCCGTCTCCACCTCTTCCGTGATTACCCTGTGAGGCCCAGGCTGTGGCTCAGGGAAATGACGCTCTGGACGATGACCGCGTCGTTGTTGTCGATAGCGATGTCCCGGACGTAAGGGCTGGTCAATCTTCAAGGCGGTCGAACAGGAACCGTTTGAGATCGCTCAGGCTGGAATAGCCGGTGCCGAAATCGTCCATGGACAGCTCCACACCCAAGTCCTTCAATTTTCCTAGGTTCTGTTGACATTTCGGGAGCTCTCCGGCGATGTCGCTCGCCATTTACGAAATGGCGAACCGATTAGCAGTCACGGAGAATGAATGGCGTATCCTCTTTCCGATTTTGGCGGCTCAAAAACATGTATATATCGGCGCGGAAGTGCAATGTCGTCGCTTCATGGATGCGGTTCTGTGGGTTCTACGCAGTGGCGC